>Ga0335072_10004411_pt1 | contig 20913 bp, 20 predicted proteins | sample Lox_Sample_21_FD_206725 | JGI IMG/M metagenome (GOLD analysis project Ga0335072, IMG submission 206725) | Soil microbial communities from Loxahatchee National Wildlife Refuge, Florida, United States - Lox_Sample_2.1 | ecosystem: Environmental > Terrestrial > Soil > Wetlands | place: USA...
AGATTGCGTTGCGTGCGGCGGAAGTAGGCATCTACCGAGGCAAGCACGCGCTCGGTCCGCGGCGTTACGAACGGGTAAGCGTAGATCTGGCCGTGCGGGTGCGGCTGGGTGACCCCGATCTCGCGACCGCGGTTTTCGAAGCAGTACACCTGCTCCACGCCGGGCCGGGTGGCGAGTTCAGCCGTCCGGTCTATGAGCGCCTCCAGGACGAGGCTGACCCGATCATGGGACAGCTGGGCGAAAGACTCCTCGTGCTGCGAGGTGTAGCAGATCACCTCGCAGCCGCCAGCTGACGGGCGGGCCGCGAGCAGCCCGCCGCGCTCGTCAGCCCGGGCGTTCAGCTCGGCCCCTGGCGACGCGGTCAGTGCCGGGAAGCGGTTCTCGAAGACGACCACCTCGTAGTCCGGGGCAGGTATCTCGGTGCGGTGCCCGTTCCGGGACGGGCAGAGCGGGCATTCCGTAGCGGGAGGCAGGTAACTGCGATCCTGCCGGTGCGTGGCGTAGATTACCCAGTCGCCTAGGAATGGGTCGCGCCGCAGCTCTGAGCACGAATTCACAGCGGATAGCTGGCGACCGTCCGCCGCTTCCCGTCTCGCGCCAAGGGCGGTGTCGTAGTACGTGAGCTGCCGGCCGTCGGAGAGCTTGATCGGCGTCTTGTTCACTGCCAGCGGCGCGCCCGAGAGCACGGGCTGGTCTCGAGCGGTAGCGATGCCAAGGCCACCGGGCGCCAGCCTTTGCGGGGCGGCAGGCCCGGATCGTGCTGAGTTACTCACCCAGTTCGACACGCCGATAGGGCTACCGGCGGACATCGTCTGCCCAGGAGATCAGCTCCTGGCGTGTCGGGAGTCCTTCGATGTCACCGATCACGCCGACGGCGGCAGCTCCGCACAAGTGCGCGTTGGCTATCGCGTCGGGGAGGCTCTGGTTCTCGAGCAGGCTCGCGACAAGGCCCGCGTTGAATGCGTCTCCTGCCCCGACAGCGTCTGCTGCCCGCCGGGCGGCCTGGCTCGGGACGACGATCGGCGCCTCGTGAGAACTAGCGCTTGCGACGGCGCCGAGGGCGTCATCGCGAATCACGGCGATGCGAGGCCCGAGGCCCATGAGGGCGGCGGCTGCATCGGTCGGATTGTCTTCCCCTGTGAGCAATGCTGCCTCGGCCCGGCTGGCCGTGACGATTGACGCGCTCGCGACGAGGTTCCGCAGTACGGGCGCCGCGACGTCCGTGCTCCATAGGCGTGCCCGGTAGTTGACGTCCACGAATAGCTGCAGTTCACGGACACGCGCGGCCTCGGCCAGCACGAGCACCGCTGCCCTGCAAGACTCCGATAGCGCGGGCGTGACACCGGAGACGTGGACGACCGTTCCCGGAGGCAAACCTTCCAGTGCGCCGCGCACGTCATCGGGACCGAGGCGTGATCCGGCGCTGCCCTTACGCCGATATGCGACCTCGGGGGGAGGGAACTCCCGGAGGTTGCGAAAGAGCAGGCCGGTAGGTGCGTCACTGTCCCGAACGAGATGCTCAATTGCGACGCGTTCCGCCAGGAGGCGCCGGACGATCATCGAGCCGAACGGGTCGTCACCAACCCGACCGGCGAAGCTAACTCGGTGACCAAGCCGCGCGACGCCGACGGCAACGTTCGACTCCGCGCCAGCAACGTGAGGGGAGAACTGACTTGCCTCATGAAGCGGGCCAGCGGGACCCGCGACAAAGGCGATCATGGCCTCACCGAACGCGACCAGTTCCGGGGCGTCACCGGCTGGCGAAGGCCGCGTCATGGCCCGGAGGGAGGCAGCGAGCTAAGGAGCTGCCGGGCCCGTCTGGAGGCCTCGGCTGGATCCCCTCCCGCGACCAGCCACGAGCCGACGCCGACCGCGGTACAGCCGTGCGCGATGAAGTCCCCGGCGTTCGTCGAATCGATCCCGCCGACCGCAATGAAGCGGATGTGGGGCAGGGGATCGCGGAAGGCATCGAGTGTCGGCAGGCCAAGCAACGATGCGGGGAACAGTTTGACGGCCGCAGCACCGCCCTTCCAGGCCGCAACGGCTTCGGAGGCGGTAGCAGCTCCGGGAATGAGGGGAACGCCGGTGTTGCGGGCCAAGTCGAGCAGTTCGTGATCGGTGTGCGGGGACACGAGAAAGCCGGCGCCAGCGCTGACAGCGCGCCGTGCGGACGGGCCATCGAGAACGGTACCGGCGCCGACGGTTAGTTCCGGCACGTGTTCACGGAGCGCGGAGATCGTCGATAGCGCGTCGGGGGAGTCGACGGTTAGCTCCAGCACTCGCAGCCCGCTGCCTAGTAGTGCCCGTGCGAGCGGCAGCACTGCGTGTGCGGGGAGGCGCCGAAGGATCGCGATGACCGGGCAGCTGGCCAGGCCGGGCGGAAGCGGCGGCCGGCCCAGGCTCTCACCAGATGACATGGCAGGCCGGCCAGCCGGATGTGTTAGGACCGGTCACCGCGTCGCTGCTCCCATCCGGGTCTGAACAGGCGGAGGAAATTCTGCGTGGAGTACGGGTACTTCGCCATCGCACCGGTGTCGAACTCGACGCCGAAACCGGGTCCTTCCGGAAGCTCTATGTATCCATCCCGGACTGTGCAGCCGCCCGCCATGATCTCGCCGACCCATGGCGGCGCGAAGTCGTCGAACGTCTCCTGGATGAGCATGCTTGGCATCGCAGCGCCGACGTGGGCGTTGATCACGGTCGTGAAGGGGCTCTGGGCGTTATGGGGAGCGATCCATGCACCGTAGGCAGAGGCGACCGAGGCGACATTTACCAGGCCCTGCACTCCGCCGCAGTTGAGGATCTCCGGCTGAGCGATATCGATAGCGCGTGTGTGAAGCAGTTCGCAGAACGAGAAAGCCTCGTTAAACCGCTCGCCGGCAGCCACGCGGATCGGCTGGGACCGCGCGACTTCGACCAGGCCGGCGATATCTGTCGACGGCACCGGCGCTTCGAACCAGTAGGGGCTGAAGGCACGGAGTTCCTTCCCGATGTGAATAGCGGTGCCGACGCTGAAGCGGTCGTGTGCCTCGATCATTATGTCGACGTCGTCCCCGACAGCGCCCCGCACCGCCTCGACGAGGGCTAGCGCTTCGCGCAGGTCTGCCGTATCGATGGACTTGTAGGCGTGACCGAAGGGGTCAAACTTCAGCGCCGTGTATCCCCGCGCGACTACGGCCTGTGCGGCTTCGCCGAATCCCCTCGGGTCACGGGGGCCGGAGTACCAGCCGTTGGCATAAGCACGAAGTCTCGGCTCCACCGCCCCGCCGAGCAACTGCCAAACCGGCGTTCCGAGCTTCCTGCCGATGACGTCCCAGCAGGCTATCTCGATGCCCGACACTGCAGGGCCGCACTCGAAATAGAGGCTCTTCTGCAGGTGCTGCCACACCGCGCGGGGGTTCATCGGGTCCTGGCCGACGACCAGATCGCGGATCTCGCTCAGTTGCGCGGCGATGGAACTCGAGGTGAGCCCCCCGGTTGCCTCCCCGTGGCCGACGATTCCCTCATCGGTGAGGAGCTCAAGGAAGATCCAGTTCTTCCACGGATTCCCGACGACGAGGACGTTGAGATCGGTGATGATCACGCGGCTGCTTCCTCCCCGGTGAGCGTCGCGCGCAGCGGCGCGACAATCATCAGGTCCCGCAGGCTGTCCACGATCGTGGCGAGCTCGCGACGGTCGGAGGCATCGAGCGGATTGGACAGGCTGCTGCGGAGAAAGTCGGACTCGAAGATGCCACGCCAGTGCAGGACGGTCTGGTAGACGCCCGCGGAGACCGCCTCGAAGTTAAGCAGCGGCAGGAGCCGCGCGAACAGCGCGCGTGCCTCGTCCTCCCGGCCGCTCGCCAGGAGGTTCCAGATACTCACATGGATGTCGGCGGACTCGCATGCGGGCATTGTCCCGCATGCACCTCGCGAGTACTCGTCGAAGATGTAGCGCCCGGCGAGGCCGCCCATGACGCCCCGGAGCTTCGGACCGCAGGACGCGATCTCGTAGGAGATGGCGTGACCAGCCGGCACGGTTTCCTCCTTGATCCAGTCAGCGTGCGGCAGCTCACGGACGATGCGCGTGACCAGTTCTGGCGACATCCTGGTGCCGACAGGAGCGTCATGGTTCTGAATGAACAGCGGGATCTCCAGGACCGAGGTGAGCCGCTCGTAGTAGCGGAAGCACTCGAGCGGCCCTGCCGGATGAGAGTTGGGCGGCATCGCCATCACCGCGGATGCTCCCGCGTCCTGGGCGTGCCGCGCGAACCGGATTGCCCAGTCCGCTGAGCCCGCGGTGACGCCGATGACGGTGGGCACACGGCCCTGTACCTCGCCGAGGACCAGGTCGGCGATCAGTAGGCGCTCATCGTCGGAGAGCGTCCAGAACTCCGAGGCATTCACGAGCCCGACGATGCCATGGACGCCGGATTCGAGGCAGAACTCGATCTCCTTGCGCAGGCTGGCCAGGTCAAGCTGACCGTCTGCGCGAAAGGGGGTGCAGAGAATTGCGAAGACACCGCTCCATGCTGCCTCGCTCGGTCCTGCTCCGGCGGTCGGGTTCATGATCTCCCCAGTGTTCGAAGGACGGAGTCTCTCGGGAACGGCCGGCGCCGTTATGGCAAGTTTCGCAATATTCGCGAGAGCTATCTGCATAAGCGAACGCTATTGTGCGCCTTGACAGGCATAGGTCGCAAGTTTAGAGTCACGGTCACCAGTAAGCGATTAAGTGTCGCGGATAGTACAACACGCCTGCGACGCGTGCCGAAGTCTGCCGATCTCCGAGGTGGTTGCGGTAGCGGCGGACACCTGGTCGGAGAGTCCGATCTATTAAGGGGATGACCTTGTGGCCGAGACTGGAGATGGGATCGGGCGCGCGCAGCTTAGTCGGCGCAGCGTCTTGAAGTACGGCTCGATCGGAGCAGCGGCGCTCGGCCTGGCCGCCTGCGGCAGCGCTACGACCGGCAGCTCCGGGGCCGGTTCAGGGAAATCAGGCAGCCTGACTATCTGGACGTGGGCTGGCGCAAGCGTCATACAGGCGGGGTTCAACGCGGTGAAGGCCACCTCTAAGGATTTCGCCGGCTTCAAGGCGAACATCCAGACGGTTGCGGCCAATGACTACGCCACCGCCGAGAAGTTCAGCCTGGCCCTGTCCGGGGGAACAGCTCTGCCGGACATCTTGCAGCTTAATTACACCGAGATGCCGCAGTTCGCAGCAGCCGGAGCTCTGGAGGAGCTGAGCGCGGCCTACGCGCCCTACGCGACCGACCTGTATGCCGGCGCTCTCCAAGTGGCAAAGTACAACGGCGGCTTCTACGCCTTCCCCGGGTCGCTGAACCCCAAGCTCTTCTACTACCGATCCGACCTGTTCGCGGAGGCCAAGATCGACCCGTCGTCGATCCAGACGACCGACGACTACATCGCCGCGGGCATGCAGTTCCACCGGAAGTTCCCCGGCCAGTACATCATGAACCTCAACACCGAGCCGCAGCCCTACGTGTTCGGCGAGATGATTTCGGCCTACTCGCCGATCAGCTTTGCCTCGCCCGACGGCAAATACCAGATCACGTCCAATCCGGGATTCGAGCAGGTGTTTAGCTTCCTGCGTCAGATTCGTGACTCGAAGATCGCCTACCCGGTGGACGATTTCACCACCGACTGGCCGAGCGCGATCAAGAACCAGAAAATCTGCGGGTACCTCGGAGCTGACTGGGTCGACGAATTCCTCCCCGGCTACGCAACGCTCAGCCAGTACGGGAAATGGAAGGCGATTCCGTGGCCCGCGCTCTCGCCGATGGCGAACGAGGAGTACGGGTCGGACGCCGGGGGCTCGTTGTTCGTCGTCCCCAAGGGCGCTCGCAACAGCCAGGCTGCCATTGAGTTCCTCAAGCAGTGGAGGCTGTCGCCCGAGGGATCCCTCGCATCCTTTAACGCCAACGGCATCCTGCCGCTCAACAAGACGACGGCATCGAGCGTGATCAGCTCGCTGAGCACCGCGAAACGGCCGTCTGCTACTTCACAGACCGACTGGCTGGAACTGCCACAGCACTACTTCGGTACCGACTACATCGCCACCAAGCTCCAGGCCATGAACCGGGTGAAGGTCTTCGGCTACGACCCGGCGGCCGTCAAGGAGTGGAGCTCGATCGTCTCCGACTGGCTCACCAAGCTGCTGTCCGGCAGCGCGTCAGTCACCGCGGCGCTGGCTGGCATGCAGCAGGACATGGAGACCCAGGTCGGCAATCCCTACTCGAAGGTATAGCCACACCAGTACCTGGAATGCGGAACTAGGAGGCCTGACAGGAGGTGCCTTCCATCGCGGAGACACGCATTCGCATCATCCGGATAGTCGCCTCCTCGGAGGCCCGGACCGGCCGGCGGCCGGGCGCACGTTCGCGCTCGGCCACGCGCCTGAAGGGCTACGCCTTCATTGCCCCGTTCCTTCTCCTGTTCATCTTCTTCAGTGCCTTCCCTGACGCCTACACTCTCGTCCTCAGCTTTCAGCACTACGCCGGGTACGGGGCCGCGACTGCGGCTGGGCTTCAGAATTACGACGCACTGCTCCATTACCCCGTCTTCTGGACCGAGCTGGAGAACACTCTCGAGTACTGGGTGCTGCATGCGGTAATCCTGATACCGGTCGCCTTTGTCCTTGCCCTCGTCGTCCGGTCTAAGTCGGTCCGTGGGAGGTCGACGTGGCGGGCGATCATCTTCCTGCCCCAGGTCATGAGCATCGTCGCGGTTACCCTCGCATTCCAGGTGATGTTCGCAAGCCCTTACGGCGCCATCAACCACTTGTTCGGCCTGCACGTCGCCTGGCTGACGGACTTCGGCATCACCAAATGGGTGGTAGTTGCGCTGCTGGTGTGGCAGGGACTGGGCTTCTGGTTCGTGGTGTTCCTGTCAGGCCTGACCAGCATCGATCCCGCAGTGGAGGAGGCCGCGATGATCGACGGGGCCGGAGTGGTCCGCCGCGCGATCTCGATTGTCGCGCCCCTGATGAAGAACGTGTTCCTGTTCGCCGTGGTCATCGACGCGATCACGTCGATGGCTCTTTACACGCAGCCAACCGTCCTGGCCGCGACCCAGGGCGTCCTCGACCCCTCAGTCGCGCCGCTATCGAGTCTCGTAGTCGTCAACCTGCAGTCAAGCAGCTTCGGGCAGAGCGCGGCCGCAGGATGGCTGCTGTTCCTCCTCACGATCATCGTGTCGGTCGCGGTCTTCGGCTCGTTCCGGCTCTTCGGCCGGTCCGAGCCCGCCCGGTGGCGGAGCGCCATCGGCGGACGGCGAACGGGGGTGACCTGGTGACGGCGGCAGCCGACCGGGGCGGGCTAGTAGCCAGAGCCCAGACCAGGGCGCTGCTGGCCCGCGTCGGCTCCTACGCACTGCTTGTGCTCATGGCCGTCATCGCCCTGTACCCGCTGTACCTAGTGATCGCGAACTCGCTGAAGAGCAACACCGGCGTCGCCCTCAACCCGTCCGGGTTCCCGGCACCGCCGACGCTGTCCAGCTACTCACAGCTTGTCGAGGCAGGCGAGCTGCACAGCTTCCTGAATTCGCTGATCGTCGCCAGCTCAACGACGGTAGGCGCGGTTTTCATCTCTGCGCTCGCCGGGTACGCGTTCACTAAGCTGCGGTTCCCGGGCCGCGCCATCATCTTCGCGTGTCTGATCGCTACCATCATGGTTCCGATCCAGACCGCCATCCCGGGGTTTTACGTCGAGTTCGCCAAGCTCCACTGGCTTAACTCTTACCAGGTGCAGATCGTGCCTTTCCTCGCGCCTGTATTCGGCCTGTTCATGGTGCGCCAGTACTTGCTCTCAGTGCCCGACGAGATCATCGAGGCCGCGCGCATGGACGGAGCCGGAGAGTGGTCGATCTACTGGCGGATCATCGTCCCGCTCCTGCGCCCGGTTCTCGCCGCCCTGGGCGTCCTGGAGTTCCTGATGATGTGGAACAGTTTTGTCTGGCCGCAGGTGATGGCCGATACGAGCAATGTGGCGCCACTTCCGGTCACGCTTCCGACACTAACCGACCGCACGCTCGGCATTGTTCCGCTCTATGGTGAGATCATGGCGGGAAGTGTCCTCGCGATCGTGCCGCTGATAATCGTCTTCCTGCGCTACCAGCGCGCGTTCGTGAGCGGGGTGACCTATGGCAACACGTAGCCGAGCCACTGACCGTCAGCCGCCGCAACGGTCCGATGCGCTCGCGGCAGGCGCGGTCGGCGGGCTGAGCGGTTCTGTCAGTAACGGCCAGGTGGCACAGGGAAGTGAACCGATGGCCGAGCCCCCGACGACATCGGGCAAGCCCGCCACTGCGGTGCCCCGGACGCTGAGCAGATCTACCGAGCGCGCGGTCGCCCTGCTCACGTGCTTCACGCCAGAGGAACCGCGGCGCCGAGTCGCCGACCTGGCCGAGCAGCTGGGCATGCATCCCAGCAGTGTCTACCGTTACGTCATGGCGCTTGAGGCCGCCGACCTGCTCGAGCGCGACGTAGCCTACGGAGGCTACCGACTAGGCCTCGGCGTGCTCGAGCTGTCCTCCATCGTTCTCCGCGATCTGGACGTCCGGCGCTTCGCGCTCGACGAGCTCGACCGGCTCAGCGATGAGACCGGCCTTCTGGCTAACCTGGGCCTGCTCAAAGCAGGGAAGGTGATCCATGTCGCGCATGCCTTTCCTCCCGGGTGGCCGCGTTGGAACATGGACCTCGGTCACGCCGCTATCGCGCACTGCACCTCTCTCGGCAAGGTGCTCCTTGCCGCGTTGCCATGGGAGGAAGCGCTCCGGCATGTTGAGCAGGTCGGATGGCGCGGGTACACGGACCGCTCGCTCCGGGACAGCGGCGCCCTGAAAGCTGAACTGGAGGAGGTCGCCCGCCGCGGGTACGCAGTCGACAACGAGGAGCGGTCGGCAGGGGCGATGTGCGTGGGCGTTCCGATCCTCGGGCACAACGGCGATGTCCGCGCGGCGATGAGCATCAGCGGCACGACGACGCGCATAAAGGAACTTGGGGTGGATCAGTGCGCAGCAACGCTGCTGATCGCGGCGCGCCGGGTGTCCTCCCAGCTCGGTTCACGCGATCGTTTCACCGCCTACTTTTAGCGACTGGCGTCATGAAGGTCGCCATCACCGGCGCGAATGGCGAGATCGGCCGCATCATCGCCCCGTTTCTGAGCACGGAGCATGACGTGCGCCTCGGGGTTTGGGAGCTCGCCCCGGAACGGGCGCCGGCCAGGTTCAGCAATCCCCGCCTCGACGTGCGCCGCCTCGACATTCGCGACGCGGATGAAGTCCGCTCGTTCGTCGAGGGAGTCGACGCTGTGATCCACCTCGCCGCCGAGCGGGAGACGAGTGCTGACTGGGACCGGCTGAGCGGCCCGAATATCGAGGGCACGTTCAACGTATTCGACGCCTGCCGCGAACGGTCGGTCGGGAAGATCGTTTTTGCCAGCTCGAATCACGTGACCGGCGGCTACGATCTCAGCGATCAGCGGGGGCTGAACGGATCAGAACCTGTACGACCGGACTCGCTCTATGGCGTTACGAAGGCGTTCGGGGAGGCACTTGGGCGCTTCATGGCTGACGCGTACGGTATCTCGGTCATCTGCCTGCGCATCGGATGGGTCCTGCCTGAGCCGGTGGGTCCCGAGGCTATGCGCATGTGGCTTAGTCCGCGCGACCTGTGCAGCCTCATCTCCTCGTCGCTGCGGGCCCACCTGCCCTACGGCATCTATTACGGCACGTCCAAGAACACGAGTCGGCTCTGGGATCTCGGGCCAGCCATGAAGGACCTCGGCTACACCCCGGTGGATGACTCCGAGGTATTCACCAACGCGCGTGACTGAATGAGTCCTGGGCAGGCAAAGCTAGAGGTCCATGACGACCTTGCCGTGCACGTGCCGGCCGGCTTGAAGCTCGACCGCGGCGCGGATCTGCTCCACCGCGAAAGTTGCCGCGATAGGCACACGGACCTGGTCTGCCGCGACTAGGCGTGCAATCTCCTCGATGGCGCCGGGGGCGGCATTAGCGCCGTTTGCCGGCGTGATCCCGTCGACCTGAGCAGCGATGGTGGTGATGCGCTCGTCAGGCACGCCAAGTTCTCGTGCCGCCTGCACCGTCTCCGTCCCGTATAGGTCGATCGCCGCAGTGATGCCGCCGGGAGCCAGGGCACGAAGCCGGTCGACCAGGCCCTCGCCATAGACAACCGGCTCGGCCCCGAGGGCACGCAGGGCATCGGCCGACGTCGCCGATCCCGTTCCGATCACTTGCGCGCCCGCGAGCCGAGCGAGCTGGACGGTGAACACGCCGACCCCGCCTCCCGCGCCGCCAATGAGCAGCGTGTCGCCCGGGCCGGGATTGACAACGGCGAGGGCGGCGGCGGCCGTGCACCCTGCTATGGCAAGGGTGGCGGCGGTGCGGTCGTCGATGCCGTCGGGGGTATGGTGCGCGTCGCCGCCCGCCGCAATGGTCCCTGCCAAGTCGATTACTACGTAGTCGGCGACCGCGCGGGAGAGGGCGGCGCCGAACACTCGGTCGTCGGCCGCGAACTCGGTCACGCCGTCACCAACCTGGTCGACGACCCCGGCATAGTCAGTTCCGAACCCGCTGGGCAGGCTCAAGCCGAATCGAGTGGCGGTGTCTGCGTCGGAGGTCATGATCCAGTCCATCGGGTTGAGTCCGGCCGCGGTGACTCGCACGCGGATCTGCCCCGAGCCGGCCTGTGGCGCGGGTACCTCGCGGAGGTTTAGGACCTCGGGGCCGCCGAATGACTCGAGCCGGACCGCTCTGCTCATCGTCGCCGACATGTTGACGCTCGGTTCTTGCATGCTCAGTCGTCTCCCTCGGCGACAAATGAAAGGAGCGCAAGTGGACTATGCTCCGCTTACGAAAGCTTCCCCCGCCCGCGGCGCTGCATGGACCTGTTCGGCGATTGAGTTGCAACCAAGAACGGCATGCTCGGCACGCTATCCTCAACGCCGGCCGCGCGACGGGCGAGCTCCGCGTCGACGTCACCGCCGAGGACATCGCTGCCAGCCTCATCGGCATCTTCACCGTGGCCCACCCGCCCGAGCACGACGCCCGTGCAAGTCGCCTGCTGAACATTCTGATGGACGGCCTCCGATCTGCACCCTGAACCGCTCATCTAGCGCGTTCCGGGTACGAGGAGCCGACCAGGGCGCCAGCTAGGTGACATGCTCGGACTGTGATCGGCCGTCTTGAGAAGACAGTGATCGACTGCCCGGACCCGGCAGCCCTCGCGGGGTTCTACTGTCAGGTGCTCGGGATGAGAGTCAACGAGGATCTCGATGACTGGGTAGTCATCGGCACCGAGCCGGGTCTGCGGCAACTGGCCTTCCAGCGTGTCATCGAGTGGGTGCCGCCGCGCTGGCCCGACCCCGCCTATCCGCAGCAGTTGCACCTTGACATTCGCGTAACCGACGCCGACCGGGCAGAACAGGAGCTACTTGCGCTGGGCGCCACGCGCGTTCCAGGTGAACGCGAGACCGGCTTTCGCGTCTTAACCGACCCCGTCGGCCACCCATTCTGCATCGTCTTCGGTCTCAAGGGCAGCGACTGAACCGCGTCCGCTCTTGTCGTGAGCGGTCATAACGTGCGCAGCCCGCTCCACCTAGTGAGAGCCAGAGGATCTGATGGCGCGGGATTTACGCCGACGGCATTCGCGCAGCATACTTCGGGCATGCAACCTAGTTGCCTGTATCGGCGTTGCTGCGTGGGTAACGGTGGAGGTGTCGTCACCAACGGCGCTGACGATCACGGTGTCGGCGAAGACTGCGGCGCTGGCGGAGGGTGTTGCTAATGCTGTGGCGCAGCGGTATGTGACGTGGGTCAGGTCGCCGGGAGCCCCAGGCCGTCAAAGGGTTTTGCTGGCGAAAGTGGTGGCGCCGGCGACGCCAGCGACACGCGGCACGCCGCTGCCGGCGGCTGGGGTTCGCGATTCTAGGGGCACTCGTGGGCGCCGGGCTGATGATTATGTGGCGACCCGTTCTGCCTAGGGGACCGGCGGCGCCCTACGCTGGCTCCTCGTCGCTCTCTGCGTGCGGGTTCAACTCGCCATGATTTACTGCGCCCATTCACAGGCCACATCTCAGGGCGCTGCGGAAGTGCTAGTTCTGGCGTAAACGCGCGCGGCCCCGCATCGCCTCCCGCGGCCATTAGCGGCGCACTAGGTCCTCCCACCTGCGGCCGGTCCGCACGCTCTCGGGCCGGCTGGCCGTGATATCCGATCCAGGCAGCGCGAACTCGTCTCGGACCTTGACGAGCACCCACCGCCGCTCGGCGGTGCGGGTCAGACCAAAACCCCCGGCCAGCTTCTGCCCGTGCAGGGCTACGGACATATGGCCGGGGTCGTCACGACGGATCTCCGACGGGCCCTCGTCCCATATGATCACCACGCCGGTGCCGTGCCGCGCGCCCTCGTGCACGCCCTCGAAGTCGCCAGCCGACAGCTCGTGATCCTCGACCGGCACGGCCAACCGGCGGACCGCCGGGTCCATCGATGGACCCTTGGGGACCGCCCATGACCGGAGGGCGCCGCCGACGAGGATCCGCAGGTCGTAGTGCAGCCGGGTGGCGTCGTGCAGTTGCACCACGAATCGGGAAGGGGTCACCACGCGACGTTACCGCGAGGCCCGGCCGGCCGCCGGGCCGCTGCAGCGTGCCGTCGACGAACGCGGCCGCCCAATGTTCCGAGTAATGGCATTGCCGAATTGCGCCGCGCCAGCTTGATGCTGCGGTCTGATTGACCACGGTGTCTCATCACGCTTTCCGATTGTTCGGCGCCGGCCGGAACCCGTCCACCGCACCGGCTGGACTAGGCCGCCCAGACATGAGCCGGATCACCCTGAGAACGGTTATCGTTCGGGGTCATGAGGGACGCCAGGCGACTGTCCGACCGGCGGCTGGTGATGCGCTGCTATGACCTGGCAACCGGACGCAAGAGGACCGGCGACGACCAGGCACTGGTGGACGCCTGGAACGAGGTCAGGAATCGCGGCCTGATCACCAATATCAGCCTGGCTAAGTTCTGCGACCATACTCGCGACGATGGTCTGCCCGACAACCCCTACTACAGCAAACTGGTGGAGTACCTGAACGCCACCGATCCGGCTACCTGGTGAGCTCTGGTCCTCTCCGAACGCTGAGGGAGTTACTCCGGGTGTCTGCTGGCGTTCGGCCGTAGGAGTGCTAGCCAGTTTCTCCGGGGATCTGAGCGTCTCGCAGCAACCGGCGGACCTCGCGTCAGAGATCCGGGCGCACTCCGCGAAGCCTTTGCTCAGGGGGCAGGACCAGCAGCGACCAGCGGTCGCCGCCACTTCCCGCAGCGGCGTTCATCGCGCAGGCCGAGTGCGGTTGCTCTGGCCTCCGCGTCACTATGCCGATAGCTCTTGCGGTTTGCCACGACCTGCTATCGTCCGGTCGTCCGCTTGCGAAACGGCAGTTACTTGGGGGCTGATGGTGTCGGACACGACCTGCCACATGTCGATCTCACTGGACGGCTTCGTCGCCGGGCCGGATCAGAGCCGGGAGAACCCCCTGGGAAAGCGGGGGAGGGAGCTGCACGGTTGGCACATCGGCGACCCGCGGGCCAACGACGCTGACAAGATCGCGACCGAGTGGCTCATGCGCCCGCGGGGTGCGTATGTGATGGGACGAAATATGTTCGGCCCGATCCGCGGGGACTGGGACGAAGACTGGTCAGGCTGGTGGGGCCCCGAACCGCCGTATCACGCACCGGTCTTCGTGCTGACTCATCACGGCCATGATTCGATGCCGATGGACGGGGGGACGACGTTCCACTTCGTCACCGAGGGCTTCGAGGCGGCCTACTCCGCAGCGTGTGAGGCAGCCGGCGGCAACGGGGTGGACATCGCCGGCGGGGCCTCGACCGTCCGCCAGGCGTTGACCGCCGGCGTGATCGACGAGCTGACCCTCGACATCGCGCCCGTCCTGCTCGGTTCGGGCGAGCGTATCTTCGACGGAATTGAGTCCTTCGGCTTCGAGCCCGCCGAGGTGCTTCACTCACCGCTGACCACCCATATCCGCTACCGCCGCGTCAGCTGACTCGGCGGCTACTCGATATCACGAGGCGCGGGGAGTACTCGCGGGCTCATGCGCGTGATGCAGCCGCCCCGCGATTCGCGGTATTCACTCGATGACGTTGGGTGAGGCCCGGTGACACTTAGCTGGTGCCTGCTTAGCGACAGATACGCCGCGGCTTCATCGCGCCCCGGCGCGGCATCGTTATCGGTCTGCAACTGACAAGCTGCGGCTGATGGCCGCCCAGTTAACGTCCAAGCTGCGTGGCTTGGCTGCGGCACCGGGTATGGCTGGCCTGGATGGGGTACGCCTGCGCGGCAGCGGGGTTCGCCGGCTGTAGCTCGGCGAACATCTGCGACCCGCCGCCTGAGCGCGCATGGGCTGTTGAGGTCACCAGCGCGGGCCAGGTCGGCTGGCAGACCCCGTTGCCCCCGCGGAAAGGCATCCTCGGTGAGGGGAAGGCTCCGCTGCTGGCTGGCCCGGTCGCTGTCTTCAGCCAGGATGACGTTGTCTACGCACTGCGGCGCGCTGACGGGCACCGGTTGTGGTCCTGGTCCAGCGGGCGGCTCATCCAGGGGACGTTCCAGTGGCAGGGCCTGGTCGTGGTGCTGACGGCTGGCTCGCGGACGGGATATCTCACCGGGCTGGACGCGCCTACCGGGAAGGTCCGGTGGACGCGCCAGTTCGGCGATGGCGACCCAGGCGATATGGCCGTCACCGCCGATGGCGGGCTGGCCGTGGAGGATGACGGGTTCGAGGTCGTGAACTTGTCCGACGGCCGTGTTCGCTGGAGCGCCCCGGTTGGCGTTGCCGCCGTGGCCGCTAGCGGCGGTTCAGTGCTGGCCGCTGGGTCGGAGTGGCTGACCAGCTATGACGACCGGACCGGCAAAGTCCGGTGGACCGAGGCACTCAGGCCCATCCGGCTGGCGATCATTGCCGGTGATCAGGGCCCTGCTGGCCCTGCCAGTGACCTGGGGCTTGCGGCGGACGCGGGCCTGGTGTACCTGACCGGCGTGCAGCGGCTGCCCACTGGCAACGCAAGTTACCCGACCCCGGTCGTACTCGGCATCAGCGCGCTGAACGGCCAGATCAAGTGGCGGTTCAGTCCCACTCCAGCGGCGTCAGTCACAATGCTTGGCCCAGGGCTGCTGTCGGTCGAGTCGGATGACGGCGTCGCCCGGCTGGAAGATCTCAGCCCCGCTACCGGTCGGCCACGGCGGCAGCTGATCGACAGCTTCAGCGCCGATCAGACGTTCTTCGCCGGCGGCCATCTCATTGCCGACACCAGCACGGCCAGCACAGGCACCAGCGGCTTGCTCACCGCCTTCCGCAGCGCAGACGGCCATCGCGTGTGGCAGATCAGGCTGCCGACGTCCGTGTCGTTCCCGCTGCTGGCCGTGCCTGGCGGCCTGCTCATTTATGACGCTGCCATCAGACTGCCCTGCTGATTCTTGACCCTGACACGGTGTCAGGCCCTAAAGCTGATAGCGAGATCCCGCAACATTACGAGGTACCACCGAAGGGACACGACATGAAGGTTGACGAGCAGCCGCAGCTCGCGTTCTACACCGAGCCGGGAAAGATGACGACCGCCGGCCGTTACGCGCCGTTGCTCGAGGACCTGCCGCGGGGCTTCGCCAGCCTGGCAACCATCGCGCAAGGCCTGCTGATACACGAGCACATGGCCCAGGGTTACGGCGTGAAGCTGTCCGATAGCGACCGGGCAAGCGTGCATATCCGCCCCATCGAGCAGATCCTGGAACAGATCGTGGTGAGGGACAACCGACCGCTGGACGTGCCACGGACGCCGGAGTTCAGGCTCCCCGGCAACTGCCGGCATTTCAGCGTCATGGTCACTTCCATGCTCCGGTCCGAGGGCACACCGGCCAGGGCTCGCTGCGGCTTCGGCAGCTACTTCGGTACTGGTGAATATGAAGACCACTGGGTGTGTGAGTACTGGCATGTCGGGCAGCAGCGGTGGATCTTGGCCGATGCGCAAATCGACGACGTGCAGCGCGGCTGGTTCCCGCTCGACCTCGACGTCACCGACGTGCCACGCAATCGGTTCTTGGTAGCCGGGGACGCGTGGATGCAGTACCGATCAGGAAACGCCGACCCCGCGAAGTTCGGGCTGAGCCTGCTCAATGAGGGTGGCGACTGGTGGATCGCGGGCAATCTCATGCGCGACGCCGCGGCGCTACTCAACGTCGAGTTGCTGCCATGGGACACCTGGGGTGCGATGCCCTCGCCGGACAAGCCGATCAGCGAAGACCTTGCCGCCCTGTTCGACCAGCTGGCCGCTGTCACCCAGGAGCCCGATACGGCGCACGCCGAGCTCAGTGAGCTATGTCAGGATGAGCGGCTGCGTGTACCGCCGAAGGTACGCAACCACCTGCGCAATTGTGAGGAGGCCATCTGAGGCTAAGGCTCGTGAGTTGAACTTGACCTGCCGTCACGAAGCGCCAGGAGGCGAGTGGCGAACGACGATGTCGAGACTATTTAGGGCATCGCGATATAGGTATCCACTTATGGATTTCATCCCTGTCCTCACCGTAAGGTATTGTCATGTGCACGACTTCACAACCACATCTCGTGCATCGCCAAATCTCAAAGTCATCGGCCAGTTGGGACTGCACCGAGGTTGCGAAATGAGAGAGCGCATTACGCAGGCCTCCGGGCCGACGTGCCAATTCCGAAGCCAGCCGCCGCGGCAGCCTCCTTGACTGCTCAACAAGCTCACATTCGGTAGAAGAACCTGGAGAGTATCCACTACAATATCTGTCGCACGGACAATTCGTACCCATTTATTTCCATAGTTCGAAGAGTAATATGGGTCGAGAATAACTTACATACGCGATGCAGACGACTATCTGACCATTCCAAAAACGCAACGCGCTGAAGTGCTTAGCGATCTGATCTGGGCGTCCGCCGCGCTCCCTTACCGGGGGGCGTCGATCGTGAGCCAACGCATAGCGGTCGCGGTTGTGCACCTGGCCGGCTTGGGATCCATTAACCCTGGCGGCGTCGGTACCGTCAAGCGCTGGTGGATGCCCTCTGTCGAGTTCAGGTGTCAGCTTCCAGACGTGGTGCCATTCAGCTGACGGTCACGACGGGTATGAATCCTTTGCAAATGTGGGGCGGCTACAGGGCGCCGTCGCGCCATGCCGCCTTAGCGGTCGGGTAGATCGGCCGGAAGCCCAGCTCGCGATAGGCGCGGGTGATGTCCGGGACGCCGTGCCAGGGGTCTTCGACGGTCCGGTTGGCGGCCGCCGCGACGTCGAACTCCCGGCCGCCGAGCTCGAAGAGCTCATACATGGTCGACGCGGCGTCGCCCGCGATGTTGTACGCGACGTACCCGGGCCGCTCCGGCCGCTTCGCGCGCAACGCGAGCTTGACGCCATGGGCCACATCCGCGTGGTGTCCCATCGGCATAAGGGCGTGCGCCGCCCGGTCGCCCAGGCCGAAGTGCGCGAGGGCGTTGTCGATGTGCGGGTCGCCATCGCCGTACACGAAGGGCAGGCGCAGCGTGATCACATCGAAGCCGGTCTCCGCGCACAGCTCCTTGATCTGCTCCTCTGCCTCCCGCTTGCTGTGCGGGTACACACGGTGCCGCTCGCCCTCGCCTGCGTCCGGCGCCTGCAGTTCGTCGTCCTCGCGCATCGGACGGCCGACTCCTGGGCCGTAGACGTGAATCGTGCTGATCTGCACGAACCGTCGCGCCCCGGCTTGCAGGCTCTCCCGCGCCAGGGCGACGGCGGCGTCCCGGTTCACCGCGTACATCTCGGATTCTCCGACCCCCGGGTCGCGGAACGTGGCCGCGGTGTTGACGACCAGCGCCACGCCGTCCAGCGCGCGCTTGCGGTCGGCCGCCTCGGTGATGTCGCCGACCACAGCCTGCGCGCCCAGCGCATCGAACCGCTCGGCCGCCTCCTGGGTGCGCACCAGAACCCTCACCGCGTCGCCGGGCGCGCGCCAAGACAGCAGCCGCGGCACTAGCCGCCTGCCGACCTGCCCGGTCGCCCCGGTGACCAGGATCGTCTCGTTCACCATGATGTTGCTCCGATCTCGTCTCGCCCTGCATCTCCCGCCCGGCATTTGTCCCGGCGCTCTCCACCCTGCCGCCCGGCGCGGCGGAATTGCAGAGACCGGCTTAGCCACGGACTGCCCGTCCCTGGCTCCGCCCAGCGCGGCCGGCGGAGAATAAGACCATGAACGGGATCGATCGCGCGGAACTGGCCGACTTCCTGCGGCGGAGCCGGGAACGGATCGAGCCGGCCTCGGTAGGGCTAACGCCGCGCGCCCGCCGCCGGACACCAGGGCTGCGGCGGGAGGACGTCGCCCAGATGACCGGGATCTCGGTGGACTACTACGCCCGGTTGGAGCAGCGGCGCGGCGCTCGGCCCTCCGAACAGGTGATCAGCGCATTGGCCAGTGCGCTGCGGCTGACCAAGGACGAGAGCGACTACCTGCACCGCCTGGCCGGATACGCGACGTGGGGGCGCAGCACATCCGCCCGCAGCGTCTCCCAGGGCCTGCTGCTCGTGCTCGACCGGCTCGTGGACACGCCCGCACAGGTGCTCAGCGACAGCGGCCAGGTCCTCGCCCGCAACGCCATGGCCGAGGCCCTGTTCGGCGCCCCCGCGCTGCCGGGCCGCGCCGGGAACGCGATCTGGCGGATGTTCGTCGACCGGGGCTCGCGGCGGCTCATCCCCGAGGACCTGCGGCCGGTCCTCATGGCCAACCACGTCGCCGACCTGCGCGCCACACACGCCCGCCGCCCGCGCGACGAGGAGGTCAACGCGCTCATCCGCGACCTGATCGAGGCCAGCGACGAGTTCCGCGAGCTGTGGCAACGCCACGACGTCGCGGTCATGCGCAACTGCACGAAGACGATCCTGCACCCGGAAGTCGGCCCGCTCGCCCTGGCCAGCGAGGTGCTATTGGATTTCACGGGAGAGCAGTCGCTCGTCCTCTACACCGCGCAGCCGGGCACGGACACCGCCGACAAGCTCGAGCTGCTGCGCGTGCTCGGCCGCGAGAAGTTCGCCGAACTACGGGAAGTGCGTTGACCGCTCGAGTTCGAATGGAACTGGTTTATCCGGTAGATCCGAACATGAGCATGGCCGACCGCTTGGCACAGCATGGCCACCGCCACGGATTGCTATTTCAGTCTGAACGCGAGGCGTGTCTCCCACCTGGCCGGGTCGGGTTCCTGGCTGGGATCGGTCAGGTAGATCTCCAGCCGGCAGTTCCAGTGCTCACCATCGCCGGCGCTTGACTTGTCCCATTCCAGGCCCCGCGAGTCCGCCCATCGCAGCAAATCGTCGACGGCACCGATGAGCCCGTCGTACGGGCCGACGTGAATGGCGGTCCCGTAGCGGCCGGCCGGAAGCACCCCAGCGATCACGCGGTCGTCGCCTTCGACCGCTGCTGGCACCGGAACGCCGGCCTCAACTTTGAGCAGGCGTGCCATGTCGATGACGTTGTACCGGAAGAACGGCGGCCCGGCCGGGGCCACGCCGTGCTCGGCAAGCCAGCCGAATACCTCGCCGAACCGGTCAGCAAGACCGGGCAGCTCCTGCATCGTGACGTCGGCTTGGATGGCGACGTAAGGCTGCTCGGCACGCTCGGCAATCTCGGGGTTGTCCGACACTTCTAGTCCTCCAGGAATAGTTATGTTCGCTCCGCCCCCGCAGGACCGACGGGCGGCTGAAGCTCGGTCACCCGGTGCGCGCCTTTCAGCTCCTTGAGCGGCCGATGGTCTTCCAGCAGTGCCAGGCCCTGCAGGGCGAGAGTCAGCCGGGTGCGCGTGTCTTGCGTCTCCAGGCTCCGGCCGAGTAGGGCTTCGAGCCGTTCGAGTCGGGCGTAGAGGGTGCGTCGCTGGATGCCGAGAGCACGGATAGTTTCCGCCTTCCGCCCAGCGTGTTCCAGGTAGGCCGTGAGCGTCGGCAGGAGTCTCGTGCGGGCTTGGTGATCGTGATCGAGCACGGCCCGCAGTTCGGAATCGACGAACCGGGCCAGATCTGGTCCCTCCGCGAGGCGTACCAGCAGCTGATAGGTGCCGAGCTCGGCGAAGTGGTGAAGGCTGCGGCCGCTGCTTCGCCGCCCGACGCTGAGGGCCGCGATCGCCTCATTGGCGGCCTTCGGAAGTGAGTCCGCCGCCGTCTCACGGCTGGCTCCAGCTGCCAGCTCGACTGGCGAACCTCGCCGTTTCGCCCTCGAGGCCACCTCGTCCACGATCTCCTCGAGCGCCTCGTGAAGGGAGCGGGCGCGTGGGACAGCAAGCACGGCGAGGATGTGGTCGCCGATGAGGCCCACGAGCGCACCGCAGGCGCGCTCGGTTGCCGCTTGCCGAAGGTCGGCGGCGACGGCCGCCCTGACGGCCAGTCGGCGAGCCTCCTCGCCCGCAGCCCCCGGACCGACAGTGTGGCCTGCCGCCGCGCCGGGCGGTCCTGGCCACGACGTCTCGGCGGCGAGCACCACTAGGCGGCCTCCTACTAGGTCAGCGCCGAGGCTGCGCGCCCGGCGGAGGAAGTCGACCGCCGTTCCGTAGCGGCCCGACACCACCTCGCCGACGAGGGCGCTTCGCGCCCGGTCGGCTAGGTGCGCGGCATCCTTCTCCGAAAGGAGCGTCAGGCTGAGGGCGGCCCCGGCCCGGTCGACGAGAAGTTCGGTGATGTCGTTCAGCCGGGTGCGCGTCTCAAGCACATGAAGTCGACCCCACGGCTGGTGACGGAGCCACAACGTCACCCACATGCACCGCGGGGCGCCGTTGTGGCTGTGCACGGTGCCGCGCTCGACCTCATCGTGGCCGCTGCGTGCGTGCTCGTCCCATCCTGCGAGCACCTCGCCGAGTCCCTCCTTCACTCC
>Ga0335072_10004412_pt1 | contig 20908 bp, 20 predicted proteins | sample Lox_Sample_21_FD_206725 | JGI IMG/M metagenome (GOLD analysis project Ga0335072, IMG submission 206725) | Soil microbial communities from Loxahatchee National Wildlife Refuge, Florida, United States - Lox_Sample_2.1 | ecosystem: Environmental > Terrestrial > Soil > Wetlands | place: USA...
AATCCTCGAAGCCGCCGGATTCACCCCCGAAGTCCCCCGCCATCACGTCTGCTGCGGCCGCCCCCTCTACGACTTCGGCTTCCTCTCCCAGGCCCGGGCGTACCTCGAAAAAATCCTCTATGACTTCGCCCCGCAAATCGATGCCGGCCTCCCATTCGTCTTTCTCGAGCCCAGCTGTGCCAGCGTCTTCCGCGACGAGCTCGTCAACTTCTTCCCTCCGGCATCAGAGAACGGGCCGCGCGCTCAGCGCCTCCGCGACCAAACCATCCTCCTCAGCCAGTTCCTCGCGCGCCACGCGCCCGACTTCCGGCCGCCCGACCTCTCCGGTCGAAACATCGTCCTCCACGGTCACTGCCACCACAAATCCCTCATGAAGATGACCGACGAAGTCGCGATTCTCCGCCGCACCGGCGCCAACGTTCGCCTCCTCGATTCCGGCTGCTGCGGCATGGCCGGTCCCTTTGGCTTCGAGCGCGAGAAATACGAAGTCTCCCAGGCCCTCGGCGAGCGCGTTCTCCTCCCCGCCGTTCGCGAAGCGACTCCGGAAACGATCCTCGTCGCCGACGGCTTCAGCTGCCGCGAACAAATCTCCCAGAACACCTCGCGCCGCGCCGTTCATTTCGCCGAAGTTCTCGCCCCCCAGGATCGGTCCTCCTGACGGAGAACTGCAACCGTTGGCGGGAAAAGCGGTTGTTGAAAGAGGCACAGCTTCAGGTGCGCCGTATCGCATCCAAAATGAATCATCCTCCTTCGCGCCATCGTGACTTAAGTTTGGTCGCAACCCACTTTCCTCTTGCAACCTCCCACCCCACCGCCCAAACTGGAAACGAAGCCTGAACCAGGAGGGACTCGCCAGTCGCGAGTCCTTTTCATTTCCGGCCCCCCGCGCTCGGTGCTCGGCGAACTGCGCCCTCCACCCTGCACGCGGCTTTGGGTCCCAGGACCCCGTGCCTTCGTGGCACGCCTGATCTTTTCCAACGCCACCGATGGGCAGTCTCAAGTCGGAAGATGCGCAGGCACTCGCCAAACGAGCCTCGCAAGCCGCTTGTTTTCATAGAGATGCCGCAGTCCCAAACAGCCCTCCCGCAAGCCGCACAGAATCAAATGCCTGCCACACTCCCGGCCCAGGGGGGGAGGGTGCCCTCATTTGACATCCCGCTGCTCCTCCCCTAAGGTGAAAACTGCGATGTTCGTTCGCGTCCATCACCGTCATCATCACCATCATCACGCGACGAGTGTGCCGGCGAACTTCCGCATCCCAGGTTAAAGACCAGCAGCAAACCAGGATTCAGAAGAGCCCGCCGGTGCCAGAGCACTGACGGGCTCTTCAGTTTTCCAGGTCAGTCTTCCCACAATGGGAAATCCCAAAAAGGATCCAGTCATGACCGAACCCACCATCGACTTCGCCAAAATGGACGGCCTCGCCCCCGGCATCGTGCAGGACGCGCGCACCGGCCAGGTCCTGATGCTCGGTTTCCTCAACGAGGAAAGCTGGCGCAAAACAAAAGAGACGGGCTTTGTTACGTTTTGGAGCCGCACTCGATCGAAGCTGTGGATGAAAGGCGAAACCAGCGGCAATCGCCTTCGCGTCGTCTCCGTCTCTACCGATTGCGACCAGGACGCGATCCTCTTCCGCGTCGAAGTCGAGGGCGACGGCCTCGTCTGCCACGAAGGCACCGTCAGCTGCTTTACCCGGCCTCTCACCGCCGGCAACGGAGCCGCCGCATGACCAGCAAACTCCGCCTCGGCATCCCCAAAGGCAGCCTGCAGGATGCCACCATTGCGCTGTTCAAGCGAGCCGGCTGGAACATCTACGCGGACGGCCGCTCCTACTTCCCCTCCATCGACGACGCCGACATCGAATGCATGCTCATCCGCGCGCAGGAGATGGCTCGCTACGTCGACCACGGAGTCCTCGACGCGGGCCTGACCGGCATCGACTGGGTCGTTGAAAGCGGCCTCGACGTCGAGTCCGTCACCAGCCTCGTCTATGCCAAGCAGAGCCGCCGCAAAGTGCGTTGGGTCCTGGCCGTTCCGGAAAGCTCGCCCTGGCAGCGCGCCGAAGACCTCTCCGGCAAGATCATCGCCACCGAGCTGGTCGAAGTCACGAAGAAGTACTTCGCCGCGAAAAACATTCCGGTGAAAGTCGAGTTCAGCTGGGGCGCCACCGAAGTCAAGCCGCCGACTCTGGCCGACGCCATCGTCGAAGTCACGGAAACCGGCAGCTCGCTCCGCGCCAACCGACTTCGCATCATCGACACCGTCATGGAGAGCGAGACGCGCCTCATCGCCAACCGCACGGCCGTTGCCGATCCCTGGAAGAAGCAGAAGATCGACAACCTGGCGCTGATGCTCCGCGGCGCCATCGATGCCCAGGATCGCGTCGGCCTGATGCTCAACGTCGAAAAGACCAACTTGCCTGCGGTTCTCAGCGTTCTGCCTGCGCTGAACTCGCCGACCATCTCCGAGCTGAGCGATGCAGCGTGGGTTGCCGTCAATACGATTCTCGAAGAGAGCACCGTCCGCGAGGTCATCCCGAAGCTCAAAGCAGCGAAGGCAACGGGCATCGTCGAATACCCGCTCAACAAGGTCGTCTTATGAGAACCGCTCCGGATGAGGTGATCCTGTGAAGGTGGTTCGCACCACGGGCAAGGGACTGGCCGCGATTGAAGTTCTCATCGCCCGCGGTGCGGCGCCCTATGAGCGCGTCCTTCCCCAGGCGCGGCGCATCGTTGAGGCCGTCCGCCGCGGCGGTGACCCTGCGCTCCTGCGCTACCGTGCGAAGTTCGACCATATTGCGTCACAGACACCGTTACGTATTCCAACGATCGAGCTGCAGCTTGCCTGGGAATCGACGCCCGGGCCGCTGCAGCAGGCGCTCAAAACCGCAGCCCGCAACATTCGCGCCTTCGCCGCCCGCCAGCGCCCGAAAGACTTCGACCTCAAGCCCGCTCCCGGCGTGATGACGGGCCAGCGCGTCATCCCGCTCGCCTCAGTCGGCTGCTACATCCCCAGCGGCCGCTATCCGCTGCCCTCCACGCTGCTCATGACCGCCATTCCCGCCCAGGTCGCCGGTGTCGAACGCATCGTCGCCGTCTCTCCTCACCCCGCAAGAGAGACGCTGGCAGCCGCATATTTACTGGGCCTTTCGGAGATCTACCGGGTCGGCGGAGCCCACGCCATTGCCGCTCTCGCCTGTGGAACCCAGACCATTGCCGCTGTCGACAAGATCGTTGGCCCAGGCAATGCCTGGATCACCGCTGCCAAGAAGCACGTCGCCTTCGACTGCTCCATCGACATGCTCGCTGGCCCCACCGAGGCCGTGATCACCAGCGAAACCGGCAAATCCGAATGGATTGCGGCGGACCTGGTTGCCCAGGCCGAACACGACCCCGATACTCTGGCTATCCTCATCACCACGCGTCCGGAACTGGCAAAGCAGGTGACCGCAGGCGTTAGAAAAGCGGCGCGCGGCAACCAGGTCGCAACCGCTGCGGTCACCAGACGGGGCTTCGCGATTGTGACCCGCACACTCGATGAAGCGCACGACCTCACCAACCGCATCGCCCCGGAACACCTCACCGTCGACTCTGCCGCCGATCTTGCCTGGGTCCGCAATGCCGGGTCGGTTTTCATTGGCCAATGGTCCGCGCAGCCCCTGGGCGACTACATCTCTGGGCCGAATCACACGTTGCCCACCAGCGGCCTCGCTCGCAGCCGTGGCGGCCTCAGCGTCCTCGACTTCCTCAAACTCATCACCGTCCAGGAGTATTCCCAGGCTGGCGTCCGCCAGCTCGACTCCTCCGCTTTGCTCCTCGCCGAAGCCGAGGGCCTTACCGCTCACGCCCAAGCGATCCGGACACGAGGTGTCCATGACTGAGCTCAAAGCCGTGGGTCCGCAGCCCTCCGCGGCCATTCGCCGCATCAAGGAGTACCACCCACCCCTCGGCGATCGCAGCGGGCTGCGCCTCGACTTCAACGAGAACACGTTCGCCTGCTCGCCTCGCGTTCTCGAAGCCCTCGGCCGTATCTCCCGCGGCGATCTCACCCGCTACCCCGAGCGCGAGCCAGTCGAGGCTCGCGTCGCCGCGCATCTTGGCCTCCAGCCGCAGCAGGTCCTGCTCACGAACGGAGTCGACGAAGCGATTCATGTTCTCTGCCAGACCTACCTCGATGCCGACACCGAGATCCTCATCCCGGTGCCCACCTACACCATGTACGAGGTCTATGCGTCTGCTACGCCTGCGCGCGTCGTGACCGTTCCCGCAGAACCGGGTTTTCGGTTCCCATTGGACGCGCTTCTTGAAGCTATCAATCCGGCGACTCGCCTCATCGCTATCGCGAATCCCAACAGCCCAACCGGCCAGGTCGCTTCGCGGGAAGAGCTCGAACGCCTGATCGCCGCCGCGCCTCACGCCGCTGTCCTCATCGATGAAGCGTATTACCACTTCCATGGCCAAACGCTCCTCGATCTTGTCGTCCGCGTGCCTAATATGATCGTCACCCGCACCTTTTCGAAAGCCCACGGCCTCGCCGGTCTGCGTCTCGGCGTGATCGCTGCATCCGAAGAGCAAATGCAGTGGCTGCGACGCGCGATCTCGCCCTACAGCGTGAACTCGGTTGCTCTCACCTGCCTGACTGCTGCCCTCGAGGACGAAGACTACGTGCGGTGGTATGCCGGCGAAGTCCTCGCCTCCCGTCCGCTCCTGGAAATCGCACTCGCGCGCCTTGGCGTTCCGTACTGGCGATCGCAGGCGAACTTCGTCCTCGTCGACATTGGCCCAAAGCATCGCGATTTCGTCGCCGCCATGCGCACGAAAGGCGTACTGGTCCGCGATCGCTCTTCTGACCCCGGCTGCGACGGTTGCGTCCGCATCACCCTCGGCACACGCGAACAGACGGAAGAGGGAATCGCAGCGCTGGAGAAATCCCTGAACGAAATCCATTGGGCTGCAAGAGCAACCGGAGCCGCACGATGAAGAAACGAGCCGCCTCGATCGACCGTAAGACCGCCGAGACCGAAATTCACCTCCGCCTCACCATCGAAGGTCAGGGTCGCTATACCGTCTCCACGGGGATCCGTTTCTTCGATCACATGCTTGAGCTTTTCGCCCGCCACGGCGCCTTCGACCTCGACCTGCGCTGCAAGGGTGACCTCGACGTCGACCAGCACCACACCGTCGAAGATGTCGGTATCGCTCTCGGCGAGGCCTTCGGCCAGGCTCTCGGTGACAAGCGTGGAATCCTGCGCGCCGGCTATTTCCTCATGACCATGGACGAGACCCTCGGCCTGGCGGCGGTCGATTTGAGCGGTCGTGCTGCCCATCATGTCGAGACAAAGGTTCACACCCGCCTAGTAGGCGACCTCCAGTCGGAACTGGTGGAGGACTTCTTCGAAGGCTTCTCCCGTGGCGCTCGCGCCAACATCCATGTGAAGACGATGTACGGCCGTTCAAACCACCACAAGATCGAAGCCCTCTTTAAAGCCTTTGCCCGCGCTCTCCGCTTTGCCTGCTCCCGCGATCCGCAGCTGAAATCGATGCTCCCCAGCACGAAAGGTTTGTTGTGATCGTTGTCATCGACTACAACGTCGGCAACCTGACTTCGGTCATCAAGGCTTTGCGGCATATCGGCGCCGAAGTTGCCGTAACGCAGAATCCTGCTGAGCTTGCTAAGGCCGACAGGATCGTCCTTCCCGGTGTCGGCCATTTCGCTGCGACCCGATTTCTGGAGAAACGCGGCCTTACCTCCGCGATCCGCGCAGGTATTGCTGCCGGCGTTCCTTTCCTCGGCATCTGCGTTGGCCTTCAGTGGCTCTTTGCCGGAAGTACGGAGGCTCCCGGAATCCCGGGCCTTGCAGTCTTCCCCGAATGCTGCGATCGCTTCACTTCGGGCAAAAAGGTTCCTCATGTGGGCTGGAACTCACTCGCGATCAGGCCGGAATCTCGACTTCTTGCCGGAATTCGAAACAACTCCTTTGCCTATTTCACCCATTCGTACCGGGCTCCGGTAACGGATGTCACGGTGGCTGTGACGGATTACGCGGAGCCCTTCGCCGCCGCTGTCGAGCAGAACAACATCATGGGTGTCCAGTTCCATCCGGAAAAATCCGGCGAAACCGGCCTCCGCGTGCTGCGCAATTTCCTGGAGTGGCGCCCGTGCTGACCAAACGCATTATTGCCTGCCTCGACGTGCGCGACGGCCGCGTCGTCAAGGGCATCCAGTTCGTCGACATCGTCGATGCCGGCGATCCCGCCGAGTTGGCCGCACGCCACGCCGCTGCCGGAGCCGACGAAATCGTCTTCCTCGACATCACCGCTACGCACGAAGGCCGCAGCGCGCTTCTGGACTCCGTCCGCCGTACAGCCTGCCAGCTTTTTGTCCCCTTCACGGTCGGCGGAGGCATTCGGACCGCGGATGAGGCCGCCGCCATCTTCGATGCCGGTGCCGACAAAGTCACCGTGAATTCAGCTGCTCTCGCCCATCCCGAGCTCATCGGCGAAATCGGCGCCAAATTCGGCGCGCAGGCGGTGATCGTCGCGATCGATGCTCGCCGCGTGCCGAATCGCTCCGCTGCTGAAGCAGAAGTGTTTGTTTCCGGCGGGCGGAAAGCCACCGGCCGTTCCGCGGTCGAGTGGGCGCAGGAGGCCGAGTCGCGGGGCGCCGGCGAAATCCTTCTCACCTCAATGGACGCCGATGGCACACGCGCCGGCTTTGATTGCGATCTCACCGCTGCTGTCAGCCAGGCCGTTCAGATTCCCGTCATCGCCTCCGGCGGCGCCGGCAACGCGCAGCATTTCACCCAGGTCTTTCGCGAAGGCAAAGCCGATGCCGCCCTCGCCGCCAGCATCTTTCACTTCGGCATTCACGACGTCCGAACCCTGAAAGAAGAACTCCAGCGCGACGGTATCCCCGTGAGGCTGGCATGCTGATCCCTTCCATCGACCTCATGGGTGGCCGCATCGTGCAGCTCCAGCACGGAGAAGAACTGCGCCTGGCCTTCGACAACTTCGACTACTGGATCGAGCGGTTCTCCCGCTTCCCCCTCATCCAGCTCATCGACCTTGACGCAGCCAAAGGAACCGGGAGCAACCGCTCTCTTGTCGAGCAAATCGCGAAGCGCCTGCCTGTCCAGGTCGGCGGGGGTGTCCGGAACGCGGATCAGGGTCGCGCCCTCCTCGATTCCGGAGCGCGGCGCGTCATTTTTGGCTCCGCATTGTTTCGGGGCGACGAAATCGATGTGGACTTCGCCTCAGCCGTCTCATCCCGGATCGGGCGCGAACGATTCGTCGCAGCCGTCGATACAAAAGCAGGCAGGATCGCCGTTCGCGGCTGGAGCGAGAACGTCGACCTCACGCCGGCTGAGGCCATCGCGGCTCTCGATCCCTGGTGCGGTGCATTCCTTTACACCCACGTCGATACGGAAGGCACGATGCACGGTTTTCCCATCGAGATCGCGCGCACCCTGCGTCCCCTCACTGCCCGCCAGTTGATCATCGCCGGCGGCATCCGCGCTCAGTCCGAAATCGACGCCCTCGACGCTCTCGGCGTCGACGCAGTCGCGGGAATGGCCGTCTACTCCGGCCTTTTGGCGACCTAAGATGGTTGTTCACGGATCAACCACGATTTTCGTCGTCCCCATGGGCGAAAATGCTCTAAGCTAAAACGTCCAGTGCGGCGTGTGAAATCCGATGACTACCAAAACCAGATCCGTTCGACTCGCGAAGCGCCTCGACGAGGTCGGCTTCTCTGATATCGTTCAGGTTCGCAACAAGGTCCTCGAACTCCGGGCCGCGGGTCAGCAGGTCCACGCCTTTCACGGAGGCGAACCCTTCTTCGAAACCCCGGACGCGATCAAATACGCCACCCTCAGGGCACTGGTCGAAAACAAGACTCGCTACGCGCCCTCTTCCGGTATTGAGCCGCTGCGTACCGCGATCGCGAAGAAACTTCAGACAAAGAACCACATCGACGTCACGGCGGAAGATGTTCTTGTGACCTCGGGCGGCGCGCATGCGCTGTACGTAGCGTTCCAGGCGGTTCTCGATCCCGGCGACGACATGCTTCTTTTCGCGCCCTACTGGACGCCCATCCGCGACATGATCACGCTGGCGCAGGCCCGGCCGGTCATGATTCCCACCGCTACGGCGCGCCGCAACGGTCTTACCGCGACGCTCGAGCACTTTTCCACTCCCGCCACGAGGGCCATTTACTACAACACGCCCCAGAACCCCTCGGGAGTTGTTTTCTCGCGCAGTGAAGCGGAAGAAGTTGCCGCCTTCGCAAAAAACCACCATCTCGTCGTAATCGCCGATGAAGCCTATGAGGATCTGGTCTACGAGGGCGATCACGTCTCGATCGCATCGCTCCCTGGCATGGCAGAGCGCACCATCACCGCCTATACCTTCTCGAAAACCTACGCTATGACTGGCTGGCGCGCCGGTTACGCTGTCGCCAAAGAGCCTTTCATGGCCGGGATGAAGAAGCTTGTGCTCTACTCCGTCAACGGCGTGTCTACACCGACGCAGTGGGCTGCATTGGAGGCTCTGGCGACCTCTGAAGAGACGATCGCTGCTCGCCGCCAGGAGTATCGCCAGCGGCGCGATTTGCTGGTCGAGGGCCTCTGTGAACTCGGATTGGAGTGCGAGGTGCCGGCAGGCGCCTTCTATGCCTTTCCGTCGGTTCGGAAGATCAACAAGGACAGCCGCCGTGTCGCCGCACAGCTTCTCGAGAAGGCGCACGTCGCTACCATTCCCGGCGTGGTCTTCGGCGCGCAGGGCGAAGGCCACGTGCGCTTCAGCTACGCGGTCCCGCCCGATGCCATCTCCGTCGGCCTGAACGCCCTGCACAAGTTCCTTGGTTAGCGCCGTTTGCCTTGCGCCCTGCCTGAAGAAACCCGACAATATCTGTATCCGATTCGCCTTTTCGCGCGTCCATCAATTACTCCTCATCGTGTCTCGGTCCCCTCGAGAGTTCCCATATGTTCGAATCGATTTCTGGCAGTACCCGAAGATGTCTGGTTGTTTTCTTATTCGCAGCGGTCGCCGTAGTGGCCGCCGCTCAGTCGAACAGCAACAGCTTGCTTCCTGACGACCCCAGCATTACGCAGGCTCAGACCCAACCTCAGACCACAAACCCCGTCACCGGGCCCAGTGTCCCGACACCGTCTAAGCCGTCGTCAACCCCGACGAGTTCACAGACGGACAGCCTTGAGGGAAAGCAAACCAAGCGCATCCTTGGGATCGTTCCCAACTTCCGAGCGGTTTCGGTGAATACGAAGCTTCCCCCAGAAACCAGGAAAGAGAAGTTCAAAGAGAGCTCCGAGGATGCTTTCGACTATTCCGACTTCATCTTTGTTGGCATCCTGTCGGGCGTTAATCTTGCGGAGAAGTCCTATCCCGAGTTCCACTCGGGGGTGGCGGGGTATGGACGCTACTATTGGCACTCACTTGCCGACCAGGTTGACGAAGACTATCAGGTGGAGTTCATCTTTCCCGCCGCGCTCCACCAGGACTCGCGTTACTACACACTGGGTCACGGTGGCTTTCCGAAGCGGGTCTTCTATGCCTTCAGCCGCATCGCCGTGACCCGTACCGACCACGGCAATGAGACCTTCAATGCTTCAGAAGTGGTCGGGGCGGGAGCGGCCGCCGGGATCTCGAATTTGTACTATCCCTCGCAGGAGCGGACCTGGACCAAGACCGGCCAGCGTTGGGTGCTCAACGTCGGCCTCGATGGAGCAACCTTCGCCTTCAAGGAGTTCTGGCCCGATCTGAACAGCCGCTTCTTCCACCAGAAGAACTGACTCTTCCGACGCAGCCGCACTCGCCGTCACAAAGCATTTCGGCTAAAACTTGACCCCACTTCGTTACCTCTGTTCCCTCGCTTGTGTCTCGACCGCGCTAGCATCGAGATGAGTCTCGCAAAGCGGAGCTGCGTTCCATGCTCAACGTTGGCATGCCCGAAGCCGTCGACCCCGATCTGCATCGCCTTTTGCCGCCGGGCATCTCCCTGGAACTCATCCCCCTGCAGCCTACCCAGCCGATCGAAGTTGAGTTCTGGATTCCTCCGCCGTGGCAAGGTCAGGCCGCGCGCCAGTTGCCCTGGCTCCGCGGGTTACGCGTGATTCAGGCGACGCTGGCCGGCGTCGATCAGCTCATCAAAATCAAACCGGCAGGTGTCATCCTCTGCGATGCGCGCGGCGCGCACACCGTAGCGACGGCAGAATGGACCCTTGCCGCGGTGCTCACCTCGACGAAGTATTTCCAACTGTACAGCCAGGTGCAGCAGGCGGGCGTGTGGTCGCGGCGTAAGCGGGCCGAGGAGCTCTACCACACGCTTCATCCCGGCGCGAAGCGCCTTTACCCGCCTATCCTCTGCGATCAACTCTCTGGCCAAACGGTTTTGATCGTCGGCTACGGCGCCATTGGTCACGCGATCGAGCAGCGACTGGAGCCGTTTGGCGTGAATTTCGTCCGCATCGCCCGCACGGCGCGTGACGGCGTCCATGGCGTCAATCGGCTGCGCGAACTTCTCCCCTCCGCCGATATCGTCATTCTCATCGTCCCGTTCACCAGTGAAACCACCGGCATGATCGGTGCAGAGGAACTGGACCTAATGAAGCAGGGTGCGCTCCTCGTGAACGCAGCCCGTGGCCCTGTCGTGGACACCGATGCCCTGATCGCTGCGCTGCATGCACGCCGCATCATCGCCGCCATCGACGTCACCGATCCGGAGCCGCTGCCCGACGCACACCCTTTGTGGCACGCACCCAATCTGCTCATCACGCCGCACGTCGCCGGATCCACTCCCATGTTCATGGTGCGTGCCATCCAGTTCGCCGCAGAGCAGATTGGCCGCTATCTTCGAGGAGAGCCGCTGGAGAACGTCGTCGAAGGGGAATACTGATTGTGGGGTTGGCCCGGCAACACGGAACGCGCCCTCGGGCGCCTAACTCCCGATCCTGCAACGGCTTCGTATTCTTGACCCACCTTTTCGTGAACCCTACAATCTAAAGAGGAGAAATTTACCCTTTTCGGGGTGTTTTGAGCATATTTCCATGGGTTCTGATCTGCGGCTGGGTCCTCGCGAACGCACGGTTCTGACGGCGATTGTCGAAGTGTACATCGCCACCGGAGAACCGGTTGCGTCCCAGGCCCTCGCACGCCACTTCGGCAACAAGGACGGCATGAGTTCCGCCACCATCCGCAACGTGATGGTGTCGCTGGCTGAAGCCGGCCTGCTCGACCAACCTCACACCTCCGCCGGGCGCATACCTACCGCACAGGCCTTTCGCTTCTATGTCGAACATCTCGGCGGTCCGCAGGTCACGATTCTCGCCCCGGAGCGCCTCGAACAAATCGAGGAGAGCTTTGCGGGCATCGGGACCGGCCAGCAGTATCTGGAGCGCACCTCGCACGTACTGGCGTTGATCTCCAGCGGTCTCGGTGTGGCTTTGGCGTCTACGCAGGAATTGCATACTCTCGAGCACGTCCACTTTTCGCGGCTCGCAGCCGGGCGCGTGCTTGCCGTGGTCATCACCAAAGCCGGCAGTGTTCTTGATCGCGTTCTCCTGCTCGATCACGACCTCAACCTTGGCGAGTTGGAAACCGCCGCCCACTACCTGAACGAAAACTTCCACGGTTGGTCTATCGAGCGAATCCGCACCGAGTTAGCACGTCGACTCGAAGCCGAACGCAGTGAGTACGATCGCCTGATGCACTCGCTCGAAGAGTTGTATCGGAAGGGCGCGCTCGCCGCGGAAACGAGCGTCTCTCCCACGATCTTTATCGAAGGCGTCGCCAATCTGCTCGCTGGCGAGACCGATCGCGAACGGCTGCGAACCATGCTGCACGCACTCGAAGCCAAAGAGCGGCTGACTGAATTGCTGAATGCCTATGTGGATGCTCGCCAACGGACGGTGCGCGTCGTTGTCGGCCTCGAAGAGGCGATCCCCGAACTGCGCAACTTCGTGCTCATCGGCACCACCGCCCGTATCGGCGCGGAGAACCTCGGTACGGTTGCTGTCATTGGTCCTACCCGCATTCAGTATCAGGAAACCATCAACGCGGTGTCCTACATTGCACAGCTTTCCGGCAGGATTTTCCAGCCGCCCCACTGAGCCCGCATACTGCGTGCCCTGGTTTTGAATTACAGTGAGCAGGCACCTCGCAATTGCCGTCTGCGTATCCGAATCGAGTCTGAACATGCGACGCATTATGGTTGAAAAAAAGAACGCTGCTGAAAACAGAATGGACGCGGCGGCTGCCGATGACCCCACCAGCGGGCGGGGTTCGGTTGCCGCCGGAGTTGCCGACAACGATGAGGCAAAAGAACCATCGGTTCCCGTTGAAACCGCGCACGTTCCTCAGGAGGAGTACGATCGCCTCAAGGCGGAGCGTGATCTCCTCTTCGATCGACTGGCCCGTCTTCAGGCGGAGTTCGACAATGCCCGCAAACGCGAGGCAAAGGAGCGCTCCGACTTCCGCGACTATGCAGTCTCCAGTGCCATCGAGCAGTTTCTTCCGGTAGTCGACAACTTCCAGCTCGCCCTGAAATCCACCGGCTCGGCCGAACAGCTGCGCACCGGGGTCGAGTTGATTGTCAAGCAGATGGAAGAAGCCCTTCGCTCGCTGAATGTTCAGCCTGTCGAAACGGTGGGTGCCGTCTTCGATCCAAAAGTTCACGAGGCTCTGGATATGGTGGAGCGCACTGATCTGCCCGATCATCAGGTTTTCGAGGAAGTGCGGCGCGGCTACAAGATGCGTGACCGCCTCATTCGCCCGGCTCTGGTCCGGGTCGCCAGCAACCCACAGCAGAAGGAAGCATGAGCAGAACCGAAAACGTGATCAAAGCTGATTATTACGAAGTTCTTGGGGTCGCCCGTACCGCCTCCGATCAGGAGCTGAAAGCCGCATACCGCAAGCTGGCTCTCCAGCATCACCCCGACCGCAATCCTGGCAATAAGGAGGCTGAGGAGCGCTTCAAAGAGTGCAGTGAAGCCTATCAGGTCCTCAGCGATCCCCAGAAGCGTGCTGCCTACGACCGCTTCGGCCACGTTGGAATCGGTGCGGGCGGCTTCGACGGCAACCCGTTTGGCGCCCAGGATATCGGCGACATCTTCGGGGATCTCTTTGGCGAGATGTTCAACATTGGCGGCGGCCGCCGTGGCCAGTCTCGCGTACAAAAGGGACGTGACATCCGCTTTGACCTCACCATCGACTTCGAAGAAGCCATTTTCGGCAAAGAGACGAAGGTCACGATCCAGCGCATGGAGGCCTGCAAGGACTGCCGCGGTACAGGCACCGCGAGTGGACGCGGCCCCACCACCTGTCCACACTGCCAGGGTCGTGGCCAGGTTCGTTATCAGCAGGGATTCTTCTCCATAGCCCGCACCTGCAGCTATTGCGGCGGCTCTGGCACGGTTGTCAGCGATCCGTGCACCACCTGCCGCGGCGAGGGACGGGCCGAGCGCCAGCACGAAATCAGCGTCAGCATTCCTGCCGGCGTCGAAGATGGCACGCGCATCCGTTACCAGGGCGAAGGCGATACCGGCCGCTTTGGCGGCCCAGCCGGAGACCTCTACATCGTCCTGCGCGTTCGCCCACACAAAGTCTTCGAGCGCGATGGTAGCGACTTGCGCTGCCTCATCCCGATTTCGTTCCCGCAGGCGGCGCTGGGCGCGGAGATCAACCTCGAAACCCTGGATGGCGCGGTGAAGCTCAAAATTCCAGAAGGGGCGCAGAGTGGTCAGGAATTCCGCATCCGCGGCAAGGGTGTCCCGCACCTGAACGAGTACGGCCGTGGCGACCTGATTGCGCAGATCATCGTCCGCACTCCCACCAAACTCACCAAAGCGCAGAAGGAACTCCTCCGCCAACTCGGCGAAACCGTCACCGTGGAAAACACGCCCACCGCCCGCAGCCTTCTCGAGAAGGTGAAAGAGATGTTCTCGTAGCCGAACGGTTCCGAAAGGCAAAAGCCTCGCTTCCAACCGAAGCGAGGCTTTTCTTCTCCTGACGGCTACTCGTTGTCCCGCTCACTCCAGCAACGCCGCTGCAACCGCCATAGCCGTAATCGCCGCCGTTTCCGCGCGCAGGATGCGCGGCCCCAGGCTCACCGGTTTCCAGCTCTCCGCATCGAAAAGCGCTTCCTCCTCAGCCGTCCATCCACCTTCCGGTCCCACCGCGAGACGAATCGTCGGCGCCTCATCACCCGCGATCGTCAACGCCTCCCGCATTGCCTCGTGCAACGTCGTCGAACGCTCCTGCTCGGCCAGCACCAGCCGCACCGCCTCAGGATGAATCCTCAGCGCCTCCTTCAGTAAGGCTGGCTCGTCGATCCGCAGCACATCCGACCGCCGCGCCTGCTTGGACGCCTCCAGCGCTACCCGACGCCAGCGTTCTGCTCGCGCCTCTGCCGCGTGTGCCAGATGCTTCTCGCTCCTGCGCGCGATCACCGGCACAATGCATTCCGCTCCCAGTTCGGCCGCCTTCTCGATCGCCCACTCCATCCGATCGAACTTGAAAACCGAAAGCAACAGTGTGACAGGAAGAGCGGGATCCGCTTTGACCTCCGCAAGCAAATTGAACCGAACCGTGCCATCCGCGATCCCGGCGACCTCGCTGTGCCAGACATGTCCGCCAGCCACCACATCGAATCTCATGCCCGGTTGCGCGCGCAGCACGCGCGTCAAATGAGTCGCCTGGTCCCCGACAATCGAAGCGGTCGCTTCGTCCCATGTATCGGCGATCCATCGGCGTCGCGTCACCTCTTCAGCCTACCGCCATTCATGCCTGCGCTCCGGGGAACATCTCGTCGCGTGCTCTTGTTTCCAGCAGGCATAAAAAGTTCCCCAAAAGCATCGAGGGGACGCTCATCGCGTCCCCCCGAGGTGTTGCCGATGTCCTCTTACTTTTTCTTTGAGGACTTCTTGGCTGCCTTCTTCGCGCTCTTCTTAGCTGCCTTTTTTGCTGCCATGGTTTCTATTCTCCCTTTTCGATGTCTACATCGAAGTCTGCAACATAAAATGCTGCAGTTAACGAATGTATAGAGTTCCACGCATACAGTGTCAAGAAAAAAATTCAATTTTCCTCTACAACTTTCCTCTCGCCACGTCGTGTACGTCGGAGCGCCGCGCGAACGAAATCATCTCAACGGATGAAAGTCTCGCAACAGCGCAAGCATCAATCCACTGAAAATATCGTGCCACGCATGCGCGATCATCCCTGGCCGGAGGCTCCTGCGCGAGAACGCCAACACGCAAAACATCGCGCCGTACGCGGTGATCGCGATCATTCCCGCTGCGCCTTCGTAACCGTGGCTGATACCGAAGAGAAGCGAAGTGCAGAGCACGCCGAACCCGATTCCCACTCCCACAGAAGAAAACTGGCGCAGCAAGTAACCGCGAAACACGACTTCTTCGCAGAATCCGGCTGACATGCTGAGCACCATCCAAAGCAACACCTCCAGGGACGTTCGCGGCGCCATCGTCATCAATGCCTTCTGCGGAGCCGACAATCCTGCGCCCTTCAGCAGTAATCCGATGGCCGCGAGGACGATCATGGCTGCGACCCAAAACACAGCCGCGGCCCCGATATCTTCCATCGCAGCCTGCAGTCCACGCCGGAATCCCAGCAAATCTGCAAACGGAACTCGCTTCACTCGCAGCCCCCACCAGGTCAACAGAAGAAGCCCCCATTCCAAGCAGATGCCAAGCCCGTAACGAATGACATGGTGCGCCGCCACCACACCCCGATGCGCCGCCCGCGCACCCAGCATCGACGTTCCCACCAGCAGTATTACGATCAGGGTCGTGTGCCACCACGGCGCTACCGCTGCCGTGAAACGGCCTGGCCAGTCCCGTGCCCCATCCGGTGGCTGGTGCATCCCACCCTCGCTCTCTGGTATCTTCCTCTGGATTCTCTCACCGGCTTCGCGCATCGAATCAGTAAAGGGAGAAACATGGACCAGATCGTCATCGTCTCCGGCGTCCGCACTCCGGTCGGCAAATTTCAGGGCTCGCTCTCCGACATTTCCGCAACGCGCCTCGGCGCCGTTGTCGTCCACGAGGCCGTCAGGCGCGCGAACCTGCGACCCGAGCAAATCGACGAGTGCATCATGGGCAATGTGATCTCCGCCGGACTTGGCCAGAATCCCGCGCGCCAGGCGGCTCTCTTCGGCGGCTTGCCGCCGGAGGTCAGCGCTGTCACTGTGAACATGGTCTGCGGATCGGGTCTCCGCGCCGTTGCACTTGCCGCGCAATCGATTCAGACCGGCAATGCGGACATCGTCGTCGCCGGCGGCATGGAGTCGATGACCAATGCACCCTATCTCCTGCCCCAGGCGCGCAGCGGCTTCCGGATGGGCAACAATGTCGCCGTCGATGCCATGGTTCATGACGGCCTCTGGGACGTCTATAACGACTTCCATATGGGCCAGACCGCCGAACTCGTCGCCGAGAAGTACGGCATCTCCCGGGAAGACCAGGATTGCTTCGCCTTGCTGTCGCACAAAAAAGCCGCAGCGGCGTGGCGCGAAGGCCGCTACACGCCCGAGGTCGTGCCCGTCGAGATTCCAGCGAAGAAGAAAGGCCAGCCCCCTGCGCTCTTCGAGCGGGATGAGTCCATCCGCGACGACGCCAGCATCGAGGCCCTCCGCGCGCTCAAGCCCGCTTTCAAAAAGGACGGTACCGTCACTGCTGGAAACGCCCCGGGGGTCAATGATGCATCGGCTGCGGTGGTGGTGATGTCGGCATCGAAAGCCCGCGAGCTCCGCCTCACTCCTATGGCGCGTATCGTCGCCCACGCCACCAGCGGTGTCGATCCCAAATGGGTCATGATGGCGCCCGTCTCCGGCGCCCGCAAAGCGGCCGAGCGTGCCGGCTGGAGTCTCGATTCCGTCGATCTTTTTGAGTTCAACGAGGCCTTCGCCGTTCAGGCCCTCGCCATTATGCGCGAATTGAACGTGCCGCCCGAGAAGGTCAACGTAAACGGCGGCTCCGTTGCCATCGGTCACGCGGTCGGCGCCAGCGGAGCGCGGGTGCTCGTCACTATGATGTACGAACTGGCTCGCCGCAATGCGCGTCGCGGTCTCGCCGCCCTCTGCCTTGGCGGCGGCAACTCGGTTGCGATGTGCATCGAGCGCGACTAAGGACTGGCTGTCCACGCAGATGCCGCTGCGCGGCCAGGAATTAACCTGATGCTCAGTAACCCCACTGAGCGCTTCACCGGCCGCGTCGAAAGCTACCGCCGTTTTCGCCCGACCTACCCTCCCGCCGTTGTCGACCTGCTCTGCCGCGAGTGCTGCCTCGGCTCTGATTCGCAGATCGCCGATATCGCCGCGGGCACTGGGCTTCTCACCCAGGTCTTCCTCGCCGCCGGATTTCCCGTCACCGCGGTCGAACCAAACGCCGAAATGCGTACTGCCTGTGCGACCCTCGAATCCCAATACGCAAGGCTCAGAGTGATCGACGGCGCCGCCGAAGCCACCGGTCTTCCCGGCCGTTCCACTGATCTGATCACGGTTGCCCAGGCGATGCACTGGTTCGATCTCGACAGAACCCGCGCAGAATTCGCCCGCATTTTGAGGCCGGGCGGCCGCTGCGCCGTCATCTATAACAATCGCCGTCTCTCCGGCGATCCGTTCCACGACCGCTACGAGCGCCTCCTCCTGGAATTTGGCATCGATTATGGAGCCGTCAAACAGCAGCACGTCGGCCGCAAGCGCCTCGCACAGTTCTTCTCGCCCTCACCCATGACCTGTGTCTCGATCCCCAACCCCCAACCCCTCTCGCTCGAGGAGCTGGAAGGACGCATTCTCTCCTCGTCCTATATGCCTCAGCCCACGCGACCGCGTTTCGAGGAGATGCGCGCCGCCATCGACCGCCTCTTCGCCGACACGCAATCCAAAAACACCGTTACTATGCATCACGACTGCGTGATCTGCTGGGGTCAGCTTGGCTGAAAACGCACACCTGAGCGAGGCGGCGCCGCCCGAACGGCGAGTCCTCAGCACTCGATGACATTCAGCGCCAGGCCTGCCAGACTCGTCTCCTTGTAGCGCGACTGCATATCGAGCCCCGTCTGGTACATCGTGTGAATCACCTGGTCGAGCGACACCTTGTGCCCTTCTGTTTCGTTCATCGCGATCCGGCACGCCTGCACCGCTTTCACCGCGCCCATTGCATTGCGCTCGATGCACGGAATCTGCACCAGGCCGCCAATCGGATCGCACGTCATTCCCAGGTTGTGTTCCATAGCAATCTCCGCCGCGTGCTCCACCTGATCGTTCGTGCCGCCCAGCGCCGCCGCCAGACCGCCCGCTGCCATCGAGCAGGCCACGCCCACCTCGCCCTGGCAGCCGACCTCCGCCCCGCTGATGGACGCGTTCTCCTTGTACAGGACACCCACGGCAGCCGATGTCAGGAAATACCGCAGAATTCCTGCTTCATCTGCCTCCCGGATGAAGTCGCTGTAGTAACGTGCCACAGCCGGAACGACACCCGCTGCTCCATTCGTCGGCGCTGTTACCACGCGCCCACCCGCCGCATTCTCCTCGTTCACGGCCATCGCATACACAGTCACCCAGTCGAGCGGCGCCAGCGGATCCCGCAGTTCGTTTGAAGCGTCCTTTTCTCGCAATCGCGCGGTCAGCCTGGGCGCCCGCCGTCGCACACTCAGTCCGCCGGGCAGAATCCCTTCCGTCGTCATTCCACGCTCGATGCACCCCCGCATCACGTTCCAGATGTGCAGAATTCCCGCGCGCACCTCCTCACCGGTCCGCAGGGCACTCTCGTTCTCGAACATCAATTCCCAGACCGCGAGCCGCTTCTGGCTTGCCATTTGCAGCAGCTCCGCGGCGCTTGCAAATGGGTACGGCAAGGCCACGTCCGCTGCAGCTTTCTGCGTCTGCTCTTCGCCATCCGCGACAATGAACCCACCGCCGATCGAGAAGAATGTTCGCGCCAGTTTCACATCCCCGACGTCATCGAACGCCGTGAACCGCATGCCGTTCGGATGCTGGGTTACTGCTCCTGGCGGAATCATCTGGTCCCGATGAAAAATGAGGTGATCGACCTCGCGGAACGGAATCGCCCGCTTCCCCAGCAGCACAAGCCGGCCCGAGCTCCGAATTTCCGCCAGCTTCGGCTCAATTGTCACTGGATCGATCATGGCCGCCTCTTCGCCGCTCAACCCAAGCAGCACCGCGCGATCGGTGCCATGGCCGCGCCCGGTCAGCGCCAGCGACCCATACAGCTCCGCGCGAACCTCGGCCACGCGCGGGAGCAGTCCGTTCGTCTCCAGCTCCTGAGCGAAACGCCGCGCCGCTCGCATGGGACCCATCGTGTGGGAACTCGATGGCCCAATCCCCACTTTGAAAAGATCGAAGAGACTCGTCTTCACGCATACAGGGTACAGGGCGCAGGGCACGAGTTGCAGCCCAACCCGGAACCAGGTCACGGAGCCATTTCACAACGCGTGCGACGCGTTACCGTAGAGTGGCGTCCATACATATCGGCGGCGGTTGTACGCTCTCCGCTTGGTATTCTTGACTGCAGTGGCTCTCTCGCTCAGCCTTTCTGCACGATGAAGTCCCTCGCCACACCCTCGATCGCTCTGGTTCTTGCGTTCACGCTCGTCTCGTGCTCGAGTTCAGCTCGTCACCCCGCCTCTACCATCGAAGCTGCCGCTGCCGCCCGCGAACACGCCGTTCAACAGGCACGCGCCGCTGCTGCCGCGCGTGATCAGGACCGGCAGGAACTCGAGAGCATTCTGCCGCCCTCGAAGAACATCTACCTGTCCATCCACACACGTCAAAGCTGGGCGAATCCGTTCCTCGTTGTCAGCAAGTCGACGGTCAACCTCAGCATTCTGCTGCCCGACAACGGCCCCGCCGGCAGCCCGGGAAGTGAGATTCTGCGTCCCGTTGCAGCGCGCCGCCGCGTCCTCGATCTTCGCCTTTCCGATCTGCCCGAAGCCCTGGCCGCCACGCCCCCGAGCGTCTGGCCGTACGGCCGCGTCATCGCGGTCGAAGAGGATCCGCTGGAGCAGAAGATCGATCGTGCTCAGGTGCGTAACAATGTCGAAGCCACAATGCAGGTCCTCAACGACCTCGGCATCGTCATCTATGAATGGCCGGCCAACAGCACCCGCTAACTAGATATCTTTCTGTCCATCCACCGCCTCCACCGCAAACGGAACCTCAACCTCCGGCTCGACCTCGACGCCCTTCATCCACACAATCCGTCCCTGCCATTCCAGGACCGGCCAGGTCCTCCGCTCCTCGTTCGCGACCCGCATCCGCTCGAAGATTTCCTTCAGTGGTTTCGCTGCGCGCGAGTGGCGAATCTTCACACGATCCCCCGCCTTCGGCGTTCGCAGGATCGCAAACGCAACGCTGTCCGTGCTCACGCCGCTCGGCAGCCTGATCCGTAACTTCACGCCGAACCCGGTCCCTTCTCCCGGAATCGTTACCGACGTCGGCGATTCTGCTTTATCGGCGATCCTGCTCCCTCGCACCAGCCGTAGCTCCCGCGCCGATTTCTCTGCCCACAACCGCACAGCCAGTTCCTGCTTGCGCGCACCCGTCGGCTCGCACATGGCCATCAATCGCTCCGTCTGCTCGAAGTTCAAGGCACATCCGACCTCCTTGGCCGCCGCCCGCAGCACCCTTCGCCGCACCGCTGGAGCTAACGCTCGCAGCCGCTCCAGCTCCATCCCAGCCTCGCCTTCCAGAGGATGGGTTGGGACAGCGCGCCCCCCGCCGCGCACTGGCTTTCCCGGCAACAGCAATGCTGGCAGAAGCTTTGCCAGCTCTGCTGCCCACCAGGCCTCCTCATCCCGTGCGATCGTGGCCAAATGGGCCAGCTGCTCCGTGATCTGCGGATTGTATTCGGCCAGATGGGGCA
>Ga0335072_10004413_pt1 | contig 20900 bp, 18 predicted proteins | sample Lox_Sample_21_FD_206725 | JGI IMG/M metagenome (GOLD analysis project Ga0335072, IMG submission 206725) | Soil microbial communities from Loxahatchee National Wildlife Refuge, Florida, United States - Lox_Sample_2.1 | ecosystem: Environmental > Terrestrial > Soil > Wetlands | place: USA...
GCGGCGCGTTCGTTCGATCCGGCCGCGGGTGCTAGAAATACCCCAGCGACTCGCAGCCGGTCCCGGCCGCGAAGCTGGCCTTGTGCCGCTTGCCGGGAATGTCGATGACATGCACCGAGCCGTCGCCCTGGCAGCCAACGAACAACTCGTCGCCGCGGAACGCCATATCCATCGGCTGTGCGCCGACCTTGATCGCGGTCTGACCGGCGAATAGCGGATCGATCAGGCTGACCGTATCGCTGCGGACGCTGCTGACCGCGAGCACGCCGAAGTCCGGCGCGAAGCGTGCGATCTGCGCCGGCTTCGGCACGTCCCGCAGCGGCACTTCCTCGCGCATCCTGCCGGCCGCGGTGTCGATCAGAAACAGCGTCGGTTGCTCATCGTCCACCGCGATCACGGTGCGGCCATCGGCGGAGATGGCGATGCCGGCGAGCGGCCGCGGCGTTTCGATCTTGCCGAGAAGCCTGCGCCGCGGCAGGTCGATGACCGACACCGTGGCGTCCTCCTCGTTCTCGGTATACAGGCGCTCACCGTCCGGCGCGATGATCAGCCGGTGGCCATTGGTCGATCCGGTATCGATCGCATCGACCACCTTGTTCTTGTCGGGATCGATCACCGCAACCACGGCTGAATTCTCGCAGGTAATGTAGATCAGGCCGTCCAGCCCGAGCTTCAACGTATGCGGGGCAATATAGGGCGACGTATCGATGGTGGCGGCAAGCGCGCGACGGTGCAGATCGAACACGCAGACATAATGCTGCGGATTGGGATTGCGGCCATGAATGCCGTCACCGAAGATCGGCACATAGGCTAGGCCGGTTCCCGGCACGACCAGCAATTCGTGCACGGTTTTCGGGAAACCGTCGATCGCCACCTCGGTGACGTAGGTCCGCGGATCGAGAAACAGAACCTTGGTGCCCATCTTGTCGACGGCGATCATGCCGTGTTCAACGCTTGTCATGGCTGCTTCCTTGGTATCGTCCGCCCCGGGATTCCTCCATGAAGCGCGGCCTCGAGGCGGTGCGCAAGTGCGTCAGCATACGCCCCGCCGCGGATCCGGTCCGGACGCAGAACAGTACCCTCAATCCTGATTCACCCGATCCTGCCGCCGGTGATTCTGTCCCAGCGGCGAGAACGCCGCCGGTCCGTGCAGCGCCGACCCGCGGCCCGACAGCGACGGATTGGTCATGAAATAATTATGCGCCGATACCGGCTTCTTCCCCGGCGCCACGCGCCGATACGTGCCGTCCGGCTTCAGCTCCCAGGACTGCAGCGAGTCCTTCAGGTTCACCACCATGATCTGGTCCAGCACCTGGGCGTGCACGGTCGGATTATGAATCGGCACCAGCGTCTCCACCCGCCAATCCATGTTCCGCTCCATCCAGTCCGCCGAGCTGATGTAGACCCGAGCATGCTTGCTCGGCAGCGGATGGCCGTTACCGAAGGCACAAATGCGGGCATGCTCGAGAAACCGTCCGACGATCGACTTCACGCGGATATTTTCGGAAAGGCCCGGCACGCCGGGGCGCAGGCAGCAGATGCCGCGCACCACCATCATCACCTTTACCCCGGCACGTGACGCCTCGTACAGCGCATCGATCAGTTTCACATCCACCAGACTGTTCAGCTTCACCCAGATGCCGGCGGGGCGGCCGGCGACCGCAAACGCGGTCTCCTTCTGGATCAGCTCCAGCAGGACGTTGCGTGTGGTCAACGGGCTGAACGCCACTTCCTCCATGCGTTCCGGACGTGCATAGCCGGTCATGTAGTTGAACAACCGGGCGGCATCGCCGGTCAGCGCCGGATCGCTGGTGAAGAATGACAGATCGGTATAAATGCGTGCCGTGATCGGATGATAATTTCCCGTGCCGAAATGCGCGTAGCTGCGCACCGAGCCGGCCTCCCGCCGCGCCACCAGCGACAGTTTGGCATGCGTCTTCAGGCCGGGAATGCCGAACACGACCTGCACGCCGGCGGCTTCCAGCGACCGGGAGAGATGGATGTTCATCTCCTCATCGAAGCGGGCCCGCAGTTCCACCACCGCGGTGACGAACTTGCCCGCTTCCGCCGCCTCGATCAGCGCTTTCACGATCGGCGAGTCGCGGCTGGTGCGGTACAGCGTCTGTTTCACCGCGATCACGTTGGGGTCCTGCGCCGCCTGCCGCAGGAACTGCACGACCACGTCGAAGCTTTCATACGGGTGATGGACGATGATGTCCTTCGCCCGGATCGCGGCGAAGCAGTCGCCGCCGAAATCCAGGATGCGCTCCGGGAAGCGCGGCGCGTACGGCGGAAACAGCAGGTCGGGACGGTCGTCGACGATCAGGTGGCGCAGGTCGGCGATGCCCAGCATCCCCTCGGCGACATGAATCTCATCCTCGGTGGCGTCGAGTTCGTCGGCAACCAGGTCGCGCAGTTCCTCCGGCATGGCGGCATCCACGCCGAGGTGAATTGCCACGCCGCGCCGCCGCCGCTTCAACGCGGTTTCGAAGGAACGCACAAGGTCTTCGGCTTCTTCCTCGAATTCCACGTCGGTGTCGCGGATCAGCCGGAACATGCCATGCCCGGTGACGCTGAAGCCGGGAAACAAGCGCATGAGGAACAGTACGACGAGGTCATCCAGCATGACGAAGCGGATGGTATCGGGCCGGGACGGATCGGATGGCAGCCGGACGAAGCGTTCGACCTGAGAGGGCAGGGGGATCAAGGCCCGCATCGCCTGCCCATCTTCCTCGCGCAGCAGCAGCAGGGCGACGACCAGGCCCATGTTCGGGATGAACGGGAACGGGTGCGCCGGATCGATCGCCAGCGGGGTCAGCACGGGAAACACCCGCTCCATGAACCAGGCTTCGAGCCAGGTCAGGTCTTCGCGGGACAGCGTCTGCCCGCCGCAGACTTCGATGCCCGCCTTCTGCAGCAGCGCCTTCAACTCGCGCCAGACGCGCTGTTGCTCCTTCAGCAGCGTCTCGGCGCGGACGCGGATTTCCGCAAGCTGCTGGCTGGGAGTTCGGCCGTCGGGCGACGTCTTGGTCACGCCCGCCTTGGCCTGGCCGATCAGCCCCGCGACACGAACCGAATAGAATTCGTCCAGGTTCGACGCACTGATCGAGACGAACCGCAGGCGTTCGAGCAAGGGATGACGCGCGTTCTCCGCCTCCTCGACCACGCGGTGGTTGAAATCCAGCCACGACAGCTCGCGGTTGATGAAGCGCTCCGGACTGTCAGGAGCGATGACAGCCGGTTCCGGCGAGGCGGCCTCGGGCGGAGGCGGTTGCAGCTCTGCGGTCGCGTCGCGCACGGCAAGCGCTGCCTGGGCGGGGGGCGGGTTCATGCGCCGATCCTAACGTGACCCGCGGCGGACGGCGAGTGATGGTACGGCGTCTCCCGCATGACCGGGCGACGCATGCCGCGCGGATCGATCGGCGGCCGGCCAATCGCCAGTGCCGCGCCGTGCCGGCCGCAGCTCTGACGGGGTGATCTTCGGACGGACTGATGCGCGTGGGGACCTGAAGGAGGCGGTCCCGGCAGATTGCCAAGCCCGAACAAAGTGCCGGCAAGCGGCTGCGCGTTCGGATCAGACCGGGGATGCGTTCGGTTCGGCCTCGGGGGCAGCGGCGATGTCGCCACCCATTGCTTGCAATGTCGCCGCGGCGATAGTCCTGGTTATGCCGCCGCCGGTCGCGAGCGCCGCGCGATCCAGCCGGGCCACCGCATCGCGCAAGGCAGCCGGCGACCGGGGCAGGCGCAGCAGCAGCCACTCCTGGAGGCCGGGACCGACCCGAAGCTGGCGGTCGGCGAGCAATCGCATGAGCAGTGCGCGGAGCAATGAATCTTCGGGCGGGAGGATTTGCACCGCGGTCACCGCGCGCAGCCGGCTGGCCAGATCGGGCAAGCGGACCGGCCAGCGTGCCGGAGCAGCGCGGGCCGCGAGCAATACCGGCAGGCGGGCCTCGCGCGCGGCGTTCAGCAGGTGCAGCAGCGGTTCGTCGGCGGCGGAATCGGCATCATCGACGGCGATGCCGGCGGGTGGCAGCGGTTCCAGCAGCCCGGTCACGTCACTAACGGACAGCAGGCGGGCACCGCGGCGACCGGCCCACAGGCGTAACAAATGCGTTTTGCCGCAGCCGGCGCCGCCCCACAGGGCAAGCCGCTGCTCGGGCCAGTCTTCGGTCCGGTCCAGCCAGGTCCGCGCTGCCTCGTTCGATGGCGCGGCGAGGAAGTCGGCCGCGGCGTAGCCTGGCTGGTGCTGGAACGGCAGCGGGAGCTGATCGGTGCTCATGTGCGGGTTGTGGCCCCGGTGGCCGGGCCGAGGCAACCGCGATGCCACGGTCTCGGGGAAGTCACCTGCGCCCGCGAAACAAAGGCAACGTCCGGGATGGACGCCGTTCCGCCGCGCGACAGTGTGGGTCAGCTTCTGCGGTGCGTGCGCTGACCAGAGGTTCGCCGCCGATGCGCGATAGTGCCGACCGCTGACATGCATTTTGCAACTGGCGGTGATGTGCATCGGCTCCGCCCGTCTCGCGCTTGGTCAGGTTCGCCAGGAACGCGGCGCTTATTCGTGCCGCGGCATCAAGCGCCCGGATAGAATTTGCGCTTCGCAGTCCTTCCGGTTGCCGGGAGCAAATCATGTCGTCTGGGTTGCAGAGCGACAGGTCGAATCGCGCCGGCAAACGCTTGCCGCGACGCACGCGTTTTCACAATTCGGCGTGCGGCTGCGCACCATCCCGCTCACCGCTGCATTACGGAAAAATCCTGCCACCGGCTCTATTCTTTGATTTACCCGGGTTGTTGTTTTCCAGTAGGATTGAGTCGCTGCATTAGCAGCAGCGTAAAGGACCGGCCGATCCAGGGCGGTCGAAGCGACCAGCCAATGCCGCAACCGAAAAATAGGGAGCGCACAAATGTCCGATACAATTCGCCTGCATCCTGCGATCGACCAGGGCGTCCGTCCCGGCGCCGCCAGCTTCGACGGCGGCACGCTCGTGTGCAAATGCACCGACCGGCCGGTGAAGGTCGCGATCAAAGGCAACGTCGCCTACGACCACGCTTGCGGTTGCACCAAATGCTGGAAACCGGCCGGTGCGACCTTCTCCGTCGTCGCCGTCGTGCCGCGGGCCAACCTGACGGTGACGGAAAATGGCGACAAGCTCGCCATCGTGGATCCCAGCGCGGCGATCCAGCGCTATGCCTGCAAGGGATGTGGCGTTCACATGTATGGACGGATCGAGAACACCAAACATCCCTTCTACGGCTTCGACTTCATCCACCCGGAATTGTTCCAGCAATCCGGCTGGGCGGCGCCGGAATTCGCCGCCTTCGTCTCGTCGGTCATCGAATCCGGCGTCAATCCCGATCGCATGGGCGGCATTCGTGGCCGCCTGAAGCAACTCGGGCTGGAGCCGTACGATTGCCTCTCGCCACCGCTGATGGACGCCATCGCCACCCACGTCGCCAAGGCATCCGGCGCGCTGCCGGGCTGATCGCGGCAGCGCGGGCGCACGGCGAGGGTATCAGTACGTCACCACGCTGCGAATACTCTCGCCGCGCCGCATCAGCTCAAACCCTTCGTTGATCTGCTCGAAGGGCAGCACATGCGTGATCAAATCGTCGATGTTGATCCGCTTCTCCATGTACCAATCGACGATCCGCGGCACGTCAGTGCGACCGCGCGCCCCACCGAACGCCGTTCCCTTCCACACCCGCCCGGTCACCAATTGGAATGGCCGCGTGCTGATCTCCTGCCCGGCGCCTGCGACACCGATGATGATCGACTGGCCCCAGCCGCGATGCGCGCATTCCAGCGCCTGCCGCATGACTTTCACATTGCCGATGCACTCGAAACTGTAGTCGGCGCCGCCCTTCGTCAGGTCTACCAGATACGGCACAAGGTCGCCCTGCACCTCGCTCGGGTTGACGAAATGCGTCATGCCAAATTTTTCGGCGATCTCGCGGCGCCGCGGATTGAGGTCCACGCCGACAATCATCTCCGCGCCAGCCAAACGCAGGCCCTGGATTACGTTCAGCCCGATGCCGCCCAGGCCGAACACCACCGCGCGCGCACCGGTCTCCACTTTGGCGGTGTTGATCACCGCACCGATGCCGGTGGTGACACCGCAGCCGATATAGCAGACTTTCTCGAACGGCGCGTCTTCCCGGATCTTTGCCACCGCAATCTCCGGCAGCACGGTGAAATTCGCAAAGGTCGACGTGCCCATGTAGTGCATTACTGGCTTGCCGCCCGAGGCGAACCGGCTGGTTCCGTCCGGCATCACGCCGCGTCCCTGGGTGGCGCGGATTGCGACGCACAGGTTGCTCTTGCGGCTGAGGCAGTATTCGCATTGCCGGCATTCCGGCGTGTAGAGCGGGATGACGTGATCGCCCGGCTTCACGCTGGTGACGCCGGCACCGATTTCGGCTACAATGCCGGCCCCCTCATGCCCCAGGATTGACGGGAAAATGCCTTCGGGATCGCCGCCCGAGAGCGTGAACTCGTCAGTATGGCAGATGCCCGTCGCCTTGATCTCCACAAGCACTTCGCCGGCATGCGGACCTTCGAGATCCACGGTTTCCAGGCTGAGCGGCTTGCCCGCCTCCCGGGCAACGGCGGCACGTGTTTTCATGACATCACCTCACTGCGGCAAGAGCAGTACAATAGCAGAACGCTGGTGGGGCGCTGAGCGGAATTGGGCGCCGGGCGCATGATCAGCTCTTTTCATCCTCCTGCCCGGGCCACGCGCAGTGCCATCGCTTGATGAGGAGATTGGGATGCTCCTCGCTCCATTGCTCCAGCCGGGGTTGCGCCTGCATGGCGCAGGCACGCAGCGAGCCGTCCCATTGGAACACGAGATGATAGTCCCGGCATTCGGCCGGATGAACCGCGGCACAGGCCAATACGATCAGATCGACGAGTTGCATTGCCAGCATCTCCCCGGACGAACCGGCCTGTCCACGCACACCCCTGGTTATTTCTTCAACGAAAGAATCCAGTCGACGATGGTCTTGATCTCGGAATCCGGCAAGCCCGGGTGCGGCGGCATCGGCACCTGTCCCCATGTGCCGACATGGCCCTGCTTCACCGCGGCGATCAGGGTTTGCTCGGCGTTCGGCTGGCCGGCGAATTTCGCGGCGACATCATCGTAAGACGGTCCGACCAGCTTGTGGTCGACGGCGTGACACGTCTTGCAATCGTTCTTCTCGAACAACGCCTCGCCGGCTGGTTCGGCAGCACGCCCGGCGCCAGGTGCGAGCGCGGCAAACCAGCCGGCAACCAGCGTCATCGTCACTATCCTCCCGGTATTGCGCCGCCATCCCTGCCGCATCGTCCCTCCTTGCCCGGCAATATTGCCATGATCATCACGCACTCTGTTTGCGGCCCGGTCCGGATGCAGACCATTCACATGTCCGTGCCCGGCCGTCGCGCGCCAGCGAAATCGCCATAGTCGCATCACCGGGACGACGCAAAGCCTGTGCCAGCGACGGCGAACTTCGCTTTTGCAGCAATTGCGCCACATTAGCCAGGAAGCCCCAAACCCTGCCAGCGTCCGCTTGCGCCGAAGGCGTGACAACGCCACCGAAAAGAGAGACAACCTGTACCCAACAGCCAGCGCGTCAGCGACTGGTGGCGTCCAAAGCGATGGCCACGTCCAGGGGAGAATGTCCGACCATGCACGCCGAGATATCGCGCGGCCAGACGAGTCCGACGTTCCAGAAGGCAAAACGCCACGCCGATTTCGTCCGGCAAAGCTGCTCCGGCACCGCCGCCGGCCTGCTCGGTGCGCCCGCCGAGCCGTACGTCATCGCCGCCTGGGAACGCTGCCTTAGCGATTATCAACTTGAACCGAGCGGCGATCCACCCAGCGAGCGTGTCGACAACGGCATTCTGGAAGAACGCCGCGCGCAACTTGGACCGCTGGCGCAGATCGTTCGCGCCGAAATGCGCCGTCTGTTCGGCCAGATCGCCCCGTCCCACTATCTGCTGCTGTTCACCGACGCCGACGGGCTGATCCTGGAACGCATGTGCGAGCCAGGCCACGAGGAATTGCTGCGCCGCGTCGATCTCGCGCCCGGCTTCATCTGGGACGAGCAGCATGAAGGTGCCAATGGTCCCGGCACGTGCCTGCACGACCGCCGCCCCCGCCTGGTGCACCGCGCCGAGCATTTCTTCTCGCGCAACGTTCGCATGACATGCTCCGCCGCGCCGCTGTGGGGACCGAACGGCCAGTTGCTAGGCGCGCTGGACACATCGCATTTCGACTGCCCCGACAGCCGCGAAAGCCAGGTGCCGACACTTGCACTGGTCAGCACGTCCACGCGGATCGTGGAGCAATCCTACTTCACCGGCAGCTTCAAGGATTGCTGGATTCTCCGCTTCCACGACCAGACGGACATGGTGAGCCAACTGCATGCGGCGATGCTGGCGGTGGACGAACACGGCCTGGTCCGCGCCGCCGACAGTACTGCGCCGGCGCGGCTCGGATTGGATGGTTACGAGTCGCTCGTTGGCCACCGCATCGAAGAATTGTTCGATATCCCGCTCAGCCGCTTCTTTAACGATGCGCGGGCGCATCCATACCAGGCCTGGCCGACGACCGGACGCAATGGCCAGTTGCTGTATGCCGGTATCTGGCCGCCGCAGGAACCGCCGCCCACGATGCGCCCCGCGAAAATTCCCGCCCTGCCGCCGGTGGCGCCGCGCGGCAAAGCCGCCCTGCCGCATCTCGGCGATCCGGTCATGGCGCACAATCTTTGGTGCGCCGAACGCGTGATGAATCGCGACATCCACATTCTGCTGCAGGGCGAGACCGGAACCGGCAAGGACACGTTCGCCCGCACCATCCACCAGCGTGGCGAACGGCTCGACAAGCCATTCCTTGCGCTGAGCTGTGCCGCGATTCCCGAGACGCTGATCGAGAGCGAGTTGTTCGGCTACGATGCTGGCGCGTTCACCGGCGCGCGCGTCGGCGGCATGCGCGGCAAGGTCGTCGCGGCGCACGGCGGGACACTGTTCCTGGACGAAATCGGCGACATGCCGCTGAGTCTGCAGGCGCGGTTGCTGCGTTTGCTGGAAGAAAAGGAAGTGATGCCGCTGGGGCGCAGCCGCGCCATCACCGTCGATATCCGCGTGATCAGCGCCACCAATCGCGACCTTGGGCGGATGGTGATGGAAGGCAGCTTCCGCAAGGACCTGTATTACCGCCTGAGCGGACTGACGCTGACGCTGCCGCCGTTACGGGACCGGCGCGATATCGAGCAATTGATTCACGCCATTGCCGCCGAGGAAAACGGCAATGTCGCCGTCGCCTTCGCGCCCGATGCGCTTGCAGCGCTGCGTGCGCATCAATGGCCAGGCAATATCCGCGAGTTACGGAACACGCTCGCGACGGCCATTGCACTTGCCGGGGCGCAGCGGATCGAGCGCGAGCATTTCGGCCCCGGATTCGGCGGCAGGCCGGCGGCGGAGAGTCCCGCGATCGACGATGCAACGCCGCTCGCCGTCGCCGAACGCGAACGGCTGCTGCTGGAACTGAAGCGGCGGCACTGGAACGCAACGGCAACGGCGGCGGCGCTTGGTATCAGCCGCAACACGCTGTATCGCAAGCTGCGCAAGCACGGCGTGCGCGTCGGTGCGGAGGAAACGGCGGATTGAGGCTTGCGCGGCGTTGCCAGGAAACCGACTCTTCCGCGCCGGCCCATCCGCGGTTTCACCCAGCCTCGCGTTCGACGCACCGGCCGGTGGTTGATTCGAAATCAGAACAGGCTGCAAGTGCGATCACCCGCCCGCGTAGATCAGGCGATTGCGGTCGTCCACCAGCGGCACACCGTAGCTTTCCAGAATCCGCGTGATCTCCGGCTGCTCTTGCGCGATGGCTGCGTTGAGCTGCCGCCGCCAGGCATCCTCGCCATGCCGCACGCCCATCACGATGCTGAACGCCATCGGCGGGCCGTTGTCCGATTCGTGAAGCAGCGGCACGATCTTCAACTTCCCGCCCGAGCGGCTGGCGAAATAGCCCGCGATCGGTCCCCACAGCACGCCGACATCGATCTTGCCGTGCTCCAAATCCTCGGTCATGTCCCGCGCCGGCGCGAAGAAGCGAAGGTTGACCGAGAGTTCGTAGGAATGCACGTGATCGAGCAGACCGTTCTCGGCGAGAATCGAGGCCGGCGGGGTGCCGGCGACAATGCCGATCGCCTTGTCCTTCAGCCGCGGATCCTCCAGGCTTTCGATGCCGTCGAAGCCGGTGTGCGGCCGGTAGATCAGCGCATAGGCGGAACGGTAATACGCGTTCGAATTCTCCACTTCGCCGTTGCCCTGCGTGATTCCCATCACCACGTCGCACCGGTAGCTGTCCAGCGTCAGGCGCATGAAGCCGAACACCTGCGGCTGCCAGGTGAAACCGAGCCGCTTGCCCAGGTTGCGCGCGAGCAAGGCCGCGATCTTGTTCTCGAACCCCTGCTGCGCCTGGTCGGAATACGGCAAATCGCTCGGGTCCGCGCAGACCCGGAACACATGCGGATCGACCAGCTCGGCGCCGATGCCAAGGCCCGGCGCCTGCGCCTGCGCCGCCTGGACGGCCAACGGCAACACGGCCAGCGCGAGGATCGCGCCGCGCAGCGATCGCGCCGATCGAAACGCCGCGGTTATTGCGGAATGCCAAGGCATTTGTACGAGGCCTCATCGAAGCCCTTCGGTTCGGGGGCGGTCTTTGCCGGCCGCCCGCGGCCCACCACGCCGGTCGAGCGCGCGCGAAGATAGCTGTAGATCTCCTGGATGAAGCACATCACGTTCTTGTCTTCCGCGAAGGACGGCATGACCAGTTGCTGCGCCGTATTCACCGCCTTGATGCCACCGGCCACATCCGCAATAAACTGCGCATAGCCGATTTGCCGCAGCGCCTGAGTCAGATCCGGCGCATAGGACGATCCTGATCCGTCCGGCCCATGGCAGCGCAGGCAGGTATCGTTGTAGCGCAGATAGCCAACGAACGTCCCCCAGTCGACGGCGCCATCCTTGCCAATGTTGTAGGTCGGCGCACCATCTTTGTCGGTCCACAGCCCGTTCGCCTCGGTGACCGGCTTCGGATCGCCAGGGGCGGCAGCGAATGTTGCGATTCCGCTGGCGGCAACGAAGGCGAGGGCGGAAAGGATGATGCGGGAGCGGCGCGTCACTACAGGTTCCTTTTGTCATACGGGAAATGAAAGGCCGGCACCCGTGGCAAGGTGCCGGCCCGGCCAGGTCAGGCCAGGGAGAGGTTACCGAGCGTCATTTTCCAGGGAGCGCGAACACCGTAAGCTGACCGCCCAGCGTCGTGTAGTTCTTCAACGCTGCGTAGCCGCCCACGGCGCCTAATCCGGCATGCGGATCGGTCAGGCCCGCCGCGAGGCCGATGCCCGCCCAACCGCCGACGCCCGACAGCACCGCGACGTACTGCTTGCCGCCGTGCATGTAGGTCATAACGTTGCCGATAATGCCGGACGGAGTCTTGAAGCTGTAGAGCTCCTTGCCGGTCTTGGCGTCGACCGCCTGCAGATAGCCCTTCAGAGTGCCGTAGAACACCACGCCGCCGCCGGTCGCCAGTGCGCCACCCCAGTCGGAGAACTGGTCGTCGATGTGCCACACGGTCTTGCCGGTCACCGGATTGAAGGCGATGAAGCGGCCCATGTAGCCGCCCGGTCCGGGGAACATCGACAGCGTCGCCCCGACATAGGGCTGGCCGGCGGTGTAGGCGACCGGATACGGCTCATAGTCCATGCAGACATGGTTGGTCGGCACGTAGAACAACTGCGTCTGCGGATCGAACGCCGCCGGCTGCTCGTCCTTGTTGCCGAGCGCCGCCGGGCAGATGCCGGTGTAGTTGACGTTCACGCCCTTCGAGCCGGGGGCATATTGCTCCACCACCTTGGGGCGGCCGTAGTCCGGGCTCGACTTGTTCATGTCGACGCCGGTGGTCCAGTTCACCGACGGATCGTACTTGTGCGCGGCGATCAGTTCGCCATTGGCCCGGTTCAGCACATAGGCCAGCCCGTTGCGGTCGAAGTGAACGAGCGCGGGGACCTCGTGCCCATCGACGTTGAGGTTGGCGAGGATCATCTCGTTCACGCCGTCATAGTCCCACTGGTCGTGCGGCGTCATCTGGTAGACCCATTTGGCGACGCCGGTATCGATGTTGCGGGCAAAAATGGTCATCGACCACTTGTTGTCGCCCGGGCGCTGGTTCGGGTTCCAGGTCGAAGGGTTGCCGGACCCGTAGTACACCAGGTGCAGTTTCGGATCGTACGAATACCAGCCCCAGGTATCGCCGCCGCCGATCTTCCATTCGTCGCCTTTCCAGGTCTTCAGGCTGGAATCGGTACCCACCGGCTTGCCCAGTGATGTCGTATGCGAGTCGAACAGAATCTGGTTGTCGGGCCCTTCGGAATAGGCCTTCCAGATGATGTGGCCGTCCTTCAGGTCGAGCGCGGCCAGGAAGCCCTGCACGCCGAACTCGCCGCCCGAGACGCCGACCAGCACCTTGTTGCCCACCACCAACGGCGCGTCGGTGCCCGTGGCACCTTCCTTGTAACTGGCAAGCGGGGTCTTCCAGGCTTCCTTGCCGGTCTTCGCATCCAGTGCAACGACGGTATTGTCGGCCTGGTGCAGGATGATCTTGCCGTCACCATATGCGACACCGCGGTTGACGGTATCGCAGCACATCACCGGAATCACATCCGGATTCTGGGTCGGCGTGTATTCCCACAGGATGCGTTCGTTGTGATCGAGATCGAGCGCGAACACGTTGTTGGGAAACGGCGTGACCAGGTACATCACGTTGCCGATCACCAACGGCTGGCCTTCATGACCGCGCAGCACGCCGGTGGAGAAAGTCCACGCGACCTGCAGTTGGCCGGCATTCCCGCTATTGATCTGATTGAGCGGCGAGAAGCGCGTGGCGGCATCGTTCAGGCTCGGCATCGCCCAGTTATCTGGGTTTGCCGCTTCGTGCGCGGCCGATGGCCCCGTAACGTTCGCTGCTGCCGGGGCGCTGCTGGCTGCCGGCGCCGTGGCGGCTTGATTGCCGTTCGCCGTGTTCTGCGCCGCCGCCGGCAGCGCGGCCAGCAGCAGGTACGCCACGACACCCAGCATCGAGCAGCCGATCCATGTTCCCGTACGTTTCATTCCCATCCTCCCCTTCAAGCCATGGCACGAGGTGTGCCGGCCAGGCACCTCATCGATGACACGGGCGAATTTGGCTCATTCGTCCCGTTATGCAGCCATTGACCTCCTTTGCAGCTTGATCCGCGCGGAACCCGGCACAATCCCGGGGGATCGCGCGAAACGTGCACCAGCGATTGAAACGCAAGGCGCGTGCCAAGTTTCGACGCGGACAAGCCTCGTGAAATCCCGCAAGAAGTTGTGGAATTCCAGAAGGGTAAGAGTCCGCCGTCGGCTGATCACATACCGCCTCGCGTCAGGATCGTGACAGCGCCGGATTCGGCGTAAGACACTCTGTCACGCGGCGGAGACAGCGCGGCGGGCAATCCGGGCATCTTCCGCGCCGCAGCTAGAAGCAGCGTACTTCGCCCTCGGCCTCGGCTTCCTTCAACCGGCGGACCATTTGCTTGGTCGTGGGATTGTTGAATTCCATGGCGAGGAAGCTCTTCTCCTGCTGCATGCGCAGCACGGTCTCGGCCGAGACGTAGTCGCTGTACGGCAGGATGGACGCGACGACGTCGATTGCGCAGGAGCAGCGATTGAGCGAGTCATGGGTCTGGCCATTGACCGCCATGCAGCCAAACACGTAATCCGCACGGGCCGATGTCGGATAATCGTTCGCGTCCTCACCGCACGGTGGGGCGGCGGCGGCCATTGGCAGAGCGAGCAGAGCGATGATCAGCGCATTCCTCATGGTTTCCTCCAAGGCAGGCGTCGGGCTCCGGCCGCACACCAGCCATCACTCTACTGTGAGCATGACGCGCGGCATTCGCGCGGCAGCCCTGTTCCAGATGGGCGCGCGGCTTGCAATGGAGAAAATAGTGCGGCGGCTTCCTCTTTGTTTTGGCAATGAGTTCTGTGGCGAAACAAGCTTGGTCGGGCAGAGGCGTGGGCGCACGCACCCCAGCGTGGACGGGGTCGGTGGTTAACGGTGCAAGGGTCGGTTTCTCGCGGTGACGCGTCCGCGGTTTATCGCGGCCTTCGACGACAGCGGTGTGGTGGCAAACTGGGTCATGCGGTGAGTGGCCGCGTTCTCCGGAATGCGGGGCTTGGAAAGGATCACGACACGGCATGCATCGCGCCAGGTTGACAGGTCCCTTGCCGTATCGGGGGTTTTCCTCTTCCATGCCGACACGGCAAACAAGCAAGCCGAATTGTGGAGGAAAGTCCGACCGATGGCAGCCTTGCGGCAAATACCGTTTGATTTCGCGCAAACGGATGAAATGCCGAGCCGGCGTGGCGTGTTGGGCGGGGTGGCCGCGGCGGTTTGCGCCGGGTTTGCCCGATCGGCGAGGGCGGCCGACGTACCGCCTGCCGCAGCAGCGCCGCAATCGACGTCCGTTGCGCCACCGCAATTGGCGGCCGAGGTAGCGTCCCTCACAATCGGCTACATTCACTGGCGGCATGATGTCGAGACGATTTCGCTGATCTTTACGCCCGCGCCCGGCAACGGTCGCGCCGGCGCCGAGGTGGGGGTGGCCGACAACAACACAACCGGGCGCTTCCTGCAGCAGAATTTCGTATTGGAAACCATTTCGGTCCGTACGGAGCAGGACCCGGTCGCGGCGCTGAACACGCTGATCGGCAAGGGCATCCGCCTGGTCGTCACGGACCGCCCCGCATCAGATGTGCTACGGCTTGCCGACGCGGGTGCGCCGCACGGCGTCACGATCTTTAACGCCGGCGCTCCCGACGATGCGATCCGCGAGGCAAACTGCCGGCCCAACGTGATCCATACCGCGCCGAGCAATGCCATGCTGGCGGATGCGCTGGCGCAGTATCTGATATGGAAACGCTGGCCGCGCTGGTTGCTCGCCTATGGCGAAGCCCCGGACGACCTGTTGCTCGCCGAGGCTTATCGCCGTGCCGCGAAGGTCTTCGGCGCGCATATCGTTGCCGACCGGCAATACAAGGGCACGGCGGGTTCCCGCGAGACCGACAGCGGACTGATCGACCTGCAGAAGCAGCTTCCGGTGTTCACGCAGAACGCACCGGAGTACGATGTACTGATCTGTGCCGATCAGCATTCCGTTTTCGCCGACTACCTGCCGTATCGCACCTGGGACGCGCGTCCGGTTGCCGGTTCGGCCGGGCTGATGCCCACCAGCTGGGATCCGAACAGTACGGAGTTCGGCGGCAAACAGATGCAGGACCGGTTCATGGCCTATGCCCACCGCTTCATGACGGCGCTGGATATGAACGCCTGGGTCGCCGTACGCATGATCGGCACGGCGGCGAGCTATGCGCAGTCGCTCGATCCCGACAAAATCATGGCCTATATGCGCGGCGCGGATTTCCAGCTCGGTGCGTATCGCGGCCTCAGCCTGTCGATCAGAAGCTGGAACGGCCAGGTGCGCCAGGCGATCCTGTTGTCGGATTCCGGCCGCACCGTGGTTTCCCTGTCGCCGCAGCCCGGCTTCCTGCACGAGGTGACGGTGCTGGACACGCTTGGCACCGACAAGCCGGAGACCGCATGCAAGTTGCAAGCGGGCCGGAAGACATAGGCGGCCGGAGATGCGACTTCCCGCTGCCTTGTGCATGATCCTGGCGCTGTTTGCAGCCGTGCCGGCGCGGGCCTACCTGGCCTATGCGTCGAACGAGAAGGACAACACGATCAGCGTCATCGACCTTGACAAGATGCAGGTGGTGAAAACGGTGCCGACCGGCCAGCGCCCGCGCGGCATGGCGCTGACCAGCGACGGCAAGCGGCTGCTGGTCTGCCTGGGCGATTCGAACCGGATCGACATCTTCGACACCGATAGCTGGCAGGTGGCCGGCTCGATCGACACGCCCGACCCGGAATATGCCGCGCTGCGCACGCCGGAGAACAACCCGCTCTACGTCTCCAACGAGAACAATGCGCTGATCACGGTGTGGAACATCGACACGCGCAAGATGCTGGTGCAGATGCCGACCGGGGTCGAGCCGGAGGGCATGGCCGTCAGCCCGGACGGGCAGCTCATCGTCAACACCACCGAAACGACCAACATGGCGCAGTTCTTTTCCTACGCCACGGGAAAGAATCTCGCCAATGTCCTGGTGCCGCCGCGGCCACGCTGGGCAGCGTTCACCTATGACGGCCGCCAGGTATGGGTATCGTCCGAACTCGGCGGCACGGTCACGGTGATCGATACGAAGTCGTTCAAGATTCTCGACACCATCCATTTCGCGGTCGAGGGGCTGCGCAGCACCTTCATCCAGCCGGTCGGCATCAACATCACCGCCGATGACAAACTGGCGTTTGTCGCCCTGGGACCTGCCAACCGCGTCGCGGTGGTCAGCGTGCCGGAACACAAGGTGCTGTCCTACGTCGCCACTGGGCAGTCGGTGTACAATGCAACGGTGAAGAAGTACCTGCTCGTCGGCCAGCGCCCCTGGCATATGGCCTTCACGCCGGACGGCAAATACCTGCTTACCGCCAACGGGCTCTCGAACGACGTGTCGGTGATCCGCGTCTCCGACCTTCGCGTCATCAACACCATTCCGGTCGGCCAACAGCCATGGATGATCCTGGTATCGCCGCATTGAGCATCGCCACGCCGGGCGATGCCGCCGCGGGCATTGCCCCACCGACTGCGCCCGTCGTGGACGCAACGATTGCCGCGGCACCGCGCCAGGGCGAACCGCATGCGCTCGGGGTGGCGCGGGTGAGTCACGCCTATGGCGAACGCAAGGCGCTGATCGATGTCAGCCTGACGGTGCCGCGCGGCGGCTTCGTCGCCTTGCTCGGCCTCAACGGGGCAGGCAAGACCACGCTGTTTTCGCTCATCACCCGACTATTCGACACGCGGCATGGCCGCATCAGCGTGCAAGGCTTCGACGTGTCGCGACAACCCAGCGCCGCCCTGGCCGAGCTTGGCGTCGTGTTCCAGGCGCGCACGTTGGATCTCGATCTCTCGGTGCGCGACAACCTGCTGTATCACGCGGCCCTGCATGGCATGCCGCGCCGGCAGGCCCGCGCACGTGCCGATGCCGTGCTGCGCGACGTGGGCCTGCCCGATCGGGCAGGCGACAAGGCCCGGCAATTGTCCGGCGGCCAGATGCGCCGCATCGAGATCGCACGCGCCCTGATGCACGACCCCAGCGTGTTGGTGCTGGATGAACCGACCGTGGGGCTGGATGTCGCCTCCAAGGCCGCGATTGTGGAACATGTGCGCGCGCTGTCGCGCACCAACAGCGTCGCGGTGCTGTGGGCGACGCATTTGCTCGACGAGATCGAGCCGGGCGACAGCGTCGTCGTGCTGCATCGGGGCAGGGTGCTCGCCAACGGCGGGATGGCGGACATCGTCGCGACAACAGGCGCGGCCGATCTGCGCTCGGCGTTCCGTGTCCTTACCGGCAGCCGACCCGCCGCCGAGGACGATGCCGCATGAGCGCCGCCGCCGGCACCGTCGGCCTGCGCCATCGCCTGACGCTGCGCGGCTACCTGATCTGCGTGCGCGGCGTCATGTGGCGCGAGGCGTTGCGCTTCGTGCATCAGCGCGGCCGGCTGATCTCCGCGCTGGTGCGTCCGCTGGTCTGGCTGGTGATCTTCGCCGCGGGCTGGCGCGAGGTGCTGGGCGTATCGATCATGCCGCCCTACCACACCTACATCCTCTACAGCACCTATGTCGTCCCCGGCCTGCTTGCGATGGTGCAGTTCTTCTATGGCATGCAGTCCTCGCTCTCGATGGTGTATGACCGCGAGATGGGGAACATGCGCGTTTTGCTGGTCAGCCCGTTTCCGCGCTGGTTCCTGCTGGTGTCGCGGCTGACCGCCAGCACGGTGATCTCGATCCTGCAATGCTACGCCTTCATGCTGCTCGCCTGGCTGTGGGGGGTGGATATCCCCGACGCCGGCTGGATCACGGTGCTGCCGGCCCTGGTGCTGGGCGGCTTTATGCTGGGAGCCATGGGTATGGTGCTGTCATCGATGGTACGCCAGCTCGAGAATTTTGCCGGCGTAATGAATTTCGTGATCTTCCCGATGTTCTTCGCGTCGTCTGCGCTGTACCCGCTATGGCAGGTGCAGCAATCCAGCCCGATCCTGTACCAGGCCTGCCTGCTGAACCCGTTCACCTACGCGGTCGAGCTGTCGCGCTTCTGCCTGTATGCCACGTTCAACCCGCTCGCGCTGGTGGTGGTCGCGGGCTGCACGGCGGTGTTCACTGCCGGAGCTATCCTCGCCTATGATCCGGCGCGCGGCGTGATGGCGCGGCGCCCCGGAGCAGCGGCATGATGCGCCGCGGCATGGCACGGTTTGCCCCATCCATCGTCGGCGCCGTGCTGGCCTTGCTTAGCGCCGCGGCAGCGCCGGCTACTCCGGATGCGAACGCGCCGCCGCTCGATCCCGACTGGCCGTGCCAGCAGATCAAGATCGACCACATGTCGCTGGCCACCGTGTGGAGCGGCCCGCCGCTGACGACATTCGCCAAGGACTGGCAGCATCATCCGAAGGCGGCCGCACTCGCGGACCGCCTGGCCGAACGCCGCGTGCCGGTGGACCAGGCGCAGGCGGAGATCAAGGCGCTCGCGGATGCGGCCGGCGATCAGCGCAAGACTGAATTGCTGGCGTTCACGGCAGGCATTTTCTCCTTGCTGGACCAGGAGCGGTTCGCGGTGATCGAGGGGCTCGACCGTTTCGGCGCCCGGCAGAAGAGCTACGCGGCACAGATCCGCGCCGAAATCGCCGACCTGCACGACGCGCAGGACGCACCGCATCCGGACCAGCAGAAGGTCGAGAAACTCTCGCAGCAGGTGTATTGGGACACGCGCGTGTTCAAGGACCGCGACGGCATGCTCTCCTATGCCTGTTTCGTGCCGGACGAGATCGAGCACCGGCTGTACCAACTCGCGGGCACGGTATCAAACCTGCTGCCGTGATGCCGGGCATCGGGCTTGGACGGCATCAGTTCACCGGACACACGCCCTTGGCGTTCTGATGCGGATGCTGCCCTGGCACCGGTGCCAGCTTGATCGCCGCAAACGACGGATCATCGTCGGACGGGAACCGCTTCGCGCCGGCCGGATAGCAGCTGGATGCAAGCAGGTATGCCATCACGTCGGCATCGTCCCGGGGGGACAGGGTTGCCGGAGAATTGCGCGGCATCTGATCAAACACGATGTAACGCATGATCTCGAGCGTCCAGCCGTTGTGCTGTGCCGCGATCAGGAAGTCGTTGCCCGCCACCGACGGCGCGGCAGTGCCTTGCAGATTGGCACCATGACAGGCGACGCATTTGGTGGCGAAGACCTGCTTGCCTGCTTCGGCCTGCGCCGTGGTGTAGAGCGTCGGAGGTTGCCCGCCCGAAGCGGCCTTGGCCGGGGATGGCGCGGCATGCGCAGCCGCCTGCGCAGCCGGTGGATCGCCCTTGGCGTGCGAATCGCGCCCGGCATGGGCAGCGCATGCATCGGCCACCTGTTTCGCCGCCGCGGTTCGCAGCACGATCATGCCATTGCGCAGCGCCAGGCTGATGACATCGAACGGCTGGACCAGCTTCTGCGTGCCGTCCCCCGCCGGCAGTGCCAGCCAGGCAATATAACCGCCATGCGTGCCGTAGGACGGCGCGGCGGATGGCGCATTGCACGCATCCTGCTGACGCGCGCCGGCGGCAATGCCAAGCTCCGTGTTGGCCAGCGCACCTTCCAACCCGCCGAACACGCCGGTTTCATTCGGCCTGCCGCGCGCGACCTGCAGATAGTCCAATGCGCGCGAAGCCGATGCGGCGTAGTCCATCAGCTCACGGGCCTTGGCCGCGTCCATGAGATGACTGACCGCCGCACGGATATTCGCTTCCGCGCCTTGCAGCGCGCTGGTCCAGACCGGCGTTGCCGAGCGGTCCAGCAGCGAGTCGATATGGCCGATCGCCCCGGCCGCGTCGCCGGGTGAGCCTGCGCCCGCGACATAGCCGTCGCCATGCGTGCCCGCGAGCGCATTGATCGCGCGCTGGGCGGCGCCGTGATAGACTTTCGGATCGGCAGCGTAACTCGCGTCGGCTCGCACCAGTTCGGCAATGGCGGCGTTGACATCCGCGAGCGTGGCGACCGCCTGCGCGTGATCATCCGCGGCGCCGGAGCCGGCGATCGCCACGCCGGGCACCAGCAGCCACGCGAGCAGACACAGCATGAGGGAGGCGGCTGGCCCGGCAACGCGGGCCAGCCGGGCAGAGTCCGGCTGACGTGCGAGCATGCGGCCGGCTTATGGAACCGTGAAGACGTTGATGGCGTTCGGCCGCGGCGGAGTGGTCGGCAGCTCCGGGATCTTGGCGTTGCCGGCTTCGCCGGATGCGACGACGATGTACTCCTTGCCGTTCACCTCAAAGGCTTCGGTGGGTGCCTGGATATAGCCGCCGGTGTCATAGCTCCACAGGATGTTGCCGGTCTTGGCGTCGAACGCGTGTTCGTTGCCGCCAAGATTACCGGAAAACACCAGGCCGGATGCGGTCACCAGCGCGCCGCCATAGTTCGGCAGGTTGAAATGCTGGCGCCAGGAGAACACGCCATTGGAGACGTTGATCGCATTCACCTGCCCGGTATCCGGCCCGACCAGCTTGGGAAAGGTGCCGCCCAGGTAGAACTCGCCGGCGATGTAGACTGCATCCTTGGTCGCTTTCCAGAAGCCGCATTCGTTCTGGCTGGACACGTAGAAATCGTTCGTTGCCGGATCGAAGGCGCCGCCCTGATATTCGACGCCGCCCAGCGTGTTGGGGCAGGCGATGTCACCCGCCAGCGT
>Ga0335072_10004416_pt1 | contig 20894 bp, 18 predicted proteins | sample Lox_Sample_21_FD_206725 | JGI IMG/M metagenome (GOLD analysis project Ga0335072, IMG submission 206725) | Soil microbial communities from Loxahatchee National Wildlife Refuge, Florida, United States - Lox_Sample_2.1 | ecosystem: Environmental > Terrestrial > Soil > Wetlands | place: USA...
GTCGATCTGGTCGTACGCCATGAACTGTCCGCCGTGCGTCTCGGCCATCACCTTCGTCAGCGCCGCCGTCAGCGTCGTCTTCCCGTGGTCCACGTGCCCGATCGTCCCCACGTTCACATGGGGCTTGGTACGCTCAAATTTCTCTTTGGACATGACTGCTTGCTACCTTACGAATCTCAGTGCTTGATGATGCCGTCCGCGATGTTGGGCGGCACTTCGGTGTACTTGGAAAATTCCATGGTGAAAGTCGCGCGGCCCTGGCTCATGGAGCGCACGGTGGTCGCGTAGCCGAACATTTCCGACAGCGGTACTTCGGCCGTGATGCCCTTGCCCGCGGCCGTCTCGTCCATTCCCAGGATCTGCCCGCGGCGGCGGTTCAGGTCGCCGATCACATCGCCCGAGTATTCCTCCGGCGTGACGACCTCGACCTTCATGATCGGCTCCAGCAGCACGGGCTTGGCGCGCCGGAAGCCTTCCTTGAAGCCCATGGAGCCCGCGATCTTGAACGCCATTTCGCTCGAGTCGACGTCGTGGTACGAGCCGTCGAAGAGAGTGATCTTGACGTCGACCACGGGATAGCCGGCGATGACGCCGGTCTGACACGCTTCCTGGATGCCCTTGTCGACGGCGGGAACGTATTCCCTCGGGATGGTGCCGCCGACGATGCCGTTGACGAACGTATAACCCTTGCCGACCTCGTTGGGCTCGATCGTCAGCCACACATGGCCATACTGGCCGCGGCCGCCCGACTGGCGCACGAACTTGCCTTCCGACTCCACCTTGGCGCGGATGGTCTCGCGGTAGGCGACCTGCGGCTTGCCGACGTTCGCCTCCACCTTGAACTCGCGCTTCATGCGGTCGACGATGATCTCGAGGTGCAGCTCGCCCATGCCGGAGATGATGGTCTGACCCGACTCCTGGTCGGTGTGGACGCGGAAGGAAGGATCCTCCTTCGCGAGGCGCTGCAGGGCGACGCCCATCTTCTCCTGGTCGGCCTTGGTTTTCGGCTCCACCGCGACCGAGATCACCGGATCCGGGAACTCCATCTTCTCCAGGGTGATGACCTTCTCGAGATCGCACAGCGTGTCGCCCGTGATGACGTCCTTCAGGCCGACGGCCGCCGCGATGTCGCCGGCACGCACTTCCTTGATCTCGTTGCGCTCGGCGGCGTGCATCTGCAGCAGACGTCCGATGCGCTCCTTCTTGTGTTTGGTCGGCACGTACACCGTGTCGCCGGAGTTGAGCACGCCGGAGTACACGCGGAAGAAGGTGAGATTGCCGACGAACGGATCGTTGAGCAGCTTGAAGGCGAGCGCCGAGAACGGCTCATCGTCGCTCGCCTTGCGCGTGGCCGGCTTGTCGTCGTCGCCGATACCCTTGACGTCCGGCATCTCGATCGGCGACGGCATGAACTCGATGATGGCATCGAGCAGCGCCTGCACGCCCTTGTTCTTGAAGGCCGAGCCGCACAGGCAGAGCACGATCTCGTTGCGGATCGAGCGTTGCCGCAGGCCGTCGCGGATCTCTTCATCGCTCAGCGACGCGCCCTCGAGGTACTTGTTCATCAGGCGGTCATTGGCCTCGGCGGCCGCCTCGATCATCTTCGAGCGGTATTCCTCGGCCTGGGCCTGGAGGCTGTCGGGGACGTCGCGGTACTCGAAGCGCATGCCCTGGGTCTCCATGTCCCAGTAGATGGCCTTCATGCGGATGAGATCGACCACGCCCTCGAAAGCATCCTCGGCGCCGATGGGGATCTGGATGGCCACCGGGTTGGCGCGCAGGCGGGTGCGGATCATCTCCACCACGCGCAGGAAGTTGGCGCCGGCGCGGTCCATCTTGTTGACGAAGGCGAGGCGCGGCACGTGGTACTTGTTCATCTGGCGCCAGACCGTCTCGGACTGCGGCTGCACGCCGGCCACCGAGTCGAACAGCGCCACCGCGGAATCCAACACCCGCAGGCTGCGCTCGACCTCGATCGTGAAGTCGACGTGGCCCGGGGTGTCGATGATGTTGATGCGGTGCTCGGGGAAGCTGTTGTCCATCCCCTTCCAGAAGCAGGTCGTGGCCGCGGCGGTGATGGTGATGCCGCGCTCCTGCTCCTGCTCCATGTAGTCCATGACGGCGGCGCCGTCGTGAACCTCGCCGATCTTGTGCGACACGCCCGTGTAGAAGAGGATGCGCTCGGTGGTGGTCGTCTTCCCGGCGTCGATGTGCGCCGAGATGCCGATGTTCCGATAACGCTCAATGGGCGTCGCGCGTGCCACGGTACTGTCCTCTGAGAGCCTGCCGGCTGGGCCGCCGGGGTGCTACCAGCGGTAGTGCGCGAAGGCCTTGTTGGCCTCCGCCATGCGATGAGTGTCCTCGCGCTTCCTGACGGCGGCGCCGCGGTTCTCGGCGGCATCCATCAGCTCATGGGCGAGGCGGAATGCCATCGACTTCTCGCTGCGGTCGCGGGCGGCCTCGATGACCCAGCGCATGGCCAGCGTCTGGCGGCGCGTGGCCCGGACTTCGACCGGCACCTGGTACGTCGCGCCACCCACACGGCGCGACTTGACCTCGACGACCGGCTTGACGTTGTCGAGCGCGGTCGAGAGGATCTCGATCGCCTCGCCGCCCTTCTTGCCGGTCTTCTCCGCAATGCGGTCGAGCGCGCCGTAAATGATGCGCTCGGCGGCGGATTTCTTGCCGTCCTTCATGACGACGTTCATGAACTTGGCCAGCATATCGCTGTTGAATTTCGGGTCCGGGAGGATGGTGCGGACCGGCGCCTGGGCTCGACGGGACATGCTTGAGGCCTCTTACTTCTTGGGGCGCTTCGCGCCGTACTTGGAGCGACCCTGCTTGCGCTCACCCACGCCAGCGCAGTCGAGCGTTCCACGTATCGTGTGGTAGCGGACGCCGGGAAGATCCTTCACGCGGCCTCCGCGAATGAGCACCACGGAGTGCTCCTGCAGGTTGTGTCCTTCGCCACCGATGTAGCTCGTTACTTCGTATCCATTCGTCAGCCGAACACGGCAGACCTTACGCAGCGCTGAGTTGGGCTTCTTCGGCGTCGTGGTATACACGCGCGTGCAGACGCCGCGCTTCTGGGGTGAAGCCCCAAGAGCGGGCACCTTCGTCTTCTCTGCCCGGGTCCGGCGCGGTTGCCGGATGAGCTGACCTGTGGTCGCCATTCTGTCTCCAAGAAAGACCGGGCCGCCTGCTGGTCGCTCGGCGGCCCGGTGGGTGTGTCTCGCAGTTTCGCCGGTGCCGGCGTGAATGGCCGGACCGAGAAAGGCCGGCGATTCTAGGTAGGGGGGCGGGGAGTGTCAACCATACGCGGCCGCCGCGGCCGAGCGGGCGGGCCTCCGCCGGGCGGCCGCGATTGCGCCCCAGCAGGATCCCTGCCACGATGGCATGAAGTTCCCCTATGGTTGATCCGCGGCAGGAAGCCCTGCTTCCTCAGTGTCCCGATACCGATCTTCCCGTCCCTACCCGCGCAATGCCCGCTGCCCGGCCAGGTTCACGGCCTGGGCTCTGCTGGGCGCGTGTCTCTCCCTGCCCGCCGGCGTCCTGGCCGCGCAAGCCCCCTCTGCTGCCAGCAGATCCGCGCTGCAGGTCAGCGTACTCGCAAGCGGTAGCCCGTCGCCGTCCGTCGCCGACGTGGCAAGCGGTGCGCTCGACCGGCAGTTCGCCGCCATTGCCCCCGAAGCGCCGCGGCCTGTCCCGGGTACGCGCTGGGTGCGCCTGCAATCGAAGAGAAGTATCGCGTCCGCGGCCATTCCGGTGCTCCTGGTCGGGTCCGCGCGCGACCTGCAGGTCGACCTCTATCCGCAAAGCGCCCAGAGCCCGCCCATTCCGCTCTCGCGCGCGGTTCTCCTGCCGGGATTCGGGGGAGCGCGCGAAGCCGTGTTTCTCCTCCCCGGCAGCGGGCTGCGGACCGGGGAGGTCTTCTACGCCCGTCTCCAGGGCGTGACCGCGATCAGCCCGAGGCTGTACTTCGCCGCCGGCACGCTGCCCGAGACGCTGAAACGCGGCGGCCGGCACATGCTGATGATCACGCTGGCCTGCGGGGCCCTGGGCGCCCTGGCGCTGGCGACCGCCGCGATGTGGCTCGTGCTGGCGGACCGGCTCTTCATCCTCTATGCCGCCATGACGGCCCTGCAGGCGCTCTATCTGGCCTATTTCTCCGGGCAGGGCTTTCGCTGGCCCTGGCTCGCGCTGGCGAGTGCGCTCGCCCCCTACGCCTGGAACGTCCCCGTGGCGCTGAGCGGCGCCATGGCGAGCCTCTTCACCCGGGAGATTGCCGACCTGCGCCACACCTCGGCGCGAGTCTACCGCACGTTCGGCTGGCTCGCGGCGGCGTTCTGCCTGCTCGCGGTGGCGAACGCCGGGCGGTTGGTGGGCCTGGGACCGCTCGTCGCCGATATCGGCAACCTGATGTTCCTCGGCGCCGGCGTCTTCGTGCTCGTCGTGGCGTTTCTGGCCTGGCGGCGCGGCAACCGCGCGGCGGGCTGGTTCCTTTTCGCCTGGGTGCTGCTCGAGACATTTGCGATCGTCACGTCGGCACGCCTGCTGGTCACCCAGGCGGCGAGCGACGACGCACTCTTCTATTACGGCCTGCCCGGGTCGATGGTGGCCTCCGCCATCCTTACCTCGCTCGGTGTTGCCGATCGCCTGCGCCAGCAGCGTTATGCCCTGCGGGAAGCGGAGCGGCGCGCGAAGACGGACTCGCTCACGGGCGTCCTGAATCGCCGCTCGCTGCTGGAGCAGCTCGAGGCTGCATGCCGCGACGCTCGCGCAAACTATCTTCCGGTGGCGGTGCTCTTCCTCGACCTCGATTTCTTCAAATCCATCAACGATTCCTACGGGCACGCGATCGGCGACGCCTGCCTGGCCGCGATCATCCGCCCGATCGAGGCGGAGCTGCGCCACTCGGACATCATCGGCCGCTATGGCGGCGAGGAGTTCGTGGTGGTGCTGAGCGGGGCCGATGCGACCGCGGCGCAACTGATCGCGGAGCGCATCCGCCTGCGGGTATCGGAGGCCCGGATCGAGGGGCCGGGGGATGCCATTCAGCTGACCTGCAGCATCGGGGTCGCCAGCAGTGATCCCCTGGGCGTGTGGGGTGAGACGCTGATCGCACACGCCGATGCGGCCGTTTATGCCGCAAAACGCCTCGGCCGCAATTGCGTACAGGTCGCAATGCCCCTCGCGGCGTAGCACTGCAGCACAACATTGTTGTAGGCTCCCACCTGCTGGCGCCGAAACACGCCGTGCGTCACGGCGGCAGCAGATGGATCATGGTTTGCTAACCCTCGAGTCCTGCGTCGGGCGGAGAACACTGAAAAATGGGGTACGGTTTACTGCCTAAGATGGATGCGGGGCTTGGCAAGCGCCCCCGGCGGCCGTCTCTCATCTGGACATGGCTGCTGCTCAGTGTCTCGGCCACCTGCGCCGCGGCGCCGATCCACCTGGCCTCCATTTCCCGCTCCCACCACCGCCACCATCACTATCGTCATCACCGCGGATCGGGCCTGCAGCCGAATCTGCGGTCGACCGAGGCCCTGGTGGTGGACGTCACCGACCACAAGGTGCTGTACGCGCGCAAGGCAGACGTGCCGGTGCCCATCGCCTCGATCAGCAAGCTGATGACCTCCCTCGTGGTCGCCGAGGCCGGTCAGCCTCTGGATGAGGTATTGCAGGTGGACCCCGCCGACCGGGCGATCGGCCGCGGCGCCGCCTCGCGACTGGCGGTGGGCACGCGCCTCACCCGCGCACAGCTTTTTCATCTGGCCCTGATGGCGTCGGAGAACCGGGCCGCGCACGCGCTGGCGCGCAACTACCCGGGCGGCCTTGCGGCCTGCATCGCCGCCATGAATGCCAAGGCCCGCGCGCTGGGCATGACGCACACCCACTTCGTGGAGCCGACGGGCCTCTCGAGCGAGAACACTTCGACGCCCGATGACCTCGCGAAGCTGGTCATGGCGGCGGCCCGCAGCCCGGTGATCCGCCACTACTCCACCAGCCGCGGCTACACCATCCGTTCCGGCCGGCGCATGGTCGCCTACCGCAACACCGACATGCTGGTCGACCGGCGCTCCTGGCACATCGTCGTCCAGAAGACGGGGTTCACCAATGCGGCGGGTCATTGCCTGGTGCTGCAGGCGGTCATCGACCACCGCACCGTCGTCATGGTGCTGCTGAATTCCTGGGGCAAATACACGCGCGTCGCCGACGCCCGGCGGGTGCGCCAGTGGACCGAGGCGCAGCTGACCCGCCATGTCGTGCGGCAGGTGGCAAGCCGCACCTAGGCGGTCCCCCGCCGGCGCCGCCCGATGAGCCCTGGCGATCTCGAGCGCTTCGTCCAAGCGCAGGAGCCCGTGATCGCGCAGGTCCTGGCGGAGCTGCGGGCGGGCCGCAAGACGAGCCACTGGATCTGGTTCGTATTCCCTCAGATCCAAGGACTCGGGAACAGCGCCACCGCGCAGTACTTCGCGATCGCTTCGCGCCTCGAGGCCGAGGAGTATCTGCGCCACCCGGTTCTGGGGCCGCGCCTGCGGCAGTGCACGGCTCTCGTGAACGCGGTCGAGGGGCGCGGGATCGACGAGATCTTCGGCTATCCGGACAACCTCAAATTCCGCTCATCCATGACGCTCTTCGCGCATGCCGCCGCCGACAATCAGGTGTTCAGGGACGCCCTGCGCAAGTACTTCGGTGGTGAGGAAGACCCACTGACCCTGGACAGGCTCTAATATCGCCTGATGCGCACCCACGAGCAGACCGTTCAGAGCCAATTCGATCCGCGCGCCCAGGCTTATCTCACCAGCGCCGTGCACTCCGCCGGGCCGGACCTGGCGCATGCGAAGACGCTTGTCTCGGGGGCGGTGCCTTCCAACGCCGCCGCTCTCGACATCGGCTGCGGCGGTGGCCATCTCAGCTTCACGCTGGCGCCGCACGTCGCCCGCATGGTTGCGCTCGACCCTTCGCCCGGCATGCTCGCCGCGGTGTCGAAAGCCGCCGCGGCCAGGGGCCTGAGGAGTGTCGAGGTGCGGCAGGCGAATGCGGAATCCCTGCCTTTCGCGGACGGCAGCTTCGATCTGGTGAGCACTCGCTACAGCGCGCATCACTGGACGCGGCTGCCGGACGCCGTGCGGGAATTTGCCCGTGTGCTGGCGCCGGGCGGCCATGCTCTGGTCATCGACACGCTCGGTCACGAGGACCCGCTCGTCGACACATTCATGCAGAGCATCGAGCTGCTGCGTGACCCTTCGCACGTGCGCAACCGCACGGTCGCGGAGTGGCGCTCCCTGCTGCAGGCCGGGGGCTTCGCCGAGCTCGAGGACGGCGGATGGCCGACCCGCCTCGAATTCGCTTCCTGGGTGGAGCGCATGCATACGCCGGCCGACCGGGTCGCCGTCATCCGCTCGCTCCAGGAGGGCGCGCCGCGGGAGGTCCGGGAGGCGCTCGAGATCGGGCCGGACGGCTCCTTCACGATCCGCACCGGCCTCTTCTGGCTGCAGCGGGAGGCCTGAGCACACAAGCTGCACCCCGGCGCACCCGCCGGCTCGTATAGGCTATATATGGAAGCCGACCCCATGAGCCTGCCCGCGGCCGCCAGAAATATGTCCAATGTGCCCGCCTCGGCGGGTGCGGCGGCTGCCGTCGGCGCCCTGTCCGATGCCGCGGCCGCCTCGCTCGAGAGTGCGCTGGCCCGGGCGCAGCGCGGTGAGCTGGCGGCTTTCCGGGAGCTGATCCGCGCTTACCAGGACATCGTCTACACACTGGCACTGCGGATGCTCAAGGTGCCTGAGGACGCCGAAGAGCTGGCCCAGGACGTCTTCGTCTCCGTTCATCAGCACCTGGGCAAGATCGCTTCGGCGACTCACCTGCTCTTCTGGCTGCGGCGCACCGTCTGTCACCGCGCAATCGACCGGCTCCGGCGCCGGCCGCTTCATCAGGTCGTCCCGCTGGACAGCGTGGAGGAAGTGCCGCTGTCCGATGCGAGCCGCGACCGCGATCCGCTGCTCGAGCGGCGCCTGCGCGAGGCGGTGTCGCGGCTGCCGCCCATGGCGCGCGCGGTGGTGCTGTTGAAGTTCCAGGAGGATCTCGACCCGACCGAGATCGCGGAGACGCTCGGCATGCCGCTCAACACGGTGAAGAGTCACCTGAAGCGATCCCTTGCCTCGTTACGTGCCGGCTGCGAGGGCCTGCGGCCGATCTCCGAAGGAGGCCCGTCATGAGCGACGACTTCGAAAAGGCCCTGCAGCGGGCGCTGCGACACGAGACTCCGGGCAAGGATTTCGGCGATCGCATCGCCTCGCGCCTCGAGCCGGCGGCGATGTCGGCGGCGGCTCGCCATTCGACCGGCATATCGCCGGCGGCGGCGCGCCTCGATTCGACCGATGCGTCGCCGACCGCGCCGGATCCCGACGCGACGGCGGTGCCGCCGGCGGCCATTCGCCTCGACTCCATGCGGCGCCGGGTGTTCCGCTCCCGCTGGCTGCCGGCTGCGCTGGCCGCCTGCGTCGTCGCGGGCTTCGGCCTCGTCCAGTTGCGGCAGCACGCCCTCGATACCGCGCGCGCGAATCAGGCGCGCGATCAGCTGCTGCAGGCGCTGAGCATCGCCAGCGACAACATCAACTTCGTGCGCACCACCATCGCGCGCGAGGAAAATCCCAACTCCTGACGTGACCCGATGGATCCCGACCGAACCTGCTTTTTGGAGACTGCCATGCGATTTCGTGCCGTCACTCTGACCTGTGCGCTGCTGGCGCTGCCCGCCCTCGCCTTCGCGGGCGACCCGGGCCGCCTGCAGCTGCCGGATTTCACCGCCCTGGCGAAGAAGGCCACGCAATCGGTCGACATCTCGCTCGACCCGTCGCTGCTGCATCTGGCGAGCGGCGTCATCAGCAGCGCCGACAGCGGCAATGGCGCCGCGGTCAACGGGGTGATCCAGGGCATCAGGGGCATCTACGTGCGCAGCTACACGTTCGACAAGCCGGACCAATATTCCAAGGCCGACGTCAAATCGGTGGAGGCGCAGCTGCTTGCGCCGGGCTGGCAGCCGATCGTCTCGACGCATGACCTGAAGCAGGGAAACAACGTCGACATCTACATCCTGCGCAACGGCAATCGCACCGATGGGGTCGCCATCATCGCCGCGGACCCCCGGCAGCTGACCATCGTCAACATCGTCGGCTCCATCGACCTGGCGAAGCTGGCGCAACTGCAGGGGCAGTTCGGGGTGCCGAAGATCGGCCTGACGGCGGGCGGCGGCACTCCGGGCAGCGCGGTGACCATTCAGACCCACTAGTATGAAGCGCTGGATCCGGGCTCCTGCCCGGCCCAGCGCTGCTTTGGGCAAAAAGCGTGGTTTTTGCCCAAAGCTCCGCCACCTGCGGCGGCGGGGCACGTCCGTGTGCCTATCACGCCTTCGTGTCCAACCGGTGACCACCAGGTCGGCACTGGACGATCGGCACTTTTACGGCCGGCCGAGCTACACTGAGGGAAACCGCACCTGGCGGCGATCCGCCGGAGAGCACCGATGCCTCAGCAGCCAGCCGCCCGCACCTCACGGCTCACGCGCCGAATCACCTGGCCGATGGTTTGCGCGCTGCCGCTTTGCGGCCTTGCCGCGGCCGCATGCGCGCAAAGCGCCGCCATCCCCGCCGGTCTGCGCGCCTGCGCGGCCGAGCCGGACTCCCTCAAACGGCTGGTGTGCTACGACAGGGAAATGGCGCGTCTCTCGAAACCGGCCGCGTCAGCGGCAGCGGCGCCAGCGGCCCCTGCTGCGCCACCGGCCCCGACGGCCGCGCAGGCTTCCGCGACGGCACCGAGCTCAGACGCCGCGACGGCGGCCACATCCGCGCAGACGCCCATGGCCACATCCGGCGCGACACCAACGACCGCACCGGAAGCGACACCAGCCTCCACGGCCGCAGCGGCACCCGCTGCAACACCAACGGCAGATTCCGCGGGGACCTCTTCGGCGTCGTCAGCGGCGGCGGCCGGCGGGACTCCCGCTCCGTCTCATCGGTCATCGATCTGGAACGTCTTCGGCGGCGGGGCGGCCTCGCGGGTGACGGCCCACGTCGTCAGCCTGGACCGCTCGCCGAACGCCATGGTGTTGCACCTCGATAACGGCCAGGTCTGGCAACAGATCGAACGCGCCTCCGGCGACCTCACCCTGCGCGAGGGCGACAGCGTCACCATCGAGAAGCATCTCGGGTCCTACTACCTGTCTTCGCGCTATGTCTCCGACATGAAGGTGCGGCTCGCGCCCCAGCAGTCGCCGTAATCGCGGAAAGTTGCGCCGCCGCCGGCGCGCGCGCAGCTCAAAACAAGTGGACGCCGGTGATACCGCCGTAGACGGCGAGGCCTGCCGTCAGTACTGATACCGCGACTACCAGCCATGCGTAGGGTCCGGTCAGCCGGTGCTCGGGCGGGAGTGCCTTGAATGCCAGCAGCACCAGGAAGCCGAGCACGAGCGGCAACATCAGGGCATTCATCACCTCGACGCCGATGTTGAGCGCCACGAGATCGGGCGCCAGGTCGACGATGATCGCGCCGCCGATGACGGCGAGGGCATATATGCCGTAGAACCACGGCGCTTCCAGCGGATGGTGCTCGAGGGAGTGGCGGTATCCGGTGACCTCACCGAATCCCCACGCAGAGGCCAGCGACGCCACGATCGCCGCCACCATGCCCGCGCCGATCGTGCCGAATCCGAACACCACGCGGCCGACGCTGGGCCCCAGAGCGGGAACCAGCATCTTGGTGATGTCGCCGATGCTGTTGAGGCTGGCATCCGCATGCAGCTTGCCGATCGTTGCCGCCGCCGCGACGAGCACCGCCGCCATGACCGCCTGCGCGATGACGGAGCCGAAGGCGGTATCCCACTGCGCGTGCCGGTAGTGGCAGGGCCGCAGCTTCTTGTCCGCGATCGCCGACTGCTGGTAGAAGATCATCCAGGGCATGATCACGGCGCCGATGTTGGCCGCGACCAGGTAGAGATAGGCGGTGTTGCGCAGGGGCATGTGCGCGAGGCCGCTGGCGAGCTCCGCGCCCTGCGGGTGGGAGCGCCACGCGACGATGAAGAACGCGAGCTCGAAGAGGCCGAGGGCGATCGCGAGGCGCTCGACGCGCCGATAGGTACCCGTCAGCACGACCGCGAGCAGGAACACTACGGCAATGGTGAGGCTGAGCGCGCGGGGCACCCCGAAGAGCTCGCCGACGCCCGCCACGCCCGAGAACTCCGTCATCAATGCGCCGATGGTGGCGATGCCGAGGCCGCTCACCGACACCCAGGCCCAGGCGGATCCGAAGGTGTTGCGGATGAGCTCGCCATGCCCCTTGCCGGTGAAGATGCCGAGCCGGACGGTCAGCTCCTGCACGATGTAGAGCACGGGCATCAGGAGAAGCTGCAGCAGCAGCAGCCGATAGCCCCACTGAACGCCGCTTTGTGCCGCGGTGATGATGCTGCCGACGTCGGTATCGGCCAGCATGACCACGAGTCCCGGCCCCATGACCGCCAGGAAGGTCTTCCACCCGGAGGCTGAGCTCCGAGAGCGCGTCAGAACATCCACTGCCCGCTCGTCCAAGGTGGCCATGCCTCTGCGCGCCCCTCAGGCTGAGGCGCCGCAGATAAGAGTGATTCGCATTTGCGGGTGAGACTAGCAGCCTGCGAAATCCAAGGCAAGGATCGGGGCCGCGCACCGCTGGCGCCGGCTGTCGAAAAGAGGCAGGGTCACGCGTCTACGGGGAAAGAATGAGGATCCGGCCATGTCGAAACTGGTTGTCCGCTCCTTCACCCTCTCGCTGGACGGTTACGGCGCGGGGCCCGACCAGAGTCTGAGCAACCCGCTGGGACGGGGCGGCAGATCCCTGCACGAGTGGATGTTCGCGACCCGCACGGCGCGCAGGATGTTCGGTCAGGAGGGCGGCGAGACCGGCGTCGACGATGACTTCGCCGCGCAGGGATTCGAGAACGTCGGGGCGTGGATCCTCGGGCGGAACATGTTCGGCCCGATCCGCGGGCACTGGCCCGATGAGAGCTGGCGGGGCTGGTGGGGAGAGAATCCGCCCTATCACTGCCCGGTCTTCGTGCTGACGAATCACGCCCGCCGGGCGCTCGAGATGGAGGGCGGCACGACCTTCCATTTCGTCACCGACGGCATCGAATCCGCCCTGCGCCAGGCGAAGGCCGCCGCCCAGGGCCGCGACGTTCGGCTGGGCGGCGGCATTCAGACGATCCGCCAGTACCTGACGGCGGGACACCTCGACGACCTGCACCTGGTCATCTCGCCCGTCCTGCTGGGCTCCGGCGAGGCGCTCTTCGCCGGGATCGACCTACCGCGCCTCGGCTATCGGTGCGTGCGCTACGTTCCCGGACTCCGGGGCACTCACGTGGTGCTGGCGAGGCCGTGAGCCGGCTCAGCCGGGCTTGCGGAACTCATAGATGAACTGATCCGTGCGGCCGCGGATCGAAGGATCGAACACGGCCTTCTTGTGCGAGTCGCGGCGGTTGTGCAGCACCGTGCTCTCGCCCACGAACTGGAAGCCGGCGGACAGGATCTCCTTCTTCGCCGCCTCGGGATCGATGCGGTGGAGGGTGTTGGTATCGCTGAACCCGGAGCCGGCGGGCGCGACGTGATCCAGGACGAGGAAGATGCCGCCCGGCTTCAGGGCGCCGTAGATCGCGCGGTCGAGATCGGCGACGTTGAGGCCCGGGATGTTGTGCAGGTCGTGATAGTTCTGCGAGGTCCAGACGAGATCCACCGGCTCCCGCACCGGCAGCCTCCCCACCGGCCAGATGGATACCGTGATGTTGTGATAGTAGTGCGGATCGTCGGCGATCGAGCTGACCGCGATGGGCTTGCCTTCCTTGGGCGGCGGCACGAACTCGTACACGTGTCCCTTGGGACCCACGACCCGGCTGAAGAGGCGGGTGAAGTAGCCGCTGCCCGGGAAGAGCTCTGCGACGCTCATTCCAGGCTTTACCCCGGCAAACGCGAGGCAGGCGGCGGGCTTGCGGTGCACGTCGCGGGCCCGGTCGGCGGCCGGCCGTGCCGGATCGGCGACGGCCTCGGCGATCGGCTTCGGGATCTGCATCGCCGCCGCCCGCGCCGGCGGAGCGCCCGCCGCGATGGAGGCCAACAGGACTGCGGCGGCGGCTGAGAGGATCATGCGTTTCATCTGGGTTCTCCCGGGCGGGATCGTTGGAAGTTGGGATCTAGTGGATCGGGGGTGCGGGGGCGACCGTGATCGGCTTGCCCGGCGCCAGAGTGGGCGCGCCGGCCGAATTGGCCGCCTGGTCGTACGCCGCCACGTCGCCCGACAGCAGCGCGTTGTAGGCGGCCAGCTTGTCGTCGAGCTCCTTCGTCAACTGCGACTCGATGGCGAGCAGCGGCCCCGTCGGTGCCTGCAGGCCCAGGCCCGCGAGCGTGGACGCATTCGCCTCGAGCGCATCGTGCAGGTCCGTCAGCTGGTGCAGGCTGTCCTCGTCCACCTTGTGTTGCACCTTCGGGTCGTAGACCGAGTCCTTGAGCTTGCCGAGCTCTTTGTCGAGCGCCTGGCCGCGCGCCAGCAGCGGCGCCTGCGATCCGGCGAGCGCCCGGTCCGCGGGATCGATGCCGTCGGATTCAGTCTCCACGGTCTTGTGGTAGGCATCGATCTGCGCCTGCATCGCGCTGATGCGATTCAGCATTCTGTTCATCGCATCCAGCTGCGAGCGGGCCTCGAGGGCAACCTCGAGCGAGCGTCTTTGGGCCGCGGGCGCGGGCTGCTGATTGGGGTCCGCGATCACGCGCGCGGTCGCCGTCTCGGTGTGACCGTCGACCGTCACGCTGACCGAGTACGTTCCAGGAAGAACCTCGGGGCCGGTGAACCCCTCGAAGGCGGGAGGCTTGCCTTCGAGCGGTGCCGTCTCGAAATCGATGGCCGCGGGCTTGTCGTACCGCATGTCCCAGATGTAGCGGTTGACACCGTATTGCGACTCGCCGTAACGGGTCGCGACGAGCTCACCGGCCGCATCCCGGATCTCGATCTTCACCGGCGTCTGCTCGAGGGCTTTCTGCTGCTTGCTGGCCGTCAGCTTCTTCGCCAGGCTGTAATCGATGATGACCCCGTCCGGCGCATTCGGAGTGACGAACGACGGCTCGGCGCCCTCACCGCGGCTCCACCGCTGAAACTCGACGCCGGTGCCCGGCGTGAAGAGCTTCACCTGCTTCGGCACCGCGCCCGGATCGAGCTGCGCGACCGCGGCGAAGTGGTCGAGGAGCCAGAGGCCGCGGCCGTGGGTCGCGAGCACGAGGTCGCCGCGCACGAACTTCAGGTCGAAGACCGGTACGGTCGGCAGATTCGACTTCAGTTGCCGCCAATGGCCGCCGCCATCGCGTGAGATCCAAACGCCCCGCATGGTGCCGGCCGCCAGCACCTGGCCGTCATCCGGATCGGCGCGCACGACCATCACCGAAGCGTCATCGGGCAGGCCGGCGCCGATCGGCCGCCACTGGTGCCCGTAGTCGGTCGTGGCATAGGCGTAGGGCCTGTTGTCGCTCAGCTCGTGGGCATCGAACGCGACGTACGCCGTTCCCGGATCGGTCGGCGAGACGTCGATCTGGTAGACGCGCGCCCAGGCCGGGCCGCGCGGGGGTGTCACCTTGCTCCAGGTGCCGCCTCCATCACGCGTCACGGACACGAGCCCGTCGTCGCTGCCGACCCAGATCACCCGCGGATCGCTGTGCGCCACCTGGATCGAGAGCAGGGTGTCGTAGGTCTCCGCGCCCGAGAGGTCGTAGTGAATGGGGCCGCCCGACAGCTGTTGCTTGGATTTGTCGTTACGCGTGAGGTCGGGGCTGATCGTGCTCCAGTGGAGTCCGCCGTCGGTGGACTTGAGCAGCACATTGCCGCCGATATACACCGTGTTGGCGTCCTGCGGATCGTCCGCTATCGGCGGAGTCCAGTTGAAGCGGATCTTCTGCGCCGCGGTGACCAGGTCATCGACGTAACCCGGTCCGTGCAGGTACGGCATGATGAAGAGCGACTGCTTGGTCTTGCGATCGAACCGCGTGATCGCGCCGTCCTCGGCGTCGCCATAGATGATGTTCGAATCCGATGGCGCCGGCACGACGTATTCGCCGTCACCGCCCACGACCGTGAACCAGTCCTGGCCGGAAACGACGTTGTCCGCGAGAGTGGATGACGGTCCGCACCAGCCGCTGTTGTCCTGGAGGCCGGTACACAGGTTGTAGGGAGTATCGTTATCGGCTGCGACCATGTACGTCTGCTCGATGGGGATGCCATCGAGGAAGCGCCAGCTCTTGCCGCCGTCGAGTGACAGGTAGGCGCCGCCGTCGTTGCCCTGGATCATGCGCTTCGGGTTCGTGGGATCGATCCACAGGGCGTGATGATCGACGTGCACCGATTCGTCGATCACGCGCGCCGTCTTGCCGCCATCGTCCGATTCGACCAGCTGGAAGCCCAGGAAATAGACGCGATCGGCATCGTCGGGCGCGACCTCCAGCGTCGTGAAATAGAACCCCCGGACGTTGTAGGCATGATTGTCGGAGATCTCGTGCCAGTGGTCTCCGAGATCGTCGGTGGCGAACAGCGTTCCCTTGCCGATCGCAGCCTCGAGCAGCGCGTAGACGCGGTTGGGCTCGCTGGGGGCGATCGCCAGCCCGATGCGGCCGATGGTGCCCGTCGGCAGGCCCTCGCGCAGCCGCTTCCAGGTCTCACCGCCGTCGGTCGAGCGCCAGACTCCGGAGCCGGGACCGCCGTCATGAAGCGTCCAAGGCGTCCGGTCGGCCTGCCAGGTCGCGGCAAACAGCACCTGCCCGTTCCCGGGCTGCATCGCAACGTCGATCGCGCCGGTGTGATCGTCGACATAGAGCGATTTGCGCCACGTCCCGCCGCCGTCGGTCGTCACATACACGCCGCGGTCGGGGTTCGGACCCCATTCATGGCCGAGCGCCGCAACCACCACGTGCTTGGGGTCATGCGGATCGATGACGATGCGGCCGATCTGCCCGACGGTCTTCAGGCCCATCGACCGCCACGTCCTGCCGCCGTCCGTCGACAGATACACGCCGGCGCCAGGGATCACGTCGTTACGGATGTTCGCCTCACCCGTGCCCACCCAGACCAGGCTGGGGTTCGAGGCGGCGACCGCGATCGCGCCGATCGAGCTGGTGGACGCGTGGTTGAAGACCGGCTGCCAGTTCAGTCCGCCGTCGGTGGTCTCGAAGACGCCGCCCGCGGCGCCGCCAACATAGTAGACCTGCGGGTTGCCGGGGACGCCGGCCACCGCCGATACGCGCCCGCCGGCGACCGCGGGGCCGAGATTGCGAAACTTGAGCTGCGCAAAGAGGTCCCGGGGCTCCTCCGCCGCCGGCTTCGCGGCGGGCGGGCGCGCCAAAGCAACTGCCACACAACTCAGGGAAAGCAGCACGGCTGCCGCTCTCACCCACAAGAAATGTCCCCTCATCGTCGGCTCCCCAATTGGTATCGGAGCGCCCAACTTGCTGCGCGCCGCTCATTAGGCAGGGGACGGTACTTAGGTAAGCCCTGGGACGCAACCTTTCCCGGCGCCCTCGGCCGGGGAGTCAGCGACTCACCGCACGCCGATGACGGCTGGTCGCATCGCCCGGATGCCGCCGCCACCTCCGGGCTGCATCGGGCGGCGCTTGATCATCTCGCCCGCCGGCGATACCTTAAGCGCGCCGCGAGCGCAGCTGCGGATGTGCGGGAATAAATAGAACGAGTCCAGGGGTTAGAGCATGATCGCTCGACAGACGGTGGGGACGGTCCTCCTCTTGGGATTGCTGGCCGGTTGTGGCGGGGGAGGCGGCGGCAACGTCACCAGCAGCCCTCCCAGCATCGGCCAGGCGACGGGGGTCCCCAGCCCGGGATCCGGGTCCGGTGGCAGTGGGGGCACGAGCGGCTCCGGAACCGCCGCCATCGCGGCGAACGTGAGCAGCGTATCGGTGTCCGCGAGCACTGCCGGATCGGCGCCAACGGCGAGCGTCAGTATTACCGCCCAGGCCACCAGTTCCGCGGTCAACCAGATCTTCGTCGGCGTTGTGACCAACAACACCGCGATCGCCTCGGTGACCGGAGAGGGTGGATTCGCCGTCAATTACACTTTCACGTTCAAAGCGCCCGCGCCGCTCGGTGCCGGGACGTACCACGACACGATCACCATCTACGGATGCTACGACGAGACGTGCACCCGACAGGTCGGCAACAGCCCGATAACCATTCCGGTGACGTACACGGTTACTCTGGGGCCGACGCAGGTCACCTCCCTCAGCCCGACTTCGACGCCGGCAGGGGGATCGGGGCTGACGCTTCAGGTCAACGGAACCGGCTTCACGGCGCAATCCGTCGTCGCATGGAATGGCACGCCATTGCCGACCCAATATGTGAGTCCGATCGAAATCGATGCCCAACTGAGCTCGTCGGACGTCGCGCTGGCGGACGTAGCGGCCATCACCGTCGGCGGTTCTCAATCCGGGGCGACTCCCTCATCGGCGGCTACCTTTGTCGTCACGGGGGCCTCGCCCGCCACCGTCGCCGCCGGCGGACCGGGGTTCCTCCTGACCTTGATCGGCCAGGGATTTACTTCGTCTTCAGTCGCTCAATGGAACGGCAACAACAGGCCCACGACATTCGTGTCCGCCAATGAGCTGCGCGCTCAAATAGGCGCTTCCGATATCGCCACGGCGGGTCCGGCCTCGGTATCCGTCCAGGGCGGAGGGAGTGGCGCTCCGGTGAGTGCGAGTGTGAGCGTCGAGTCCACGACTCCATCGAAGGACGCGGTTGCGTTTCAGGTCAACCCCGGGCATTCGGGATCCATCAGCTTCAACAACCTCAGTCTGCCGGCTGGGGCCGCCTGGAGCGTCGATGTGGGCGGCACACCCGCCTATGCGCTGATCGCCGACGGAGACGTATTCGTCACCACCGAGACGGTGACCGGCGCGCAGGTCCAAGGCACGCTGGTCGCCCTGGACCAGGCGACGGGCGCGACGGCATGGGGTCCGATCCCGATCACGATGCCGATCGGCGGCAGCCTCAATCTAGCGTACGACAACGGGTCTCTATTCCTGAGCGACGGCGCCATCGTTCATGCCTACGACGCGCAATCGGGAGCGGTGGAATGGACCGCCTCCCCGCCCCCGGGAGCCTCGTATACGACCGTAGTGGCCGCCAATGGCGTCGTATTCGCGGGTTCCGATCCCAACAGCGGCATCATGACCGCATTCAAGGAAGATACCGGCCTCATCCTGTGGCAGCAGCGTGGGAAGGTCACCGGGATCTATCCGACCCTGACGGCCGACGGGGTCTACCTCAGCGGAGAGGGATCCACTGAGGACCTCGATCTCGCCGCTGGAGACAACATCTGGCAGAACGTGCCTGAATACAGCAGCAGCCACGATGAGATAGCTGTCGCAGCAAACGGGGTCCTCTACTCTCCCGATACCACGGAGTCAGGTTCCTACACCGCGACGGAATTCTCCGCCGACACCGGCTCAGTGCTCGGAGGATTCGATGCCTTCTATCCTCCTGCGATAGGAGCACAAACGGGATATTTCCTGACCGGCAGCGCGGTGCAGGGCGGCACGCTGAGCGCGGTCGACCTTGGCACCGGCACCGTGCTCTGGACCTTCACGGGCGATGGTCAGCTGATGAGCCCGCCCATCCTGGTCAATGGATATGTATTCATTGCGTCATCGGCGGGCAACGTTTATGGACTCGACGCCGCCAGCGGCGGCGTCGTATGGCAGCAAAACGTGGGGGCCGGGGTGCCGTCGGGTCCCGGATGGGGTATCGACATTCCGACATCGGGCCTGTCGGCAGGTGATGGCCTTCTCGTGGTGCCGGCGGGCACTACGGTGACGGCGTACGTTCTCTCGACCAGTCCCTGATCCGCGACGATTTGCGGTGCACCGCGCAGGGGGTAAGCTCGCGCAAGGAATCGGCAGGGCGGAAAGCGGATTATGTCACTCATCCGTGGATTCGTGGATCGCGTGCTGCTCATCTGCGCGGCGGTCGCGGGCGGCCTGGTGCCGGGGTTCATCTCGCAGTACCGGCAGCGTCTGGGCGGCATGCTCGATCAGGCGAAGCTGGATCTGGCACCCTGGCAGCGGATCGCGGACCAGTACTTCCATGGCGATCTCGGCCGGCTCGTCCAATACCACCTCGCGAGCAAGGACCCGACCTTCCACGCCGAGGGGGCGGCAATCAGCTCGCTCGTCGCCTCGGTGCAACGTCTGCAGATGGAGGTCGCGGCGCTACATGGGTCGCTTTTCCAGCAGGCGGCATACCTCGCGCTGCACGGCGATCGTGCAGTCGCGCATGCGACGCTCGGCGATTGGGTGCCCACCTTCGGGCTGTCCGGCGAGGGAATAGCGTTCGCATTGATATTCGCCCTCTGCCTGTGGCTCTTGTTTCAGATTGTCTGGTCCGCCGGAGCGGTTGGGGGCCGGGGCCTTGCCCGGCGTCTGACGCGGCGCTACCCTGCTTCCGTCGCGTCCGGGACCCAGCCCGTGACGCGCGGAACCAGGAAAATGTAAGGCCGGATTGTAAGGAAGTTGCAATGTCCGCTCGGCGGGTGTTTGGACTGACCGTCCTGTTGGTATCTGTCGCCGGCTGTACGGAGAATGTGACGTCGATTTCACCCACGTCTGTGGCCGAAGCCGGTCCTGCCTTCAAGATGACGGTGTTGGGATCGGGGTTCAGCTCCGGAGACACGGTGCAGTGGAACGGCTCCAACCGGTCGACTACCTACGTCTCCACTACCGAGCTCATCGCCCAGATCAATGCCGCCGACATCGCCGCGGCCGGCAGTGCATCCATCACCGTTACCAATCCGTCCAACGCTGCCTTGGGCACGTCCAGCACTACGGGTACATCGGGCAGCGGATCGAATACCCAGACACTCACCATCACGGCGCCGTCGGTCGATGCGACCGCCTACCAGATCGATCCGATGCACGATGGTGAGGTGACGTTCAGCGACGGCTCGGTCAGCTTTCCGACCTCGTCGGCCTGGCACGTGAGCATCGGGTCAGGCACCCCGTCCAACGTAGTGATCGCCGATGGCTTTGTGTTCCTCACCACCGGGACTTCCGGTGGCTCCCAGCTGCTGGCGCTGAACCAGTCCGACGGCAGCACCGCTTGGGGCCCCGTGGCGATTCCCGGTACCGTCGGTGGATCGGGGGGCGTGGCCTACGACAATGACGAGGTGTTCGTCACGCAGGATCAAACTGGCACCGGTGGCGGCAGCACCCTTTACGCCTATAACGCCTCCAGCGGCGCGTTGCAGTGGAGCACTCCGCTTGGCGCCGCTTCGCCGGGCGCTCCCACCGCGGCAGACGGCTACGTGTACGTCATCACATCCGGGAGCGCGACGCTGTCTGCGATGAATGAGACCACGGGCGCCATCGCATGGCAGCAGTCTCTGTCCGGCGCCAGTGGGACCCCGGCGGTCACGGCGGACGGCGTTTATGTCGCGGCCACGACCTCCGGCTGCTTCACGATCGACTTCCGGCCGGCGACGGGGGAGGTCATCTGGAACACCACCAACGGCACGCTCTACTGCCCGCAGGGGGCAACTCCCGCGGTGGCCAATCAGTTGGTTTACTCCTCGAACACCTCTGCCCTCTCCATCTTCGACGCCGAGACGGGCGATGACAGCGCGGGCACGCTCGCCTACTCGCTACCGGCGGCGTTCTACGGCAACACGGCCTACTTTCTGCAGACCTCCAAGCTGCAGTCGGTCAATCTGACCGACGTTGCGACCGACGATACGGTGCAGTGGACCTTCACCGGCGATAACGTGCTCAATACGCCTCCCATCGTCGTCAACGATGGGGAGCAGTACGTGATCACCGGCTCCTCGCGGGGCGACC
>Ga0335072_10004418_pt1 | contig 20889 bp, 15 predicted proteins | sample Lox_Sample_21_FD_206725 | JGI IMG/M metagenome (GOLD analysis project Ga0335072, IMG submission 206725) | Soil microbial communities from Loxahatchee National Wildlife Refuge, Florida, United States - Lox_Sample_2.1 | ecosystem: Environmental > Terrestrial > Soil > Wetlands | place: USA...
GACTTCCGTCTATCGCCTGGAAACGAAGACGCGGGGTTTTGTGCCGTATTTGATAAGAGGAAAATAGCTCTCGATCGCGACTTACTGTGGGAGCGCGAAGTTGAAAACATCACTGCCGGCCGCCACCGATACGTATTGGATTCCATCGATGGCATAAGTCATTGGCGAGGCATCGATTCGTTGGCCCGTGCTGAAATGCCACAGGGGCTCGCCATTCGTGGCATCAACGGCTTCAAGCGATCCTGCATCGTCCGCGAAAAACAGCAGTCCACCGGCGGTGGTCAATGTCCCGCCCCATGAATCGCCGCGGCCGACTTGCGGATATCGCCAAGCCGGCTTTCCATCCGGAACGGAATAGGCCAGGAGAATCTTTTGCGAATGCTCGTCAGGCAGACGCTTGGTTCCGGTGTTGTAGTAAGTTTCGCCCTGCGTGAATGGCTTTGGTTTGGCGAAATAGACGTTACAGCTCTCCAGAGCCATGAAATAAAACAGACCCGTGCTGGGATTGTAGGAAGGCGAAAACCAGTTCGTCGCGCCTTCAATTCCTGGGCAAATATAAGTTCCCTCAGCCGATGGAATTCGCCCTGACAAAACGGGCCGGCCGGAAGAATCGATCGCCTTTGCCCAGTTCAGCTTCTGAACAAATGGAGTTGCGTGCAGAAACTTGCCGTCAGTGCGGTCGAGAACATAAAAAAATCCGTTGCGGTTCGCCTGCACAAGCAAGTGGCGAGTCTCGCCGTTCTCTTGAGCATCGATTAAAACGGGAGTTTCATTCGCGTCATAGTCGTAGAGATCGTGAGGCGTAAATTGGAAGTACCATTTCAACTTTCCCGAATCCGGGTCGAGCGCCAGCACGCAAGCCGTATACAGGTCGTCCCCGGGCCGAGTGTCTCCGACAAAATCCGGAGCCGCATTGCTGGTCGTCCAATACAAAGTGTTGAATGCTGGGTCATACGTTCCCGGCATCCACGTGGTGCCGCCACCATAAACATACGATTTACCGGGCCAACTCGATGATCCGAATTCTCCCGGGCCGGGAATCGTCCACAAACGCCATTTCTGTTTTCCGGTCAGCGCGTCGTAGGCCGCCACAAAGCCGCGCACGCCCGAATCGCCGCCGGAAGTGCCTACGATGATTTCGTCCTTCACTGCAAGCGGAGCGCTGGTCGCACCATAGTGTTTCGATTTCTCCGCATATTCAATGTCCCAGATCAGCCCTCCCGAGCGAGCATCAAGACGCAGCAGGTGAGCATCATCAGTTTCCACATAGACCGAGTCCTGCCACACAGCGACACCACGATTTTTGTGAGCGGCAGCATCGTCGAGTAGTCCAGAACTAATTGGTCGCTGGTAGTGCCAAAGAGTTCGTCCGGTCCGAGCATCGAGGGCAAACACATCATTGGCGGAAGTGAGATACATGATGCCGCGAACTACCACGGGCGTGACTTCCAGCCTTTGTGAGTTGCCCGGATGGAACACCCAAGCCGCCCGCAATTGCGCAACGTTGGCCTTCGTGATTTCGTTCAGACTGCTATAGCGACGGCCCGTATAATCGCCGTTGTAGGAAATCCAGTTGCTACCTACTGGCTGATCCAGCAGATCACCTGAACTCACTGTGGTAGGTGCAGATATTGGACCTTGCTGAGTAACTCCCGGTGTCGCCAGTAGCCATATTAAAAAAGCGAAACCAACGGCTGCTCCGAGCGATCTCATAACTAGCGATTGTCCCCGCTGCTGATCTGCACTTCCTGCAGAGCACCGCGATCTATCCCGGCCTCATCTTCCAAATGTAGAGAAACTCGTACCGCGCTGGCGGGCGCAGTCACTTGCCTTCCGAGCGCCACCGGCTCCGCCGGCCTCACTTCTGCGACCGGCATCACTGCGATGCTCGCACCGTGCTGATCATAAAAATGCGCGACCAGATGTCCCGCGAAAAAAACTCCGAAAGAACCTTCGAGTTTCACTTTTCCATTTTCAACGGTAGCCTGAAACGGTCGCATCAAAACGCCTGCATCCGTGACTCCGCGGAAATCCTTGCCCGCACGCGTGGGAAACCATTCCGTGTCGAAGCTGCAACTTTCTCCTGGACGCAGCCGGCACATCGGACTATTGAGCTCGGCCTCGAGATAAATCGGAGTTGCATCCGGATCCACACTCAGCGAAGGGACTCCATCCTCACTCAGCTGCATTTGTGGACCATTCATCCAAAAAATCACAGAAGCATTGCCGGGATAAGGCCTCGTCGACTCGTACTCGAATCTTTCCACCATAGCGTATTGGCTATCGCCATCGACGACAGCTAGCCATCCGTCTTGAGAATCCAGCCACAACTCGGCCGCCATGTGTACATAATGGAGCGCAAACAAGCCATCCGCCCTGACCTCGACAGACGGATTTTCAGCTGGTCCAAAGCGGACATGATATCGGTTCAAGTAACTGCTGGAAGGATTCGCCGGAGTGAATGTCCAAAAATCATGATTGATGCGAGTTTGCTCAGGGGCGCTGCGGTCCGATGTGTCGTATTGCGAAACCGACTGCATGGACCACTCCAGCGTGTGGCCAGTCACGTTCTTCATGGTGGCGTGAAACTGGATGCGCGGCGAGTCCGCGTCTAGGTGAATCGTTCGCTGAAACTGCACTCCGGTCTGCGGGTCCGCCGGACCCGTCAGTTCGATCTCGCACTGTTTTCCTTCTGAAAGTTTTCGAAAGGAAAATGGGCCATCGTCGATTAAATCCGAGTCGCCGACCCAGTGCTGTTCGTCATTGTTTCCCTCGGGCAGCAGCCAGAGTTTGTCGCCACCGTAGTTGAACCACTTGCCGGCAGTCGGCGGAAAATACTTGCCCGCGAGCTTGGGATTATTGAACAGATAGGCATGCCCATTGAACGTCAACTGCATCAGACGCCCGCCGTTCTGCGGAACGAACACCAGTTGCACCCAGCGGTTCGAGAGTTGCTCTGCGTCCCATCCTTTGAATTTCACGGGCTCGACGCGGCAGAGTTGATCGGAGGGCAGCACGCCGGCACTCGATCCCTGCGAAAACGCAGCTCCGGCGCAGGCAAAGGCGATGAAGAAAACGAAAAAATGATATCGCACCAACTTCGCAGAAAGTGAAAATCCGATCATGATCTCGCTAGTGATGGAAGGCGCGCTTGAGCGTAGCATGGTTGTCGGATTGTTCAAAATAGCCCTCAAATAGCCTAAGCCAAAAAAGAAATGAAAACCAATAAAACGAAAGATTTCGATTGGCGTCAAGCAAATCTTGTGATATATAACTCGGCTAGTGGGGAGCGAGCCGGAACACGCCTTTGCCCGAGTGAATTGTGCACTGAATCGGAAGAGCCTGCTGATCGCATTGCTCATCTTATCTTCGTGTGCTCTCGCGCAGGAATGGAAAGTCGAACCTACCTGGCTGCATCGCTACGTACCCACTTTGCCCGAAGGCGGCGATCTTTCCTCTCTCGCTTGTCACTACAAACCGATCTTCGGCGAGGGCAATGCCGCGAGCGGTTCGCTCCCGAGTGTCGCGCGCTTTGGTGAGGCGACCCTCGATCACCAGGGTGCTTGCAGGACGACGCAGTATGAACGCCAGGAAGAAATTTACTTTGTTTTGCAGGGCAGCGGCGTTCTTCAATATGGCGACCAGAGCTATCCAATTCGCAAAAATGATTTCACCTACATTTCCCCCAACATAAAACATTCGATCATCAACCGGTCGAACTATCCGCTACAGGTTCTGGTGATGGGATTCAAAATCAAGCCATCGATCGCAATCGCCCCGCCATCACCCGAGCCTAAGATCGTCAACCTCGACAACGTCAAAGAAGAAACTGTCGAAGGACATCCCTCCTCGGTTCTATACAAGCTGCTGGTCGGGCCGAAATCCGGCAAGCGCGATGCGATCGACGACGCCTACGTAGTAACGAGTCTTTTCTGGATGGATTTTGCGCCCGGCGGCACGAATTTCCCGCATCATCACGAGACCGCCGAAGAGATTTATCTCGTTCTCGATGGGGAAGGAATTATGGTCGCCGGCGGCGGAATGGATGGAATCGAGGGCCGTCATCCGGCCAAAGCCGGGGATGCCTACTATTTTCGCCAGAACTGTACAGTGGGCTTCTACAACCGGAATCAGCCGGGAGCGAAGGCTCATATTCTCGCGGTACGCTCGTGGGTCCCGCTGCCCAAGGATGAAGATTAAGCGGCGCTCAGTTCGAGAGCGTTCAAAGATTGCGTCAACAGCCCCTGCGATCGTGCAGGCTTGTGAAGAGGAGAGTTTCCCATGTCTACCCGGAGTTCCAGGCGCTCATTTGTGAAGTTGATCGCGGCGGCGCCGTTGCTGAGTCAGATTGCTGCCCGCGAGCTCTATGCCCAGGCGGCTACGGCTGTGGGCAAGGATCCGCGCCAGAATGTCTACACGCGGCTCGGGGTAAAAACCGTCATCAACTGTCGAGGCACATGGACCTATCTCAGCGGATCGCTTGAATTTCCGGGAGTCCAGCGGGCTCAAGCTGAGGCCGCTCTGCATTTCGTCAACATGTTCGACCTGCAGCACGGCGTAGGTCGACGGATTGCCGAACTGACTGGCGCCGAGTCTGGGATGGTCACCTCAGGCGCAGCCGGTGCCATGGCGGCAGCTACGGCCGCGTGCATTGCAGGCGCCGACGACAAAAACATCTGGCAGCTTCCTGACACGACCGGCCTCAAGCATGAGGTGATTATGGTTGGCGGCCGAAGCGCCTTCGACAGTGCAATCCGGTTGGTCGGCGCAAAACTTGTTCTCGTCTATTCTCCAGACGAACTCGCGAACGCCATCAACGACAACACCGCCATGATTTACACCACAGATCTTGGAGACAAATTGCAGAAAGAGTTGGCGATCACCAAAGACCACAAAGTGCCCATGTTGCTCGACGACGCCGCCGGCATCCCGCCGGTCAGCAATGCCAAGCTCTACGCAAAAATGGCAATTGATCTTTACACCTTTTCGGGCGGCAAAGGATTGTGCGGTCCGCAATGCAGCGGTTTGCTTATCGGGCGAAAGGATCTCATCGAGGCGGCGTTGATGAATTACAACCCGCGCGAAGGAGCAGTTTGCCGTCCGATGAAAGTTGGGAAAGAGGAAATCATCGGATGCCTCACCGCACTTGAAACATGGTTCAATCTCGACGAGAAAAAACTCTATGCGGAATGGAACGGCCGCGTCGATCGTATCCGAAAACTGGTCGACACCGTGCCGGGCGTCACGACAAGCATCTACGTTCCCGACGATGGTAATCGCTATCCGACGCTGAGAGTTTCTTGGGATCAGAAGGCGTGGAATTACACCATCAACGACTGTGTTCAGGAGCTACGCGCCGGCAGTCCCGTCATCGAAGTGCTCGGGTCCGATAATCCAAGTCTGGTCACAGCGGTTCGCGAAGGAAATCCAAATCACAAGGAGCCGAAGCCTCCCGAACATATCGAGTTGGTTTCGCTGACCATTCAGCCCGGACAGGAAATTATCGTCGGACAGAGACTGCGCGCAATCCTGGGCGCCGCGAAAAAGAAAGCGGCGGCCTAAACGCGGGAAAGAAGGCTTTCGTCGAAAATCATGCGCTTATCCGTGTTCGCCATCTTGTTTTGCTCGACGCTAGCGGTGCACGCGCAGTTTCGCGCTGTCGCACCCGAGAAATCCGCTCCGGACAATTCTCTCTATTCTCCTGCATTGGATACTGGAGATTACGTTTATATCTCGGGTCAGGGCCCCCGTCGCCCTGACGGAACCTTGCCCGAATCCTTTGCCGCGCAAGTACGACAATCTCTCGACAACCTGAAGGCAATTGTTGAAGCTGCCGGACTGACTCTCGATCATGTGGTTTACACGCAGGTTTATCTGGACGACATAGATCAGTATCCCGGGATGGACCGGGTTTTCCGCGAATATTTCGGAAACACTTCGCCGGCCCGCGCCGTACTCGGCGTTGCGCGTGTTCCCGCGGGTCACGTCCAGATCAGCGCGATCGCCGTACGCGACATGACAGATCGCCGGGCTATTAATCCGCCCGATTTCAAATGGACTGAAGCGGCGGCGCCCGGAGTGCTAACTCATGACCAACTGTTCATTTCCAGCATGCCCGGAACGGATCCGGCCAATGGAAAGGCTCCCGAGGATCCCGCCGCTCAGGTCGAGATGGCGCTCGATCGTATGCACGCCGTGCTCAAAGCAGCTGGCCTGGAATTCAGTAACATGGTGTTCGTCAATCCATATCTGACCGCGGCAATTCCATACCGAATCATGAACCAACGTTACGCGCGGCGCTTTGAGTTCGGCAACACTCCTGCGCGAGCGACCATTGAGGTATCCAGTCTGCCTGGCGGCGTCCAGATCGAATACACCGGCATCGCTGTGCGTGACCTCAACCAGCGTCGGGCCGTTCGTCCCAAGAATATGCCGCCTAGCCCAACTGCGAGCCCTTGTGTTTTTGCAGGCGATATTCTCTATTGTTCTGCGAAAGATGGTTTCATTCCTGGCCCGCACGGAGGAATCTACGCCACCACCACGCCGCATCAACTGCGTCAGACCATGCGCAACCTCCTGGATAATCTCGAAGAGGCTGAAATGAACTTCGACGAGGTCGTCGACACTAATGTTTACTTGGACGATCTCTCGGACTTGCCGGCGTTCGATGACGTCTACAAGCAATATTTCGACGCTCTCATGCCGGCGCGAACCATTATTCAGCAGACAGCGCCGGCTGTGCGTAGACCCGACCAAGAAGATCATTTTCCCGGCCTGGAGCAGGTTTCCTTTATTGCCGTTCGGCACGGAACCCGGCAATAAGCAAGAGCTCAGCGCAGGCCGCCGCAGCAAAACTTTTCAACTTGGCGAAATATCCCGAAACTTGCCTTCAAAATGTAAAGCGCACCGAGAATTGCAGAATCCGTGGTAGTCCATTGGGACTGATTTCCTGCAGCGTGCCAAAGTTTCCCGGACCGGAGTTCGGCACCAGATAGCAAGTCTGGTTCAGCGACATACCGTCGCCGCAATTGCCGCCGTATGGGTTGTATTGCAGTTGGTTGATGCCGTCGCCGTTCTGCACGTAGTAGTTCGGATGGTTGAACAGATTGAACGCCTGGGCTTGGAATTCGAGCTCTTTCTCCTCGCCAAGCGAGACACTGCGGCCGAGTCCGAGATCTATGCGCTCGAGCCACGGGCCGTAGAACGAATTTAGACCACCGCCCGGAGAAGGCCCAGCCCCGTTAATGCCTCCCGCGGTATTCGCGGTGTCCTCGTTGAAAGCGGTGTCATTGAGGTTATCGTTGCCTACCAGAACCCCTCCGGAAAGAACTCCGCAGTTAGGAGACTGCGTCAGATCCACATTGTTGGAAGGGACGAGAAAGTTATTACCCTGCGTGGTCGTGCAAGCGGGACTCAACAGTCCTGCGTAAGGACGTCCGGAAGAAAATTCCATGACCGTGCTCAACCGCCAATTCGAAAGCAGCGCGCGGCCCATCTGCGAAGTCGTGAGTTCCTGAAGTCGCGGATCGTAGATAGCGGCAAGCGTGACCCGATTACGCTGATCGAGCAACGAGGGCGCATGCGTGTTGCTGAAATCAAACTGATCGTTGAAATCCATCCCATCGCGCATCATGCTCTTGGCAAAGGTGTAGGAAAACTGCAGCGACAGACCCTGCCTCATGCGACGCTGCAACTGTATAAAAAATGAGTTGTAGTAATTCTGCGCTGGACTAATGAGCTCATTGATCTGACCGAAATTGGAATTTATGTAGCCCTCCGTCAGCAGCCCGCTGTCCATATTTGGCAAAGTGTAAGCGGGGCCGGTGCAGGGCAGACTGCCGACATTCGCTGGACAGACAATGTAAGTGGTCGTGCCCTGCAGCGGGGAAAGATTCATGTCGTAGGCGCTGCCAGAGAGAATATGGACGCCATGATTCCACATCGTTCCGACGCTGAGCGTGGTGTTCTCAGCAATCTCCTGCTCGATTTGCAAGCTCGACTGCAAGATGTAGGGCACGCGGAAATGCGGCGAGATGAGCGAAATATCGGGCGAGGCCGCGAATAGCGGCGAAGTAGAAGGAAGAATGTCAGGGAACGTTGGCGTCTGCTGGTTGGGAGCACCCGACGCGTAACTCGTGCTGACCGACGCTTGTTGTGAAGCCAATCCGTTGGAGATGACCGCGTTGCGATAGTTCAGGCCGTTCATATTGGTGTAGAACTGGCCAAATCCTCCGCGCACGACGGTCTTTTCGCCCGGTTGCCAGGCAAATCCCAAGCGAGGAGCAACGCGTTGAAACTGGTTCGGATATTGGCCGGTAAGCGGAAAAGCCGGATTCTCCGCAGGCTGCGGATAAACCTGAAAATCCTCGCGAATTCCTAAATCCAGTGTCAGGTGCGGCAGAAGTCTGTAAGAGTCCTGCAAATAGAATCCATAGTAGGGCACAGAAAAAGAAAACGTGGGATTCCCCGCAGCCTGGCTGAAATTGATGTACTCCCCGAGAGCGAAGGCTTCGAGATTCGGAAATTCATACAATCCGATTGGCGACCCAAAATCGATAGCCTCGTTCGGATCGGCGCCGCCATCGTTCGTATCTGCATCCCAGGAGCGATTCCAATCGAAACCGAATTGCAAGGTATGCTTACCGATTACGTAATCCAGGCGATCGGAGAACGAGTATTGCCTCTCGAACACCTTCCCGATTGAGAATGGAGCGTTACCGAGGGTGAAGGCAGCCGGGCTGTCGAGGATGATCGTCGGCGTGTTCGGCGCAAGACCCGTGGGAGTGGCGAGTTGATCGTCCTGTGAAGTTCCGGCATGGAACTCATTCAGTAAGCTCGACGAAAACGTATGCGTCCATCCCGCACTGGCTTCGAATGTGTGTACGTAAGCGTTGGCAAGCGTCTGCAGTCCGTAGTTGCCCACGGTGGGATCTGTGATCACGCCCCCAGGCGAATCGAAATGATTAAAGTTCAGGCTGAGGAATAACCCATCACGCTGGGTCGCCTGATAATCGAGTCGAGGCGTCAGTACTAAATCATTTCCCTTTCGCGGCTGCGATCCCAGATTCGAGTTCAAGGCGTTGATGACATTCGACACCTGCTGCAGGTAAACAGGATTCGCGGGATCGGGTGTGTTATCGATGCCGGGGAGGGGAAGTGGCCCGTTAGGCGCGGGCAGCATGGTGCCGGCAGGAATGCCGAAGTTTACCGTAAGAAAGTTGGCTAAGTTCTGCGGCGTAGTGGAGAGATCGGGATTCAGAACGGACACGGGATTGCTGCGCAATTGCTGTTCGTAATCGACAAAAAACCAGAGACGATCGCGCATGATCGGACCACCCACGCCGGCACCGAACTGCTGCAACGAATCCTGAGGCTTCGGGAAACCGGCCTCTTCGTCGAGTTGATCGTTGGCTCCCAAGACAGAGTTGCGGTTGTAATAAAATGCGCTGCCGTGAAATGCATTACTGCCGGAGCGGGTGACGGCATTCACGAACCCGGCTCCGCCGCCGTAAACCGCGGAGTACGGACTCACCGAAACCTGGAATTCCTGAATCGCTTCCTCCCCATATAGATAAGGAATGCGGTAGCGCCCCAGAATGTCGGCAAAGTAATTATTCGTGGCATTGCTTCCGTCGACGGTGAACGCGTTAGAGCCATTGCCGTTGGCATAACCTGAGTCTTCTCCGCCTTGCTGGCCAGCGACGCTAATCAACCCGGTGTCGCCGTCGTAGCTGGTATTCGGAGTCAAAGCGACAAAGTCTGTATACTTGCGGCCGTTGAGCGGCAAATCATCCATGAGCGAGTGATCGAGCACCGTGCTTACCGACGATTCAGAAGGACGCAGCAGCGGCGGAGTCGCGGTCACCGTGGAGATGTCTCCCTTCGCCCCGACTCGCAGTTTTATGTCCAGAATCGTGGTGTTTCCCACGATAACTCGCACCAGAGCGACAATATCCCGAAAACCTTGCTCGCTCGCTGTGATCGCATACGTTCCCGGCATGAGTGCCGAAAAATGATAAAAACCAACATGATTCGCAGCTGTTGTTTGCTCTGCGCCGGTAGCCAGATTGCGCAGCGTAAGCGAAGCTTTGGAAATGATGGCACGGCTCTCATCGGTGACCCGGCCGGACAGTTCCCCGGTCAGAACCACATTTTGGCCGCTAAGCGAGGCACACGTAAGTCCTGCGAATAAGGAGAGCAGAATGAAAACTCGAATGAATGGACTCATGTTGGGCGGGGTTGACGGCTCATAGGAGTTGAATCATGCGACCAAATCGAGGTAAAAGTCTAGCGGCTTATGGTTACGGTCTTGTAACCGGAATATGAATAGCACGTAAAAGCGTTTGATATGGCCAGGATCTGCAGACGCAGCATCAATGCCCGAGGCTTGAGTACGCGATTCAACGGCGCAGTATCTGTGTGGCTTCGTTCCCGGGCTCGGGCGATGCTGAGTCGGCTTGGAGCCGTGCCACCAACGACGGTGACCGAAAGGCCCATTTCGTCCGAGACCTTCTCGATGTTGCTCCATCGAACCTCGCGGCCCATGATCTCGCACAGTGGCGCGTACTCCAGGTTCGTTAGTCCTGCACCACGTTCTTCGTCGGGAAGAAACAGATTCCACAGCCCTGCCGCTCGGGCTTTCGGCTTGAGTTCTTCAATGATGCGCGTCGGCAACCAGCGATTGCGTTCAACCTCTCGATAGAATCGCTGCTCGTTGGGGTAGATGTACTCATTCATGAACTCCAGCAAGCGTGCCTGCAGCTGCTTTACTGTCTGGCTGACAGCAAAATCCATATCATTGCCCGCCCCAGAGCTCGTCGAGAGTCTCGATGACGAGCAGGGCTGAGGCGTGCGCCGAATTATACAAAAGCGATTCGTGCATGTAACTATCAAATTAGTGTTCCTCTCGAAACGTTTTGCATTCGATGTCGCGACGTGAGTGCTTGAGTAATGATCTGGCTAGCTCTCCCGGTTAGACCCTGATCGTCCCTCTCTCGGCTTCTGATCGGCGGCTACGTGCGGTTCTACCGCATGGCGTGCTAACCGCACGCGGTACAATGCCACTAGTTTGAAATCACACTTGAAACCTGATGAAAGCGAAGTTGCCTAATGCATGATTCCCTCGACTGGCCCATTCGTTCCTCCAACCACCGCGGCCGCTTCCTGATTATTCTTGCCTTAGTTGTTTTTCTCCTCTTCAGTAGCGGCACGGCTCTGTCGTACTACGTCAATCTCCTCTGGTTCGGCTCGCTCGGTTATGAAAGCGTTTATCGCAAGACTCTAAGCCTTGAGTGGGCTGTATTCGCGATCTTCTTCGTCGCAACATTTCTCGTTCTCTACGGATGGTTTCTTCTTCTCCGGCAGGCGTACCAGCCTGATTTGCTGGATGGCGGAGTCATCTTCATCGGCCGTCAACCCGTAAAATTGCCAGTCAAGCGCATCATGAATTTCATCGCGCGGCTGGTTTTCCTTGTCATCGCCCTGGCAACCGGAGCCAGCATGATGGAAGAGTGGCCGACCTTCGCGCTGTACTGGTACGCACAACGAAGCCCAGGCTCCATGGCCGATCCCATTTTTGGCCGGCCGCTCCACTTTTATCTGTTCACCCTTCCGGTGTGGCAGTTGATCTCGGGCTGGCTGCTGACCATCGCCATCATCGGCGTTGCGGTCGCGCTTTTCTTTGTTCTCATTACGGGTGCGTTCCATATCTTGTCCGCGTATCGTGGCAGATCCATTCCGCCCTCATGGCGCGGCGTATCGATTTCGCTCGCCTTCCTGCTGCTGGTCATCGCGCTGCAGGTCTATCTGAGCCGCTTCGGAGCGCTCTTTGAGGAGCACACGATTTTCAGCGGCGTTTCCTACACCGATGCGCACATCACGCTGACCGGACTCCTAGTAGTGTGCGCCGCACTCGTGGCCGGCGCGGTAATCGCCCTTTTCAATGTGGTGTCAGCCCCCCGCGTGAAATGGCTGGTGATGGCGGCCGTTCCCGCCGTCCTGTGCTATGTCGCCGTGCAACTCGTTGGCTGGTATGTCGGCAGTTTTATCGTCAAGCCCAACGAACTGGATCGCGAACGTCCTTACATCACCCACAATATCCAACTGACCCGGCAAGCATATGGGTTAGATCGCGTCTCGCGGCATGAGTTTCCCGCCGAGACCTCCGTTGAAGCCACCGATGCGCCCAACAACCAAGCCACGCTACAAAACATCCGTCTGTGGGATTGGCGCGCGCTGCAGGACACTCTCCGCCAGATTCAGGAAATCCGCACCTATTACGATTTCCCCGACATCGATATCGACCGCTACGATATTGATGGCACTGTGCGCGAAGTCATGCTCGCGACCCGTGAGTTGAGTGTCGACAAGCTTCCCGAGAGCAGCCGCAACTGGATCAACGAAAGGCTGATCTATACCCACGGCTATGGCATCACCATGAATCCGGTGAACGGATTCACTCCCGAAGGCCTGCCCACGCTGATTTTGAGCAACATGCCGGTGCAAAGCACGGTGCCGAGCATTCAGGTAACGCGCCCGGAAATCTACTTCGGCGAGATGACCAGCAATGACGTATATGTCAAGACCAAGCAACAGGAATTCAATTATCCGCAGGGCCAGACCAACAATCTGACCGCGTACGAAGGCACCGGCGGCATTCCTCTTGGTGGATTTCTGCGCCGCATCCTCATTGCCATCAATGAAGGGGATTTGGCCAAGCTTCCTTTCAGCGACGACATTACTCCGCAAAGCCGTCTGCTCATGCGGCGCAACGTGCGCGACCGCGTTGCCGCTCTCGCTCCATTTCTTACCTACGAACCCGACCCTTACATCGTCATCTCCGATGATGGCCGGCTCTTCTGGATGCTCGACGCATATACGACTTCCGACAACTATCCCTACTCCAGCCACTATCTGCTGAATGGGAATTCCGTGAATTACATGCGGAACAGCGTCAAGGTGGTCATCGATGCCTACGACGGCACCACCACATTCTATGTCTTCGATCCGCAAGATCCCGTCATCGACGCGTATCGCCAGATTTTTCCGTCGTTGTTCAAAGACGCCTCGGCGATGCCGCCTGCATTGCACAAACACGTCCGCTACCCGGAGTTGTTACTGAAGATGCAGGCCGCGGTGTATGCGCTTTATCACATGAACGATCCGGAAGTGTTCTACAACCGCGAAGACCTGTGGACGGTGGCTACCGAAGTTGGCTTGAGTGAATCCGGTGAGCAGGCCACGCAGAGCATGGAACCGAATTTTGTTCTCATGAAACTGCCCGGCGAAAGCAACGTGGAATTCGTCAACATCCTGCCTTTCACCCCGGCCAACCGCAACAACTTGATCGGATGGATCGCCGGCCGCAGCGATGGCGCGCACTACGGAACCTCCATCGTCTATGACTTTCCGAAAACCAGGCTGGTCGATGGCCCGCTGCAGATCGAAGCCCGCATCGACCAGAATGCGCAACTCTCCGGACAGTTGACTCTCTGGAATCAGCAAGGCTCGCACGTTCGCCGCGGAACTCTGCTCGTGATCCCCTGCGGCAAGGCGCTCCTGTACGCCGAACCTATCTATCTGCAGGCCCAACAGAGTCCCATGCCCGAACTGCGCCTGGTCGTGCTCGCACTGCAAGACCGGCTGGTATACGGACCAACTTTCGATGCGGCCATGAGAGCCATGTTCGGCAACGAGGCCTCCTCAGTAAGTGCGGCAACTCCTGCCATTGAGCCGATCGCCAACGCCCCGGCAGCCACCACCCAACCGGCCACGGATCTCAACGCTCTCATCTCCGGTGCAGCCAAAGATTTGGCCGACTATCAGCGGCTCACCGCCGAAGGCAAGCTGGGAGAAGCGGGACAGAAGCTGGAGCAGCTCAAACTAAAGCTGGACGAGCTGAACCGGCGGCAGAAATGAGAATGCGTCGTCAAACAGCATGCGTCGTCAAACGAAAAGCATGACAAAACTGCGGTGGGAACCCCGCTCCGCCTTCGACCCGATCAGTCCGGTGTTGGCTTATTGAGCCGAACAAACAACGAAGAAGAAGAGTCATCTGGCGAGGAACCGCTGCTGTTTCAGAGGAAAGGTTGGAGGCGCGGGTCGGAATCGAACTTGAGGCGCTTACGCGGCGTCCGAGCCGCGTGCCGAAATCCCGAGTGCAGCGAGGGACCTCGTCCAAAAGTCAATTTTCAAGAGAGTTGGAGGCGCGGGTCGGAATCGAACCGACGCATAAAGGTTTTGCAGACCTCTCCCTTACCACTTGGGTACCGCGCCCCGGATGGAGGCGAGTGGCCGCCTCACTACAACGCTGCGTCAATTTTTTGGAGCGGGAGACGGGATTTGAACCCGCGACTTCGACCTTGGCAAGGTCGCACTCTACCGCTGAGTTACTCCCGCTCAACCGGTTTATTGTACCTCAACCCTGCCCAGGGACGGACACGCCGATTATAGCAACCCCCGCCAGTTTGGCGTTTTGCATCGAGACCTCTGCTGCACTGCGGCGAGCAATCAGAGAGCGCGGAAGCCGTGAGGGCATGTTCCGTCCCGAAGTCACCATAATCGAAGTCGCTTCGGGATCATCATCAGCGCCGGGCCGCCTGCGCCTCCGCTGATTCCGGCGATCGCAACTCCGGCAATCACCAGGCAAGTGCCCGCCACTTTCGTGATCAGCTGCAATCCCTGAAAGTCTTCTTTCAGCCACTGTGGCCTGAACTCTGTCAGCAATAGCGCGCCTAGAAAAATAATCGCGTAGCGTACTCCCGAAATTGCCGAGACCAGATCCGGATACGTACGGCTAATCGCAAACACTACGAGGAACGATCCTACTCCGGCTAAAAAGCGGTTCACGAAGTACCAGAATTTGCTGCGCGGTTCGGCCCCGCCGGAACTCTGAAAAATCTGCTTTCGCCACGACCGGGGAATCAGCAGGCTGACCGAACCGGCGAAGGTCCCGATCGTGAACCACACGTATGCGCTCACAAAATTTGTTCGGTTATAGGCCATTTTTTGCAGTACGTTGGAAAGGCCGAACAAAGCTGCCGCCAAGACCATCGGCGGGATCAGTTGTTTGAGCTGAAACTTCTCCGAGAAGAACATGACAAACCCGCCCGCGCACATGATGGCGAAGCCGATCAGCTGCATGCCCTCGACTTGCTTTCGCAGCAGCACATGGCTAAACGCAGCCGTGGCCACCGGCGCAAAGCCTCCCATCACAGCCAGCGCGTCTGAAGCCTGCCCGCGTTTCAATGCAGCGTAATAAAAGAAAGAAGCGGCCATGTCTGCCGCACCAGCCGCCACGGCGAAGCCGATCACATCGGGAGTCGGGCTTTTATATCCAAACGGAATCAGCAACAGCCCAAAAATGCTGATCGCGCCTAGCCAGAACACGTAGCTAAACAGATTCTGCGTGCCGCGGCGCTTGAGCAACACCTTATCCCAGACGAGCGAGATTCCAATCAGCCCGTGCGCGATGATCGCGATCAGAACGCCGTTCTTGAAGATTGCCAGCATCCAGCTTTGCAAACGATCAGCAATAGGATGCCAAACCGGAAGCCGTGCACATGCCACATGGTCACACGCATCATCATCCCATTCGAAGGGTTTCCCGGACGTTATGTGTGGCATTGCCATAACCTGGAACACGAAGACAACGAGATGATGCGCCCCTACGACGTTATCTCGCGCTAGAGAGGTGGCAGCGAAGCACTCGCCTGCGTCCGCCGTCGTCTTACCCTCGAGCCCTTCGCAACGACGGCATCCATTCGGCACAGGGATCAAGAAAAACTGCAACCCGCGTCGTGGAGATTTGTCTATTGTGCCAGGAGCAAACACGATGGATGATCCGAGGCAGCTGATCAACAGGTTCGTGGAGGAGCTGTGGAATCAACGCCGGTTGGACGTGGCGGATGCGATCTTCGCCAACGATTGTGTCACCCATCAGCTGCGGTCCGGCGCGCCAGCGAACGGAGTGCCGCGCGGCCCAAAGGCGATCAAGGAGCATGTTGCCGGCTGGATCGCCAGCTTCCCCGATCTTCGCTTCAGCATCGAGCAGATGTTGACTGAGGGCGATCGTGTCGCAATGCAGCTCCTGATGGAGGGCACGCACCTCGGCCCCTGGCTAGGAGTTCCCGCGAGCGGCAAGAAGCTGCAAATACGGATGTTCACGGTCCACCGCGTTGCGCACGGCAAGATCGTTGAGTGACGATGGTTCATCTCGTCCTATTTGTTCCTCACCAATACCTGCCGCACGTCTATCTGCTGCACGGGTCGATCCTGTTCATGCCGTTGTTGTACTTCGTTTTCGGACCATTTCTCGACATCCTCGCCTTCATCGGTTTCTACTCCTGGGGCATGAGCTGGAATACCCCGGAATCCATGGAAATATAGTGCGGTGGCCAGGTTCATCCTGCGCCGCGATTGAGCTCTTTGACTGCCTTTTCGCGGGCCTGAAGCGGGGAGCCTTTCAGAATTTCATTGCCATCAGCAGTAACTACGCAATTGCCGCCGAGGCGGGCGGCAGGACGCTTCGCTGGGGATTGTGCTTCCTCTTGTTCCTCCGATTCGTTTTCTTCGTCTTCTTCTTCGTCCGCGAAGTCATCGTCTTCCCAGATGTGCATCTGGAGCGGGGTTTCGGCGACATCGCGCGGGTCAAGAACCACGTCGTGGAGGAAGGGTTCAGAACTTCGTGTGCGAAAGGTTGGCGCTGGCGGTTTGGAGAGCGTAGAGGAGGAGCCCGGCGATTTTGCCGTCGAGCTGGCCGGCGATGAGCAGGCGCATGATCTGCATGAGCGAGACCTGGATGGAATTTGCGTCTTCGAGGACGGGCAAATCGATCGTGATCCGTCGGCGACGGCGCTCTTCTTTGAGGCGGTCGTTTTTGAGCTGGTCGAGATGCGAGGCGACGCGCTCTTCGTGATGGCGCTTGTGGAAGTAACAGAAACGGTTGTGGCGCAGGGCGGGCGATCCGCACTGCGTGCCGTTGACTTTGAGGTGCTGACAACGACTGGGATAAGACGGCATATGACTCCTGTGCTGCAAGGTTTCAAGATTTCATGTTTCAAGGTTTCATGTTTCGAATTTGCCGAAGCGGGCTGAAGATCGAGATACGAGAATTGTTACTGGGAACATTCGCGATGAAATAGTTAGATTGAAACAAGAACAAGGCAAAAATATTTTGGTCGGTGGGGTGGATGCTCCTTCACACTAATCGACGTTGGTCTGGTGGATTAGTATCGTTTTGTCGTCGGGCCGATCATTGCAGGAGAAGGGACACGGTTGCGGGAAGGTGTGAGCGTGAGCCTGCAACTGCCTGTCCTTCTGATAGGGCGGAAACCAACTGCCATAAACGCCGAAGAAAATAGCCACGCAGGTCAGCGTCTCCTCGTCGCTCCACCGCGTTTACAACCGACACCTCTTTTTTACCTCTACCGGAATGATGGAGCGGCCGAAAGTCGGCGGAGTTTCGCTTGAACAGCCAGAGTCCAAATGAGCGGTGTCGCGCTCGCCTCCACCGAAAGTATGATTGGCTTGCGACTCTTCTATGGTTAAATAGGTGGGGCTATTTCTGTTCCGTCGCAATCCCACGTTGATTATGGACAGACGAAAATTCACTTTGACCCTTGCCGAAATGGCGGTTGGAACTTACGGGGTTGCTCGTAACCCGGCTTTACTGGCGGAGCCGGCTGCGGCCGGCCAGCAAGGGGAAGCATCCACTGTTCCGTTCCAAATTTCCATCATGCTGTGGTCGGTGTTCGCCCAACTGCCATTCATCGAGCGCCTGGAGAAGGTCGCGGAAGCGGGGTATCGCAACGCAGAATTAGTTGGTGAGTACGCCAGTTGGACGGACGAGGAGTTTGCCCGCATAAATGCGAAGCGGAGAGAACTGGGCATTCACTTCGACTGCACGGCGGGTTTGAAGCATGGAGTAAGCAATCCCGCGAATCGTGAGGCGCTGCTCACCGAAATGCGTGCCGCCCTCCCGATCATGGAACGCCTTGAGTGCCCGAGCATGATCTTGCTGTCCGGCAACCGCGTCCCCGGAGTAAGTCCCACGGTCCAGCACGAGAGTTGCATTGACGCGCTCAAAGCGTTGGCCACCCTGGTGGACGGCAAGGTCATCAATGGCGCGCCGGTGCGGCTGTTGCTGGAAACGATCGATCCTGAAGAGAACCCGCGATGTTATCTCACTCAGATCAACGAAGCGCTGGAAATTGTCGAAGCGGTAGGACATCCGCAAGTGCAGTTACTTTACGACTTTTACCACGAGCAGATTTCTGCGGGAAACCTGATTGAGAAATTGGAGAAAAGCATATCTCATCTGGGCCTGGTTCACATCGCCGATGTGCCCGGACGTCATCAACCCGGCACGGGAGAAATCAACTACCAGAACATATATCGAAAACTGGCCCAATTGAATTACGCCGGAATGGTTGCTATGGAATTTCATCCCGACGGCGATCCTGTGGCGCTGCTGCGAGCAGCACGCGAGATGGCCCTGCAGCCACATTGACCCCGCCCGCGCTGGGCTCCCGAAAGAAAGCCATCGAAGCAGCCCATTAATTCGGGGCACCGACGAACTATTCGTACCTCAAAGCAACGATCGGATCGACGCGCATGGCCCGGCGAGCAGGGATGTAACAGGCAGTCAGCGCAACGGCGAGCAGAATGACGGTCACGCAAGCGAAAGTCACCGGATCGGTTGTGGAAACACTATAGAGCAAGCTCGACATGAGGCGCGTCAGCAGAAACGCCGCGACTGCGCCGATCCCCAAGCCAAACAAAACAAGTTTCATTCCTTGCCCCAAGATCAACCGCAACACGTCGCGTCGCTCCGCGCCAAGCGCGATGCGAATTCCGATTTCACGTGTGCGCTGCGCTGCCGAATATGAGATCACGCCAAAAATTCCTATGGCCGCAAGCACCAGGGCAATCGCGCTGAACGAACCCAGCAGGAAAGTGCGAAACCTTTCTTGTGAAATCGATTGGCCGAGTGCAGCGTTCAAAAATTCGATATCCGTCACAGGCAGGTTCTTATCAATGGAGCGGACCGCCTGCCGTATGCCGGCGGCCACGCTCGATGCACTCAACGAGCTTCTAACCACGACCTCGCCGCCGTAAAGAGGCGCCTGCGCGAACGGCACATACATCATCGGTCCGGGTTTGCGGCTAAGCGCCGCATCCCGCACGTCGCCGACAATGCCGACGATTTCTCGGGACACATTGCTGTTCGGCGGAAACCCAAATCTCATGTGCCTTCCCAGCGGATCCCGGTTCGGGAAATAGCGCCGCGCCAGTGTCTCGCTGATAATCGCTACTTTCGGACTGGACGGGGAATCCTGCTCGGAGAAAAAACGGCCCCTCAGCAACGGGATTCGCATCATCCGAAAATAATCGGGACTCACCGTGGCGTAATCGGCGGTCGGCGACTTGCCCGGAGGGAGTGGAGGGTCTCCTACGATGCTGAACGCGAAGGTGGCTTCCCCTTGGCGGTCCATCGGCAGCGGAGCCGCCAGAGCGGAATCTCGCAGGCCCGGCTGCGCATGGAGACGCGCCAGCAACTGGTCAGAAAAAGCCGTCCATTGCTTCGGCGTCGCATATTGGAACTGCGGCAGTGAAACCTCGGCTTCGATCACGTTTTTCGGATCGAAACCTGGATTGACCGAGGTGACCAGCGCGAAACTGCGGATGAGCAGGCCACCCGCGACCAGGAGCACCATGGCCAGCGAGACTTCCGCGATGGCCAAGAAACTCCGCGCGTGTTGGCCGCCACGCTGGCCAGTGCGTTCGCTGCCTTCCTTGATGTTCGCCTGCAAGTTGGACGGAGTTGCCAGAATCGCGGGTGCCAGCCCAAATGCCAGCCCGGCGGCAAGAGACAACAACAGCGCGAACGCCAGCACCGAGCCTCCAACCTGAATCGAATTGATTTGGACCACGTCGGACGGCAAAAAAGAGCGGAGACTCCAGACACCCCAGGCCGCAAGCAGCACACCGGCAACGCCGCCGAGCAATCCCAGCAAAGCGCTCTCCGTCAGCAATTGCCGGACAATGCGGGCGCGCCCTGCGCCCAGCGCGATTCGCACAGCAATTTCTCTTCCGCGGGAAGTGGCGCGCGAAAGAAGCAGGTTCGCAATATTGGCGCAGGCAATCAATAGCACCAGGCCAACCGCACCGAGGAGAATCAGGAGCGGGGTTTTCACGTTCCCGACGACAAACTGGCGATAGGGCTCAATACGGATCGTCAATCCCGAATCTTCTGTGGGGAACTCGTTCGCCAAACGCGTACCCAGGGTTTTCATCTCGGCCTGAGCCTGCGCCAGAGAAACGCCCGGCTTAAGGCGGCCGATCCCGGCCAGCACGCGTGAGCCGGGCTGAAAGAGTCGAGGTCCAAACAACGGGTCCTGGGCGACAGAAATCCACACATCTTGACGGGGGGCGCCGTCAGGATAGCGAAAGCTTGCCGGCAGTATTCCGACAACGGTGAATGGACGCATGTCCAGCGTGATGGACTGGCCAATGAGAGCCGGATCGGAACCGAAGCGGCTGTGCCAGAGATTCTCGCTCACCACGGCCACCGGCGCTGCGCCTTGCCTGCCATCCTCGGGCAGCAACGTGCGGCCTGCCAGCGGCTTTGTACTTAGCACGCTAAATATCTCCGGTGTCACGTCGGCGGTGCTCACAATGGAGGGTTCGCCTGCTCCGGTCAGGGTGAGATCGTGAAACGCATTTCCTGCCATCTCGCTAAACACGTGGTTCTGCTCGCGGCACTGGGTGAAGTCCCGGTAGGAAACAGCCGACAACGCGTCCGGCTGATTCAATGGGACAGCGAAGAGTAGAACGAGTTGATTGGGATCACGATATGGAAACGTTTGCAAAAGCACAGCATTCACGATG
>Ga0335072_10004419_pt1 | contig 20885 bp, 15 predicted proteins | sample Lox_Sample_21_FD_206725 | JGI IMG/M metagenome (GOLD analysis project Ga0335072, IMG submission 206725) | Soil microbial communities from Loxahatchee National Wildlife Refuge, Florida, United States - Lox_Sample_2.1 | ecosystem: Environmental > Terrestrial > Soil > Wetlands | place: USA...
AAACTGAGAATGAAATACATTCCACTGCCAAAAGCAGAAGATATCCCTTTGCTCGATAATTTGCAATGCATCCTGCGTTAATGGCCGAGAATGTCAAAATCAAGGATGAGCCCCCTTGCTGAAGATCATAGAAAATTAAGGTAATTAAACATGTAGCAATCTGATAGAAGGCGCATTGGCTTGTACCATTAGGTACCCATGTGGTTGCTACTCGGTAATCTAGACAGTGGCTCGGCCATTCCGGAGGCTGTATTCCTTTTGTCACAGAAGCGCTCTAGAGCGAACCAGATAGCATACGACTGCCATTATGCGTTGTAGTCAGAGTATCACTAAACCAAAGTTAAGGAAGATCACAAGTAAAAGAGCATTTCCCTCAGATTTAATATAGTGACATTAAATTCATGACGATTGTTATTGATGTAAAGTGTCTACGTGCTTCGGTATTGGAATTGGCGTCGATTTGACGAAAATCTAGCTATAAACTCACAAGGATACAAGCACTAGGCAGGTATCTACAGGAGCGATAGCAGTACATGATCATCGATGTTCTGTGGCAGCAGCAACATCTTCTGAACACGTTGATGTAGGAATCTGTTCTTGTGCGTAAAAATATTATAAGAATCATATACATAAATAAGCCTACCGTTGATGTGCTACTTGTTGTTGAAGATGGTGACGAAGTAGTCGAGAATGTTGATGTAGTTATAGTCGACGAGGATATCGTTGAAGTGCTTGTTGTGCTCGTACTAGAGCTTGATGACGAAGACGAGTTAGAGGTAGTAGAACTAGTGGAAGAGGTGGAAGAAGAAGGGGCAGTCGATGTAATTGTTGTAGTCGAGCCTGTGATGCTTGAAGTTGTGGTCATGGTTGTAGTTGTAGACTGCGACTGCGCTGACGACGAGACAAAAGGGATGAGTGAGTTGCCATAGATTTGCTCGAAGTCAGTGCCTCCACTAAGGATCGTAAATTTTATCAGTAATTTTTTCGAAATCTCATTCAAGATAGATACTTACCAATATTCATAGGGGCTTGGGGGAGTATTCCCAGGGCAGAGAATATGACAATTCTCCGTGGCGACCTGGGTAGCCGTGATGGACAACGCAGAAGTGTTGCAGGCGCAGGTACTTCACCTTCTGTTAGCATTATAGAAATTCAAACGAGCGATTGCATATTCATACTTTCCACCTTCAAGAGACAAAAAGTAAAATGCATATTGTGAGCAGTATTGCAGACATGCGTCAACTGTCATTCCATTGGAGTCAGTATAACCAAATCCGGTAACAATAGGGCCGCTAGTGCCTCTGCTGAAGCACCCCACCAAGGGAAATGACGGGTATCTAGGAAGATATGGTGGAGGGCTTGGTGGGTTCGTAGCCACAACCACAGGGCCTGGATAAGAAGCTGTTGTCTTCATTCCAATTGTGGTAGGGGCATTAGTGGGCTCGGAATACGCCGTGGTTCCCCCAAAGCCAGGATTCGAAGGCTGGTAACATCCGACAAGGTTGGTATCTATATACACCGGGTTGTTACCATCATGGCCGCAGCAGATAGTACCCGTCAGAGGATTGCAAGTGCTGCAAATATATCAGCCGTCGAGACTCAGTTTTAATTCGTTCGCGTGAACACGTGCTTACCTCGATGCTGAAGAACAACTTCCCTTGCAATTTGAATCTGCCACCTGAGATCCTTCAGGTATCTCAGTTCCGCACTGGCAACTGGTTGCGTAGCTCATCAGCTTGATATCGGCTCATTCGCATATAAAAACTTACTCAGAATATGCGTTACCAGAGAAGTAGGCCAACGGATAACCCATGCTAGAGCATTCGTAAAAGCACGCCTGAGCTGTCGAGAAATTTGCAGAAACTGCACTGTTTGGTATGTATTCGAATGTTGTACCGTGGAAACACCCGTAATACTCGTAGTTGTTTTGCTCTACGTTTGGATTGATGCTGCTGCTGAGAGGGAAAGAATTATCAACATAAACATCGGCGTACTGGACGTTAGAATTCGTGGGATCTTTAGTACCGCTGTTTTTATGTCATTATATGCACCTTTTAAATTATTTTTCTCATTACATTTTACCTACCAATATTGGCTTGCATCTCCATAGCACATAGTACCTAGGTTATGACAGGAATTCCCAGTAGTATCAAGAGGGTTGAGACTTGACAGTGGAGCCGGAACTGTAGGAGGATAGGAGCCTATCAACTGGTCAGCAAATCCCAACTTGGGAGGGGTAGGAAGAAAGTTTTCGCTTTGCCATACCGCAATAACAATACTGGCCGTTGTAAAGTGCCGAAAACTTGTAGCCGTGACCGCGACATGCCGTAGTGCAATTTGCTGGATTAACACTATCATCGTACAAGCCACCGGGCGATACCCAGCCAGGGTAGTACGCAATCGAAGTCGTAGTACCAACGATAGATAGATTGTAAAAGGCCTGGCCCGCGTTCAAGGAAGGCGATATATTCCAGCATCCATAGTACTGTGCAGCTTGGGGAGCGGCACAGGGTGGGTACTGCTGACCACCTAGCGAGCCCTGGGCGTAGGCCCGGGCAGCCAACGAAGCAGACACGATCCATGACAGTGATTGCATTTCTAAGCTCTATTCAGTAATCATAAGAATAGGATGAGGGCTTAATTGTTTCTTGATATATGTATATTGGAGAATTATCAGCTAAATTCAGCTGCGACCCTCCAAGGAGCAACGCAAGCTTCAGCGTGTCGTTACTTGGAGGGCAATTTCGAGACTGAGATTATTGGAAGCTCTCAATTTCAGCTTTAAAGCAAAGCCGTAAAGCTTAGTCGTAGTCAGTGATCAACGTACAGGTTGATAGTGAAATGGTGGAGAAGGAAAGTTTGTAAAAGAACAGAGGTGGACATCCCTCCACCTCATGTCCAGGTACGCTGAAGAGTAGAGACTAAAAATGAGCGAAATTTACAGCAGGAAACCCTTGGAATGCTTGTAGATCAAATAGTTCGTGTCTCCCACGATGGCTTATTGCCTTCAAGAATGTGCTCCTATGGGATGATATCAGATTTTCTTCCACTTATGCAGCGTCTGAATCCCTTGCCTCATGTTGGAGAACGCGAGCGTTGATGCCGCAACTTCACGTTCAACTGATCCATAAATCATTGGAATGAGACATCGTGAGATCAAACCTCCGTGCTCACTTGAAAGCAGGGCGGATTGGTCCCTTCACATTCCTGCCAGCAAACGCCATCTCCTTATTTAGATGCACGAAGTACAAGTCTAGGAAGATAGGTTTCTTGGCAAAGGTCGCGTCGCTTCTATATGTAGCAGGGGTTTGAAGGTCACGTGCTCAGACATCGAACTAAGCCAATGAGAAGCTTTTCCCTTTCTAGTTTGTCCGCAATTAAGTTACCGTTCATAAAGGCTTTTGTCATACGGTAAACCAACAAAAGAACGCCCAGTGTGCAGTACATTCTATGATGTCTATATTTTCAAGTGAGCAATGATTACATCCTAAACACTCCGAATTTTGTAGGCGTAGGTTCATTCTTGCCCCCCAACACAGCCATCAAGCTCAAACCCAACACCCTACGCGTATGACTCGGGGGTATCACTCCATCATCCTAAATCTTGTCAGCAGAGCCATGAGAAGACATATGCACAAGGAACAGCTTACCCAAATCCTGGCCGAAGAGAAAACGGCTTCACTTTCTCTTTCAATCCTGGCTTTCAATTCAGGATCAACAGCCTTACCCACAGTCTCCATAACAGCAGTTAATTGCTCACTACCCATCACACCAATCTTAGCATTCGGCCACATCCACAGAAACCTCGGAGAGTAAGCCCGTCCACACATGCCGTAGTTCCCAGCTCCATTACTCGCACCTACCACGACTGTGATTTTCGGTACGTTGGCACATGCAACCGCAGTGACCAGCTTTGCTCCATTTTTGGCGATTCCTTCGCGCTCAGCGTCTGTTCCGACCATGAAGCCACTGATGTTCTGCAAGAAGATCAGAGGAATCTGCCGCTGACAGCAGAGCTCAACAAAATGAGCACCTTTTAGCGAGCTGCTGCTGAACAGAATTCCATTGTTGGCGATGATGCCGACTTTGTGACCATAAATATGCGCGAATCCAGTAACGAGACTACTTCCATAGTCACGCTTGAACTCTGAGAAGACGCTGCCGTCTACTATTCTAGCGATGATTTCATGTATTGGTAAAGGACGTCTCAGGTTCGTGCTTGCGATTCCAACAAGCTCGGAGGGGTCGTGCAGGGGTTCTTCATAAGCAGTTGGAGGAGGGAAGGGCTTTTGTGGCCAGTTCAAGTTGCTTATCGAGCGACGGGCAAGCACTATAGCATGTGCATCGTCAACAGCTAAGTAGTCTGTAACACCAGACACACTGGAGTGCATCTTTCCTCCGCCCAAGTCCTCAGCGCTCACAACCTCTCCTGTTGCAGCTTTGACCAGAGGGGGTCCAGCCAGGAATATGTGTGCTTGTTGGTCCACAATTATGCTCTCGTCACTCATAGCTGGTACATAAGCCCCTCCTGCTGTACAAGGCCCCATAACGACCGCAATTTGCGGTATGCCCATTGAACTCATTCGGGCTTGATTGTAGAATATGCGACCAAAATGCTCTCGGTCGGGGAACACGTCGGCTTGATGTGGTAAGTTGGCTCCTCCCGAGTCAACCAGATAGATACACCTTAAGTTCTGTTAATTATATGGAAATGCTTCGTCTGGCACAGGACTTACGGTAACTTATTCTCCTCAGCAATAGCCTGCGCTCTCAAATGCTTCTTAACAGTAATCGGATAGTATGTACCCCCTTTAACCGTACTATCATTCGCAACAATCATACAAGTAACCCCCTCTACAACACCCACACCAGTAATGATACCTCCCGCGGGCACATCCTCCCCTTCATATAGCTCATGCCCTGCCAACGGAGACAGCTCTAAGAACGAGGTCCCAGAATCAATCAGAGCCGTCACTCGATCTCGTGGAAGCATCTTCTTCCGCGCAATGTGCTTTTCCCGAGCTTTCGGCGGTCCGCCTTGATGGATCTTCTGCGTCAGGGCCTCAAGACGTGCCATGACTTCGCCCATTTGCTTCGCATTTTCTTGGTATTCGGTCGAAGAGGGATCGATGGCGGTGGTGAGGACGGAGATGGCATTGGCTTGGCGCGGAGGGGTATATGTTGCGATCCCTCGAGATGTGTAGAGGTGGGGTGGCAGTCTGGCTTTCGAGGGTGCATTTGCCATGCGGCGAGAAACGGCCAGTACTTCTCTTGAAGCTCGGATACTAGCCATTGTAAACTGTATAGTTTGAAGTCCACGCTGCAATGAAGCAGCTCAAGGACGTTGAAGTCCTACATTCGGTTTTTGCGCTTTCATTGTGGTTGTGGTTCCTGGATCATGTGGAGATCTCCGCACGGGTAGCAGCGGCTTACTGCGGCAATCAATTACATCAATCATCGCTCTGTGAGACCTTGAAAACTTAAATGGCAAAGATGCATCTTCCAAGCTGATGCTCAGTCATTGACTCTCAAGATGGCATCTCCGATTCTAGCACGAAGACTAGCACGTCCACTGAATTGTATAGCCCGTCAAACGTCCGCCCTCATCTCTCAAACATATCAGCGCCGTCACGCTTCCTCAAAGCATCCCAAAGGCTTCGAGCCACCGACACGCTCCGACCTCGCCGAGCTACGAGAACGAGTCCAGGAATTCACAAGACGAGAGATTCCAGAAGAGGTAGCCGCACATACAGATAAGAGCAATGTATTTCCAAATGAAATGTGGAAGAAGTTCGGCGATGCGGGGTTCCTGGGTATCACCGCAGACGAAGACGTAGGCGGGCTGGCAATGGGATATCAGGCGCACTGTGTCGTCATGGAGGAGATTTCGAGAGCATCAGGATCAATTGGCTTAAGCTACGCAGCACATTCGCAGCTATGTGTCAACCAGCTACAGCTCAATGGCAGCCAAGCACAGAAGGAGAAATACATGCCAGGCTTAATAGCCGGGACGAGCATTGGAGCTCTTGCCATGTCTGAGAGTGGAGCTGGCTCGGACGTGGTTAGCATGAGGACGTCTGCTAAGAAGGTTGATGGCGGGTATGTCTTGAATGGCACGAAGATGTGGATTACGAACGGCCCGGATGCAGATGTTATTGTGGTCTATGCGAAGACTGAGCCGGAACAAGGCTCGAAGGGCATAACAGCGTTCATACTTGAAAAGAAGTTCGAAGGGTTCAGCTGTGCTAGGAAACTGGACAAGATGGGCATGCGGGGAAGTAACACTGGCGAACTAGTCTTCGACGGCGTCTTCGTCCCGGAAGAAAATGTTCTCGGCGAAGTAAATCAGGGTGTGAGAGTATTAATGGAAGGCCTAGATATCGAGCGGCTTGTGCTCAGCGCCGGACCCTTGGGCATCATGCAGGCGGCTATGGATGTAGTGCTACCTTTTACACACCAGCGAAAGCAATTCGGGATACCCATTGCCCATAATCAACTTGTCCAAGGCAAGCTTGCAGATATGTATACGAAACTTCAGGTGTCACGATCGTATACGTATGATACGGCAAGGAGCGTTGATGAGGCTGGCCAGATTAGGACGCACGATTGTGCAGGGGCTATTCTATACGCAGCTGAGCGAGCGACAGAGTGTACGCTAGATTGTATACAGCTGCTGGGCGGCATGGGTTATGTGGAAGAGATGCCAGCGTCAAGATTACTGCGAGAGTAAGTGATGCTATATTTTCTACCCCATGACGTTTCGGGAGTTTACTAAAATATTATAAAGTGCCAAACTCTATGAAATCGGAGCTGGAACGTCTGAGGTACGAAGGATGGTCATAGGCAGAGCCTTTAATAAGGAGTATGCTAGCCATGCCTCATAAAGTCCACAACATTAGCAAATTTAAAACTAATCACATCCATATCTCGCAAAGCATGGAACTGTACAAAATTTCATGATGTTAGTTAGGTGATCATTTGTAGTATTGTTTTGTATTATTACGATGCTGCAAGATGCTATATGTATTTCCTTCACTTAGTGATTATACAGGACTTCTAGTCGAGTTTGTCTTTATTGCATTAGACATTGGCCGTCTGACCGTCGTAGCCTGCTTATAGCTAGGCCAAAATGATTCATAAATGACGCAAAAAATTCGAATTGAACGCCCGATTTCTTTCTTTGCCAATGCAAATCTCTTGTGAGCCTTCTCACATGGCAAAGAACGAGAAGGCAAGTGCAGCGCCAACGACGCTGAATGCTACGCTTGACCGCGAAGCCGCTCCAGTGAACTTGGGTGAGCCTGTAGTGGTGCCAGTGCTATTGGCTGCACCATAAGTTGGGGTTACAGTGGCCATCGTGGTAGCAATCGCGGCAGCAGCAGTTGTAGTAAGTGGCGCTTGTGTGCCTTGATAGAGGCCAACACTAGTTCCAGTGACAGAGGTGAGGACAACCTGAGGAACAATCACAGCGCTTGAAACGATGGCGGTTGTTGAAGCAGGTCCGTTACTCTGGGTGCAGGGAACGACGACAGTAGCATAGACGTCGATTGTCGTGACCGGGCCTACAACTGTTGCGGTAGCGGTAAGAGAAGATGCCGCGGTAACAATGGCCGGATTCTGTGGCACATACTCCGCGCAGATACCTTGGAAGTATATCTGTGCCGCAGAGATCTCGCTGTCAGAAGCACCGTAGGCTGAGAGACACGCAAACACCTGAATGGTAAAATTAGTGTTGGGGCAGAAGCATTGGTAATCGTTAATGGAACTGCAGTCGGTAACAAGGCTCATCCAGGTGTTGAGGCAGCTCGGGAGGAGTGATGGGCATGAAACGCTTGGCTGCGCTGAGCTTGCGCTCGTCATGCTAGTCGCGGAAGCCTGGCATTTAGTGCAAACCGTGGAAGTGTAGGTAGTCGTGATGGTGGACACAGTTTGAGTGATCTGAGTGCTGGTAGTTCCCCCTGTGGTGTAAATCTTCGTCACTGGGCAAGTTGTAACAGTGGTATCAACACTGAAGAAATAATTAGCAACGATCCATGAATCTCAACCAAGTTAGGGGAGCTTACATTACGGTTGTGGTAGACTGGGCAGGAACACTGGTGACGGGAGAAGTAGCAGAGCTTGAAGCAGCGCTCGAGGTAGAGGTATAGCTTGAGGTAGGGGTTGAGGCAGAGGTAGAGCTAGACGACACAGGGCTTGATGTTGCGGAGCTTGATGCGGAATAAGATGACGATGCCACACTGGTGGGAGAAGAGCTTGATGCGGAGGAACTTGATGTGGTAGAGCTCGACGCTGCAGTCGAAGTAGTGGAAGTGGTCTTGACGCTGGTAGGAGTTGATGAAGGAGTTGTCATCACAGGTGTGGTAGTGGTTGAAACAACAGTTGGCGAGGTATACGAGATAGGTGTGGAAGTGGCTTTAGTTGTGCTAGAGCAGCTGCTCGGGCAGTAAAAGCCAATGCTATGGATACCAACGCTGCAGGTGGGTTTGCTCGGTGGAGGAGTTGGTAGAACAACGGTAACATTCCTTGCACCACCACATTGTGTGTTCTTAACAGATGTACCTTCGGAGGAGCAAGAACACTTTTGCTTGCAGGTTGAGCCATCGTCCATGCCATATTGGAACTCTAATTCGACATCGAATTCGACAGAGATCTCAATAGTGTCAATGGAGAAGGACGAGACGTCACTGCAGGATGCATGAGGACAACTCTCTGGCTCTGATGAAGCACTGCCAGTAATGCATTTGCTTTGGAAGTCACGTCCGGTAAGCTGATCCCGTTTGGCAAAAGAGTCACTGCAAGAGAACCCCTGGAAGTTGAAGCCACCGTAGGAAGAGAAATCGCCCACTGCGAGGTCGCTCCAGTCGAAGCCGCTCGACTGCTGGGAAGTACATTTGTCGCAACTATTCTGGGGGCATGTGAAAGCAGGGGCGTCACTCCAGCCCTATACACTAAGTCAGACAAGGTGTGCAATACGGAGAAGTAAACGTACAGCAGAGACTAGTTGAAGACTTGCGGCTAAGGCAAGGAAAGCAGACAAATTTTGAGTCTTCATGATGGCAATGGATATATCGAATATTCTATGCTTCAGACGTATGAACGTATTATTGTAATCGACGGTATAACGAGAGTAGTTCTGATAATAAGAGACGAACAGAAAAGAAGAGAGCAAAGAAGCGAATGACTTTGGCTCTCAAGATGACGATATTAAGGTTAATGAGAAAGATTTGGCACGAGAGAAAAAAGAGGCATGAGGAGGCCTCTACTCAGTCTATATCTATTTTCCTGAGAGGCAGAGACTTGCACAGCCCCCATCTGTCCTGGCCGCGACCCATGCAGCTCAACCAGTCAAAGAAAGGATGGAACCCGTCAGAAGCCTGCAACAGAGGGCGAGCATGATTCCATTGTTGGAGAAGGGCCCACTCGACCCATGCCTCTGCGCGCTTTTGGCCCAAAACCCGGTGGTGAGGAAGACAGGAGCGGAAAGTGTTTCGTGACTAGGTCAAGAAAGGTTGACGATGGACGTCAAAGAGTCGTACACAGAGCTCGAAGATGAAACGGGCCGCTAAGCTGATTGGGGTAAGGAGCTAATGCAGGTACAAAGTTATCGGCGAATGGGGAAAGGTAGAAGGCCAACCCGGCAGACGGGCCCTGTCAGGAGGCGTCGCATGGGACGATGGTACCCCAGAGGCTGTTGCTGTTGCTGGCTGCTGCTTGCTGCCATCACTAAATGTCAAATCTTTGCTGCGGGTCCGGTACCGCGCGGGTTTCTCTCGAGGGAGATGACTACGAAAGTGCTCACTGCCAGTCAATCCACTCAACAAATGTTTCAAGTCATTATTCTCTTTAATGCTTCGGTCTGTCACTGCCGTTTCATCTGCTGTTGTATTTAGACTCTCACCAGTTTGCCCAGGCGGTACCGCCGATTCGCAGCGCTTGCTGGTACTGCTGTTTCATTATGCCCAACCGTGACCACCACCCGTCCCGTCTTGGACAGACACCAAGAAACGTGACCAGAAAACAATTTCGGGGTTCGTTGCCGCCCACCTGCAGTAGCTGTACCCAAAGACGAAAAAGAAACGTGTCTACGACGCTCGATGAGATTCTTTTTCCAAATCCCCGCCATATTCCATTCCATACGAAATGTGCATATGTACGGAGTACGAGATACATATTACGAGCTGCGAGTATTATTGAATCTGTATGCTGGGTGGCTCAACTCAGACATTCCGGAAATCTGGATGAGCTTTGACTTTGCTTGGGTGATTAGCCTGAAATGCATGCTAGAATGACCCAAATGAAGCGCAGAGGCTGTAGAGTTCACGGCGCAAGAGCTCATACGTGAAGAAGTACAGTTGGGAAGCCGCGGCCCGACATCTTTAGGCACAGGGGAAACAGAAGCCAAAGTCCGATTGTATGCACGACATGAGGGCTAGTGATAATGGGGGCCCTCTACGGGTTTAAGAGGGGAACTATGCCGAAAGAAGTAATAGCATCGGCCCTCTGTGATGGAAATTCGACTTGAGCCGATCCACGGTAGAGATTTAAGGGTCTGGATCTGGCTGATTCAGAGTCAGACATTTTTCATTGTTTAAACAGTAATTCCAAGGTACTACTGTACTTCGTTGAGCATTACTGGAGCTTGAAGCAAGCCACCCGTTATGGTAAAGTTCCATCTGGCGACCTAAAATAGATAACGTACCTTGCAGGCCTTCAAGGCCACTAGGAGGACCGAGTTCCAGCGAATACGAACCATTCAGCGGTTAGCGAAAGACATGAAACATGGGCAGATCTTCCCCGGGAGCCTTTAATTTCCGAATATTCCAGGGGGCACGCCATCGGCGGGTGGTCTGAGTGCCGAGGCGTTACCTAAATCCAACTGTTGCAACAACATCGCCATACGTCATGTGCTTTTAGAAATCGATATTTCAAGGTACATTTACCTGCTGCATATATTAATTTGAATGACTTACATCAAGATGAATCCATCTCGTATTGCTTCGATCATTACGTGTTACCCAGAATAACAAGCAATCATAGTAGGAAAGTAGGCTTGACATAACCAAGGACGAAGCATTGAGCGTCTCATCCGTCCTGAATCGGCCATCGTGCGGTGCTATGTACAACATGCCTGTGAAAATCATGCTTTTGCTCTTTCCCAATCCATCCATCACGTAAACCCCATTGAGAATAGATCAGAGCTCGCCAAACGTTGCAAGTGCCCGTGTCCAGACATCCCTCTCCTAGCCAAAATTCGTAGGCATACTTGGAAGATCGTTGTTTGTGTTAACACGTCTTGATACTCTAAAAGTATGGGGCTGATTGTCAACTCGTCTTCGACACAACAGCCAAGACCTAGCCATTGTTAGCACGGCCAAAAATTGAGATGGGCTTCACTGGAACATAGAATGTTTGAAGACGTGAAGAGTTTATTCTTGAATAATTTGCAACGTCTCTCGTGTATGTGCATAAGTTCCCTTGGATTCTACAGAAGAAATATCTGCAGGGATACCTCCAGAGATTTATTTCAGTAACATCTCCAAGCTCTTTCTGCCAATTGCACTGGACCTTTAGGCACAACTTTGAGCCAAGGCAGAATGCCTCTTAAACCAAGGATACTTATGGATCCTATGCTTACCCATACTGTATACACAAATGGTAGTAGGCTCGTATCTTGGTAGAGGCTATCCAGGAATATTTGTCGACCAGACATCGCGTATGACGTCCTTGGGAGGAAATCATTCTTCTTCCTCATCTTCTCCCGCCTCAATAGCCTTTGATCTTCTTTCTGCCGCCCTCCTCTTCTTCTTCTCCAACAACTTCTTCAACCCTTTCACCACATTGAATACTCCTCCCGTACCCGCACTGCAGGCCGCACAACTCGGATTCTTCCTGTACCTCTTCAACGCGCAAGATTCGCAGAAATTATGCCCGCATTTCGTCACAATAGGGTCTTTGTACGGCTCTCGACATATAATGCAAGCAAAAGGAATGTTTCCCAGCACCACATCATCGTCATCAGAGTTGTCGACTTCTGCATTCCGGTCTGCACTTGCGATTTTAGTTCCCCCAGTAACCTTTTTCCCTTTAGTGACATTCTCCCACTCCTGATCTAATTGCCAGCCTTGCTTATAATCCTCACGAGCATGTGCGAATTTACAACTTTCGCCGAAGCCGCAGAAGCCCGTCTGCTTGTATCTTTGCATACATCAGGTGCGAAGTCAGTCACCGTTATTGTTCGTATGTTTGTGGGTACTTTTACAGGACCAACTGTTCGTGTAGGGGCATTTGGGTTCTTTTGGATGAATATTGTCTGGTTCGCCAACCCTTTGTAAGTCTCATCTGGTGCACTTACTTCCAAGGGAACAGCCCGAGTTGACCCGAGAAGATTCTTGGACGAAAGGGCATCCGTAGCATCCTCATACCAGGTACTTTGTTTCGTAGCGTCATTAACGCTCTTGATTGTTGCATTGCGATCCGCAGTGTAAACAGTAGAAGTCAGATCAGAAGCAGGGGTAGCGTTAGTTTTTGAAGATGCTGTGATACGCCAGTGTTCTTCTTTCTCCACTTGACTTTTATATCCTGTCTCGTCTTCAGAAGAATATGCTGAAGAGTCAGTGTCGCCGCTCGCAGGTGGTGGAGTGGCAGGTCGTATCCTGAAGTTTGATTTGACTGATTGCTTCTTGAAAACCACTGGCTATGCTTGAGCAGACTCCATACCTCTGGTAACAGCAATCGACACGACGTTGTGTTTTACGAAGGGTTTATGGACGCTTGGAAATTCAAGGCTGAATAATGCAGCCTTGTCGCCTTAGGCGAATCACATGGAACATTTGTGTACCTTGGATCATGCTGGCATTGTCATTTGATGCTACCAAGGCATAATTTCACGATGTCAATCAGAGCAGAAAATAGTTTCATGATGAAGTAAAAGATAAAAGTCGCGTTCGAAACAATTTAAGTAATTGAAGAAGAACCAACTTTCTAAAATTATAGGAAATGAATGAACTCACCGTTGACTGTTGACCGCGAAAAGCTGGGTCTGGTAGCGAATAGTGGGCATGAGCTTCCGCGCTTGACTGTTTTGATCCATGCATCGACCTCGAATTCTGCTATCTTTCTCCACCACCTCCTCTCCCCCAAGACTTCCTCACCCTAGGATCCCGCGAGTGCGGTAATAGTCTTTGCAAATTTTGCGCCTTTTCACGAGGCATACTCGGTGTAAGGCGGTCTAAAGCAAGAGACAGATCACACGCGTCAGAACTCAGAACTAAGAGGTGGACACCTTTCCAGACGAAGTCACTCGAAAGCACGCAAGAGTCTTAAAGAAGGCTTCTCTCACTACTAGCAAACGACTTCCTGGGGTAATTGAATCCTCAGTTACGCTCGCTATTAGCTCACCCCTTACTGGCGTCGATCATACAACAGGGCATTTATGCTATCAACAAACAGGAAACAAAGCACGCACGAGGTTAGTCACCTGCCATAAAAACACAATCAACGGGAAATATTTCAGTCGTTAGGAGGGCTGTGAGGAATTCGGGTCGACTTGGGGCTCTATAAGACTACATCACAGTTGTCCTTGTAAAGCAACATGGCGACCTCAATCGAACATAATCAATCTTCACTGGTTACCCAGTCAGATCAGACAGCTTTAGATGAATCCGAACAGATCAATGATCCCTTTCTCTCAAGATCTGGAGTGGCAAACCATCACCGGTACTCCCATTTTGATACGCAGCTGTTCTCTCTAGGCCCAGCAGCTTCTCCGGAACAAGCCAAACGGGCACTGGAAGCACATCTTGCTGAAACAGAACGTCGCATACAAGAGGCCTCAAAACTTGGTATTACTCTCGTACAACAGCAAAAGGAACTTTCAGAGAGGTTGAAGGAAGTGGAGAAGCAGCAAAACGATGAGGATATTACTCCAGAGCTTCGGCATAGGCTGGAAGAGATTGAGAGAGAATACAATGAAGTTGGGCGAGAGAGCGCAAGGGCATTCCTTCCGAAATCTAGGGTGTCAAGTAGCGAGATGGCTGCGAATGATGCGATGGTACGGTGCGAAGCTTCCATGACGTTGTTTCTTGCTAATAATAGGTTTCACGTAGCGGTCAACAAGCCCCTCAAAGTTTGAGAGCCAAACTACCCACTCTCCGTCCAAATTGAACGTGCCCAGTCGAAAGCAGCGAAACCAGCCTTCGAGCCGAGTTCTTGACATCGAATTTGCCGCGGATATCTCAACATCTTTATTATCCCAGGTACGACACCTGCAATCTCTTTTGGTGGAAAAAGAGGAAGCTTTGAGGTCAGTCACGCTCGAGATGTCGAGATTGGAAGTGGAGGCAGAAGGATTCAACCAGCGGTTGCGTAGCCTGAATGAAAGCGAGCAACGTTGCCAAGACGAGAATTGGGATCTCCAAATGAAAATACATGAGCATATTGCTGCTGCTAAAGAGTCTGCCGATCGAGAGAAAAGGCTGACTCAGGCTCTAAACACACTGCAAGCTGAGAAGGCTGCTGCACAAAAGGAGCTTGACGAGACAAAGTTGAATCACGCCAGATTAGTTGAAGACCATGCTGCGATGATTAAACACCACGACGTCGAGCTTGGAAGTGTGAAACGGAATATGACCATAGTCGAAAATGAAAAAGGAGCTTTACAGCGCAAGATTGATGAACTCTCTAGCCAAAATCAAGAGCTTGCTACGGCGGTCTCGCAGCAGCGTGGACGAGTGGATGAGCGTGATCAAGCACGAGGGCTCAATGATGAAGACTTCGAGATAGCAGTCAGCAATGTTACTCCTGAGCACTCACCTCCACCCTCGCCAGTAAAAGGAACTCCACGTCACAGTATGTTGGAGTCCGAAACCTTGAAGAGTTCATTGCATCATGCCCACCGAATGATCCAGAACCTGAAAGGGAATATTCATAGAGAGAAGACGGAGAAGCTAGAACTCAAGCGTATGCTACAGGATGCCAGGGATGAGCTAGAAGCTCGACGGGGGGATAACCTTGGCAGTTCAGCGACAGGCCGACGGAGCAAGAAGGTTGATTCTAAAGAGTTCAAGAAACCTCTTAAACCAGGTCAGCTTGGTGGATTACGAAGCTGTAAAAGTGAGATATCCATGGACGATGCAGAATGGGAAGATCACGAAGGTCAACTTGAGACAGACCATCCTGCAGCTGTTGCCGCTGCTGGAGTTGCTGCCGGCGGCTTCGCAAGGGAGACTGGTCATGAATCAAGTGATCATTTCGAGACAGCCAATGAAGCAAGTGATGCTTTTGAAACTGCGAATGAGCGAGGAACAGAAACGGAAGACTTCCATACTGGTGCCGAAGATCTTAGTGGTGACGATGAGCTTACAGAGACTGAAGGAGGAACCGTTCAGGGTGGCACAGTGCGATCCAAAAAGCCAGCAAATCTGGCTCTTACCAAATCTGGAAATCGCCACTCATTCCAAAGCACTGCTTCATTATCTGGGGATGATTACAACTATGAAGATCTGAAGACTCCCATCCAAACGCAACCTCAACGCCTCCGCCTCAAGATGAACCGAGCTGGACTTCGCCGATCAAGAGTTGGTAGCGAGGAGCCAAATCTCAATAGTAGTCCTGCAAGCTTTGCCACCAGCAGCAAAGATGGCACGCCTCAGCCTCCTGGTCAGACCTTGTTTGCCGAGCTAGAAGATCTGGACGGAGGGAGCGAAGAGGAGTCAATTGACGGAACCCCTAGTCGAAGGAGTGCCGTCTCAGCATCCGGAACTCCAATGTCAAGGCCAAGTACTGCGCAACAAAGTATTCCAGCACGCAACCCTTCGCCGGCACTGGTATCCAAACCTGCTATGGTTGATTCAGGCATGATGACTGAAGCGTGGGAGCCTAGCTCTACAACTGCTCAAAATGCATTACCTTATATTGCTGAAGCCAGCTTAGTTGGTGCAGTTGTCGCCGAAGCCGTGCATGTTGTGGATGACGAGCAGGAACTTTCGAATATCCCGGCACAATCTGTAATGTCTGATACAGCAAGACAGTGGCATGAAGATCAATTCAATAACTTCCTGGCTGCCGGCTCGAATAATAGTGGAGATAGCCGTCCTATCTCTACACCAACCTATAGCGATATGAGCTCCCAGCATGACCCAGACATGGAAGAAAAGCTCTCAAAATTTCCATCACCGCCAGACTCACCTAAACACACAGGTACTAGGGATGCGGCTGACCCTGCGGCTACGGCTGTCCCACTTAGCATGTCCACAATTCTCTCTGAGCATGTTGAGCCGGTGGCTGATCGTCCAGAATCTGGAGTATTCCCTACACTTAACTACGGAGAGATCTCATATTCGATGAGGCCTCCACATGCACAAGTTTCTGCTCCTTTGGCCTTCTCATTAATAAATGCAGTCTCAACAGAACCTGTTGAACCCGCAACCCCGCCAAGATTCCAACAGGGCGCTGTCGCGACAACAGATGTAAAAACGCAAGAAACAGAGACTCCTAAGGTCGGAATCTTCGGGCCTGTCTTGGGTTGGGGAAAGAACAAAACTCCATCTACACCTATCATTGCAGAAGACGAAACACGACAATCGCCAGATCAATCACCACAGGCAGAGACTCCAGAGTCTCAACGGCCATTTAAAGAAATTTCGGCTAACACGAATGAACGTGTTGCGAAGAGGCCGAAGGTGGATATGACTGATGAAAGCTCACAAACTGCACTCACTGGGCAGCAAATTGATAGTATGCTTAAAGAAAAACTGAAAAGACAAGACATCATCATCGCTGAGGATGGCAAACCTCCAACGATACCGCCAACTCGAGGGACGACGACTTCAATGACGCCGCGAAAGCGCAAGTCACAGGAGAGTATTGGTAGCGTCAGTCGTGCTCGAGCTAAGATGATGGATCCTGATTTCACTCATGATACTGTGCCCCTGAAGCGACCTAGCAGCGCGGGAAGCAATCGTGGATCTGTTTCGAGTCCTCATCCTCCACTGCCAAATGACCATAAACAAGTTATCGCTGCTGCCGCGCAGCGTGTAGGTTCTTCAAGTGGAGGCCAAGGTACAATGGGCCCGCCTCCAGTCCCAACCTCAGCCAACAGAGCCAACCCAGCCTTCAGACCCAGAACGCCAAGCTTTACCGCTCAGAACCCTGCGGGCGGCAGTATTGGGCGGGGCGGTACAACTCCGAGAGCAACAGTGCGCTCATCCGGCGGCACCGCAGAGGTATATACGCCTAGTGCCACTGGGCCTAGATCTAGACGGTCGTCAGTCTCTTCCTTTGCATCAGAAGTGGACAATCGCTTTAATTTGCGGCAAAATGGCCTGGCTTTGCCAGAAGGTATGGATCCTGGCACGGATCCACGCATGATTCAAGCCATCACGCAGACAATGATTGGGGAATATCTCTGGAAGTATACTCGTAAAACTGGACGAGGAGAAATGTCAGAAAATAGACATCGTCGTTACTTCTGGGTCCACCCTTACACTCGGACGTTATACTGGAGTGACAAAGATCCGTCACAGGCAGGTAGGGCTGAACTCAAGGCCAAGAGTGTCGCTATTGAAGCTGTGCGTGTTGTTACAGACGACAATCCTATGCCACCAGGGCTCCATCGGAAAAGTTTAATCATCCTTACACCGGGAAGAGCTGTCAAGTTCACTGCAGCAACCGGCCAGCGACATGAAACTTGGTTTAATGCGCTGTCTTATCTACTGCTACGAACAGCAGCAGACGGGACGCCTGGTGACAGAGATGACGTTGCCGCTGGCGCCCTTACACGTGAAGATGTAGACGAATTCAATCCTGGACTCGGCAACAGGCCTCCTCGTCGGGGTCCTGCCTCTTTGTCTTCTTACAACAGCCGCACCACACGAAATGACTCGCCGGCTCGCCTATCAATGCAGAACTCTATGCGTGGAGCCGCACTTGCTCAAGCCTCCAATTCATCCAGAGCCTCCACAGGAACCTTTAAGAGGTTTAGTAGCTACTGGAGACCAGGCAAGGATGGCGCGACTGATAGCCGAAGGACTCGTGAAAGCTTCGGCGGTAATGGAAGTATATATGAGGCAAGCGAGGTCCATGATAGTGCCGAGGACTTGAGGCAGATTATTGAGCAGCAAGATCGAGAGTCCGACAAGTTAGAGAATGTGAGAGCGTGCTGTGACGGTAAGCCTAGGCATGATTTGTGGAGAATAATACTGATTCCAACTCAGGTAAACATGACGTTAGCTCCTTGTCCCACACCTCTAAGAAGGGCCGCGATTCACACTCTCACTCTCATTCCCATAACCACGCTACGTCAAGCACCAACCGAATCAGCCGACCAGTTCAAGCCGGTAATGCTGAAACCCCTGTGTAACAAGCTTCCGCGCTGTGGTCCAGACCTATAACTAGTGAGAGGTGGCCAGTAAATAGGTGCACATGTTTCCAACACTTTTCATTTAATATTAACACGAACTTGAACGTCTTTTTATGTCACCCTGTCACTCTTTGTCTCTCCCTTTATTTATGAGAACCATCACGACTGGTAATGAAATCAGGCGGTTAGCACTACGATCAAACTTGATCAATTTTTCCTTTTATCTGCGAAGCACAAGTCTCGGATACTTCTCTGGTTTGCTCATATTGGTTGATGTTCGGCAAAAACTGTTTTTCTGCATGGTGCTTAAGATTAAGTTGTGGTTCGGGGTTATTGAGTAGGAATTGCGAGGCAATCCAATCAAAGTTAAATCATACAAAAAAATTTCAGTCTCTGCGAACATCTACCCGTCTATGACGAGGCCCTTCCTCCATGCATACTGCGTATGGTGCTCAACTTGCTCCCTGGCCATCTGCCCAGCTACATGCTCTATAAGCTAAACGGTTGCATCCAATCCACAGCTGATTCCTCCACTCGTAATGACCCTCAAGCCCCCTTCGTTGACACGGTTGACTACATACCTCTCATCCTCCACTCTTGCGGATTCTACCCCTGCTCCCTGCTGATTGCATATTTCCTGCAGTTTTCCAATGAAGTTCGGGCGAGTCCCGGCAGTTAGTCCTTTCAACACTCCCTGCGAAGCCAGGAACAACGATCCTGTACAAACTGACAACAGGATTCAAATTCGACCATCCTCACGTTTTGGCAAAGTTTCGAAGGCACGAATTAGGGCCAGAGGCTCTAAACCATTCTCCAGGACGCCTGGCGTTCCCCCGCCCGGGATGACCATGACATCGAACTCCGACAAAGCGGCGATGTGCTTCTGAGATGTCAATGTCCCTACCGAATGACACGCCCTAAGTCGAGAACCCAAGGGCATCGGAGGCGGTTATGGTGTATTGAAAGGCCTTGGGCCCTTGGGACAATTCGCTGGGTGCGAGAAAGCGAGCGTGAGAGAACATCTCGAGGGGTAGCGTCGAGCTTGGGATGGATCGGAAAGAGGACCTTCAATGGTTGAAGAGTTCCGGCAGGCATATTGTTACCCTTTGACTTTGTTTTTGTTTTTGTTTTTTTTTGTTTTTGCAATTCGAATATCATGCTCGGAAAACCGTACTCGAATTTATCAAGAGATTACATGGAAGAGTTTTATGGTCACTAATATTAAATCAGCCCAAGGTACTGTTTTCCCTTTCGGGGTTGGATATACAGTATAGATGCTAAATCTGTAAAGCCACGACGACATCGGGGAGACACAATTTCACACGTAATAATGTCAGGTCCAATCATGCTGCCTGACTACGCAGAGTACTAATGCGGGCTGGTGGCTACAGGCTTGGCAGCGGCGAGATTTGCTTATTTCAATGGCGTTCTGATGTCGATCCATGAATATTCTTCTTATGTAAATTATCAAAATATGCATTACACCGTGAAAATCAAGGCCTCGAGAAGCTTCTTCTGGATGAACACTGCTGAGTGGTTACGAGTTGTAGCGGTTCGCCTGTCTTAGCAATTTGAATTGCACAGAGCGGACAACTCCCCACGTATTCTACTCCACGCAGGCTAGCATCCTTTTAAGGGACCTTCCAGGGAAGTAAACTACTGTCATTCAAGGACTACTGTGGGTAAGATAAAAATTAATAATGTGACAAGGCGACTCCGAGGCTTATGCATTCCTTTGTCGGAGTCGGATGTGAAGCTTGTTCGCCTTGGGTTACATTATGTCAGCAAGGCTGTGAGACAATCGATAGGCAGAACCCTGACCGCCCGCCATCGCAGCCCCTCCTCGTATAGTCACCAACCACTGTAACTGCAACGTCACAGCAAAAGAAAATACTCCAATATCAACAATAGAAAGGCGCGCACGATGAATATTTTACACAGCACCCTTGATAGGGTCCGCGATACCTGGGCTCCTATCAAACACACCTCAACCTTCCGCACAACGGGACAGATTACCCCGGAGGAGTACATTGCTGCAGGCGACTATCTGGTGTATAAGTTCCCAACTTGGGCCTGGGCGGATGCGGAGCCGCCAAGCAAACGTGTCTCCTATCTGCCAGCTGGCAAGCAGTTCCTGGTGACACGAGGTGTGCCTTGTCATCGCCGACTTGATGAAAACTTTGCAGGAGATGCAGGTCATGATGAAGCTATGGTCGGCGATGGCGAGGACTTCAAGAGCGCAGGTGGAGCCGGTTCTCCTGGCGATGACGAAGATGGCTGGCTACGGACTGGAGGTCTGGCTGCTAGCCAGGAAGCTAGAGTACGAGATGTGCGGACTGTTGACGAGAGTGGAAACATGGGAGAGCGGGAAGATGATGAAGATGAAATACCTGACATGGAGGACGAGGAAGATGATGAAGAAGCCATCATCCGCGATCGAGGTGCCAACACGACCACGTAAGCAACCCCCCCCCCCACAAGTCCATCTTTCGGCACGATTCTATTACTTATCTAATAACATATATAG
>Ga0335072_10004420_pt1 | contig 20884 bp, 18 predicted proteins | sample Lox_Sample_21_FD_206725 | JGI IMG/M metagenome (GOLD analysis project Ga0335072, IMG submission 206725) | Soil microbial communities from Loxahatchee National Wildlife Refuge, Florida, United States - Lox_Sample_2.1 | ecosystem: Environmental > Terrestrial > Soil > Wetlands | place: USA...
AGGGGGACACCATGACCGTCACCGCCGATACCCCGGTTTCGCCCGCCGGCTCAACGCTGGCTCCGTACACCGCCGCGAACGGGGATATCGTCCAGCCCGGCTGCTATGGCGTCAGCCACGGCTCGGGCATCACCGGGGAGCTCATCAGGCACGCGACCGAGTCGTGGGCCGGGCACGCCTTCGTCTACGTGGGCAACGGCCAGATCATCGAGGCCGAACCGCCGGCCGCGCGGGTCTCGGCGGCCGACTCCCATCCCGACGCGATATGGAACGTGCGTTACTCCCTGGCCGACGCGCAGCGCGACGCCATCGTGGCCCGGGCGCACGCCCTGGTCGGATGCCCGTACGACTACCCGGCCTACGTCGGCTTCGCCCTGGAGGTGCTGAAGCTGCGCGACGGCCAGGAACTCGACCCGGTGTTCCGGGAGGATCACTGGCGGGTGTGCTCGGCCCTGGTCGCCGACTGCTACGCGTTCGCCGGCCTCAACCTCGAAGAGGGCCTGAAGTACCCCAACCTGATCAGCCCGGCCGACCTGTACAACATGATCGCGCAGGAGAGCTGACGCGGCAGTCCTACAGCGTCACGGCCCGCCCCGGCTTGCTCATCGTGCCGGGCGGGCAGTACCAGGTCATGATCTCTATGACCAGCCGCCCGGCCTGGACCGCGGGGTCGGCCTCGTCATAGGCAGGCGTATTCTCCGGCGTCCGCAACAGCACCAGCTCAAACGCTTCCAGTTCCACACGCGTCATTGTGGCACCGCGGTCACGTGCTCCTGGCCAGCCGGGCCAGGGACAGGACGAGGATCGAGGACAGGAGCCAGCCGAGCAGCGTCGCGATATTGAGCCACAGCAGCAGGATCTCCCCGTACGGCGCATGCGGGTCCGGGTACCAGGTCGAGCGCTGGTCGAGCGAGATCAGCGGGACCACGGTGTCGATCGCGTACAGCACCGGGCTGAAGCACCGGACCTCGCCGTCACCGCAGACGTCCACGTGGGCGGTCGGGTCCGCCGCCGAATGGCCGGCGACCATCACCTGGCCGCTGACGCCGAAGACGTCTCCATTGCCGTTCGTGGCGCGCAGCGCGTGCTGGCTGCCCGGCAGCTCCAGGGTGACCAGCACGGCCAGCAGCAAGATGGCCAGGGCCCACAGCACCCGGGTGGGACGGTATCCGTAGCCGATGACGGAGTAGACGGCGTCCACGGCCCGCCGGGGCGAGAGCGCGTTCGGCCGGTCGGTCCGTCCGGCGTGCCGGCGCTGGGCCATGAGGATCTCTTCGGCCTCGCTCAAGTGCCCGTGCTGGCGGAACACCCGGGCGGCCTGCTCGTAGGGGCCGGCGTCGAAATCGGTCTGGCGGCTCAGCCAGTCGCACCTCTCCGCCTGGTCCCATATGTCCCGTGGCCGCCCGCCCTGGGGCCGCTCGAAGCGCTCGTAGCTCAGCCCGGAGATGGTGAAGAACGGCGGCCAGGTGGCCGGATCATCGGCCAGGAACGTGGTGGTCACGTCGGTGAAGTCCACGCTCGGCCAGACGGCCCGCCAGCCCAGGTCGATGCCGCCGCGGACGGTCGCGGAAATCGCCTCGATCGCATGCCCGTACTGGTTGTAATCCGGTACCGGCTCGGGGCAAGTGAATACCCCGCCGTTGAACTGGAGGCGGCCCTCGATCGTGCTGCGGCTGAGCACCACCAGCCCGGTCGAGGTGAACTCGTCGGTCAGCTGGACTGACCCCTTGACCGTGGCCTCCTTGAGGCTGATCGAGTAGTCACCGGGGTTGTCCAGCTTCGCCCCGTCGGCGACCAGGCTGGCCAGCGTGGCACCGCGGAAGTTGATCCGGCCGTCCTTGGTCCGCAGGCCGTCGAGGTAGATATCGCCGTCGACGGTCATCGCGCTGCCACCCACCAGCGACCGGTGCTCGGGCTCGCTCAGCTGCCCGTTCAGCGCGAGCATCCCGTGGATGACCGCGCCTTCCAGGCGGATCGTGCCCTGCACGGTCGCGTCGCGCTCCAGCCGCAGGTGGGCGCGGATCTCGCTGTTGGTCAGGTCCAGCGCGGTACGGCCCGGGGCCCGCAGCACGCACTGCGGGCCGATGGACACGCTGCTCATGTCGCCCATGGTCATGTCGATGGCGCCGGTCACCTCGCACCGGCCCGCGAACGCCACCTCGGCGGCCACCGAGAGCTGGGCGGCGTCGAGCGCCGTGCCTGGGGTGACCGACCTGGCGTAGATGCTGCCCTTCGGAGCGCCGGTGTCCGCCTCGATGGTCGCGTTGCGGATCTGCACGCGTCCCGAGATGCGCGCGCTGCCCATGCCGATGCGGCCCCGGATTTCCGGGCGGCGCCCGCTGGGGTCCTCGATCACGAACATGCTGCCCTCGATGGTCGCGTCCTCCAGGTCCAGGGCGGGCCCGTCGACCGCGGTCAGGCGCGCCCCGGTGATGTCGACCGAACCGTGGATGCGCGCCCCGATCAGCCTGATCTCGCCCTGCGAGGCGAACCGGTACAGCAGCCGGACCGAACCGCCGACGCGGATCCGGTCGGCCTGCAGCGCCCGGTCGCCCTGGCCGTCGATGACGGTGTCCAGGCAGAGCAGGCGCCCGCCGATCTCGGACTCGCACAGCCAGACCGCCGACCGCTTCGACGTGCTCGCGCTCGTCCAGTGGGCCCCGGCAATATGCGACCGGGACAGATCGAGGTCGCGCCGCAGCCGCAGGCCGTTGCCGAGCAGGCCGGGCAGGCGCGGGGATCCGGTCAGCGCCAGCTCGAACAGCTGCGCGCCCGCCACCACCGGCGCGGTGTCGAACTCGCATCCCTCAAAGCGCAGCGAGAACGGCACCACCAGCCCGGACAGGTCCAGGCTGCCGGTCACGAGGGCGTTGGTCAGCCGCAGGCCGCGGGGATCGATCCGGTCCTTGAGCTCATGGCAGCAGGCGCGCAGCACCTCGGCCCGGACCGTGCGCTTGCGGCCGTCGGCCATCCCGTCGATGACCGCTCCGCGCTGGCCCGCGCCGAGCAGTTCGGCCTCGTCGATCTCGCCCATGCCGAGACTGTGCCGCGACCGGCGCGGCCGTGTCTACGGGCCCGGGTTGGTAGCACCACGGCCCGTTCGGAAAAAGTAAGAAGTTCCCGTTGAACCCGCTGCCCTTGACCAGCCGTGATCCGAAGTAGGGCAAGCGCGGCTGGAGGTGGCCAGATGGCAGGCGGGTTCTGGACGGACCGGGGCATGGCTCTTCGGGGCTGGCCCTGCCGGGGTTGCGGGCTGGGCGCGTCACGGCTCAGCAGGCGGCCGGTGATCACCTTGGCCTGCGGTCGGTGGTGCCGGGCCGAAACCCGCTCGCGGCGCGGCCGGGGGGCGCCGCCGCGGTGCCAGTGGACCCCGCGGACCGGCTGACCGGACAGGCCCGTCAGTGAGCGACCGGTTCTGCGACCTGGCCGATGAGACCGACCGGGCGCCCGGGGCCCTGCGGAGCAGGTCCGTGCCGCGGCCGAGGGCCGCGGAGGACGCGGTCTGCGACCCAGACCAAGGCCGCCGGATCTGGGACGCGGGCGCGGATGCGGCCCTGGCGGCGCGGTCGCCGGCGGAGATTCCGCAGGCTGCGGACCCGGTCGACATGGCCACGGGAGACGTGCTGCTGTTCCAGGACGACGTGTCGCTGCCGGGGGTCCTGTCCCTGGTCATCGGCCGGGCCTACCGGACCTCGTGGCGGGCCGGACGGTGGTTCGGGCCGTCGTGGGCGTCCAGCTTCGATCAGCGGCTGCAGATCGACCCGGACCGGATCACCGGCGTGTTCGCGGACGGGCGTGTCCTGTCCTGGCCGTGCCGCCCCGGGGAAGACGGGCCCGTGCCGGAGACCGGCCTGCCGGTCACCGGGCCGAGATGGCGCCTGGAGCGGGCCGCCGGCGGCGCCTTCACGGTCACCGACCCGCAGGCCGGCCTGGTCTGGCGGTTCGAGGGCGGCGGCGGACGGCGGCCGCTGGTCTCGGTGACCGGCCGGGCCGGAGGCCAGGTCCGGTTCGGCTACACCGATCGGGGCGAGCCGGCCACGGTCACGCACTCCGGCGGGTATCACGTCCGGGTCGTCATGACCGGCGGGCGAGTCGGGGAACTGCGGCTGGTGACCGCGGCGGGGGAGGTGACGCTGGCCGGCTACCGGTACGACCCGGCCGGGAACCTGGCGGGCATCGTCAACTCCTCGGGCCAGGCGCTGCGGCTGAGCTACGACGCGGAGGGCCGGCTGACCGGCTGGCGGGACCGCAACGGGATCTCCTACCGGTACGCCTACGACGAGCAGGGCCGCTGCGTGGCGGGCACCGGCCCGGGCGGGGCGGCCTCGGGCCGGTTCGCCTACGGCGAGCGGGTGACCTGGTGGACGGACGCGGCCGGGGCGGTGACCATCTACCAGCTGGATGAGTCATCGCGGGTGACGGCGGTGACCGATCCGCTGGGTCACGTGACCCACACCTGGTACGACGAGTGCGGCTGCCTCACCGCCCGCGCCGATCCGCTGGGCCGCCTGACCCGGTACGACTACGACGAGCACGGCAACCCCACCTGCCTCACGCGGCCGGACGGCAGCCAGGTCCGGGCCCGCTACGACCGTGCGAACCTGCTGACCGAACTGACGGACCCGGACGGAGCCCGCTGGCGGCAGGAGTACGACGCGCGCGGCAACCTCGTGCGGCAGATCGCGCCCGACCAGGCCGTCACGTGCTACGGCTACGACCAGCGCGGCCACCTGGCCTCCAGCACCGGCCCGCTCGGCGCGGTCACCACGGTGGCGTGCGACCCGGCGGGCCTGCCGGTGGCGGTGACCGGCCCCGAAGGCGGCTGCACGCGGTACACCAGGGACGCGGCCGGCCGGGTGACGGCGGTCACCGCGCCCGATGGAGCGGTCACCACGCTGACCTGGACCGACGGCGACCGCCTGGCCGTCCGGCGGTTCGCGGACGGCAGCAGCGAACGGCGCGAGTACGATGCCGAGGGCAACCTGGTCGCCTACCTCAGCCCGTCCGGCGAGCAGACCAGATACGAGTACGGGCCATTCGACCGGGTGACCGCGGTGACCGGTCCGGACGGCACCCGGACCGAGTTCCGCTACGACCACGGGCTGCGGCTGACCGCGGCGATCCGGGCCGGCCTGACCTGGCGGTACGACTACGACGCGGCCGGCCGGCTGGCGGCCGAGACGGACTTCAACGGGGTCGTCACCCGGTACGCCCACGACCCGGCCGGACAGCTGGCCAGCCGGGTCAACGCAGCTGGCCAGGAAGTGACCTGTACCTACGACGAACTCGGCCGGCTGGTCCGGCGGGTGGCCGACGGCACGGTCAGCACGTTCGGCTACGACGCCATGGGCCGGCTGGTCCGGGCGGCCAACCCCGACGCCGAGATCAGGCTCACCCGCGATCCGCTCGGCCGGGTCACCGCCGAGACCTGCAACGACCGGACCGTGCTGTCCTCCTACGACGCGGCGGGCCGCCGCACCCGTCGCGTCACTCCCGGCGGCGCGCAGCGGCGGTGGACCTACGACCAGGCCGGGCGGCCGGTAGCACTCCAAGCCGGCGGGCACGTGCTCGGGTTCGGCTACGACGGGACGGGCCGGGAAATCCGTCGTGACCTGCCCGGGGGACTGGCGCTCACGCAGGACTGGGATGTCGTCGGCCAGCTCGCGCTCCAGATCCTGGCCCCGGCCCCGGCCCCGGACGAGGCCCCCGCCCCGGCCGTGCTGGCCCGCCGCGCCTATACCTACCGGGCCGACGGGTGCCTGGCCATCATCGAGGACCTGCTGGCCGGTTCGCGCCGGTTCACCCTGGACGAGGAAGGCCGCATCACCGCGGTGACCGGCGCCCGGTGGGCCGAGCACTACCGCTACGACCCGGCCGGCAACGTCACATCGGCCCGTTGGAGCGCCCCTCCGCCGGCCGCGGCCAGCGGCTGGCTGTCCGCCGACCTGCAGGGCCCCCGCGACCGTACGGGCACGCTCATCACCAGCGCCGGGACCGTCCGCTACCGGCACGACCGGCAGGGCCGCGTCATCCAGCGGCGGCGGGCCCGGATCTCGCGCCCGCCCGCCGCCTGGTCCTACCAGTGGGACGCGGACGACCGGCTGACCGCCGTCACCACCCCGGACGGCAGCACCTGGCGCTACCGGTACGACCCCCTGGGCCGCCGCATTGCCAAGCAGCGTTTCGACCCGTCCGGGGCCCCGGCCGAGGAGACCACGTTCACCTGGGACGGCGCCGCCCTGGCCGAGGAGTCCGCCTGCGCCCGCGAGCCCGCCTGCGCCCGCGAGCCCGGCCGCGCCCGCGAGCCCGGCCGCGCCCGCGAGCCCGGCCGCCGGCGCCGCGTGACGTGGGATTACCGGCCCGGCACGTTCACCCCGCTCACCCAGTCCGAGAGCGTGTCAGCCGCCGACGCTCCGCAGGTCATCGACGAGCGGTTCTACGCCATTATCGCCGACCAGGTCGGCATGCCCGCCGAACTGGTCGCCCCGGACGGCACCGTCGCCGGCCACCAGCAGCACACCCTGTGGGGCGGCATGCTGTGGCGCCCAGGCGGCGCGGCCACGCCGCTGCGCTTTCCCGGCCAGTACCACGACGCCGAGACCGGCCTGCACTACAACCAGCAGCGCTACTACGATCCCGTGACCGGCAGCTACCTCACCCCCGACCCGCTGGGCCTGTCTCCCGCACCGAATCCGCACGCCTACGTGCCCAACCCCCTCATCCAGGCCGACCCCCTCGGCCTCATGTCCTGCGGCCCGAAAGATCACGCGAGCTTTCCCGATAACGCGCTGGTTGTCCGGGGCGGCGTCAATACTCCCGAGCGCCTCGCCAACGCCAGCGGAGTTGCTTTTGATGCGGCAGGCAAGGTCTACAACGTTCCCGTTAGCAGCGCGCCGGGAAAGTCGATAGCTGACCTGGCCGAGACGATCCCGAACAAGCAGATCGGCATCGTGGAGGCGGGCAGTATCCGCGCTGCCGGCGGCTCGATCCGGCAGGCCCGGGGAGCAGGCAACCCCTACCACCGCCTGATCGGCGGTTGTACTCCGGAGCAGTTCAGCGAGCTCTTCTCCCCAACCGTCAAGAACCCGTGGAAATGAAGGATCATCCCGTCACCGAGGCTGAGATCGACGATCTTCGCCGGCTCTGTGCCGCTGCGACTGCGCGCCGTGGCGTGCGATGGTCGAGGGGCGGGACCATATCGATGAGATTGCCGGACTTCGCCACCGCTGCGAGACGTGACCGCCTCACGCCATCCGTGATGTGGTTTGATGCCCTACCGTGATGCGCGGCCCGGCCCATGGCGGGCATCTGCCCCTGATAGGCGGCGTTCTCCCGTGCTGAGCGCGCTGGCCACCGTGTCGAAGTGCCATTGTGCTTGCTCTTATCTGCCTGGTGACCCATCGACACGTACCGGGCCGGCCGAGACCGCCGCGTCGGCCTGGCAGGTGCCGCATTCCGCCCCAGCTCCCCATGCCAGCGGCACCAATCCGCACACAGGAGCGGTCATTTCATGATCACGAAGGATTCACTACTCCAGGGAGTAGCAAAGTCTTCGTGATCATGGAAATCAGCAGATTCTCGGAGCGTCAGCGGCCCATCGACACGTACCGGTCGGCCGCTCCCGGGTGCCGCATCGGGATACACCCTGGGCCCGGGAAGAGATCATGCAGGACATACTGAGGGGCGTGGCCGCTCCGGTGCGTTTCGTCGTGCAGCAGCATGACGCTACGACGCTGCACTTCGACTTCCGCTTGCAGTCCGGTGACGTGCTGCGGTCCTGGGCGGTGCCCAAGGGGCCGTCGCTGGACCCCGCCGTGCGGCGGCTGGCGGTCCCGGTCGAGGACCATTCCCTGGCGGCCGGCGAATTCGAGGGTGTTCACGACGGCCAGCGGCGCGGCACCGGCGCGGTGATCATCTGGGACGAAGGGACCGCCGACATCGTCCGCGACGAGCCTGGCCATCTCTCGTTCATCCTGCACGGTCGCAAACTGTTGGGCGGCTTCGCGCTGACCCGGACCGGCCAGAAGCGCTGGATCCTGGTCAAGGCCCGGGACGAAGACGCCCGCCCGGGCTCGGACATCGTCGCGGAGCAGCCGGCCAGCGTCCGCAGCGGTATGACCTGGGCGCAATTGCGCGACCGATGAGCAAATCTCCGGTGGTAAGCACTCTCCGGTTATGCGCCGAGACAGTGACGCTCGGTAGTTCGCGGATGGCGTAACCGGAATATCGGTAATGCCCCGATATCTTCGGGCAGAACGCTCAGACCGAAAGCGACCGTATAGGCATAGACGGGTGAGGCGGGAGCGATGAGCTGCCCGTCCTGTTCACCCGATCTGACTACCAGTAGCGAGGACTCGTTCTCATTTAGCGATAGGCATGAATACTCGACCGAAATGCACGTGCATTTCAGTCAGGGAGGCCGACCCGGTGCTACCGCGCCGCCGTCGGAGCCGGGATGCCGCGTGCGCGTCGCTCACACCTGGTCGTCATGCCGGTGCGGCGGGACGTCACGGAGCTAACCCAATGTACAGCTTACACACTTTTAATGAACTGGTGTCCGGATCGGGCGAGATGGCTAGCCGGGTGGCGTGCGCGGATCGCGGTCGTTACCGACATGACTGGAATGACGTCGACCGGCGTACAAGTCATGTAGTTCAGCCAGGACTTACCGGCTATCGGCCCGCGGTATGCACGTGCATCTGGTGGTTAGTCATCCCATCACCCGCGCTCGCCTAGATGACGGTGGTCACCCTTCAGTGAACGACACGTATTCTCGAACGTGGGACCCAGTGTGTGCTTATCGGCGGTCTATCATCTAATGTAGTGCACAATTCAACGAGAGAGACGGAGCACACGTGGCCCAGAAGATACAGACCCTGTTCATCGATGACATCGATGGCACTGAAGCTGAGGGCACCGTCCGCTTTGCGCTGGATGGTGCCGAGTACGAGATCGATCTGAACGCAAAGCATGCTGATGCGCTCCGGAAGTCATTGGCCAAGTACATTGACGCCGCGCGGCGCAGTTCGGGAGCGGCCCGTCGGCCGGTCCGGAGCGGGCGCCGGGCCTCGGCCAGCGGGGTCAACACTACCGAAGTCCGGGAGTGGGCCAAGGCTCAGGGGATCGAGGTCAAGGACCGCGGGCGAGTGCCCGCCGAATTGGTGGTCAGGTTCCGGGCGGCGACCGGAAACTAGGCCTGACCGCGGTATCTGGTGGCGGCTCGTAATCGGACACAGGGCCGTGTGCACCGGACTCGCGGCAAGCCCGTCATGGACTTAGCCGCCCGCCGCCTCAGGACCGTGCCTTTCGCGGATGCTGTGCCCTTCCGCGGTCATCGGATCGCGGAAGGGCACAGCTCCGTTTGGACCGAATCTGAACTACGCCCGGGCGCGCGGACCCTGAATTCCCGGCCGCCGACCGCCGCGGTCCGTCATGAGCCACCCAGGAAACAAGTCCCGGCCAGGACGGATAGCACCGTCGGCCACGCGGGGCTTTGCGGGTCGATGAGATCGAAGTGGCCCGCCTTCGGGATCTCGACCAGGCGGCCCGCGGTGAAGGCCTGGCTCATTCGAAGGGGCACAGTATCGTCGTCCGCGCCGTGAACGAGGGTGACCGGAACCTGCGGGGCGGGCAGCGCGGCGGGATCCGCGACGGCATAGCGCTCGGGAACGTCATCAGGCCCGCCGCCCATCAGCAGGCGCGCCGCCGCGGCGCCCAGATCCCATTCCGCGCACAGCCGCAATGAACTGCATCCCGCCAGCGACACCACGTGCGCGGCCGAAACGGGTCCGCGCCACGGGGAGCCATCCGGCAGCCCCGGCCGGGCCGCGGCCCAGAGCACCAGATGGCCGCCTGCGGAATGGCCCGCCCAGGTGATCCGGGTGGTGTCCGCGCCGTGCGGCGCGGACATGGCGGCGACCCGGTCCAGGGCCGCGGCGATATCGTTGAACGGGCCGGTCCAGCCCTCCTCGGCCATCCCGGCGCGGCGGTATTCGGGCACGGCGACCACGTAGCCCGCGGCCGCCAGCGCGCTGGCCATCGACCCGAGATGGCGCCGGTCGTAGGCGGGTCTCCAGAAGCCCCCGTGTACCAGCACGACCAGCGGTGCCTTGGCGGCCCCGCGCCGGGCGGGCGGCGGGAGCCTCAGGTCGATGACCTGCTCGGGACGCGGGCCGTACGGGACGGTCAGGTCGGGCGCCGGGGCGGCCCGGTCCAGGACGCTGGTCACCCCGGGATCTCGGGCGTCGCGCGGCTGACGATGGCCGCGGTGTCCGTGCCAGCGGGCAGCGTGCCGTAGGCGCGGCCCCAGGCGGTGTCATCGGCTAGGCGCGACGCGGCGAACGCGTCGGCCACGGCGGGATGGCCGTGGCGGACCAGCAGCGCCCCCTGCAGGGCCAACGCCATGGATTCGGCCAGATAGCGGGCCCGTTCCTCCGCGGGGTCGCTGACTTCCTTGCGCAGCCGGGCAATCGCCTGGTCCAGGCGTGGATCGGCGCCCGCCGCCTGGTCAAGTTCGGCGAAGAAAGCCTCGGCCGTTTCGGGCTGCCTGGTCAGCGCGCGCAGCGCGTCGAGCGCGGCGACGTTGCCCGAGCCCTCCCAGATCGAGGCCAGCGGCGCCTCGCGGTACAGGCGCGGCATCCCGGAGTCCTCCACGTACCCGTTTCCGCCCAGGCATTCGAGGGCTTCGGCCGCGTGCGCCGGCGCGCGCTTGCAGACCCAGTACTTCGTGGCCGCCAGCGCCAGCCGCCGGAACGCGGCCTCCCGCTCATCGCCCCGCGAGGCGCGGTCCGTCGCCCCGGCCAGCCGGAACGCCGCCATCGTGGTCGCCTCCGACTCGATCGCCAGGTCGGCCAGGACGCTGGCCATCAGCGGCTGGTCGGTCAGCTTGCGGCCGAACGCCGTCCGGTGCGCGGCATGGTGCGCTGCGAGCGTCACGCCGGCCCGCATCCCGGTTGCGGTGCCGAGCACGCAATCCAGCCGGGTCATGTTCACCATCTCGATGATGGTGCGTACCCCCCGGCCTTCCTCGCCGACCAGCCACGCGGCGGCCTCGTCGTACTCGACTTCGGCTGATGCGTTCGACCGGTTGCCGAGCTTGTCCTTCAGGCGCTGAAGGTGCATGCCGTTCCGGCTGCCGTCCGGCAGCACGCGGGGCAGCAGGAAACAGGACAGCCCGCCGGGAGCCTGGGCCAGGACCATGAACAGGTCGCACATGGGCGCCGAGGTGAACCACTTGTGCCCGGTCAGCCGGTAACTGCCGTCGCCGGCCGGAACGGCCCGGGTGGTATTGGCCCGCACGTCGGAGCCGCCCTGCTTCTCGGTCATCGACATGCCCGCGAGCAGTCCCCGCTTGGTGCCGGGCGGACGCAAGCCGAAGTCGTAGTCGCGGGCGGCCAGCAGCGGCTCGAAGCGCCCGGCCAGAGACGGCGCGTGCCGCAGCGCGGGCACGATGGCATAGGTCATCGAGATCGGGCAGCAGTGCCCGGCGTCGGCGGCGCCCCAGACGTAGAAACCCGCGGCGCGGGCCACGTGCGCGCCGGGCCGGTCATCCCGCCACGGCGCGGCGTGCAGGCCGTGGCGGACCGCGACCGTCATCAGCTCGTGCCAGGCCGGGTGGAACTCTACCTCGTCGACGCGGTAGCCGTAGCGGTCATGGGTCCGCAGCACCGGCGGATGGTCGTTCGCCTGCCGGCCCCACTCCTGGGCCTGGGCCGTACCGGCCAGGCGGCCGAGCTCGCGGATGCCGTCCTCGGCCCAGCCCGCGCCTTCGCGGCGCAGCGCGTCGAGCATCGCCGGGTCCGCGGCGACGTCATACCCGGCCAGCGGCGGCGGCTGGTTGAACACCTCGTGAGTCGGTGCCATCGGCGGGTCCTCCATTACGGCCGGGCCGGCCAGGCCGGCCAGATCAGCAGCTTCCTGGCCTTTCTCGCCATTGAAACATGGTTGTGCGCGATGCTGGAGATCGGCTTCCCGGCCGCGATGGCCACAAGGCCCACAAGGCCCACAAGGTCCACAAGGTCCACAAGGGCCGCGACGGCTACCACGGGCGTGGCCCTGCTCTGTCCTGATCCGGAGTCCTGAGGCGAGGCGAACACATGGAACTGAGCCGTGAGCTGCTGGTCGCTGAGATGATCGACCCGAGTACGGGCGAGCCCGCCCGCACGACCATCGAGGTGCGCCGCGATCCGCTGACGGGCCACAGCTCGCGCATCTTGCCCGAGCGGGGCCTGATGCCCGCCAGCGACTTCGACCTTGAGGCATTCGCCCGCGAAAGCCAGCCGAGCTGCCCGTTCTGCCCGGGCCGAGTCGGCCAGCTGACGCCCAAACTGGCGCCCAGCATCGATCCCGACGGACGGATCACCCGCGGCGAGGCGGTGCTGTTCGCGAACCTGCACGCGTACTCATCGCACAGCTCGGTATCGGTGTACTCGCCCCGGCTGCATTACCTGCCGCTCGGCCAGATGACCCGGCGCCTGCTCACCGACAACCTGGCCGCACAGGTCGCCTTCGCCCGGGCGGTGATGGCGGCAGACCCGCAGTCGCGCTGGGCGTCGATCAACGCCAACCACATGCTGCCCTCGGGCAGCTCCCTGTTCCACCCTCACATGCAGGGAATCGTCGATTCCCAGCCCACGACGATGCAGCGCCTGCTCACCGAGGTGCCCGCGCAGCGCTACGACGCCTACCTGGACACCGAACGCCGTCTCGCAGAGCGCTACCTGGGAAATACCGGGCGCCTGGAGTGGATGGTCAGCTTCGCCCCGATCGCCCCGGCCGAGCTCAGGGCGTTCGCCGCGGGCATCTCCTCACCCGCCGAGCTTGACGACGATCTCGTCGAGGAACTGGCCCACGGGCTGGCGCTGGCCCTCGGGGCCTACGCCGAGATGGGTTTCCAGAGCTTCAACTGCGCGATCTACGGGGCGCCGCCCGGTAGCGAGGGATACCCGCTCAACCTCCGCCTGGCCTGCCGCTCGAACCTCAAGGCCTTCTACCGGTCAGACTCGACGTTCCTCGAACGGCTGCACTGGGAAGGTGCCGTCGACCTGGCGCCCGAGGCCGTCGCCCGGCGCATCGGCGACCGCTTCCGGAGGTGACAGCCCCGATCACGCCCGCGGGCCCATGGCCGCCACGACCACGGCGACGGTCGTCGCGACCTCCGCTAGCGCACCGAGCACATCCCCGGTGATGCCGCCCAGCCGGCGCACCGACCGCCGCTGCACCAGATACGCGGCGGCCAGCCCGGCGACGACGGCGAGTGGCAGCGTCCAGCCGAGCGGTCCACCGGTCAACATCGCGGAGATCGCTACCGCGGCCGCGGCCGCCGTGAGCGCGGCCAGCGTGAGCGCGACCGGGATCGCGAGAGGCACCGTGCCCGCCACCAGCGCGCCGAGGCCTTCCGGCCTGGCCGCCGGCACACCCTGACGGCAGGCCCAGGTCAGCGCCAGCCTGCCGGTGACGACCGCGGTGATCACCGCGGCGGCCCCGCGCCCAGGGCCAGAAGCCTCGGCGTGGCTGAGTGCAGCGACCTGGATGAGCAGGGCCAGGATCAGCGTGACGGTGCCGAACGGCCCGATGTCCGAGCGCCGCATGATGTCCAGCGCTATCGATGCGGGCTGGCCGCTGCCCAAGCCGTCGGCCAGGTCAGCCAGGCCGTCCAGATGCAGCCCCCGGGTGAGGAACGCGAGCGTGGCCACCGCGAGGCCGGCCCCGGTCAGCGAGCCGACGCCGAGCGGATGATCGGCCACCACCAGCACCGCCGCCGCGACGACCCCGAGCAGCAGCCCCACCGCTGGCGCCCACGCCATCGCGGCGGCCACGGTGGCCCGGCGAGGCTCGGTAACCGGATTACGCAGCGGGATGACGGTCAGCAGCGTCACGGACAGCCTGAGCCCGCTCCACCTCATGGCGAACGAGCCTATCGGCAGGCCGTCAAAAGACGTACTATCTTAAGTAGGGGATCAACTATGACGGGGTCTGACCTAGCCGGATGGCGGTGGGATGGGCATGTCCGAGTGGTGGTCAATCGAGGTCTTCGACGCGGAGCAACTGCCCGCCCGCCGCTGGAAGGACTCCTACCAGGACGAACTGATCGAGGCCGCGATCACCAACGGGGCCGTCTACTGGGAGTGGCACGAGCACCGCTACGGCGTGGTGTTCGAGGTGCTCTTCGATTCCGACGCGCAGTGGGAAGCATTCCGCGCCCTGCCCGTGGTGCGTTCGGCCCTGGACGGCGTGCCCGATCCGGTGAACGGCCTGATCATCTACCGGGGGCGCGGCGGCGGGTCCGGGCCGAGGAAGCCGCGTAAGCCCAGGCCCGCTCCGAGTTCGAGCGCCATGGCTCTGCCCGAGCCGGAAGAGGAGCGCGTGGTGCACCTGGCCGGGATCACGCCGCCGGGCCAGGCGGAGGTCGGCCCACCGGCCTGAGGTCTGCGGCGGATTCAATCCCGGTGCGTGAAGCATCCGCCGGGACGGTGCAGGATGGGGGCATGAGGGAAAGTCGAGTCATGACCGACGGCCTGCGGGCCGCGATCGAGCGCAGCGGCTACTATCCGGGCCTGGTGACCGACGCGGTGGCCTCGGCGCTCGGGTCAGAGCCGGTCACGGCCTATGTCGTCCATCACGACGCGATCTTCGACCCGGGCATGGAGGTGCGCCGTCATATGACCGTGCTGGCGCTCACCCCGACGCGGCTGGTGTACTCGCACACCGACGAGCATCCGGCCGAGGATGCCGACAGCCGCCCGCGCGCCGAGACCAGCAGCGAGGCGGTCCGGTTCGGCCAGATCTCATCCGTGGCCCTGACCCGCGTGGTCCCTGACCCGGCCGCCTACGTGCCCGGGGTCACCCTCCCGTCGGAGGTCATGCTGAGCATCGGCTGGAACGTGCTCTCCCACCTGGAACTCGAGCCGGCCCACTGCGGCGACGAGAACTGCGAGGCCGATCATGGCTATCTCGGCACGATTACAGCCGATGACTTCTCGCTGCGAGTCAGCCAGGACGCCGACGGTGAGGACGCCGTGCGGCAACTGCTCAGCTTCGTGCGCGTGCTCTCCGATGCCACCGCGGCAGCCAGGTAGGGTCGGCCTAGCTGGCGGATAGCTGAGGGTTTGGCCATTATTTTGCCCCTGGCGCCCGCCCAGTGGCACGATGTTCCGGCAAGACGCGCACTGGCACCCACGAGTAGCAGATGAGGATCCCGCATGACGCTCGAGCCGAGACATTCGCCGATCGTGCCGTCCTATGGGACCGCGACCTTGGCTGATTTGTCTTCGTCTATCCTTGCGTCCCTCGACCCCGAAACGCCGCCGGAGCAGAACGTCCTCGGCCTGGCCCCGGCCCAGCGTGTGTGCCTTCTTATCGTGGACGGTCTCGGCTGGGAACTGCTCCGGGATCATCCCGCTGCCGCGCCGTTCCTGTCCGAGCTGGCCCGCAACTCCAAGCCGATCACAGCCGGGTTTCCGGCCACGACGGCCACCAGCCTCCCCTCGCTGGGTACGGGGAGCCCTCCTGGCCAGCATGGCATGCTCGGTTATAAGGTCCTGGTGCCGGGCGCGGATCTGCTGCTCAACGCGATGCGCTGGGACGCGCGCGTCGATCCTCGCCAGTGGCAGCCCTTGCCCACGATCTACGAGCGGGCCGCCGCGGCCGGTATTGCGGCCGTGCACGTGGCCCGGGGCGCGTTCCGCGGACGGGGCCTGACCATCGCGGCGTTGCGCGGCGCGGAACTGCGGCCGGCCGACAGCATGGGTGCTCTGGCCGCCCAGGGCGCCGCCGCGGTCACCGAGAACGGGCGTTCGCTCGTGACCGTCTACCACGGCGATCTCGATAACACCGGGCACATGTTCGGGACCGGCTCGGATTCCTGGTACTACCAGCTGGCCCACGTCGACAAGCTGGCCGAGCAGCTCGCGAGCGGGCTGCCCCCCCAGACCTGCCTGTACGTGACGGCGGACCACGGCATGGTGGACGTCGGCCCGGACGACCGGATCGACGTCGACGAGACACCGGAACTGCGGGCCGGGCTGGAGTTGCTCGGCGGCGAAGCGCGGGCCAGGCACCTGTACGCGCGGCCTGGTGCCGCCGCCGACGTTCTCGCTGCCTGGCGCGAGATACTCGGCGAGCGGGCGTGGATCCTGCCCAGGGACGAGGCCATCAAGGAAGGATGGTTCGGTCCGGTGGACCCGCGCATGGCCGACCGGATCGGCGATGTGGTGGTGGCGGCCGCGGGTAGTTTCGCGGTCGTGGCCAGCAAGGCCGAGCCAGGGGAATCCGCGCTCATCGCCATGCATGGTTCGCTGACGCCATCCGAGCAGTTCATCCCCGCTCTGTCTCTCACCGTGGCATGACAGACCCTGGCGGGCTGCTGGTCTCGCCTGCGGCCCTGGCTGGCGAGCTGGCCAGCGAGCCGGGACCGGTCCTGCTGGACGTGCGGTGGCGGCTCGGCGGCCCGCCGGGCCGGGACAGCTACCGCGAGGGCCACCTGCCCGGGGCGGTCTTCGTGGACCTGGACCATGACCTGGCCGCGCCGCCCGGCCCGGCCGGGCGGCACCCGCTGCCCGACCCGGCGCTCTTCACCGGGGCCATGCGCGCCGCCGGAGTGAGCCAGGACCGTCCCGTGGTCGTCTACGACGACCGGGACGCTACAGCCGCGGCCCGCGCCTGGTGGCTGCTGCGTTACTGCGGACACGAGAACGTGCGGGTGCTCGACGGCGGTTACCAGGCCTGGCTGGCGGCCGGGCTCCCGGTAGGCCGGGCCGATCCCCACGAGAAGCCGGGCGACTTCACCGCGCGGCCGGGCCGCATGCCGCTGCTGGACGCCGGGGGCGCCGCGGACCTGGCTCGGACCGGGCTGCTGCTCGACGCGCGGGCGGGGGAGCGGTACCGCGGAGAACGTGAGCACGTCGACCGGGTGGCGGGCCACATCCCCGGTGCGGTCAGCGCACCGACCGCCGACAACGTGAACCCGGACGGCACGTTCCGGACCGCCGCCGAACTCGCCGCCCGCTTCGCCGCCCTCGGCGCCCGGGACCACCCGGTGGGCGCCTACTGCGGCTCCGGCGTCACCGCGGCGCACGAGGTCCTGGCCCTCGCGCTGGCCGGCATCCCGGCCGCGCTGTACGTGGGCTCGTGGTCCAACTGGATCACCGATCCCGCCCGCCCCGTGGCCACCGGCAGCTAAGCCGTCCGCGCCAGCCCGCAGGCCACGTGGCTCTTGACCGTCGCCTCGCTGAGGTAGAGCTTGGCCGCGATCTCGGCGTTCGACAGGCCCTGGGCGACGGCCCGGACCACGTCCAGCTCCCGTTCGCTGAGGTGGCCGGCGGCCAGGCCCGCCGCGGCGCCGGGGGCGGGCCCTTGGCAGAAGTCCTCGATCAGCCGCCGGGTCTGCGTCAGGGCCTGATGCCCGGTCCCGGCCTCGCCGGGCACGGACAGGTCCGGTTCGGCCTCGAGCATCATCCGCAGCCCCTCGCGGACGAGGTCCTGGTCGTCGGCGATCACCCGTCACGACCAGATCCGCGGGGACCGGCGCCGGGACCTGCCCGAGCCCGGCGCCGTCGTCGGTGACCTCGATCGTGACCGCGTCGTCGACGTAGCCGACGGTCACCTCGGCGCGCGCGGAGCCCGCGTGCTTGAGCAGGTTAGTCAGAGCCTCCTGCACGATCCGGTACGCGGACACGCCCACCGCCGCGGGCACGCCCGCGCCGTCGCCGTCGATGACCAGCCGCACCGGCAGGCCCGCCGCGCGGCGACCGTAACACCGGGCCCGCTTACCGCACATCGTCCGTGCGGCGGTCCCGGTTCATCCTTGCGGCGGACAGGTTCGCTCCCGCGACCGCAGACCGGCGGGCGGCCCGGCGCCTACGTTCGCGTCATGACTTATGCACTTGCCGCGAGCGGGCTCGGCAGGCAGTACGGGCATCGCCTGGCCCTGGCCGACTGCACCCTGAGCATTCCCGCCGGCCACGTTGTCGGGCTGGTCGGCCCGAACGGGGCCGGGAAGACCACCCTGCTGAACCTGGCCGTCGGCCTGCGGCCGCCACCTCGGGCGGTCTCCTGGTCGTGAAGGCGGTGCCCATCTTGAGCCAGCAAGGCGCGTGGGTGCTGTCCGGCCAGGTCATCGGCACCGCCGGCCGTCCGTTTCAGGCGCCGGCCACCCCGGCTTGCCAGGCCGGCAACTTCCCGGCCTGCCAGGCCTCGCTGGGCCGGTTCCAGCTGCGCGACCTGATCAGCTACGAGCCCGCCAGCCGCTTCTGGGAGTTCCAGTGGGTGGAGACGGGGGTCTTCCTGGCTGCGGCCCTGGCCCCGGCCGGGCTCTGCGTCTGGTGGCTCGTCCGCCGCGTGGCCTGACCGGGTCCCGCCGTCTACAGGCGGCGGGACCAGTTCTGCTCGACGAGGTCCGTCCCGAAGCTGCGGTGGCGGGCCTCGTCGTCCAGGGTGAAGCCGGCCCGCTGATAGATCCGCCGGGCGCCGGCCAGCGCGTCGTTGGTCCACAGCGTGATGTCGGAGTACCCGGCCCGGCGGGCGAACCTGAGCACCTCCTCCACCAGGCGGGAGCCGATCCCGAGGCCCCTGGCCGACGGTTCCACCAGCAGCATCCGCAGCTGAGCCGTCTGGTCGTCCTTGCGCACGCAGAACACGCACCCGGCCGGCGTCCCGTCGACCTCTGCGATCCAGGCCGCCTCGCGGTCGGGGTCCCTGTGGTCGACGTAGTCGGCGACGAGCCTGGCCACGAGCGCCTCGAAGGTCTCGTCATAGCCGTACTCCTCCGCGTACATCGCCCCATGCCGCTGTACGACCCAGCCCATGTCGCCCGCCCGGGGCGCCCGCAGCACGTATCCGCGCGGCTGCGGGGCCTCGGACAGCACGTCGGTGATGACCCGCATGGCGTCGAGCAGCCTGCGCCGATCCTCGTCGTGCACCGCGGCCAGCATGTCCCGGGTCTGCGCGGCGGACCGGGCGTCCAGGCCCGCCACCACTGAACGGCCGGTGTCCGTCAGCGAGATGACCTGCCGCCGCCCGTCGGCGGCCGACCGCTGCCGGGTGACCAGGCCATCGGAGGAGAACCTGGCCAGGATGCGGCTCAAGTAGCCCGCGTCGATGTCGACCGTGCGCCGCAGGTCGGTGACCTCGCTGGCGGCACCCTGGGCCAGCTCGAACAAGATCCTGGCCTCGGTGAGCGAGTACGGCGTGTCCAGATACTTGCCGCGCAGCAACCCGATCGTGTTCGTGTAGAACCGGTTAAACGCCCGCACCGCCGCCACCGCCGCGCCCCCCGCGATCGAGTCCCCAGCCGTCCCCTTGCGTGCCGTCCGGTCCCGGACCGTCCCATGGTCCGGTGCTGACTCGCCGCGGCCCGCGGTCACCAGGTCGTCCGCTGCCAGTTCGCTCATGCCATCCCCAGAAGATTGCTTGCTCAAGTCAACGATATAACTGCCTTCAGCAAGAAAGAAACCCCATTAAATAACCGGCCAATGTCACTTGGCAACCATCGGTACCTCAAGCCTCAGACGCATCACGATCCAGGCCCCCGCTCTGGTCCCATACGGGATGAAAGAGCCGCGTCCCATGAATGAGAGCCGCGTCCCGTAGCAGCCGCGCCCCGGAGCCCGCGCCGTGAGGCGGCCGGAGGCCCCGCCGCCCGCTCAAATAAGCTAGGGATGAGACCAGCCAGCGCGGAGGAAGGCGGACCGGGGATGCGGATGCGGACGCTCGGCGGTACCGGGATCAAGGTGAGCCCGTACTGCCTCGGCGCGATGATGTTCGGCGCGTGGGGCAACCCGGATCACGAGGACAGCATCCGGATCATCCACGCCGCCCTGGACGCTGGCCTCAACTTCATCGACACCGCCGACGTGTACTCGGCGGGGGAGTCCGAGGAGATCGTCGGGAAAGCCCTGAGCGGGCGCCGCGACGACGTGGTGCTGGCCACGAAGGCGCACGGCGCGATGGGCCAGGACGTCAACATGCAGGGCAACTCGCGCCGCTGGATCATCCGCGAGGTCGAGAACAGCCTGCGCCGCCTGCAGACCGACTACATCGACCTGTACCAGATGCACCGGCCGGACCCGGACACCGACCTCGACGAGACCCTGTCCGCGCTGTCCGACCTGGTGCACAGCGGCAAGGTGCGCGCGATCGGCTCGTCCACGTTCCCCGCCGAGCAGATCGTCGAGGCCCAGTGGGTGGCGGCCAGCCGCGGCCGGGAACGGTTCCGCTGCGAGCAGCCGCCCTACTCGATCCTGGTGCGCGGGATCGAGGGAAACGTGCTGCCGACCTGCCAGAAGTACGGCATGGGCGTCATCGCCTGGAGTCCGCTGGCCGGCGGCTGGCTGACCGGGCGGTTCCGCCGGGACACCGGCGTCGACATGACCACCGGCCGCGCCCGGCGGCTGCCGCACCGCTTCGACCCGGCGCTGCCGGGGAACCAGGCCAAGCTGGCCGCCGTCGAGGAACTGATCAAGATCGCCGCTGACGCGGGCTGCTCGCTGATCCACATGGCGCTGGCCTTCGTGACCGGGAACCCGGCGGTGACCTCGGCGATCATCGGCCCGCGCACGATGGAGCAGCTCACCGACCTGGTGGCCGCCGCCAGCGTCACGCTCGACGACGACGTCCTGGACCGGATCGACCAGATCGTCCCGCCCGGCACGACCCTGAACCCCGCCGACGCGGGCTGGCAGCCGCCGGTGCTCGCGGACCCCGCCGCGCGCCGCCGCCCCCCGGCCACCCGCTCAGCCGGCTAGCCCCAGCCGGCTAGCCCCCAGCCGGCTAGCCCCAAGGCCAGGTAGTTAAGGGCCGGGCGTCGCGGTCAAGGATTCTGGCCGGCGTGTTGCGGGTTCTTGCGGCTGGGCGTGCTGGAGCGTGAGGCTGATCGCGGTGATGGGGG
>Ga0335072_10004422_pt1 | contig 20882 bp, 17 predicted proteins | sample Lox_Sample_21_FD_206725 | JGI IMG/M metagenome (GOLD analysis project Ga0335072, IMG submission 206725) | Soil microbial communities from Loxahatchee National Wildlife Refuge, Florida, United States - Lox_Sample_2.1 | ecosystem: Environmental > Terrestrial > Soil > Wetlands | place: USA...
CGGCGCGACGGGCAATCGACCTCGATGGCCCACCACGGCGCCTCGGCATTCACTCCGTTCGCGCGGCTGATCGATGCCGGCGAGTTCCACCGCATGTTCTCCGACGCGTCGCGATCGTTCGATCCGCAACCGGTGCCGGGAAAATTCGTGGGCGATGTCATTCTGACGCCGGAAGCCGTCTGGCAGGTATTGCTCGGCCCCCTGGCCAATGCGCTCAGCGGTTACGCCTTGCTGGCCGGCACCACGCCATTCCGCGACCGACTTGGCCAGATGATCGCGGTGCCCGGACTGTCGCTGTACAACCAGCCGGCGGCAGCGGATTTCGTCTATGGCGCCGCGTTTGACAACGACGGCCTGGAGAACGCCGACCTGACCGTGGTGCGCGACGGCGTGCTCCAGAGCTTCCTGGTCGACCACTACATTTCTCGAAAACTCGGAATGCCGCGTACCGCCGGTTGGTGGTCGTTTCGCATTCCATGCGGTGACGTGTCCCTGGCCGACATCGTCGCGGCAACCAGGCGCGGCGTCATCCTGACCCGCTTCTCCGGCGGCACGCCAAGCGCCAATCTGGATTTTTCCGGGATTGCGAAGAACGCGTTCTATATCGAAGACGGCGTGGTACGGCATCCTCTGCGCGAGACCATGATCTCGGGCAACCTGCAGGACATGCTGCCCCGCATCCGCGCGCTGTCGCGGGAGACGGTGAATTTCGGCGGCACCGAAGTACCCGCGATTGCCGCCGCTGGGATGACGATCAGCGGGAATTAATGCACGAAAATTCGCGCAGGAGGTGGTGGCGGCAGAATCGCCGCCAAACCTCGGAGGCACGCGATTGAGCTACGCTTCATGGTACGCGCAGAAAATAACCAGCGCAATGCCCGGTAGAACACATTAATTTCGCGCTTGCATCGGTTGTATGAACTGTGTAATATCTTCCCCGCCTCGATAAACCGGATCGCCGTTTCGCGAATGCAAGGGGAGAATCGTCGTGAAACGAGGAAAGTGGCTGACGTTGACGGCAATCGCCGTCACGCTGGGCGGGTGCGACATGCAGATCCCGGTGGCGCAGGTCGCCACCGAAATACCCGCCCCCCAGGCACCGGCAGGACCGGCCTGTAACCTGACCGCGCCCGATGTTTTCGGCGTGGCCCGCACCGATCTCAACAATCTGCCCCAAGCCATAAAGGACGCCGATACCGCAATCCGAGAGCGTCTGGTCGCGGACGCGGCCGGCCTTGCCGCAGGCGACAAGCGGGCAGCCGAGACCGTGATCAATCTCGTGCTGAACCTGATGCATACGCTTCGTACCAGGATTTCGCCGCAGCCCGTGACCGATCAATTGCCCGCCGGCCAGCAGGAAGTCTCGGTGAAAGACATCGGCAGCTTCGCGCAGGCAATGCACCAGCGCGCTCTGCCAACCGCAACGCCACCGGCGACCGCCACTCCCGCGGCAGCGACCACAGCCCCATCACAGACCGATCTCGACAAGCTGTTGTTCGACCGAATCCTGATCCAATACGTTGCCGCCTATGTCGAAGGGTCCTACGTCGACCGGTTCGGCAACAAGCTTGCTGCCCCGACTTTCTCGAGAACAGTTGGTGATACCGAGATCGCCGGCGTGCTTTCGGTCGTGCTCGATGCGGTGGGCGATTATCTGCTGCGAACCCCAATCTGGGTGGATCAAACTCCCAACCCGACCAAGTACTATCCGGCGGCGTTTGCTCAGGGAGGAACACCGACGACGGCACAAGCCGGCGCGGTGACAACGCCGCACGCCGGCGCAACGGTCGCGGCAAAAACCGCGGCGAAGCCAGCCACCGGCACCAAAGCCGCCGCCACTTCCACCACCACCAAAGGCAAAGGCACAGCCGGCGGCACCACCGGCGGCACGCAGTCCACGGGCGCCGCCCTGGTTCCAACCGCGTCGCTGGTGATGGACCCGGGCAAACCTAAAGGCACGCCCTTGTTCCAGCAGATTCCCCTGGTGGCAGCAGGCGCCTGCGGCATCGACGCAATGAAAGCCGAAGCCATCGAATACGCCGGCCAGATCGCGGCACTCAAGGCCAGCGCCATCAGCGGCATGCTCACCGGCAGTCTCGGCGGCGGCGGCTTCTCATTCGTCGTGTTCCAGAAATTCTCAGTCGGCGACAATGAAACGCTGCGTGTCCTGGTGCAGACCTTGCTCGCCAAGGTGTTCGAGCGCGTCGCCGCCGAATCCGCCTACCGCATATTGCTCAACACTCAGTACATTCCCAACACGTACCCCGACCTGATGTCGCTTGTGCAGGCCTTGCTCAGCAATCAACTGAAGTCGGCCACGCCACAAATGTGAACGCGGCGACGCTGCTTGCGGCGACGGCAAATTCGTCATCCCGGCTCAACCTGCCGTAACTCCCGCCCGCAGCCACCGCCCGAGGCACCCCCGGGCAGCGCCCGCCGGCCTCTATAGGCCGGCGGTTTTCGACACTTCGCTTGCGAAATCCGGTCCCTGCGGCTTGTCGATACCCTCGCCGAGCAGGAAGCGTTCGAAGCCCAGCAGGGTGATGCCGGATTTTTTCAGCACCTCGCTCACGCGGCTCTCGCCGTCATGCACCCAGACTTGCTCCAGCAGCACGACCTCCTCGTAGAACTTGCGAATGCGGCCTTCGACCATCTTCTCAATGATGTTTGCCGGCCGCCCGGACTGCTGCGCTTGCTCGATCAGGATCGCCTTCTCACGTTCCAGCGCCGCAGGATCGACGCCGGCAACATCCAGCGACATCGGGCGCGCCGCCGCGACGTGCATGCCCACCTGGCGGCCAAGCGTGTTGAGCATTTCCAACTCGCCCGGCCCCTTCAGCGCGACCAGCACGCCGATCTTGCCCAGCCCCGGACGCAACGCCTGATGCACGTAGGTCGCCACCGCCCCGTCCGGCGCACTCATGCGCCTGGCACGACGGATGGTGATGTTCTCGCCAATGGTCGCGACGAGCTGGGTCAAATGCTCTGCCACCGTGACCGCGGCGTCGGCATACTGCGCCGCCTTGATCGCCTCCACGTCATCGCCGACCGTCAGCGCCAGCTTCGCCACCGCTTCGACGAACGCCTGGAACTGGTCGTTGCGGGCGACGAAATCGGTCTCCGCATTCACCTCCACCATCGCGGCGACACCGGAAGCGGAGGCGACGCCGATCAGTCCCTCCGCCGCGACGCGGCCCGAGCGCTTGGCCGCGGCGGCAAGCCCCTTCTTGCGCAGCCAGTCGACCGCGTCTTCCAGGCTGCCGCTGGTCTCGGTCAGCGCCTTCTTGCAGTCCATCATGCCCGCGCCGGTCTTCTCGCGCAGGTCCTTCACCAGGGCAGCCGTGATCTCCGGCATGGTTCGCTCCCTTCAGGCATGCGCTTCGGCATGTTCTGCTTCCGGCACTTGCTCCGGAGGCAGGTTCTCTACCGCGCCGATATCCGCGCCGGAGGCGGCCATCTCGGCGCTGATGCCGTCCAGCACCGCACCCGCGACCAAATCGCAGTAAAGCGTGATCGCGCGGATCGCGTCGTCGTTCCCGGGCACCGGATAGGTGACGCCACCCGGATCGGAGTTGCTGTCGAGCACTGCCACCACGGGGATGTGCAGCTTGTTGGCTTCCTCGACCGCGAGCTTCTCCTTGTTCGTATCGATAATGAACAGGATGTCAGGGAGGCCGCCCATTTCCTTGATGCCGCCGAGGGCGCGTTCCAGCTTGTCGCGGTCGCGCGTGATCTCCAGCACCTCTTTCTTGGTGAGGCCCGCGGTGTCGCCGGACAGCAATTCCTCGATCTGGCGCAGACGCTTGATGGAGCCGGTGATGGTCTTCCAGTTGGTCAGCGTGCCGCCCAGCCAGCGGTGATTCACGTAATATTGGCCGCAGCGCTTGGCTGATTCGGCGATGTACTCGGCGGCGGCGCGCTTGGTGCCGACCAGCAGCACACGTCCGCCGGCCGCCGTCACGTCGCGGATCGCGCGCAGGGCGCGATCCAGCATCGGCACGGTCTGCTGCAGGTCGATGATGTGGACCTGGTTGCGTACGCCATAGAGAAACGGCCCCATCCGCGGGTTCCAGCGGCGGGTGTGATGGCCGAAATGCACGCCGGCTTCCAGGAGCTGGCGCAGTGTAAACTCGGGCATCGCCATGCTGGCGGGTCCTTTCTCGCGTCCGGTTGTTGCCTCCGCGGGGCCTCGTCTTGCGACACCGGAACCCGGGCTATCAGCCGGGAAAGGCGCCCCGCGTGTGAATTACCGGGCGGTTCTGGGCACCGTCCGGCGGCGCGGGATATGGCGGAAGCGTGCGAGAGACGCAAGGGTTGCAGGGCTGCCGCAGCCGCGAGCGCTGCCGATGCTTTGGCCCCGCTCGCTCGTGCCGCCTCCGCGGGTCACGCCGCGGTGAGACTGCGCGCCTTCGCCGCTACCGTCTGCGCGCTGTCGCCCGCCTTGTAGATCGCCGAGCCGATGCCGAACCCCGCCGCTCCGGCCGCCCGCCATCCTGCCATGTTCGACGCATCGATGCCGCCGACCGGCAGCACCATCGTGCCAGCCGGCAGCACGGCGCGCAGCGAACGGAGCATCGCAGGGCTTCCGGCCTCGGCCGGAAACAGCTTCAGGGCATCGGCGCCGGCCTCCAGCATGGCAAAGGCTTCCGCCGGGGTGAAGCAACCAGGGACCGCGAACAATCCGTGCTGCTTTGCCGCGTGCGTGACCCGCGCATCCGCATGCGGCGTGACGATCAGCCGCCCGCCCGCCGCCGCGATCTCCCGCACCTGCCCTGGCGTCATGACTGTGCCGGCGCCGATCAGCAGCCGCGCTCCGAAGCCGCGTGCCAGGCGGGCGATGCTCTCCAGCGGCTGCGGCGAATTCAACGGCACTTCCACGATGGCAATGCCGGCCGCTTCAAGAGCCGCGGCGATCGCCTCAACCTCCTCCGGCTTCACGCCGCGCAGAATAGAGATCAGCCCGCAACGCGCGAGCCAGTCGTTCAGGCCCATGCCGCATGCTCGCCGATCAGGGCATGGCCACGTGCGGCGGCCTCGCCGTCGTGACGTTCCGCATAGGCGCCGCAGGCCGAGATCGCCCGCGCGTACAGCGACGTGAGTTCCGGCGTGCCGATGACATGCACCACGGCACCAGCCATCCCGGCGAGTGCGGCGCGCACCTCGTGCCCGACCAGGATGCCGGAGAGATATGCGGCGGCATCGGTCTCCGCGAGCAAGCCGGCCAGGGTCAGCGCGCGCACGCCGAAGACATGGTGCAGCAGTCCGCCGGCTTCGCCCGAGCGCTGCACGCCGGCATCGAACGGCGCGCCGTCGGCGGGGCCCTCGCTCATCATGCGGCTGAGGATGGTGTGGCCGCGCAGGGCGGCGAAGGTTTCTCCGGTCATATGGGTGGCGAAACCGGCGATGCGGCCGGCCTCGACCCGCGTCCATTTCGAATGCGTGCCGGGGAGGCAGGCGAGCCCATTGCCGCCAATTGCCGCAAGCACGCCGACCACCTGGGTTTCCTCGCCCCGCATCACCTCCGCGACGCCGGCTTCATCGGTGGCGGACAAGCCCGGCACCAGCTTCACCTTGCCCCAGTCGAACGGGATATCGACCAGCGCGGCGGCGAGTTCGCGTGCCCCCGCGGGACAAAGGATGTAGGGCGCCTCCTTCCAGCCCTGGCGGCTGCCGATCATGCCGGAGAGCAAGACCCGGTCCTCGCCCGCGGCGAGCCACGGCCCGATCTCGTCGCGCAATGTTTCCGCGAAACGCGCGTCGGGGATGTTCATGATGCCGCGCGGGCTGGCGCGGCGCTCGCGAATGCTGCCATCGCGCCCAATACGGAAGGCGCGGAAGCTGGTGGTGCCCCAGTCGATGCCGATCATCGGCGGTTTCCTCCCGGCAGACTTGCCGCAGGCAGATTGACCACAGCGGGAGCGGCACGCCAAGGGTACGCGCCGGGCAATGCCAATGGCCGTCGGCGCACCTATCCGGTTAGCGCAGGCGCGTCCCGTCGACAGAGGGGTGCCGGCAATCCCGCCGGAGCATTCCTGCGCAAACCGGATAGGCGCGCCGGACAGGATGCGCATCGCCAGCCTGCCAGGATGACGCGGCAGGTGGCGCTTGTCCGCTACGCGAACTTCGCCGCGTCGAAGCCGTCCGGCAACACGCCGCGCGGCCGGATAAACGGGTACGGCGCGCGCGCCAGGAATTTGCCGGTGCCAGGCTCTGCCTGCACCTTGCCGTCGCGCATCGCCACGCGGCCGCCCTTCACGGTTGCCACCGGCCAGCCGGTCACTGCCATGCCCTCATACGGCGTGTAGTCGATCACGTGCTGCATCAGTGCGTTGGTGATGGTCACGCGCCTGTCCGGATCCCACACCACGAGATCGGCGTCCGAACCGGGCGCGATGGTGCCCTTGCGCGGATACAACCCGAACAACTTGGCCGGGTTGGTGGCGGTGAGGCGGACGAAATGGTTGAGGTCGATGCGCCCGCCCCCCACGCCTTCGCTGAACACGATCGGCAGCCGCGACGCGAGGCCCGGCACACCGTTCGGAATGTCGGTGAATGGTGCATTGCCGCCGTGCACGCGCTTGCCGACACCTTCGCCCTCAAAGCTCGACCCGCTGTGGTCGGACGACACAATGTCCAGCGTATTGCGGCGGATATCCTGCCACAGGCCCTCGCTGTCCTCCTTGGTACGCGGGCTGGGACTGCAGATGAATTTGGCACCCTCGAAACCGGGACGGTCCATGTCCGCCGCACTGAGCACGAAATACTGCGGGCAGGTCTCCGCCCAGACCTTCAACCCGCGTGCCTGCGCCCGCGCAATTTCCGCCGCGACTTCGGGGCAGGACACGTGAAACACCTGGATCGGCTGGTCCACCATTTCGGCCAGCGCGATGGCGCGGTAGGTGGCTTCGCGCTCGATCACCTTCGGCCGCGACCAGGCATGGTATTTCGGCGCGGTGCGCCCATCGGCCATCAGCGCCTCGCTGCGCCAGCCGATCGCTTCGTAGTTCTCGCAGTGCACCGTCACCAGCGCATTGTTGCGCCGCGCCGCCGCCAGGACGCGAATGAACTGCCGGTCGTCGAGATGCGACGGTTCGTAGGTCAGGAACACCTTCAGGCTGCGCACGCCGGACGCAACCACCTGGGGGATCTCCTTCCAGACCACCTCATCCGACGGATCGGTGATGATCTGGTGGAAGGTGTAGTCCACCATCGCCTTCGACGCGCGCCGGTGATACTCGGCCAGCGTGTCGAGAATCCCGTGGCCGCGGAATTGTGCCGCGAAGGTGACGACTGTCGTGGTCCCGCCGGCGAGGCAGGATGCGCTGCCGGTGACGAAGCTCTCCTCGTCGGTGCCGCCGCCGGGGCGCAATTGCTCGATGTGGCAATGGCTGTCGACGCCGCCGGGCAGTACCAGCAGTCCGCCGGCGTCCAGCTTCTGCGCGCCATCAAGGCCCTCGCCGATGGTGGCGATGCGTCCGTCGCGAATGCCGATGTCGGCGCGATAGGTATCCGCCGCGGTGACCACCGTGCCGCCGCGCACCACCAGGTCGAAATCCGGCATTTTTCCCGCCCTCCGTCAGACGCGTGAACTCGGACGGTAGAATGGCGCATGCTGCGCAGGATCGAAATAGCGATGGTAGAAGGCCCGCACATGCGGCAACAGCGCCTTGGCGAGGCGGCGGCGTTCCGGAAACCGGCAGGCACTGATGTCCGTGCTATGACCCGGTTGAAGCCGGTGGGCAGCGCGTGCGGCCGCGTAATGCCACCATCCTGGATACTCCGCCGCCGGAGGCAGCCGCATCGGCTATATCACGCCCTGACGAGGTTCATATATCGAAGGATTATGGAACGTGGCTGGCAGGCAGAAGGCATGGAGATTTTCAGCGAACCGCACTACTTTCCAGCGCTATGAGCACAGAGCAAACGCGACCGGACGACCTTGCGAGCCTGTATCGCCGCGCCTTCGCCGAGTATGGCACGCGCGCGCTATGGAACATGCGCCCGGTCGAGGAGCCATCCCCGGCGGACGCCTTGGCGATCACCCGGGCATTGCGCACGCATGGGCGCATGGACGGGCGGCGACTCGCGGAGCGGGTCGAAGAGCTTTGTCGTGCCCCGTACGTGGTTTGCATCGCCGAATCCGAGGCATGATCGAGGACGCCGAGCGCTTAATCGCCAGGCTGGCGAGCGATGCCGTGGGTGTCATTTTCATCGACGGCGACAAGCCCGTGCAGCCGGACGTGACCATGCTCGACACGTGTCGGCGCAACCCCGGCGCACCGTCCGGTTGGTGGCCGTCCTCCCCGGACATTACGCACGCCATGCTTGAACGCTACGGCAAGCCGAAGGCTAGACCCGCATTGCGAAAATCAAGAATTTTGCAACACAGGAAAGCTGGCAACCGTGTCTGTCGGATTCCCCTCATGTTCATGGAGGTCGAGTCGCCGAAGAACGTGCGGTGCGTCTTCATCCGACTGTTGCAAGCAGGAAAAGCGTCGGGGCCAATTTGGGTGCGCCAGAGTGGGGCTTCGAGGTGATCGAGATCTTCCAATGCCGGGACCCGAGGGTCGCATCAAAAAGCTGCTGCGTCGATGACCCGTCAGGTTTTGATCTGACAAGAATTTGCGATACCGAGACACCCAGCTTGCCAAGCAAAGCCAGCAGCGTCCGCCATACCGTCGGGGCATCTCCAGCCATCGCAATCACTTGGCAAGCCCCCGAATCATAGGATACGAGGGCATGCTTGCCGGACGGCGTGCTTGCGCCAAAGACCTCTCCGGTCCCTATCGGCCCAAGGAAGAGAGCTGCTTGCTCCGCAGGAACCTGAGGCAGGTGGTGCGTCGATATCCAACTGCGCAAGCCTGCCGGGTCACCCGCGAACCTCATGCAGGATTGCTCAAACAGACCGACTATCTGTCCGGCGTCAGGGTCGGGTGAACCAACCTGAGCGACTGTTTGGCTGATGCCCGCGATGGAGAGAGCAAGTATCGTGCCGACGACGCGATGTTTGGGTGCCATGAGCCAGGAACCTTCCGATAGAAGCCACCGCCCGTATAGCACCTTTGTTGCTTTGCAGATATGGCTCCGTCGGTGTTAGGTTCTGCTTCGCTGACATTGGCCTCGGAAGAACCCTGCCATGCTTCGTTGGTCCGTTTGCCCCTTCATATGCGCATTTCTGTTAGGGGGCGTCCAGGCTTCAGCAGAGGAACTTGTCGGCTCTACAAGCTGCGCTGACTATCTCCGAATGCAAGCCGCGGACATGAAGCCCGGGGCTGACCGGGCGGTCGCGCTCAAGCACGTCACGAGCCTCATGCACGAGTACTCCAAGTACATTCTTCGGGGTCCCGACGGTAAACCAATCGCAACGATCGTTGATTTCATCATCTCGTACAGCACCCACTATTGTCAGCAACATCCGACGGAAACCGTATCTGACGCTGGACAAGCCATTGGCGCGGCGGAGCAGAAGGCGATAGCAGACTCGAGACAGAAGTAGGTGCTGCCGGTTGTCGTAAGCTTCGGCGATGGAGTGGGCTGACACGATCTCTGCGGACAGATGGCCCGCCGTGCAAATCTCAACTTTTTTCGCGACGCGAGGCTCGTCAAGCCTCTTCAGTTGCATACGCGGCGCAGAACTGCGGTGCGAATGTCTGCCCTGGTCCGGACCGCTGCCCCGTACTCTAACCCCAGCCCACAAGCCCGAGATAGCCCGTCGCCCGATCTGCCAAACTCTCCGCCCAGAGCTACTACCCGCTCTCCCCCGCCAGATACGCCATCGCGGCCTCCACACCGCCGCGGCCGTGCGGGACATGCTCGATCCGCAGCGCCATCTCCACCGCGGTCAGCGCGCCGAGCAACATCGGCTCGTTCAAATCGCCCAGATGGCCGATGCGGAAGATTTTTCCCCCCAGCTTTCCCAGCCCGCCACCCAGCGACACGTTGAACCGCTGCCGCGTCGCCCGGCGCACGACCTCGGCGTCATAGCCCTCCGGCATCAGCACCGCCGTCACCGAGTTGGAAACGCGCGACGGGTTCAGGCAGTAGAGTTGCGGCCCGTTATTCCCCGCCCACACCTGCACCGCGCGCCGGGTCGCCTCGGCCAGGCGCGTGTGGCGGGCAATGACGTTGGGCAGCCCCTCCTCGTCGATCAACCGGATGGACTCGCGCAGGCCGTAGAACATGTTCACCGGCAGCGTGCCGATGAAGCTCTTCTGCGGGCGCTGCGTCATCAGCCTCCAGTCGAAATAGAACCGCTTCAGCTTCGCCGAGGCATGTGCCGCCATGCCTTTGTCCGACACGCCGGTGAAGCTCATGCCGGTGGGCAGCATCAGCCCCTTCTGCCCGCCGCCGACCACGCAATCGATCTTCCATTCGTCCATGCGGAAATCGAGCGAGCCGAGCGAGGAAATCGTGTCCACCAGGAACAAGGCCGGATGGCCGGCCGCGTCGATCGCGGCGCGGATCTCCTCCAGCGGCAGCATCATGCCGGTCGCGGTTTCGTTATGCACCGCGCAGATCGCCTTCACCGCATGTTCGCGATCGGCGGCCAGCACGGTCCGCAGCGCGGCCACATCTGCTCCGAGCCGCCAGTCCGCCTGCAACACCTGCACGTCGAGCCCGTGGCTGCGCGCCATATTGGCCCATTCCTCGGAGAAATACCCTGATTCCACCACGATGATGCGGTCGCCGGGCGAGAGCAGGTTGGTGAGGCTGGCTTCCCAGGCGCCGTGGCCGGACGCGTTGTACATGAACAAGTGGTGGCGGGTTTGCAGCACGCGCTTCACGCCGTCGAAGGCGGCATCGTAGACTTCGACAAATTCCGGATCGTTGAAGTCGATGCTCGCGCGGTCCATCGCCCGCAACACGCTGTCCGGCATGTTGGTCGGGCCGGGATTGGCAAAAAAGTGCCGGCCGCGGGGCTTGGGTAGAGTCGTGCTCATGCTCGGGGTCCTGCCAGGGGCCGCCAGGGTGGCGGCGAGGCGGCATCCATGGCCGAACCAATCGGTTTGTAAAGGTCCAAGGCCGCAGGCCCGCCATGCTACCAACTGGAAAAAGCACTCGCGCACGCCGCGAGCTGGCAACGCCGCAACATCACCCTTGCTCCGGCCGAACCGCCTCGCTTACCTTTGGTCAAACCAACCACAAGTTGCACTGCGTTGCGGGGGGAGCCGGGATCATGCAGCAAGCCTGCCGTCTGGCGGCCATCATGCTCCTGGCCGCGCTTGCCGCAACCGGCTGCAAGCGCCAGCAGACATCCTTCGTCGCGCCGCCCCCGCCGCAGGTCGTCGTGGCGCAGGCATTGCGCCAATCCGTCACGCCATACCTGGAAGCGACCGGCAACCTGGTCGCCTACAACCAGGTGGATCTCGTGGCCCGCGTGTCCGGCTTCCTGCAAGCCATCAACTACACGGACGGCGCCATTGCCCACACCGGCCAGACCCTGTTCATCATCGAGCCCGCCCCCTACCAAGCCAAGCTGCAACAGGCGCAGGCCACGTTGCAGTCGGCGCAGGCGCAGGCCACGCAGACCGATGCGGAATACCAGCGCCAGGCATCGCTCGGCCGCACGGATTTTTCATCGCGCTCCACCGTGGACCAGGCGCTGGCCGCGCGTGACGCCAACCGAGCCAACGTGATCAGCGACCAGGCCGGGGTGACGCAGGCGGCGATCAATCTCGGCTATACGCAGGTCACGGCGCCGTTCGAGGGGATCGTGACGGCGCACCAGGTCTCCGCCGGCAGCCTGGTTGGCGCCAATGGGCCGACCACGCTCGCGACCATACTGCAGATCGATCCGATCTATGTCAGCTTCACGGTCAGCGAGCAGGATGTGCTGCGCGTGCGGGCGAGTTTGCGTGAGGCGGGGCTGGATGAGAAGCGGCTCGACAAGGTGCCGGTCGAGCTCGGACTGATGACGGAAAACGGATATCCGCATCAGGGCCATCTCGATTACGCGTCGCCGAACGTGGACCAAAGCAGCGGCACGCTGACGGTCCGCGGCATCCTGGCCAATCCGAACCACGTGCTGCTGCCTGGCTATTTCGTGCGCGTGCGCGTGCCGCTGCCGAAGCCCGCGGCGGAATCGCTGCTGGTGCCGGAGACCGCGTTGGGCACCGATCAGTCCGGGCGGTACCTGCTTGTCGTCGACAAGGACAATGTGGTGCAGCAACGCACCGTCACCACAGGCGATCGTGTCGGCGCGCTGCGGGTGATCGCGACCGGATTGCAGCCGAACGACCGGGTCATCGTCTCCGGCCTGCAGCGCGCGGTGCCAGGCGAGAAGGTGGCGCCGGAGGCGACCACGATCACCGCCACCATGCCCGCCCCCGGCAAGTCATAAGCCGATGATCTCGCGCTTTTTCATCGACCGGCCGGTGCTCGCCAACGTCCTGGCGATCGTCATGGTCTTGCTCGGCCTGGTTGCCATTGCGGTGCTGCCCGTCGCGCAATACCCCAACGTGGTGCCGCCCACCGTCCAGGTGACCACGCGCTATCCCGGCGCCAGCGCCGAAACCGTGATGAACACCGTCGCCCTGCCGATCGAGGAACAGGTCAACGGCGTGCAGGGCATGCTGTACATGCAGTCCACCAGCACCAGCGACGGCACCTATACCCTCACGGTGACGTTCAACATCGGCACCGATTTGAATTTCGCGCAGGTGCTGGTGCAGAACCGCGTCTCCAGCGCGCTGGCGGCGCTGCCGCAATCGGTGCAGGCGCAGGGCGTGGTGGTGCAGCAGCGGTCCACGTCGATCCTGCAGATCATCACCCTCACCTCGCCCGGCGGCCGCTACGACAGTTTGTTCCTCAGCAACTACGCCACCATCAATCTGGTGGATTCGCTGGCGCGCATCCCGGGCGTCGGCAATGTGAACGTGTTCGGTGTCGGCCAGTATTCGATGCGGATCTGGCTCGACCCGGAAAAGCTGAAGGCGCGCGGCCTGCAACCGCAGGACGTCATCAACGCGGTGCAGGCGCAGAGCCAGCAGGTCACCGGCGGTCAGGTCGGCACGCCGCCCGCGCCAGGCAACCAGGCCTTCCAGTACACGGTGAATGTCGCGGGCCGCCTGACCGATCCCGCCGCTTTCGGCGCGATCGTGGTGAAGGCGGCGAACGGTTCGGGCGGGCAGTTGACGCGGGTGAACGACGTGGCGCGCGTGGAACTCGGCGCACAGACCTATTCGCAGACGTTCCGTGCCAATGGCGAACCCGCGGCGGGCATCGCCATTTTCCAGTCGCCCGACGCCAATGCACTGGAGGTCGCCACCACGGTGCGCGCCCGGATGGCGGAACTGGCACGTGCCTTCCCGCCAAGCCTGCACTGGGACATCCCGTTCGACACCACGCGCTTCGTCAAGGCCTCGATCGACGAAGTGTACCGCACCCTGATCGAGGCCGCGGTGCTGGTCCTGATCGTCATCATGGTGTTCCTGCAGGATTGGCGCGCGACGCTGGTGCCCGCGACCACGGTGCCGGTGACGATCATCGGCGCCTTCGCGTTGATGGCGGCCATGGGCTTCACCGTGAACCTCTCCACGTTGTTCGCGTTGGTGCTCTCAATCGGCATCGTGGTCGATGACGCGATCGTGGTGGTGGAAGGCGCGACGCACCATCTGGAACGCGGCCTCTCCGCGCACGACGCCGCGGTGCGCGCCATGCAGGAATTGTTCGGGCCGATCATCGGCATCACGCTGGTGCTGATGGCAGTGTTCGTGCCGGCCGCGTTTCTCCCGGGCCTCACCGGGCGCATGTATGCCCAGTTCGCCATCGTCATCGCCGCGACCGCGTTGCTGTCCGCGATCAACGCCGCGACGCTGAAGCCGACGCAATGCGCGCTCTGGCTGCGCCAGCCCGTCCCCGTCGCACAACGCAACATTTTCTTCCGCGCCTTCGATCGCGCCTATTCGCCGGTAGAGCGAGGCTACACATCACTGATCGGTCGCATGGCGCGCCATGCGCCGGTCATGGCTGGCCTGGCATTGCTGGCGGGCGGGCTGGGCGCATGGGGCATCGCGCGGCTGCCCTCCGCGTTCATCCCGATCGAGGACCAGGGCTACCTCGTGCTCGGCCTGCAACTGCCGGACGGCGCGTCGCTGGAGCGCACCGAAGCCGTGCTGGCTCAGGCCACCGCGATCGCGCGTGCGACACCGGGCGTGGATCAGGCGATCGCCATCTCCGGCGTCTCGCCGCTGGACAACAATGCCTCGCTGGCATCGGCGGGCGCGGTCTATGTAGTCCTGAAGGACTGGTCGCAGCGCGGCAAAGGCGAAGGCCTGCGCGACATCTACCAGCATCTTCAGACCGCGCTCGACAAGATCACCGATGCGTCGTCGTTCGTCATCGTGCCGCCGCCGATCCAGGGCATCGGCAATGCCGGCGGCTTCACCATGATGATCGAGCAACGCGACGGCAGCGACGATTTCGCCAAGCTGCAACGCGTGACCCATACGGTGCTGGAAGATGCCGCCGGCCAGCCAGGTTTGCAGCGTCTGGTGAGTACCTTCCGCGCCGGCGTGCCGCAGATCGAGGTGGTGGTGGACCGCACCAAGGCCGAGGCTTTGGGCGTCTCGGTCGGCGACGTGTTCGCGACGCTGTCGGGTTATATCGGCTCCAGCTACATCAACCAGTTCAACCAGTTCGGCCGTACCTTCCAGGTCTATGCGCAGGCCGATTCGCGGTTCCGGCTGAACATGAGCGACATCCTCCAGCTTACCGTGCGCGGCCAGAGTGGGCAGATGGTGCCGCTGGGCGCCGTGGTACAGGTGCGGCCGACGGTCGGCCCGGCGATGGTCACGCTGTACAATTTGTATCCTGCCGCCAGCATCGTCGGCGCCCCGGCGCCCGGCTACAGCTCAGGCCAGGCGATTTCGATCATGGAAGACCTCGCCAACAAGGTGCTGCCGCGCGGCACCGGTTATGAATGGACCGCCATGTCCTACCAGGAGAAGGCGGTCGGCGGGCAGATCTATCTGGTGTTCGGCCTTGGCCTGCTGTTGGTGTATTTGTGCCTCGCCGGGCAGTACGAAAGCTGGATCGCACCACTGTCGGTCATTCTCGCCGTCCCGCTGTCGCTGAGTGGACCCGCGCTCGCGCTGGGCGGACTGGGGTTGGCGAACAATCTCTACACGCAGATCGGCCTCGTATTGCTCATCGCGCTTTCGGCCAAGAATGCGATCCTGATCGTGGAAGTGGCGCGCGACCGCCGCAGGCACGAGGGCATGGCGATCATCGCCGCGGCGGTGGATGCCGCGCGGACGCGGTTCCGGCCGATCGTCATGACGTCGTTCGCCTTCATTCTGGGCGTGGTGCCGCTGGTACTCTCCACCGGCGCCGGTGCGGCCGCGCGCATTTCGCTGGGCATCAGCGTGCTGACCGGAATGCTCGCCTCCACCTGCCTCGCGGTATTGTTCGTGCCGTCGTTCTTTGTCGTGCTGCAGGGCGTCGAGGAACGCATGCGCAAGCCGGCGCGGGTGGAGGAGGTGAAGAACGGCGTGAGCTGAAGCGCCCGCCCACGCTGCCCGCCGCCGGCGGGACGCCCGCTAACGCGCCCCGGCAAGCGCCGCCAATGGCCGCTCGGGATGCACGAACAACCACAGCACCCCGCCCGCGATGCCCGATAGCGAGATCCCGATCATCGCGCCCGACCAGCTTCCGGTCCACGACACCAGCGCCGCCATCAGCATCGGTCCTGCCACCCCCGCGGCATTGCCCCAGAAATTGGTCCACCCGGAGACCAGCCCCGTCGCGCCGCGTCCCAGGTCCTGCGTGGACGGCCATATCGAGACCTGCGTCACCCCGACCGATGCCAGCGATACGCACAGCAGGGCCATCATGAGCGGCACACCCGGCGTGCGCGCGGCCAGAATCAGCGTCACGGCACTGACAACAAAGCCGGCGATCGCCAGCGGAACCCGCGTCGCCCAGACGCTGCCGGTACGGCGCAGGATCGCGTCCGCCGCGGCACCGGTGGCGAATACCGAAATGAACATCGCGACCCAGGGCAGCGAGGCATAGATCCCCATCGCCTTCAGCGACTGGTGACGCGCGGTGATCAGATAGGTCGGCAGCCAGGTGCCGTAAAAACTCTGGATCATGACCAGGAAAAAGTACTGCACGCCGATCGCCCAGAACTGCACTTCCGCCAGGCAGTGCAGGAATGCGCCCGGAGGGGCAGGCGGGGCGGCTCGGTCCTCGCCATGGCCGATCGCGGCGATCTCGCTTGGGGTGATGTTCGGATGCTCTTCTGGATGGTCGCGAAAGAACGTCAACCATGCGATGCCGAGCAGGATGCCCAGCGCGCCATAGGCGTAGAACGCCCAGCGCCAGCCGAAACTTGCGATCACCCAGGTGGTGATCGGCGCGGCGGCGATCGGCCCGAGATAAAGCCCGCCAAGCAAGATGGAGTTGCCCTTGCCGCGCTCGCGCAAAGGGAACCAGCGGCGGATCGCCACGATGGAGGAGGGCCAGTCCGCCGCCTGCCCCACCCCAAGCAGCGCGCGCAGCCCGATGAACGAGACCAGATTGAAGCCGAGCGGCGTCGCCGCGGTCAGCGCCGACCACATCGCGTTGGCCCAGAACAATGCGCGGCGCGGGCCGAAACGCTCCGCCAGCCAGCCGCCCGGAACCTGCAATGCCGCATAGGTCCAGGAAAAGCTGGTCAGGATGATCGACATCTCAAACAGGGAAAATCCGTATTCGTGCTGGATCGTCGGCGCGGCGACCGCGATCGCGGTGCGGTCGAGCGACATCACGAAGGTGATCGGCGCGATCAGATAGAACATCAGCGACCAACGCAGGCCGCCGCTGCGGGAGGACATTGCGGACTCCTTTTGCGATGCGGCAAACGTTGCAGAGGCTCGGACGCGGCGCAATGCTGGCGGCCCATGCAGCCCCGCGATCCAACACCATGACCGCGTTTCCGTTGGTTTTCGCGGGCGATCCGCACCGGAATTTTATGCCCATTCTGCGCGCCTGCGCGGCGCTGCCGCCGGGTGTTCTGGTCTTGCTCGGCGACTGCGAATGCGACGCGCCGCTGCCGCGGATGCTGGCGCCCGCGCTGGCGGCCGGCTGGGACGTGCGATGGATCCTCGGCAACCGCGACACCGACAGCGTGCCCGCTTACGACAACCTGGTGGACGCGTATCCGCAGGGCGACATCGGTGGCCGCGTGGTGGAGATCGGCGGCGTGCGGATCGCCGGATTGTCCGGCGTATTCAAACCGCGGGTGTGGCACCCGGTGGAGTGTGAGCAACCGCAGTTTCAGACGCGCGCGGCATTCCTCGCGGCATTGCCGGAGAAGGAGCATTGGCGTGGCGGCCTGCCGTTATGGCATCGCGATACCATCTTCCCGGAGGATTTCGGCCGGCTGCGAGGGAAGGAATTCGATGTGCTGGTGACGCATGAAGCGCCTTCCTCGCACCGGCATGGATTTGCCGTGATCGATGCGCTTGCCGCGCAAGGCGGGGCGCGCTGGATCGTGCACGGGCATCACCATGAGAGGTACGAGGCGACGTTGGAGAACGGTGTGCGCGTGCGAGGGTTGGGCGTGGCGGAATGCTGGGTGGCGGCGTTGCGTTAGCGGCCTGCCCGGCCAGCGAATGCGGATCCGCATCTGTTCGCCTCAATTGTTCCATCAGTTGGGAACAACCGTGTTACGCGGATGCCGGCGGCCCTGCCGCAATGCCCGTCAGCGCCGATAACGCGTCCGCCAGCCCCGGTGCGCAGCCGAGAATTGGATTGCCGGCCCGCGGCCCCTCGCCTTCCAGGAATGCGTTGATGTCCGCGCCCGCTTCGCGGAGCAATACCAGACCCGCCGCCACATCCCAGAGATTGATGTGCAGTTCGACATAAGCGTCGGACCGGCCGGCAGCGACTTCCGCCAGGCCCAGCGCGCCGGACCCGCCCAGCCGCAATGTCGCCCCCTGCCCCATCAAGCGCTCGCAAAGCGTCAGGAAGGCGCTGTTAGGACGCCTGTGCGACCAGCCGACCTCGATGACCGCGCGCTCCAACGCCACGGTCTCCGCCGCCCTGATCGTGGCGCCGTTCAGCGTCGCTCCGCCGCCCAGGCGCGCCCCATAGGTCTCCGCCAGCGCCGGCGCGGCGATCACGCCGATCAATGGCGTGCGGTCCTCCAGGCACGCCACCGAAACACAGAAGCGGCGCAGGCCACGCATGTAGTTGGCGGTGCCGTCGATCGGATCCACCACCCAGCGCAGGCTTCCCCCGCGTGCCACGCCCGCTTCTTCGCCCTGGAAACCATCCTCCGGAAACGCCGCCGCGAGGCGCTCGGAGAGAAAACGTTCGACGGCGCCATCGGCCTCGGTCACCCAATCCTGCGGCCCCTTCAACGACGGGCTGAGGCCGGCGCGCATCCGCATCGCCATGGCGCCCGCCTCGCTCGCCAGCGCCACCGCGGTCTCGTAACGTTTTTCCAAGGCGGCCATGATGTCCTCACGTACAAGGGCTCCGCACGAACTGGCGCCGCGGCGGCGTGATGGCAAGCACCCATGCTCCTCAGGCAAACCAACACCAGCCGCCCGCGCCAATCTTCCCATTCCGTGGTGATAACAATGCCGGCAATTCTAGAAACTGGAAACGGCTGCGTGACAGAATAATGACAATCGGCAGCAAAAAATTCGCGATTCAGGCATGTGGATTTTGATCTTCCAGCTTGCGGAAAAACCGCGCTTGCGGTCTGATCCAGCCGTAGTCATCAGGCCAAAGCACCATGCCGCTGGAGCATGTCCTGCCGGACGCCGTGCAGCCGATCGCCGAACGACGCCAGGCCGGCCAGGCCCTCCGCAAGGTCGCGCCGCGGAGCGTCCATGCGTCCTGGAAGCCGCCGCCCAGCCGGCGCGATCCGGTCCAGACGCTGATCGATACCGACCGCCATCGGCTGTCGCACTTGCTGCCGATCCGCTACGGCCGCATGCGCGTCTCGCCTTTCGCCTTCCTGCGCGGTTCCGCCGCCGTCATGGCCGCCGACCTCGCCGAGACGCCCGCCAGCGGCCTATGGGCGCAATCCTGCGGTGACTGCCATCTGGCCAATTTCGGCACCTTCGCCTCGCCCGAAGGCACGCCGATCTTCGACGTCAACGATTTTGACGAGACGCTGCCGGCACCTTTTGAATGGGACCTGAAACGACTGGCCACCAGCTTCGCGGTCGACGCTTTGGGCCGTGGCGAGAACGACAAGGCCGCCCGGCACCTCGCGCGCACGGTCACGCTGTCCTACCGCGCCCATATGGTGGAACTGGTGAAACTGGATCCGCTCAGTGCCTGGCGGCTGCGCATCGACATCGTGCCGGTATTGAACAGTATCGATGACGTGCGCCTGCGCGAGCGCTGCCAAAAACGACTGCAAGCAGCGACCGACGCCTCGCACAAGGGCTACCCCAAACTGATCGAGCGCCGCAAAGGCGAATGGCGTATCCGCGCCCGTCCGCCATTGCTCATGCCGCTGTCGGATCAGGCGGACGACACGCATGAACTCGCGGCGCGCGCGGCATTCGAATCCTACAAACTGAGCCTGCCGGAGGAACGCCGGATCCTGGTCGATCGCTACACGCTGGCTGACGTCGCCTTCAAGGTCGTGGGTGTGGGCAGCGTCGGCACCTTCTGTGCCATCGCATTGCTCGCAACCGCCGACGATGCCTTGCTCTTGCTGCAATTGAAGGAGGCATCCGCCTCGGTCCTCGCGCCTTATGCCGGGCCGAGTCTCTATTCCAACCAAGGCCAGCGCGTCGTCGTGGGCCAGCGTTTGATGCAGACGCTGCCTGACATTTTTCTCGGCTGGACGGCGGACCGCGGCGACGACCAGCACTGCTATGTGCGCCAGTTGAAGGATTCGCGCCTGGCACAGGTCGGCGAACTGTCGGAGCAAGCCATGGCGCATCACGCGATGCTGTGCGGGGCGACACTGGCGCGCGCGCATGCCCGCACCGGCGATCCGGCGCGGATCGCGGGATACATGGGCTCGGGCGGCGTGTTCGATGCGGCGATCGCGGATTTCGCCATCGCCTATGCAGGACAGGTCGAGCGCGACTGGCGATTGTTCCTGGAGGCAATCAAGGCGGGCGCGATCGAGGCCAAGGCGGCGTAACGGGCATTGCCACCGACCCGACGCGGTCTCGTGCCGGGACGCCGCGCTGGATGGCCTCTCCAATTTTCGCTAGGCTCCCGCCAGAGACGCCAATGGCAAGGGAGCCAGTCCATGACCGCAGAGACCAAAGGCCGCATCCGCCACGTCGCGTTGAGCGTCGAGGACCCGTGGGAAACCGCCGAATTCTACAAGCAGGCAGTGGGATTGCAGGAAGTGACCGAACTCGACGGCCCGCTGGCCGAGGGGGTATTCCTGACCGACGGCGTGGTCAACCTCGCGATCCTGCATTTCAAGAGCGATGAGGCGGCACAAGGCACCGGCAAGGACTTCGTCGGCATTCACCATATCGGCTTCTGGGTCGACGACGTGGTGGAGCAAGGCAAGATCGCGCGCAACGCCGGCGCGACCTGGATCATGGGCGATCCGAACAATCCGGACGGGTACGAAGTGAAGCACACCGACCTGTCGGGCATCATCTTCGATATCGCGGCGCATGGCTGGGCAGGGTCGCAGAAGAATCCGGGCGAGGCCGACAATATCGCGCATCCCAACCCACAGCGCCGGCTGGCGAAGTTCGATGACCGGCGCGCGCGGGCGCAGGCGAAGATCGCGGCGATGGGCGCGCGGGAGACCGCTGCCGCGGCAGAGTAAGGGTCGGGGGCATTGCCCCCGAACCCCCACCGGGAGGCTCTGCCTCCTGGACCTCTGGCAAAGGCACAGCCTTTGCAATCCATCTGTTTGGCTGGATGGAGGGGCGGGGGCATGGCGGGTGAGCGCGGCG
>Ga0335072_10004425_pt1 | contig 20878 bp, 12 predicted proteins | sample Lox_Sample_21_FD_206725 | JGI IMG/M metagenome (GOLD analysis project Ga0335072, IMG submission 206725) | Soil microbial communities from Loxahatchee National Wildlife Refuge, Florida, United States - Lox_Sample_2.1 | ecosystem: Environmental > Terrestrial > Soil > Wetlands | place: USA...
CATGTCCTGCGACCATCCGCCGCCGCGAATCAGAATCGGCTTGCCGTTTACGCGAAATAAGCGGCTTCCGTTCGCGGTGTACTCCGATGTAACTTCTCTGATGCCGAAGTCGACGCTTTTTTCATCGGTAACAACGCCGTCTGCGTTGAATCGCACAGTCAGGCGCTCGAGGTGCGGGTCACCCATCTGCCATGGCCACCAGACCTTTGGATCGCTGACGCGGAGTTGAGAATATTGCGCCGGTGAGAAGACCAGGGTGCGGTATTCGTTCGCCGCGAGTTCAACCGGCTGCTCGAACTTCACTCCTGCAACGACGCCCGAGGCTACGCCATTAATGGCGCGATCGCTCGCGTTATGCAGTTCGGCGTATACGGTGAGATCGGCAACGTTGAGCGAGTCGTCTTCAAAATGTGTTGTGACCATCGGCGAACGCACCGTTACGGCGCCGGTTGCTTCAACGTCGACCGCGCCCCACAGTCCCATATCTTTATCAGGCGGCGCAGGATTCCAATCGACCCAGTTGATGCCGAGATCCTTTTCAGTCGGCGCGAACGTTTCTACGGCGAGGGCGTTCTCTCCGTTGCGATTGGCGTAACCGGTCACATCGAAGTCGTAAGTGTGGTACGCTCCGGCTACTGCGGTTTTGTCAGCGACGAGATGGCCGTTAAGCCAGATATCGGCTCGATAGTTGATGCCGCCAAAATGCAGCCACACCTTGCCATCCTTTTCGCTTGCGACGGGAGTCTTGAATTCGGCGCGATACCACCAGCCACAGCGATAGGGACTATCGGCAGGCATGGGCAGGTTCGCAAAAAGCTGTCCGATCGGATAAGTCGTTCCCGGAATCTGGCGAAGGTTCTGGCCGAAATAAGGATCGGGGAAGACGCCTGCGGCGACCTGGGCGGCAAGCACTGTGCTCGGAATCGAAGCCTTCAGCCAATCGTCAGACTGAAAACCCGGCGTCGATATCCTGGGGCCGTCCGCGCTCGTCTTGCACGCCGACTGGAGACGCCAGCCGTCATGCAAGTGAGTAACTGTTCCAGCGTTCGCGCTTAATGGAAACGCAATGGCTGCAATGAGTCCTAAGACTTTTCCGGAGTTCATGTACCTTCAAAACCTTCTTTGCATTCCGCATGCGGGAAAATGATTATTCAATCGTTTGAATAAGGCAATATCGGCTATGCCTGCCGGTCGTGTCAAGTTTCAATTCCATTCCGGCTGCTGACTTTTTGCCGGCGCGCCGGCGGCGGGCCAGTCGAACTGCGAACAATTAATTCGGGGCGCGCCTTGAAGAGCAGAGATGCATCGTCCGTGCCGCGCCCTCTTTTTCCGATGGCTCGCATTACCCACTCGGCGGACCGGATGCCCATCTCTTTAAGCGGCTGGCGAATGGTGGTGATGGGTGGAGTGGCAACTTCGGCCGGAAGGATTCCGTCAAAACCCACGACCGAGCAATCGCGAGGCACGCACACGCCCGCATTCGCAAGACCGCGTATGACGCCGAGTGCGGTTAAATCGTCGAAAGCAACCACGGCAGTGAACGATCGTCCCGACGCAAGCATCTCATTGGCTATGCGAATGCCGCCCTCAAAGCCCGAAGTTGGATCGACCAGGCCCGGCAACTGGAATACCAATTTCGGATTGAGTTTGATGCCTGCAGCTTCAGCGGCGCATTGAATACCGGCCCAGCGAGGGTCGCTATCAAACATCTCCTCCGGTCCGCGAATTACAGCGACGTTCCTGTGTCCCAGTTCTGTGAGGTGCCGCATGGCGAGAGCGCCGCCGGCCTCGTTGTCAACGAGTACCGAGTCGATGCCACGCCCGGTCAGATCGCGCCCGATGATCACAATGGGCACATGATTCTTCTTCAAATCCGCAAGAATATTGGTTTCTTCGAATACCCAGCTCGCAATAACGATGAGGCTCTCGGCGCGGCGTTCGAGAATCATCTTCATATAGTTGTCGAAGAGGCGACGCTGTGACTGCGCGTCGATCAGCAAGGGCAGGTAGCGCGCGCGATAAAGTCCGGTTTGAATTCCCTGGACGACCGGAATGCAGAATGGATCAGAGAGATCGTAGGCGAGTACGCCGATAGTCTGGCTGCTGCGGCTGCGCAGAGAGCGCGCGAATGCGTCGGGGTGGTAGCCGAGCTTGAGCGCCATGGCGCGGATGCGGTCGCGGGTCTTGGCTGCCACGTTTCGCGAAAGCGGCGCCTCGCTCAGCACAATGGAGACGGTCGAAACCGAGAATCCGCAGGCGCGAGCGATGTCGAGCAGCGTTACGTGTCCTGACTTTTGTTGAGCCAATTCACCAATCTCCGCGCCGGCGCTTTTATGAGGGCCGGTTCTGCCTGCGCCACACCGTTCCAGGGGCATTTTTTGCTTGACAGGCAATCAGGGTGCACCTACTATAGCATAACTATTCAAACGTTTGAATAGAGAGATTCGCATTGAGGATTGGCCATGACCTTGAAACAAAAAGGTGCAATTGAATCGCTCCGGCTCCTGACCGCCGTTTTCATACTTGCCTGCTCCGCGGCAGCATTATTGGCGCAGGCGGGCAGGGGCGGAATAAGCGGGCTGGTGACCGACCAGAGCGGAGCCATCATCCCCGGCGCCGCGGTCACGGCGGAAAATACGGCGAACGGGTCAAAATTCTCCACGGTCGCATCGGCGGCCGGCCTATACTCTTTCGTCTCTCTCTCGCCGGGCACCTACCAGATATCAATCTCAGAGAAGGGATTCGAATCGGAGGTCCTCAGAAATATTCCGGTCACTGTCGATCAAGTGACCACGGCCAACGCAGCGCTCAAGGTAGGTAGCGCCGCTGAGACGGTGACCGTAACTGAGACCACGGCACTGGTCGATACCAGCAACTCCACCGTCGGTCAACTCATTTCCGCCGATACAATCGACCGCGTTCCGCTGCTTACCCGAAACGTCTTCGACCTCGTCCAGTTGAGCCCCGGCGTTACGCCGGCTAACGGCGCGCCAAATTCATCGAGCTCGTACGCGATTGAGAACATCTCATCGGGGCGGCCTGGAGTGGATGTCTCCTCGTATACGATTAACGGCGCGATTGTGGGCTCGGTTTATTACATGGTTGACGGCAGCCCCATCGGCATCGCCGAAAACAACGCCGCCGCGATTATCCCTGCAATGGAAATCCCCGAAGACGGTGTGGACGAGACGCGCGTTGAGACGCAGAACACGCCAGCCTCTTATCAGAGCGGCGGGGCAGGCGTCATCAGCCTGGTGACAAAATCAGGCACCAATAATTTTCATGGCGATGCTTTTGGAGTGTTCAGGCCCGACGCGCTTGCAGCAAACGAATACTTCAATAAGCAGAGTGAGATTGCAAACGGCCAGCCGAATACTCCGCCTTCGTTCTATCGTTATCAGGAGGGTGGAGCAATCGGCGGTCCGATCCGTCACGACAAGCTCTTCTTTTTTGCCGACTACGAGGCCACGCAGCAGGAGCTATTCGACGGCTCCAACTACTTTACGGTGCCCACGACCGCAGAGCGTGGAGGCGATTTCTCGGCTGACAGTTTTACCATTTACGATCCGACGCAACCTGACATCGCGACCGGGCCGAATGCGGGCACGAGGCAGCCCTTCTACCAAAATAAGATTACGAATCCCAATTCGACTGCGCTCAAGTTCCTTTCGGAATTCCCCAAGTGCAATTACCCGAGCCCGTCCACCTGCGATCAGAGCTCCGACGACCTCTCTATTAACTTTTTCAAGCCGGGACTCGACCCTTCGACTGCGCAGCGATTTGATGTTCGCATGGACTGGGACAAGAGTGAAAAGCAGCGCATCTTCGGGCGCTTCTCCTTTGATCGTCTCTTCACTTCCACATTTAACGCCTTCGGCAACATGTGGGATCTAAACTACGCACAGAATGTAACCAACGGACGCAACTTTCTGCTCGCTGACGATCTTACGCTCGGCCCGACATCTGTTCTTCAACTGCGGTACTCATTTACACGTCATTATGAGAACCAGGGCGGCGATCCTTCGCAGGTGGGATTCGACATCACCACGCTCGGTTTTCCGCAGTCGCTCGCCCAGCAGGAGGTCTACAAGCTTTTGCCGTTTGTAATCTTCAACGACAATGGAAGCGGCATCGGCGGCACGGCGGACTACAACACATTCCAATATGCCAGCGAGAACAATGACGCCAGCGCGACTTTAACCAAGGTCCTCGGTAAGCACGAAATTTCGACGGGCTTCGAATACATGAAGCGCTTCCTCAACGTAGGCCAGCCGCCGGCTCCTTCCGGTTCGTATCTGTTCGATATATCGGCGACGGATCAGACTGTGACCTCGGCCAATGGCGGTAGCGACTTTGCATCGTTTCTTGTCGGCATGGGCACCGAACCAGGGTCAGAGTCGAGCGACTACCCCAACTTCACCAAGGATCTGTTCGCAGCCGAAGCCAATCCCTATTACGCGGCGTTTCTTGAGGACACATGGCATCCGACCAAAGCACTCACGGTTACCGCCGGCCTCCGTTGGGATATTTTTGGCGGAAGAACCGAGCGCCACAACCGGCTTGAGTATTTCGATTCCACAGCGGCGGATACTTTCAGCGGTGTCTCCTATACGGGCTCCGAAGTCTACGCAGGCGGCAACAACCGCACTCCATTTACTACCAACCTGCATGACCTGGCCCCGCGTCTCGGCTTCTCATGGCAGCCGAATAATGTGCTCGTCGTGCGCGGCGGCGGTGGTTACTACTATGGCCCCAGCCCGCAGATGGTGGGCAGCACTTCGCTCGACAGCGACGGGTTTTCATCGCAGACAACATGGAATGCGACGAATTGGAATGAAGACCCCAACACAATCGCGTGGGATTGCGCCAACCTGGGGCAGCAGGCCTGCCAGGGAGACCAGGGCAACACGGTGATGATCAGTTCAGTCAGCAATCCTTTCCCCAACGGCGTTGTGCCGCTCACCGGCAACAGCCCCACCGCGCTGCTGGGCACAACCCTGAACACCATGTTTCACTCGCAGCGCACGCCCGTTGCATACGACTTCAACTTTGGATGGGAACTGCAACTTCCATCCCAGATGGTGCTCAGCGCCGCTTACGTCGGAAGCCGAGGTCTGTTTCTGCCGCTCTCGGCGGTGGATCTGAATCAGCTCGATCTGTCGACGATCAACCAGTATCAGGCTGGATTGTTTAACAACAGCGTCCCCAACCAATGGGCGTCGATCCAGCCACCGACCAATGCCAACTACGGCTCCTCGACCGTCCCGCTTTGGGTTTCGCTGCAACAATATCCGCAGTTTGGCGACGGCAGCTATGGCGCCGGCAACGGAGTATTGGTGCACGGCTATCCCGGCGGCGACTCAGAGTACAGTTCGCTGCAGACAAAGTTGCAAAAGCGCCTGGTGCATCACTTTACTACGCTGGTCAGCTTCACCTGGGCAAAGCTCATGACCGACGATGGCAATCCGCCGCTGGGTTTTGTCGGTTCTCATTTAGGCGCACCGCAGGATTGGAGAGATATGCGGTATGAGCACTCAGTGAGCCCGCAGGACGTGAAACTCCAGTTCACCGGCGAAGTTTCGTACGATCTACCCATCGGTCAGGGAAGAGAACTGAATCTCAACGGCATCGGAAACTCCGTGCTCGGCGGCTGGACCGCCAACCTCATCGCTTATGTAAGCGACGGCGTTCCGATCGCTTCGCCGCTCTCTGGCTTGCAGCCTTCTTACTTCAATCAACGAGCCAACCTTACCTGCAATCCTGGCGCCGGTGCTCCTCACACAGCGAATGTCTGGTTTAATATGAACTGCTTCTCATTCCCGGCGAGCCCGTTCGTCCCCGGCACTGCGCCAGCGTATATGGCAAACGTGCGCACCATGGGCGCGCAGAACTTCGATCTCTCGCTGTACAAGAACTTCACGATGGGCGGCGAAAGGGATCTGCGGATTGAAGTTGCGTCTTATAACATTGCCAACAGGGCGCAGCTCGGCATGCCTAACGTTCCGTCTCTTCTTGTCCCGGCAGACTGGGGCCTGATTACTGCGACGGTCAACACGCCGCGCCAATTCCAGTTCGGAGCGCGTTACACGTTCTAGGCTTCTTCCCCGGCGGCCCTTTGCACACACCCATCGTCCAAGAGCGAAAGGGCCGGCCCTCATTCAATCATCGTAAGAAGCAACGCAAGGATCCTAATGTCCTCTAATCGGGAAAGCGCTGTCGAGCAGCCGGTCGGTCTCAGGCGCTCGCTTCGCTTTTGGGATCTGATCCTCTACGGAATCATCCTCATTCAACCGACGGCCCCGATGCCGAGCTACGGCGTCATCTCCAACGAGGCTCATGGCCATGTGGTTACGGCCATAATGCTGGCGATGGTCGCCATGCTGTTCACATCCATCAGCTATGGCCGCATGGCGCGCATCTATCCGCACGGAGGTTCGGCGTTTCTTTACGTCGGCAGGCAGATTCATCCCAGCCTCGGCTACCTGACCGGCTGGTGCCTGGTGATGGATTACGTTCTCAATCCTCTGATCTGCACAATCTGGTGCAGCCGCGCAGCCATCAACTTTGTTCCTGAAATTCCGTACATCATATATGTCGTCGCCTTCGCCGTTCTCTTTACCATGCTCAACTGCAACGGCGTTGAGACCTCAGCGAAGATCAACGCGGGTATGGCAGCAGCGCTCGGCATCGTCATTCTTCTGGTAATTGTTGCGGCTATCCGTTACCTCTTCGGCCTGCACTCCTATCCTTCGGGCTTTTTCACGCTGCCGTTCTACGATCGCTCCACGTTCACTTCATCGGGGCTGCTGCGCGGCACATCGATTGCCGTGCTCACTTACATCGGCTTCGACGGAATCTCGACCCTGACGGACGAAGCAAAAGACCCCAAACGCAATGTTCCGCGTGCCATCGTCGGCACGTGCATTGTCACCGGCGTGCTGGCCAGCATTGAAGTTTACCTGGCACAGCTTGCCTGGCCGCACGGAGGCACTTTTCCCGACATCGACACTGCTTATGTTTTTATCTCCGGTCGCATCGGCGGTCCTGCGCTCTTCGCCATCGTTAACGGAGCATTGCTTCTCGCCACCATTGGTTCCGGCATGGCTTCGCAGCTCGGCGCAGCGCGGCTCATGCTGGCCATGGGGCAGGACGGCGCGCTGCCGCCGCGATTCTTTGGCGTCGTCCACCCAAAGAACCGGATTCCCCGCAATAACGTGCTGCTCATTGGCGGCATCTGCATGGTGGGCGCTCTTTGCATGAGCTATCAACTCGGTACCGAGCTGCTCAACTACGGCGCGCTGCTGGCGTTCATGGGCGTGAACGTGGCCGCCCTGCTGCAGGCGTGGCAGGAAGACAGACTGCGTCTCTGGTACGTGCAGTTGTTCGCCATCGGCGGCTTTGCCACTTGCGCTCTGCTGTGGTGGGGCCTCGGTCCTTTGGCCAAAACCGTCGGCACAATCTGGGCGCTGTTTGGCATTGCACTGTGGGTCATTCGCCGCCGTCAAACCCATCTGCCCGAAAGCGAAGCTTGAGGCTGCCGGCCTTTTCACTGTCTCCACACCTATCCGCAATATGACTGCGAGATGTAGGATTCTTGCGTGCACCTCCGTGCCCTTTCAGGCGAACTGATCGCCATCACAGTCTCGAGTTCGCAGCAATGAAAGAGTGATCAGAGGTGATCAGGGACAATCCGATGACAAGTTCGCGCCTTTCTCTTTTCTCTCTTGCTTCAATCGTTCTCACTTCGGTCTTCTGCGTTTTGTTGAACGCGCAGCAGGCGCCGGCAGCAAACGCGGCTCCAGTTGCGGATGCTTCGGCGGCGCAGAGCATTCCTCCGGCAGACAATCCCATTGCCGATCCCAAGGCCGTGGTCACCGCAGGCCATGCGCGCTTTACCGTCCTTACGCCGCAGCTCATCCGTATGGAGTGGTCGGCCGACGGCAAATTTGAAGATCATGCGTCGCTGGTGTTTCTGAATCGACACATGCCGGTGCCGAAGTTCATTCAGAAAATCGAATATGCGGGCAAAGTTGGCGTTCTGCACATCAAAACTGACTCGTTGGAACTTTCATATACAGTTGACGGAACGCCGGACGCGAAGGGCAATTTCACCGCCGACAACCTTTCCATGACTATCACCGTCGACAGCAAACAGGTGGTCTGGCACCCCGGCCTCGAAGATCCTGAAAACCTGCAGGGCACCACGCGCACGCTCGATACAGCCCGTGGAAGCCACACTGAAGAGCCCATTGGGCAGGGGCTTGTCTCGCGTTCAGGATGGGTGCTGGTCGACGACTCCACGCGCCCGCTCTTCGACTCGTCGGATTTTCGTTTCCTCGAGGGCGAAAAGAGCCCGTGGCCGTGGGTGATGGAGCGCCCCGACAATGAAAAGCCCGGCTCCTACGTTGACTGGTACTTCTTTGGATACGGCCACGAGTACGCCAAAGCCCTCGGCGACTTTGTTCGCGTAGCCGGGCGCATTCCGCTGCCGCCGCGCTTTGCCTTTGGTACGTGGTGGTCGCGCTACTGGGCGTATAGCGACCAGGAGCTAGACCAGCTCATCAAGGGATTTCACGAGAACGACACGCCGCTCGATGTGCTGGTGATCGATATGGACTGGCACCTGAGCCACGAGCAACTGAAAGCGGCGTGGGGTGAAAACGATCAGTCAGGCGAGTGGACCGGCTGGACCGGATACACGTGGAACAAGACGCTCTTTCCGGACCCCGATGAGTTCCTGAAAAAGATTCACGAAGAGGGATTGAAGGCCACGCTGAACCTGCATCCGGCGTCGGGAGTACAGCCGTTCGAGGCAGCATATCCGGCGATGGCCCGCGCGATGGGTGTCGATCCTGCGACAAAAAAATACATCCCCTTCGACATCACCGACAAGAAGTACGCCACCAACTACCTGAACCTGTTGCACCACCCGCTCGAGAAACAGGGAATCGATTTCTGGTGGCTCGACTGGCAGCAGTGGCAGCATACAAACCTACCTGGCGTGATGCCCACCTGGTGGCTCAACTATGTTCACTTCACCGATCAGCAGCGCGAGGGCAAGCGTCCGTTGCTCTTCCATCGCTGGGGCGGGCTCGGCAACCACCGCTACCAGATCGGCTTTTCAGGCGACACCATTTCGGTATGGGATTCGCTCGCCTTCCAACCCTGGTTCACCGCAACCGCAGCCAACGTTGGCTACGCGTATTGGAGCCACGACATCGGCGGTCACATGCCCGGCGCAGTCGATCCCGAGCTGTTCACGCGCTGGGTGCAGTTCGGAACCTTCAGCCCCATCCTGCGCACCCACACCACCAAGAACCCTGACTCCGAGCGCCGCATCTGGGCCTATCCCGAACCCTATTCCGCCATTCTTCGCAACGCGTTTCAATTGCGTTACGCCATGCAGCCCTACCTGTATACTGAGGCGCGCCGCACTTACGACACAGGTGTCGCATTCTTCCGTCCGCTTTATTACGACTGGCCTGAAGAAGACGCGGCATACACGAGCAAGGGCGAGTACATTTTTGGCAGCCAGATGATGGCGGCGCCTGTCGTTGCTCCTGTCGATAAGGTCAGCGGGCTTGCGACCGAGCAGGTTTGGATTCCCTCGGGCGAATGGATTGAATGGCCGAGCGGCAAGCATTTCACTGGTCCATCGACAGTGGAGCGGACTTTTGCCATCAATCAGATTCCGATCTATGTGCGGGCGGGCGCCATTGTGCCCATGCAGCCGCCCATGCTCTACACGGGCCAAAAACCGGTCGATCCGCTGATCGTGAATGTGTGGCCGCTCAAGCCGGGCGCGTCGAGCAGTTATTCGGTGTATGAAGACTCTGGCGTTTCGGTCGAGTATCAGCGCGGCGTCTTTACGAGACTACCGATCAAAGCTGCACAAACCGGCGATACATTACGTGTTGAGATTGGTCCCGTTGAAGGCAGTTTCCCGGGAATGCTCAAGAACCGGAGTTATGAGCTGCGCCTGCCTGCAGACTGGCCACCTGAAGTGGTCACCGTGAATGGCAAGCCAGTGCCGCAGGGCAGCGTGGGCAAGCCGGGCTGGACCTATGTTGGAAACACACTTACCACGGTAATTCCGACCGCGAGCTTCAGCACTTCCGCCAAAGTGACTTTCGAGATCCATCGCGCGGCCGGTCTTACCGCACGCCGTGCTGAGATCGACGGCTTTGCCGGAACGATGACGCGCCTGCGCGCTGCCTACGACTCAATGCAAAGCACCGGGCCAGTCTCCGGACCGCCTGAGGAACTTGTCGAGGCAATGCAGGCCGGCGACAGGCTGAGTTACTTTCCACAGCGCGCCGTTGCTGAGATTGCCCACCTGCGCGAGTTATTGCCTAAGGCCCAGGCCGCGGTTCATGCGATTGAGCCCGGTTTCCAGCAGGGAATCGATAACTACGTCAACCACGAAGCCAAAGATCCGCAAAAGCCGGCCGACTTTGATGTCCGCGTGCAAAACCGAATCGACATGATGAAGCGCGCGGTCATTACGGTCGACGAGGCGGCGAAATAGACCGTCGGCGAAATCTGCTGCGGCCAGGCGAGATTCACTCCGCCAAACAGAACACAGAAAAACTCACTTCGATGTGTCTCTGCGCCACCATGGGCCTCCCGATATCAGTGCCGCCGCGCGAGCATCACAGTTTTCTCACGCCCCATTCATGCTTTCCTTATTCATAGTGGCTATGCTCAAGCTCAATTGATATTGACTTCGATTGCGCAACTCTCAGCGCGTCGACTCTTTTCTCAGTAGGCTTCGGACGCAGGTAAATTACCGGATTGAATAGAGTTCCATTTAATTTATTCGGCGCGAACGCGACTAAGAAGCTAATCTGCATGCGAGGTGATAAGCAACTATGGACCTGTCAGTTACAAGTGTCGGAACCATTTTGATTGTTGACGATGACAGTTCGGCGCGGCGAGCGCTGCGCGTCACCCTGGCGGGCATGGGATTCACCGTTGTTGACGCAGCTCGCGGCGAGGAGGCGCTCTCGCTCGTGCGGGCGACCTGGTTCGATGCCGTTCTATTGGATATCGACATGCCGGGCATGGGCGGCATCGAGGCCTGCCGCGCTATTCGGCATGCCGTACCGCGACTGCCCATCCTGATGTGGACTGTGCTCAACAACGAAGACGACAAGGTGTCGGCATTTGACGCCGGGGCCGACGACTACATCACGAAACCGTTCCATGTTCGCGAGTTGACTGCGCGTGTTCGCGCTGCAGTACGCAGACGGAGCGCCCAGGATAGCAATAACGATTCTCCGCTTCGTTTCGGCGCCCTTGAACTTGATCCAGTGAAGTACATGGTAATGAAACACGGCCAGCCAATTCATCTTACTCCCAAAGAGTTCGAAGTTCTCCATTACCTTATGACGCATGCCGGCCAGCCAATTCCACATGCCCGGCTTTTGAAATCTGTGTGGGGTCCGCACTATGGAAGCGAACTCGAGTATCTCCGTACCTTTGTCAGGCAGCTACGTAAAAAGATTGAAGACGATCCGCGGCAGCCTAAGTACCTGCTTACTCACGCCTATATTGGTTATCGCTTTGCCGGTCAGGATCGAAGCGCAGCTCGCGCTGAAAGAGCAGAAACATATGAGCCAGGTTACCGCGGCTCGAAACCAATCGAACAAGTGGAGCAATCCGCGATGTAAGCAGGAGAGAAGGCTAACTTACTAACTAAGTAAAGGCAAGAACTTATAACACCAGTCTCGAATTCTGCACCCATGGCGCATCGCTGGAGCGCCGCTGGCCAAGCCAGTCTGAAGAATGCTTTTCAATGGCAATCCGGACAAGCTGGCTTCGGGTCCTGACTCCGGCTTTTTGAAAAAGCTCCTGAATGACCGCTTTCACCGATGTCTCAGACGACTTGAGATTGAACGCAATCTCCTTGTTAGTCAGGCCGTCGAGAATGCCGCGCATTACCTCGCTTTGCCGCGCGGTGAGCGGCCTTGCAGTTTCAGATCCCGTGGGGACACCGTAACGCGATGACAAGAGCGCTCGCACTGCTTCGTCGCCCAGCCAGCGCTCTCCGGCAGCCACCGTGCGAATTGCGTTGATAAGTTGATCGAGGCTGCTGTGCTTTAGCAGGATTCCTTTTACACCCTCATCGAGCCCACGAAACGCCTCATCGCTCGGCATACCTGCGGTAACGATCAATACAGAAGTGTGAACCTGACGCTTTTTCAGTTCCGCGAGCAGCAGAGTTCCCAGTTCGTTTCCCAGATCGTAGTCGAGCAGAATGACATCGGCCTCAATTGTCGATAAGGCCGCAAGCGCCTCACCCAGACTGCTGCACTCGCCAACAACGCTCAAGCCTGGCTCTGCCTGCAGCATCCGGCCGAGACTCTCTCTAAAGAGGCTGTGATCGTCCACGATCAAGATTCGGATGTTCATATAATCGGCTCCGATCGCGTGCTGCGCTGAACAAAAATCATGGTATCAGGCGATGGGAATCGATGCTTTCCTCGACCCGGTTGCGAACGATAATTGCGCATCGATAATCGACCGATTTGAATGCCTGTAGACGGATTATATGGATGAAATATGAAACACGCAGTCGATTCGTTAACATTATATAAAGCATAGTAATTATCGGCCAAAAGATAGCCTAAGATGGCCAATAGACAGGTCATCGATTTCCCTGCTGCGTCTATTCTGAAGATGACTCGAATTTGAGCACTTCATCGAAGCGCGGCGCTTCTGACGCAGCCGTCAACTTGTATTCGCAATCGGAGAATTCTCGAGTGGAACGCGAAAAGTCTGTGCGCAGAATCGTCGCTTTGACGTGCGCCGCTGCATTGTTTTACCCCCTTGGAATTCGCGCGCAGTCCCCTCAAGCGCTGACTTGGGACGAGGTGCGGGCGCGGTTTATCGCAGGCAATCCCGCGTTAAAGGCGGATGCGGACAACGTGGACGAGATGAAGGCCGAAGAGATCACAGCCTACCTCCGTCCCAACCCCACACTTACGACGACCTGGGACGGTAACTCGATTGCGCCCAGCAACGGCGTGTGGGTTCCGTTGAAAGGCGCTTTCGTGTCTCCAAACTTCAGCTATCTGCATGAGCGCGATCACAAGCGTGAACTGCGCCTTGAAATCGCGCGAGAAGGCACGCAGATTACCCAGTCGCAACACGAAGACCTTCAGCGCAACATGGTGTTCACTCTGCGCTCGCAGTTTGTGGCGACCCTGCAGGCAAAGTTCATTCTCAGTCTGGCTAAGGCCGATCTCGAATACTACGACCACATCATCGAGATCAGCAGCGATCGTCTCAAGGCCGGCGACATTGCGCAGATCGACTTCGACCGCATCGAGTTGCAACGAGTGCAATACGAGTCGGAGATAGAGACGGCGATGGTGAACCTGCGCACTGCAAAGATTCAGTTGCTGCAACTTCTGAACGACCGCACGCCGGTTGACCAGTTCGACGTGACGGGCGTATTCGACTTCAACGAGGCGCTCGATCCCCTTGACTCCTACCAGCAGGCGGCCCTAACGGCGCGGCCCGACCTGGCTGCGGCGCTTGAGACTATGCAGCAATCGGATACCAACCACAAGCTGGCAGTATCGAATGGATCGACCGACCCCACCTTCGGGGCCTGGTATACGTGGAACTCGTCAAACAACAACCCCAACGGGCTGCAGACGCTGGGAGTGAGCGTGGGTATTCCGCTTAGAGTATTCGACCGCAATCAGGGTGAGAAGCAGCGGACGCAGATCGATATCGACCGCGCCAAGCAGGCCGAGGATGCGGCGCGAGCGCAAGTGTTCAGCGACGTGAACTCGGCTTACGAACTGGTGCGGAGCAACGTCGCGCTGTTGAAGCCATATAAAGCCAAATACAACGACGAGGCGCTGAGGGTGCGCGACACGGTGAGTTATGCGTACATGCACGGCGGGGCGTCTCTGATGGACTTCTTGAATGCGCAAAGCGACTATCGGCAGGTGCAGCTGGCCTATGCGCAACTGATCGGGGCCTACATGACAGCGGCCGCGCAACTGAATCTTGCCGTGGGACGCGAGGTGATCCAATGACGGGAAATCGAACGAGCAATCAAGCGTTGATCAAATTCACTGCTTTATTGGCGGTTGCCGTTTGCGTTGCGTTGACTGCCTGCAAGGGCAAAGATGATGGCGGCACCGGTCCGGTGCAGGCGCAGGTGGTACAAACGGGCGACATGAGCCTGGTGAGCGTGGACAAGCCTGACCAGTTTCCGCTGGTGGCGGCCGACTCCTACGACGCACCGGCGCAACTCGATGCCACTGGCTCGGTATTCCCCGACATCGCGCGAGAAGTTCCGGTAATTTCGCTGGCCAGCGGCCGGGTGGTCGATATCAAGGCGCGGCTCGACGATTACGTCAAGAAGGGTCAACTGCTGCTCAAGATTCAAAGCCCCGACAGCTCAAACGCCTTTGATACCTATATCAAGGCGCGCAACGACGAGATCATGAATCGGAAAGCCTACGACCGCGCCAAGGATCTTTTTGCACATGGAGCGGTTTCTTCGGCAGCGCTGGAGCAGGCAGAGGATGCGGAGAACGATTCGCTGGCCGATCTGAAGTCGGCAGAGGAGCAGCTCGACACGCTGGGCATCGACAAGGACCATCCCTCGCCGGTAGTGAATGTCTATTCGCCAATCTCAGGCGTGGTTGTCCAGCAGAACGTGACGCAGGCCGCCGCCGCGGGCGTAACTTTTTCCGGGTCGGCGACGGCGTTCACCGTGGCCGATCTGTCGAGCGTGTGGGTGATCTGCGATGTGTATGAGAACGATATTCCTAAATTGCAACTTGGCCAGGAAGCGAAGATCGCAGTTACCGCTTATCCCGACCATCCGCTCATCGGGCACATTTCCGACATCGGGCCGGTGCTCGACCCGAACATTCGCACTGCGAAAGTAAGAATCGAAGTTTCGAACCCGGGCTTCCTCAAGCTGGGCATGTTTGTTACGGCCACGTTCCAGAGCCTGAAGAAGGAGCATTTTGCGCTGGTGCCTGCGCCCGCCGTGCTGCATCTGCACGATCGCGATTGGGTTTTTGAGCCTGCCGGGGGCAATAAGTTCAAGCGCGTTGAAGTGAAGTCCGGCAACATGGTCGGCGACAAGCAGGAGATACTGGCCGCGGTTGAAAACAACAAAGAGGTCCCCTTCCAGAGCGGTCAGCAGGTCGTCTCCAATGTTCTGCAGCTTGAGGCCACCCTGGAGGCGCAATGATCAGATCGCTGGTCGATGCCGCGCTTAAAAACCGGCTGATGGTGATCGGTCTTGCCAGTGCTCTTCTGTTGTGGGGTGCAATTTCATTCAAGAACCTCCCCATTGACGCGTATCCCGACGTGGCGAATAACTACGTCAACGTGATTACGCAGTGGCCCGGCCACTCGGCCGAGGACATCGAGAAGCAGGTTACGGTCCCGTCTGAAATTCAAATGGCCGGCTTGCCGCATCTCGAGAACCTCCGCTCGTTTACTCTTGCGGGAATCTCAAGCCTGATGATGAACTTCGACGATTCCTCTGACGACAATTGGAATCGCGAGCGTGTTCTCGAGCGCCTGAGCATGGTTACGCTGCCGGCGGGGCTTGTGCCGCAGTTGCAAACCGACTGGAGCCCAGCGGGTCAGATCTACTGGTATACGCTTGAGAGCAAGAACCCGGCTTACGACGTGATGGAATTGAAAACCATCGCCGACTGGACGCTTGCAAAACAATACAAGAGCGTGCCGCACGTCGTCGATCAGGCTACCTTCGGCGGACTCACGAAGGAGTACCAGGTTCGGCTCGATCCTGAAAAGCTTATCGAATACAACCTGAGCATCTCGCAGATTGAGCAGCAACTGGCCGCCAACAACACCAACGCCGGCGGCAGTTTCATCCAGGCCGGGCCACAGCAGATCAACGTGCAGGCGCAAGGCCTGTTCCGCACCGTTCAGGACATTGAGAACACCGTTGTTACTCAGGCGGGCGGCACTCCCATCCGCATCAGTGACATTGCGGTTGTCGACCAGGGGCCCAAGATTCGCCTGGGACAGATCAGCAAAGCGTACTACGACGACAAAATGCACCGCATCGTCGATGAACCTGATGTGGTTGAAGGCACGCTATTGCTTCAGAAAGGCGACGATGCCGACCCGGCGCTGAAGGGCATTGAAGCCAAGACGATCGAGCTTAATGGCGATAAGGACAATCCGGGAATCCTGCCTCCCGGAGTAAAGGTTGTTCCATTTCTCGACCGCTCCGATCTCGTTCACTTCACCACGCACACCGTATTACATAACCTTACTGAAGGTATTCTGCTCGTCGTCATCATCCTCTTTATATTTCTTGGCAACGTTCGCGGCGCGTTTATCGTTGCGTGCACCATTCCGTTTTCATTGCTGTTTGCGGCAACTTGTCTCAGTCTGAACCACATTCCTGCAAACCTGCTGTCGCTGGGCGCGCTCGACTTCGGCATGGTGGTCGACGGCGCGGTGGTGATGATTGAAAACATTATTCGTCACCTCGGGCACAAAGAAGACACGCGGCCCACATTCGAAAAAATCGTTACTGCGGTGCACGAAGTACAGCGGCCTGTCTTCTTCGCTATCACAATCATCATCACCGCCTACATGCCCATTTACACGCTGCAGGCGGTTGAGGGCCGTCTCTTCAGGCCCATGGCGTGGACAGTTTGTTTCGCGCTGGCAGGCGCGCTGATGTTTTCAGTCATCATTTCACCGGTGTTGGCCAGCATGCTGTTTCGCAAGGGAGGCAAAGAGTGGCACAACCCGTTCATGGTCGGGCTCATCAAGCGCTATCGTCCCGCGGTGAGCTGGGCAATCGATCATCGCGGAGTAACCGTCGGGCTGGCCGGCTGTGCATTGGCTCTAACCATATTCATGGGATTCAGCGGCGTGATTGGTTCGGAATTTCTGCCGCATCTCGATGAAGGCGCCATATGGGCCCGTGGATCGCTGGCGCCGTCGACCGGCCCCGATGAGAGCCGCAGAATTGCCGAGCGTGCGCGTCTCACTCTTGCTTCGTTTCCCGAAGTGACTGAAGTTGTGGATCAAATCGGCCGCCCCGACGACGGCACCGACTGGACGGGATTCTTCAACACCGAGTACTACATTGGCTTGAAGCCGAAGGAAGAATGGCGCTCCGGCTTCCACCAGAACAAAGATGCGTTGATTGCCGCAATGGACAAGGAACTGGAGAAGATGCCAGGCGTGATCTGGGGCTTTTCGCAGCCGATTGAAGACAACATGGAAGAGGCGGTTTCAGGCGTTAAAGGCGAGCTTTCGGTAAAAATTTACGGCGACGACCTGCGCCAGCTTGAAAAAACAGGCAACGAAGTCGTATCGGTCATGAACCAGGTTCCCGGCGTCGCAGACCTCGGGCTGTTCCGCATCATAGGCCAGCCTAACCTGACCTTTGTGGTGGATCGCGCAGCCTGCGCGCGCTACGGCATCAATGTGGCCGATGTGCAGGATGCGGTTCAGACTGCGATCGGCGGCAGCGCTGTTACCGAATTGTTGCAGGGCGAGGCGCAATACGATGTGGTTCTGCGCTATCAGCAGAAATACCGCGATACGCGCGAGGCGATCGAAAAGATTCGCCTGCTTGCGCCTACCGGCGAGCACGTTTCGCTGGCGCAGCTTACCAGGGAAAACACCGACGACGGCGCCGAAGAGATTTACCGTGAAGGCGAGTCGCGTTACATTGCCATAAAATACAGCGTCCGCGGGCGCGATCTGGGGTCGACTGTTGAAGAAGCCATCAAGAAAGTGAAAGAAAATGTGAAGCTGCCGACGGGCTACCACATTGAGTGGGCGGGCGAATACAAAAGCAAGCAGCGCGCCGATGCACGTCTCGCGATCATCACGCCGGTTACGATTCTTCTCATCTTCATGATCCTTTATATGATGTTCCGATCGTTCAAGTGGGCCATGCTTATCATGCTGAATGAACTGCTGGCGCCTCTGGGCGGGCTGCTCGCGCTCTTCATAACGCACACCAACTTCAGCGTGTCGGCGGCCATCGGGATGCTGGCGCTGTTTGGCGTGTCGGTACAAACCGGCGTCATTATGCTCGAGTACATCAACCAGTTGCGCGTTCATGGCTTTACCATCAAAAATGCGGCTGTAGAGGGAGCGGTGCTGCGCCTGCGGCCAATTATGATTACTAGCTTTGTCGCGACGTTAGGGCTCATTCCAGCGGCGCTCTCGCATGCCATCGGTTCCGACTCGCAGCGGCCGTTCGCCATCGTGATTGTCGGAGGCCTGATTGCTGCGCTCATGATGAGCGTTTTTCTGTTGCCGACTCTCTACGTCTGGGTCGCGGGGGAAAGCGATGTTCTGCCACCTCCCGAACCGGGTTGGGCGACTGAATAAACCAAGCGGTGCGGCAATGCGGCTCGTGGCCGCACTCTTGCACCCAACTTACGGGCGTTGCTGTTCCGATCTTTTCTTGACGGCAAGGAGCGCGATGGGCAATCATGCTCCACTGAATCAGGCCATACTGTGATCCGGAGGCTGAATGGACAGGCTAGCGGTCTGCGAACAAATTACGAGAATTGGCATAATTCCCTGCGCGCGAGTGAAGGCCCCCGAGCACGCTCAGTTTGCGGCTGAAACACTGCACGCCGCCGGCATACCCAACATCGAAATTCCCCTCACCCTGCCAGAGGCCCCCGACGTTATCCGCATACTGGCAAAGCGTTTCCCAAAGTTGGTCGTGGGCGCAGGCACTGTTCTCGACTGCAAGGATGCGCAGCGCGCCATTGAAGCTGGCTCGCGGTTTATCACCAGCCCCGGATTTGTTCCCGAGGTTGTGGCATGCGCCAATGAAGCCAATGTTGCTGTTTTCCCTGGGGCCTGCACACCGAGCGAGGTTCTCGCGGCTTGGAAGGCAGGTTCCGATTTTGTGAAGATCTTTCCCGCGGCTACGGCCGGCGGTACGCATTACATCCGCGCGTTGAAGGTACCCCTCGGCCACATTCCGCTTATCGTCACCGGAGGGGTAAACCAGCTCACCGCCTTCGACTATATCCTGGCCGGCGCCAGCGCAATCGGTGTCGGCGGAGAACTTGTACCCGGCGAGGCATTGGCGCACCGCCAGGCCGACCGCATTCACGAGCTTGCCCGTCGATTCCTGCAAATGGTGAAGGAGGCCCGGGCCCAGCTCGAGCCAGACTGATCTCAACAGAGAGGTTTGCTTTGGTTTTATGATTCCAGCGAGCCAGCGTCCTTAAGGCGTTTCATCGGAGGGATGCTCCTCCTCTATACCAAATTGTGGATTATTATTGTTTTCTCCTGATTCGTGGAGTTTCTGAACGGTTTTTCGATACCACCAGGCTGCCGCCATCCCACCCAAGAGCGCCGATCCCACCGCGATCGCACCCAGTTTCAGCAAACCGCCGCGTGAGTTTGCAGAGTTAGAAGATTCATTCGAAGTCTTTAATTGTGAATTACTTGCCATTTATATCAATTGCTCCGTCCGGCTGCCGAGATCCTCCCCGATGACTACGCTTTAGCTTCTTTCCGTCCTCATTCAACCGCACCTTAGATGCAAAACGCGCGTGATTGGCTACTATTTCATTTCGAAATTAAATTCCGAATTTTGTACTTGTATTTTTCTCAATCTATGCTATCGTGTATATATTCCGGTTGAGGAGGTGGCCGTGATTCCCCTCCGACCCGGAAGTAGTTTGCGTCACTGGCCTCCCGGCACGAACAGCTAACCGTTCGTGCCGTCTTTTTTTGTGCGGCCTGTTGCCAAACCCATGCTCGGCGGGGTTCTTCAGTCCCTATCCAGGGCAGCGATTCACCATGTCAATTCACCCTCGGTTAGAATGGCTCATAAAGAGGCGCCATGAAGAGGTTTTCCCATTTCCGTTGGATTTTTGGCATCGCAATCTGTGTGCTCACTGCGGCAAGTTACGCCCAATGGAGCAACCCGGCCAACGACGTGCCGGCCTACCACCCCTCGGCCCCACTCAAGATCTCAAGCCTGCCCCCTATTCTTTCGGGCAATCAGCTGAGCGGCCCGCAGTTTCAGTACCCTTGGCAAAAGCATGTTTATCAGCAGGTTGCAAGGGTCAGCGGCGTTGTTTATCAATTGCCGTGCAACTGCCGCTGCGACCGTTCTCTAGGTCACACCAGCCTGCGCAGTTGCTTTGAGGGACTGCACGGGACTGAGTGCTCAACCTGCGCCAAAGAGGGCTTCTACGCCTACCAGCAAACCAAGCTTGGGAAAACCCCGGCCCAGATAAGGGCGGGTATCGCGCGCCTGGAGTACGAGGCGATCGACCTTGATAAGCAGTAGCCCGAGTCGGCGGTTGATCTCAACAGGATCACGCGTCGAGGCCCAGCCCTCATCCTTTTGTCACACCAAACTGTTTGCGGCTGTCGCCAGATCGAAGTCCTTTTCTGTCAATCCTCCGGCATCGTGGGTGACCAGCGCGAGCCTAACCCGGTTGTATCTGATGTCGATGTCAGGATGATGGCCGGCCGATTCCGCGGCCTCGCCCACCCGATTCACAAACGCGAGCGCTTCGCGAAAATCCTTAAACTGGAAAGTGTTCACAAGCTCGCCGGAAACGATTTTCCATCCCGGCAAACCGGTTAACCGCCGCTCCGCATCTTCCGCCGAAATTCGACTCATCGTGCCGGCTCCTCAATATAGATTTAATCCAATTGGATGCAATGCGGGTAGAAACGATCAAAGCTCCGTGACCGGCGCCTGGGTCATCTGGAAGGTGGAGAACCTCTTATTCTGCCCGCTGATTTCAGAGCGCAACTCCTGCCACAGCTCGTTGGGAATCTTGAGGAACACTTCAACCACCGCGGGATCGAACTGCGTTCCCGAACAGCGCAGGATTTCTTCGCG
>Ga0335072_10004426_pt1 | contig 20866 bp, 16 predicted proteins | sample Lox_Sample_21_FD_206725 | JGI IMG/M metagenome (GOLD analysis project Ga0335072, IMG submission 206725) | Soil microbial communities from Loxahatchee National Wildlife Refuge, Florida, United States - Lox_Sample_2.1 | ecosystem: Environmental > Terrestrial > Soil > Wetlands | place: USA...
ATATCTGCTCAACACACGGCTTGATCTTCTGGATATGATTGACTGAGTGAATTCCCCTGCCAATAATCCTATACGCCCTTAGGTTAGCATGAATATCTAGCGTGTGATTTAGTTAGTACTGAGATAATGAAATATTATTACACATGTAGATGTTTCTGTCCAGTCTGTTGCGCATATCGTATCCTTTGCTCAAGGATCTGTTCTGCCTCCTCTACAAATTGCCCATGCAAGTCAATAGTGTCTTCCGCGATTCTGCCTGGTGCATTGTTCTCCCGGAAGATGAAGTCAGACGCTTGCTTGTTATATTGATCCATTTTGGCAGCATGCCGCTTGCTTTCCTCTGAGAGTTGGTGTGCAGCTGCTCCATCGCCACGCTGGTATGCATCTTGTGACTGAGTAGAGTTGTCAGTCGAAATTTTCCTGGTGTACCAATAGCTCTGAAAGAACAGCAGACGACGTTAGGGTGCAGAATTTAGACAGACTTTCGCGCTACAAGAACTCCGCTTTGCAGCCTCTTGGCGTGCGAGATCTCGAAGACGGTCGTATTCTGCCTCGGCATTGTTGCTTGCGGAGTGGTTGAAGACTAAATATCTACAAGTCAGAAAGTTTATTCTAGGGTGTCAACGAGTAAGCAAGGTTGCTACCATTTCCGCCCAATTGAGTCATAGGATAGGACATATTGAGCAATATTTTATGTCACGTTCAGTAGAAAGTCTTAACAATTTGCAGATGGTCAAGAAGGAATGCTTTGAATCTGGCCTGTCTTGTTGTCGTAGTCGTCGTGATATGTTTGCACTTATGCATGTCGCAAGCTTGGACCACAAAAATGCAGGTTCGGTTGGCGCGGAGATCTGCTCGTTAAGGATCTCTCTATCGAGATCTGAGTCCTCGCGGCCGCATCATTTCCAGCTTCACGAGGAGTATCCTCCATGTACCAGCAAATCCTTTTCATCCTTTTGTTGGATGGCTGGCAGGCTGCCGCAATTGACTCGCGACTTCCCTTAATCCCAGACTCTACTGTACCTGTTCAAACGCGGGTTCCGCAACCCAACATCTATTTTAATCACCTCTACCCATGGACCCACCCTTGAATACCAATAGTTTATCTCGTGACGTTTCCCCTGGACATTTAATCTGTCTTCCTCTCAAATCCCCTATCCCAAAGCGTCCTTGCGACTCTTGTTGAAGGAAATTAATCATTACAAAGTTCTAATGCTTCGTTCCACCTCCATCTGAAAACGAGGGACAATGTACGGGTACAAGACACCTATGTTGCCGACTCGAAGTCTGGACAGCGGCTCCTATCCCTAGCACATGTTGCAGAGTAATACAGAGAGGTTGCCACGACAGCCATGAACACTGTGGGGGACTGCCCGGCTTTCTAGAAGTGAAATAGAAGACGAATGTGGACGAAATTGCCTGAATAGGGGGAAAGTAACTATTCCCATAATGGGATAAATCCCGGCTGCTCAGAAACTCTTTGACCGTGCTTATGATGCCCTTTGCGCAAATCGACATGGATGAGCCCGAGGGGGGTAAAGCTGCTCGGTTTCACATCTTGTCTTCATGCGATGCCTTCTTTATGCCGTTTCAGTAGTTGATTGGAGATGCCCAATTTCGCAAGGGCCGACGGTTTGAATTCGGTGGCGTGCTGCTTTTGACTCCACCAGCCATTTGCAGATCTGCAGCCCTGAAGTTAGCAGCCATCCGCAAATAACGGTTTCTAATGCCAATCTTCAATGCACTATGCACAGTCACATAATCACTTTGCGATAAAGATACTTGCTTGCTTCTTTGGATTGTGCTGTTTAACTCTAGACAGCTCATCGACCCGGCTCTCCACTTTCTGTCCCAAGCATTATCAGGAAAGTACGTTGCGAGACCATCACGACCTCCCCTGTTACTCTCAGTTGCCCTCCCACCAAGCTTCCTCCGCTTTCAAAAGAGTCAAGTCCCGAAGCCCCCCTGAAGGATCGGGCCTCTCATACGCAAGGCATCCTTGCAATTTTCAAGTCTCCCGGCGTAGCCGAACAGCGGCGCCCACTTGACTGGCCCAATATTCGGTTGTGCGAGAGACGGAGCTGTATAACGACTGTAAGGGTTTGATAGAGAGACAGCTCCAGGAACATAACTCCGTTCCTCTTTCTTGCTCCCTGTCCTTCTCACCCATCAACACACTCGTGTGTGCAACTTCTCACTGCTCTGTATTCTCTAGACCGACAATACCTGGACCGGACCGGGTTACTTGGGGTGGACAGTCGTTCATTCTTGTTTCGACCTTCCCCTAATCAAATCCAACGGTACTAGTCGCAACTTTCTTACTTGGTTGCCGACCCGCAAAAAATCCGATCGATCGCCTCGTCAAGTGGTCCTCAAAACAACGGCGGGAGTCCAAATTCGATTGAAAACAACAGGCCTCCGTCCTTCACTTCATCGCAATATCTTGCTCCAAGGAAGTCATATCGCCCTGATCACGGAGGGTTTGTCAATTGAGAGCGGTGAGTGACCCTGCTTACTTCTTTGCCGTATTTTGACTTCGGTCGCACGGGAGTCCCCTCTCGGCCGTGAGGGTGTGATGCATGCAGATCATACTTCCAGCGGTAAATATCTGAATCGGGCGAGGATGAAAGACCTCGACTCGCCTCTTGATCTTCGCTCTGAGCACAGCATCTATAGTGCGAAAGCGATTGATGTTTTGTGCAGTCTTCTGCACCTAGTCCTTGCTACTGTGCTTGCTAATCTGGTTTTATCAACTCGCTAATTTACCTCCTGTGACAGGCCTTTCTATCGATAGATCTAACATATACGTTGGTCACGACAACCAGATTCATAAGGTTATTATCGTCTTGCGTTGATACGCATTTTAATCCGTCAAAATGGGTTGTGGAATGAGCACAGAGGAGAAGGAGGGCAAGGCCCGGAATGAGGAGATTGAGAATCAGTTGAAGAGAGACAAGATGTTACAGCGCAACGAGATCAAGATGCTTCTTTTGGGTTCGTACTGATCAGTTCACGTCAACACAACTGATAGATTACTAATTTGCGAGAAGGAGCTGGAGAGTCTGGCAAGTCGACTATACTTAAGCAAATGAAGCTTATTCATGAAGGTGGCTATTCTCGTGACGAGCGGGAATCGTTCAAGGAAATCATCTTCAGCAATACAGTCCAATCAATGCGCGTCATCCTCGAGGCCATGGAGTCATTAGAATTGCCTTTGGACGACCAGAGAGCAGAATACCACGTGCAAACCATCTTCATGCAACCGCAACAAATTGAGGGCGACAATCTCCCTCCGGAAGTTGGAAACGCCATTGAAGCTCTTTGGAAAGATGCAGGTGTTCAAGACTGCTTCAAGCGTTCCAGGGAATACCAACTGAACGACTCAGCGAGATAGTGAGTAGTCCAAACCGTCGAAACGTGCCTTTGAAGAACATCAAACTAACGGCTTCTCAGCTACTTCGATAACATCGCCCGAATTGCCCAACATGACTACATGCCAAATGACCAAGATGTCCTTCGATCGCGTGTCAAGACTACCGGTATTACTGAGACCACATTCATCATTGGAGAGCTCACGTACCGCATGTTCGATGTAGGAGGACAAAGATCCGAGCGAAAGAAGTGGATCCATTGTTTCGAAAATGTCACAACAATCCTCTTCTTAGTGGCTATATCCGAATATGATCAGTTGCTCTTCGAAGATGAAACTGTCAACCGAATGCAAGAAGCCCTCACCCTCTTCGACTCCATTTGCAACTCAAGGTGGTTCATCAAGACATCGATAATTCTCTTCTTGAACAAGATCGACAGATTCAAGGAAAAGCTCCCAGTGAGCCCAATGAAGAACTATTTCCCAGATTACGAGGGTGGAGACGACTACGCTTCAGCTTGTGACTACATCCTTAACCGATTCGTAAGTTTGAATCAGCACGAGACAAAACAGATCTATACACATTTTACATGTGCAACGGATACAACGCAAATCCGCTTTGTCATGGCTGCTGTGAATGGTGAGTCGATTTATCAAATATTGTAGAGCGCACTCGCTGATTTGCCTTAGACATCATTATCCAAGAGAACCTTCGACTGTGCGGTCTCATCTAATTCATATCAACGAACCAATGAGGATACGAAGCTGAGGAGGGGAAACTGGCTGCGGACGGGTCTATTCCATAATTAATTCATCAGGCGTTCCTTTTAAAATTTGGGTTTTCAATATCCAGCTATATCAGCGACATCGCACGTTCTCATGTCATCCGTGCAAGACAGAGAGCGAGCAGTGCCTTCATTTGGCCATTACTTGGTTAGGCTCCGGTGCTTTTTTATTCCCTCTCCTTTGGAGTTTATTTGGTTTTTATTATTCGGATTTTATATAATCGCTTTTTCGGCTAGGAGATGGATGCTGCGGAATAACTGCCGAGAGTACATCGGAAGGGGCTGGAGACGATCGAAAGCCAAGTGGGCTGGCTGTTTGTTGCATACCTGAAGACGATGGCAGGATAGTGCATAAGGAATCCATGAATATCTCCGTCTCCCTCTGTTAATAGTTGAACTGCTGCACAGACATGTGATATATTGCACCTTTGCACCCGCCTCGGACCTCGGAGTGTTCACTGCGCCAATATCTATAGATTATTCTATGCCATCCGAGGCTCTCTAATGCCTAGCGCAACAAATTTCGCCCTCTTGTGCAACCACAGGAAAGAAGACTTGGACGACCTTGCCTGGAGCTTTCGATGCTGCGTGTTCTGATCCCAATTGTTCACGCCTGACCGTCTATATCAGGCACTAACATCATACGTTGCATCTACCTCAGATCACACTATACAAAATCCCGTCCAAAATTGGTCAAACCATTTAATAGTGCCTTTCATATATCCCCATCTAATAATTGCTACCATTATCAAACCGTCCTTTGAGAATCTCCATAATGGTTGACGCATTCGTCCTCAGCCTGCTACTGGCTCTCACGCACCTAACAACCGGCCTAGTGACGCTCCAGACCATCAGAGAAATCACCAACTGTACAAAAGACTGCACCGCTGAGATCATGGGCCTAGGACTGGCGCATCTGGGGAAGTCGGTTGGCATTGGGCAGGTGCCTGTGCTCGAGCTGCGGAATGAAGATGAGGATGAGATGGAGGATGTAAGTGTTTTCTGGATTTTGTTTTTTTTGGACTTTGGTTTTATTAGTGGGAAGGGGCATAGGGAGAGATCAAAGCTCGGAAATTGGGGGGGTGGAAGGGTGAGTGATTTGGGCTGACGGTTATAGGTCATTGCTGCTGCTCTGACGATCGTGGATGGGAAGATATTGGAGGCGCTGAATGTCCCGCTCGATACCGAAATTGAGGTGAGGATTATTAGCCCCCCTGTGTTTCATTCTGGTCCATCTCTTTCTTTCTATCTCTCGAACTGTGGCGGTCATGCCCATGATGCGCGAACTAGATTTGCCGCCGCCCTCCCAATAGACTCCTCTTCTCTTATATGAAAATCCAGCTATCGGTTCTTGGATTGCATGACAAGACCTCCATTTTGGAAAAGATGCCCATACGCATGAAGGCTCAAAGGCAGTGCCTGATAAGGTCCCGAAAGGCTGCTTGTCTACGGACTTCACTTGGATAGCCTTTTGGTGCAAGTATTCTATAAATTGTTATCCATCCTCTATAATTGTGCAGTGCCTTTCTTGTCCCGGGCAACCAGACTTCGGCTGCACCATGTTCGTGTAGTTTACGCTTCTTGGTCATCTTTGAATTGCATACTCATAATTTCCTATACACTTTCTGACTCGTGGAGACAGCCACCAAATCCAAAACCATCATGTCCGATTATCAAAGCGGAATATCATACATTTCTAGGCGCTACAACGCGTTTTCTAAACGCTATCCAAGAAAAGCAGATGGCGAACCACTGGGATGGGGATTCCCCAGTGTTCCATAACCTGGCGTATATGCAGGCGCTTTGGGCATCACCAAAGAAAGTAAGTTCGTACTTTTCATATTAATATGACTTTGCACGTTGCTGAATGGCGCAGAATGAGCAGGGGAAAAGCTTTATCGAGCAGCAGATAATGCTTTATGAGTCGACCAACTGTTTTGGTAAGACCAACGAGGTGTTGGAGAGAGACATTGAGATCGTGGAGTATATGAATGACTTGATTGATACCTTTGGGACTTGAAACACAGGAGCGGAGTCAAGGTGTCTTCTTGGTTTTGGTGATCGGGAGCGAGATAGTAATGCGGTCCTAATTAGTTCTGAGTTTAGGCGAAGAAGCCGTATCGGTGGAAGAGCTGAGCGGCGTATAAAAAGGAGGCAGAAGGGTGAATCACTGGGAGGCGAAAGGTAAGCAGGCTTAGTTGAGAGGAGTTTCTCCATCTTAATGACGTGTCCGCTCGATGAGCTGTTTTACTGTACTGTACATGTACTTCCCATTGATCCTTTGAAGGTGGTCACTATCTTTATCACAAGTCTCTGGTCAGGCGGCAAGATATGACCTGAAGCTATAGACTGCGGTCCTACTGAAAATTGGCAGTCGGCCAGCCCTTCCCCCTGTAAATTAACAGTTAGGAGATATGATTTAGGAGATGTATTGAATGCATCCTACCAAGCTCAGGATTACGAATAGCTGTCTAATTTAGATCGACGTCTCTTTGAAGGCCCCAGACAACTTAGTCGAAGACATTCGACGGGCAAAATATTTCCGGCATATTGTGCTATTGTCGATGAGGATCGTGCTGCCAAAGGTTGATCGATTAGAAGGTACGAGCCACCTATTAGCTAGGGTATTTCTTTTAGCAGCATTTCAGCAGTATTGCCAAAATTTACTGCTTCATGGCCGAGGCTTATGATTAAGACAAATATTTTGCTTAAGGGTCTGTTCTCATCTGCACCTAGAAGAAGCTCCGCTCACAGATCGGTGTGCTTCTCATTATAGACGCGCTTGCATAGTATGTTGATTGCGACATGAGCACATAGGCTCTGAGAGATGCTTCGGGCAGGTAAAGCGCCCAATGATGGACGATACTGCTATGAGAACTGGCTTGAAATACCAGGATAGGAGGCGAAAGAAAGATGAATGGAGGACTGAGCTTGAATAGGCTTTAAGACATACCGCGAGAAATTTCCAAGAAACTTGTCTATGAAGGAGTGACAAAGCGAAAGAAACATTGCATGAAACAGCTATGATTCTTCAGCCAAAACCATTTCTCAGCAATACAATACAATTGTGTTTCCGTCTATACCATCCCTCACCATCCCATCATCTTCCAAATATTCGCTTCAATATGTGCACACCTCTCCATGCTTATTCCTTCTTCATTATCTCCCGATTGGTCCGTAGAAATGAGCTATTGCACTCCTCATATGCTCTCCCAGCCCCAAATCCCAATCCGACCAAAGCAGGCCATGCGCGGCGCTTGAAGAGGAGGACGGAGAAGACAACGCCGAAGGAGAGGCCGAGGGATGAGCGGATGAGGAGAGAGGAGAAACAGTGATCCCACTGGCACTTAGATGTTAGCACTGATATTCGTGCAATTGATATAATAGTGAGGGGTAAACGGGAGGTGGAACTTGCCTTTTCGTTCAGAAGAGCTTCGCTCACAGGCTTGCTGGGGCGTGCTATAGAGGCTGGAGGTGGAGGGATTGATGTCTCCGGCATGGCTGTGGAGGACTGCTAGGCAAGGTGTGAACTGCCAATTGGTCTTTTTAGAGGTAGATGAATTGCATACCATGTACCAGCGGTCAAAATTGCATGTGTTGCACTTTAGAGCTGCTGTCGGATCTGAGATAAATGTTCGCGATTTCCTGCCGAGAGCATCCTGAATGCGGTGAAGGTTAATTACAGATTGGGAAAGGTTAAATATTTCTGCCCGCTAACCTTAGTGACTTGTAATCAGATTCAATATCTTTGAATGGCAAAACGGAGAAAAAATTATATAATGAAATCGGGAAGGGGGGAAAAAAGGTCAGAGCGGAGAAAGGGAAAAAACGCCCCCGCACACGGGATCTTTATTTATTATGCCAGAACGAACCTGTTTAATGGTGTTGTATTGAACAGGGGCGGCGATTGGCGTTAGTAACTTAATCCTAACATAGCGGATTTATCATTGAATTGACTGCCTGATTGCCAGTGTGGTAGGCAGAGGAATCTGTGTTTTCTTATAGAGATTGTAGTGAATATCAAATGTAAGCCTTACGCTTGGCGAGTGGCGGCTCGGTTACACAGGTGAACAAGGCATCATATATCTCCTGTTAGCTTACTGCACAACGGATAAGTGAGACTCTACGGAGGGCTGATATTAGTAAGAAATGTGACATGTAGTTCCAGAAAACTATCTAAAGAGCAAACATGCGGATTAAAAAAATTGATCAGGGTATAGGGCGGAAAGGAAGTCCGTAAAGGATGTGTATATTTATTTTCATAATTGGCAGCGGGAGTCATCGTAATGAACATTCAATAGCATTATAAATATGTTTATTTTCGTGAGCAGCTGAAGAAAGGCATCCCTGGGAGATACTTTAGCACCTCGAAGTTGGTCGGACCCAACGCAGTTTGTAAAACGAATGCCGCCTAATTTTCAAGACTTGCACGTCGCCTTTAAGTCAAGAAGATATACAGAACATAGAGTGTGATCAGGAAAAGCTTATCCTACGAGAGCACTTATTCACCATTAAAGTGTAGCTGTCATGGGGAAGGAAATCCGTCTCTAATTTATAGGTTTTCTAGCACGAAAGCCTGCTGCAGCTGTTAAGTGTTCCTCTTGCAGATTGCTGCTGTATTCCAGGGCTTATGCCTCCTGAGATGGCGACTGTAACCGCGACGATCACGAAACGTAACGAGAAAGGGCAAAATGTAGACAGTACACAGATAAATGGAATATACTCTCTAAGCGTGAAACCTTGTCTTTTCGATACGAGCGAAACATGAGCAGAAATCGACGTCTTATCGTAGTACCTTGGCAGACATTTTCATGCTAAGTCATACTCCACTAACATAAAAGGCAGCTGCATCGTAAGCTGACATGACGTTGAGAAGCCCTACCGTAGCAATGCACACCCGCAACACATATCAGAACACTACCGCCACTGGGATGGATTATTCTGGCAGGTTGATGTCAAATGTGGAGATGAGATAACACAGAATCGCATGACTATAGAAGAGGAATAGTTCCACTTTTAGCCCTCGCATTCTTACATAAAGTGTCGGGCCAAAGTTTGAATACAGCTCGCTAGTAAAATAACGCCAAAGGCCTGACGCTGCCGCTTTTTAGTGGTGGAGCAGTATGTACGAAGTGCCAAGGTACATGTAGCATGCATCCAGCTGCACTGGCCCGCCGAAAATCAAGCCAAGTGCCCCACCGCATACCTCTGATTCGTTCAGATTTGGGCTCAGTAAGGTAAGATCTTACAATAATTCAGCTGAGACGCCCGCTTGACCGCTAGATAAACTAGGTATTTGCTGCATCTGAGGATCAAAGCGAGCCGGGGTGTATACGACAAGTTTAAAAGATCCGTAGTACCCCACCCTTCTTCCACCCATTCGCATCACCACTTGTGTCCAATATCCTTATTCGACGACAACGACTCGCTCAGAAAATCAAAAGTGAGCGAATTAACTCTGCATTGGCCCTCTCACTTTCTCAATTCTAATCGGAGCACAGCTTCCACAAAATGGCTGGTGAACAAATCGTTGAACAGGCCCCGCAGACCACTGAGGTCATGCCCGCCGACCCCACCAACAACGTCCAGGCAGAGCAACCTGTAAGTGCCATCCTCGAATGTCTATTCATCATATACCAATTTGTGGCGAAGACTGTTCCTGCGGACTAATGGCTGACCATATCGCGATAGAGATCTGAACCACAGATGACCACTGAGCCCATGCGACTTCGAGGTGGTGAATACGGAGCATGCGACTGCTGCGGCTGTGGATGTTCTGAGGATTGCTGCTAAGTATCCAAATTAATCACGGATATGGGATGTCTGGAAGAGATGGTACATAGGAGGATGAGTTTGCTCCAAGTTTGAAGACGCTGGATCACCTTCGCTTGTATAGTATCTCGTACATGAGAAAATCGTCTTAAGATTGCTACACATACATATCGAAGATACGTCGCTACATCCTAAAGAGTTCTTGTTCATTAATATTCAGCTTATTCTAGACTTTATGGTGCTTGCCATGCATCCTCAAGAATCGTAGCTAAGGCCAATGATATATAACTTATACCAAACCCTATTACAATGAACTTGATTACCGTTTTGAAGACCACAGAGCCTTCCCTTGGCCTTGACCCTGAGACTGACAGCTTACAGCCTCAATCATAGGGAACAGTGAATACGCCTAATTGAGTGAGAAAAAACATGTTGGTAACTCGACCTTCTAGCCTTCCAAAGATGAGAGATAAGCAGAATCTCCTGCATCTGAGAAAATCTCCTGTTTACTCTTCAGGCTTATCTGGCAAGACCTCTTTACTCACTCGCACTAGATTTGCAACCGCATCCTTGCACCGTACACCAAAGTCAACTTGTGGACCAGGGTTCATTGTTAGCATAGCGGTCTTGCCAGTTGTATCGTTGACAAGTAATTCGGTCATGTAGGAGCGGCCGCAGACATCATGGAAGACGGCCACCGCAGCTGTATCGCCAGTACCTAGGGTGAAGTGAGAATCCTGATATAGACATCACGAGGCTAAACAATGCGGGAATATCTCTCGTATGAAGAAATTGAGACTTTTGATCAGCGCAAGATATGAAGGAAGCTGGTAGGGAAGTAGTACGATGACAAAAAAGACTTGCGAAGGCATACCAGGCGCTGGACGAAATTGGTCTGGATGCTGAAGCGGCTTGCCCAGCTGGATATTTTCAAACTCCGAGAGCATGTATTTAGAGCGTTTGACAAAGTCCCAGACCCAGTATAAGGTTGGGCTTGGGCTTGGAGGAGTCCACAATTCATGTGCCTCGATAGCTCTACCTAGATTGTTAGGTTCCTACATATATCTCATGGCTTGAGAGCTTGTAGATAATTACCCAATCAAATCACCAAGCGCCTCGTCCAACTTGGACCGTTCTGCAGCAGTAGGCAACACCATTGTTATTGATTGATATTAAGGCCAAGAGAGAAAGGTCTCGCGAGCGTTAAAGATGAAGTTGTTTCGTTTACTATGTGGATGTCAGGGAATTCAAAAGGTTCAGTACTTCACCGCCTCTGGGTCGCAGATCGTCTAAGGGAGGGGTTTACAGGCTAGCGTTACTCTGCTAATGCCATATCCAGCCGTCCACCAATGAGGTCGGTTAGTGCCTAAGACAGGAGACATCCTAGGTGTTGAAACGGGGTTCCTGTGACGGCGAGAATAGAGTTGCAGCTCCGCATCTTTCATAGATGAACGGTCTCCTGCCTAAACTCACCTTTTTTAAGGACAAAACTACGCCTGTGAGGACTTGATGATAGATGATTACAGCAGCATTAGTGAGACAGCTGCCCGAGCTGAACAAACCTGAGTCTCTGATAACTGAGGTCCTTCGACATGGCTGCAGTGGCACAACAAGGCTATTTTCACGCCTTAGGCAATTAACATGGAGGCGTTCCTGGCTAAACTTTAATTGGCAGGCTGAAACCCAGCCCAACCCTGAAAAGTAATTAGCTTCCCCATTCCGCTCCTCTCGTTTGTGATATCTTTCTTCACAACGATATCGAGTCTCTAGATCAATTGAGACTCTGGGGCAAAATGGCGTCGAAGACACAGAGCGCAAATGGCTCAGAGAGCGAATTCGAGTTTATTGAGACTCCTAAAGCTCCAACTCCTCAATTTGAGAAATTTGAGGACTGCGGTGTGCGGACAACGTCCGTAAGTACACTTGATCCAATTTAAATTGTGCTTTGAATCTTGTTGTACAACTTCGTTGGAGACATACTTACAATATCTGCCGCAGTATCCATCAATTAAGAATGCCCCCCTTCCTGCGGATGCCGGCGGATCTGAAGGCTTCTCCAACACTCTCCTCCTCTCTCTCCTTGCCTTCGTTCCATTGTACTGTTCATGGAAGATTGGTGGTGGTTTGAAGACAGCTATATTTTTTGCAGTATTCACCAGTATCCCTATTCTAGCCACCTTCTGGTCTGTAGTATCCAGACTCACCCCTCGTAAGAACGAGAAAGTCAAGTATCCAGGCCGTCCTGTCGAGCATTACCTTACATTTCATAAAGATGTTGATCGCATGAAATATCGGGGCAAAAATAAAATTCCGATATGGACATTCTTTGAGATGTACTTCGACGGCGACGTTGATTTCAACGGTGATTGCTTGGAGGTCCTGGAATATCGACATGACTGGGCAAGCTTTGGGTTCACCATAGCTTTGTTCAAGTTTTTCCTCACTGGGATGATGCCAGAAGTGATTATGCATACCCGATCGCAAGGTAGATTATTGCTTTACCCGATATGTTCAATGCTGACTTATTTATTAGACGAGGAGCAGGTTCGTGACCACTACGATCGCGGCGATGATTTCTATGGATGGTTCCTTGGCCCACGTATGATTTATACATCAGGCATTATCTCCGATATCAACAAAGAGGAGACTCTTGAGGAACTCCAAGACAACAAGCTGGCCATCGTATGTGAAAAAATTGCTCTTAAACAAGGCGAGAGACTTCTAGATATCGGCTGTGGATGGGGCACTTTAGCCAAATTTGCCAGTGTCAACTATGGTGCCCAGGCTACGGGCATCACCCTCGGCCGTAACCAAACTGTATGGGGCAATAATGGACTACGAAAGGCTGGCATTACTGAAGAGCAGAGCAGAATTCTGTGCATGGACTATCGCGACATTCCTGTTCCAGATGGTGGCTATCATAAAATCACCTGTCTTGAAATGGCGGAGCATGTTGGTGTCCGTCACTTCTCTACTTTTGTAGCGCAAGTTTACGAAATGCTTGATGATGACGGAATGTTTTTCCTCCAAATTGCTGGGCTGAGAAAACCCTGGCAATTCGAGGATCTTAATTGGGGCCTTTTCATGAATAAATACATTTTCCCTGGTGCGGATGCTTCCACTCCGCTGGGTTGGTTCGTCGACAAGCTTGAAGGTGCCGGTTTCGAGATTAAAGGTATTGACACCATCGGTGTTCATTACTCGGCTACACTCTGGAGATGGTACAGAAACTGGATTGGCAATCGTGAAAAGGTTGAGGCAAAGTATGGGAATAAGTGGTTCAGGGTAAGTTTGTCCCACGTATATATTCGGCACGATATCTGATAAGCATGGCCAGATCTGGGAGTATTTCCTCGCATACTCCACCATCACTTCCCGTCAGGGTGGCGCGACGTGCTATCAAATCTGCTTAGTCAAGAATATCAATTCCACACACCGTGTAGAGGGTATTCCCACTCAATTCGGTCTTTCAGGAGCTCTTGCCGCTGGGAAATTCAATATCAAGACATCCGGAGTCAAGGGTGATGCTGGCCTTGTGCAGGAGAAAGTTGCTGGCGCTATCGGTGAGACTAAGTAAGTCTCAGAAGAGAATAATCAGCTGGGGACCATTGCAGCAGTATGAGTTCCATTGATGAAAGATGGTCGAGCTAGAAGATAATATATTCTATGTGGGATGAGCCTGTTTGACTATTTCAAAAGGGGTCACCCACACTCCAGGCGCTTTATAGTAGACCCATTGAAAGCACCTAGAAGTTTATAGATGCTTATTCAAGAGAATGCGAGTGATACGAGCAAAAGATGTGGTTAGACAAATAATTGGATACGGTTTCATTATTGAGCAAACATTATACAATGCATACACTCCGCAGAAACCGGGACAGAAAACGCGAAGCGTTGCAGGGTGAGTATCATCGAGCTGACCAAAAATGCAGTGTACAGGAATGCACTTCAGTTCATTTCAATATCTCAATGTTTTCGAAATCTAGTACTCGATAGTTACCGGTAAGATGCAGATCAGCCAGTTAAATCACTGAGCCGTCATCTTCTTAAGCGAGAGGCAAGCTCGTCGTCAGCGCGTCCTGAACACCAGTCTGTTGTCCGCATATCTGTTTGTTAATTATCTCTCACATTGTTTCACTGTTAATACTCTTTCATTTTCTGTTAGTGACAACATGTTTTCGGGTTCCAGCTCGTACTTAGGCGGGCAAACTGGTCGACCTGGTCCGCAGCAATTCGGAAGCTCGTTTGGTCAACAACCCCCCCAGTCTCAGCCAAATGCATTCGCACCGCAATCCACGGGCTTTGGGCAGCCTCAGTTGCAGCAGCAGTATACGGGGTACCCTATGCAAGCACAACCTGTGGGTTTTCAGCAACCGCAGGTAACGCAGTCATATCCTGCTCTTCCCGGCCAACAGTATGGCCAGGGTCCTCAGCAAGGTTTCCAGACTGGAGGTCCTCCTCCCCAGCAGCAGCAACAACAACTACAACCTCCTCCAGCGCCCGTCCAGAAACCTCAGCCAACAGGCTTCAGCGAAATGGCGGCCTCCTTCCAAACTGCTGCGTCGACCAAGCCGAAAGGAAGACGGGCTTCTAAGGCTGCTACTACAAGGATACCAAATATACGGTTGTCATTTATCACAGCTAAGGATCAGGCACAGTTTGAGACACTATTCAAATCGGCTGTTGGGAACGAGCAGACGCTCTCAGGAGAAAAGTCCAGGGACATTTTGTTGCGATCAGGTCTAGATGGAGATACGTTGTCCCAAATATGGTTGGTAGACACTTTCATGAGCATATGGAACTTTGCTAACTGCTCAGGATGCTTGCCGATACTACGAGATCAGGGCAACTGCACTTCCCGGAGTTTGCCTTAGCCATGTACCTTTGCAATCTAAAGCTGGTCGGAAAGTCGCTCCCTTCAACGCTTCCGGAAAATATCAAGAACGAAGTGTCAAGCATGGTTGATATTATAAATTTCGGTGTGGCTGATGAAACTCCTACCACCGCTCCCAGAACCAATGCACCGGACTTTACTATTCGACAGGGCGCAGCGTCACCACCTGTCATACAACAGCCGCAACCTCTACCTTCGAACTCGCAACTGTTATCCGCACAGATGACAGGTTTTCCTCCTCAACAGTCTGGCTTTCAGGGCAGTTTTGGACAGCAACAAAATGGGTTCCAGCAGCCACAGCAGACAGGATTCGGTATTCAGCAGCCTGGCTTGCCGCCTCAGCAAACAGGCTTCCAGAACCTCTCGAACCCTCAACCAACTGGCTACAATGGACCTCGACCGCCTATGCCGCCTATGCCCAGTGGCTTTGGTCAGGGTCTGTCTCCTAATGCTACAGGCCTGGGAGGGATGGTCGCTCCATTGAACGCTCAACCGACCGGAAGACCCGGACAATGGGGCCTTGTAAATGCCCCAGCCACAGGACTGCCAAATATTGATTTACTGCAGGCTCGTATGATGCCGCCACAGGGTCGAGAACAAGGGGGGTTTACCACTGCTGGTCTATCTGGTAATGCTGTTATACCATGGGCGGTGACGAAGGAGGAGAAAGCCAGTTATGACTCTCTTTTCAAGGCATGGGATGGCTTCAACAAGGGTTTCATTGGTGGTGACGTAGCCATCGAAGTTTTTGGGCGTAGTGGGCTCGAGAAACCTGACTTGGAACGAATTTGGACATTGGCCGACAATGGAAATAAAGGCCGTCTGAACATGGATGAGTTTGCTGTTGCGATGCACTTAATCTATCGAAAGTTGAATGGTTATCCTCTGCCAGCCCAACTCCCCCCGGAGCTCATACCTCCATCCACACGAAACTTTAATGATTCCATTGGCGCTGTCAAGTCCTTGCTACACCAAGAATCTGCCTTCCGGAAGGACTCAGGAGCTAGTCTACTCCCTCAGAAGACAGGAGTTAGCTATTTAAAGAACCACTCTTTCCGAGGCGAATCTGGCATACTAAAGACTGGGCGCAAAGATGCCACTGTTTTCAAGAATAATGATGACGACATCGGCTACAAGTCGAGTGCCCGTCGTAGGCTAGGTAATGGCACTGGATCTCCACGCCCAGAGTCACCATCTTCAGTGACATCGAATGATGACCTGTCTCTAGATCAGTTGAGAAAGAAGATCCGCGAGAAGCAGGTTCTTCTTGATGCCATGGATTTCAAGGATGAGAATGCAGCTGACGAAGATGAAGCTCTTGACAGAAGAGACCGACGTGACGCAGAAGACTTGTATAGACGCATCCGTCGTATTCAGGAGGATATTGATGCACATCCCGATGCAGCTCTGCGCAATGTTGACTCTGGCGCTGAGAGACGCGCTCTCCGGCGTCAACTGCAAAGTCTGACAGACAGACTACCTGAGTTAGCCTCACAGGTCCGCAAGACAGAAAGGAGTATTGCAGATGCCAAGCTAGAGCTCTTCCGCCTGAGAGATGCGAAGGCTCACCCTGGTAGTGCCGCCTCAATTGTCGGTACTGGTCCCGGAGGAGCTGTGACCGAGTCGGATAGACTTAAGGCACGAGCCAAAGCCATGATGCAACAACGCTCTGCTGCGCTAACAGGTAGAAAAATTGAAACCAACGATGATGATCTAGCGGCACCGAAACGATTGGAGGAGGAAAATATCAGAATCAGGACAGAGAAAGAGAACAACGAGAGAATGGTTAAAGACGTCGAAGATAGTGTCCGTGATTTCTCACGTGGTCTTGAAGATAGTCTGAAAGATGGCGCTGAGGACTCGACAAGCGAACATGAAAGGCGTAGATGGGAAGATGGCCTAGGAGTTGAGGATGAGGTTAAGGATTTTATCTTTGACCTACAAAGATCCAGCAGAAGTGCTAGGGTTAGAAATGAGGATCGCAATACAGGACGCGGTAGCCTTCGAGACGAGATCCCTCGATCCAGCACCTCCGCCCGTGAAAGTCCTGTCAGCTCTAAACCGGCCGAGGCTCCGGCGCCGTCGAGGCCTGCGGCAGCACCAGCACCAGCACCAACAGGAGGATCATATGCATCCTATAAAACTCCCGAAGAGAGAGCAGCATTCATTAAGCAACAAGCGGAGCAGCGAATGGCTGAACGTTTAGCAGCGCTTGGTATCAAAGCACCGGCAAAAACCGGAGAAACAGCTCAGCAGAGAATGGAACGTGAAAGTAAGGAGAGAGCTGAAAAGCTCCGCCAAGCGGAAGAGGAAGATGCGAAGCGAGAGGCAGAGAGACAGGCAAGGCTGGCTGAAGAGCAAGGAGTTCCTCCACCTGCAATTGAGACTACTACAAAAACAGCAATGAAGAGACCACCTCCACCACCCTCCCGTAAGGCAGCGAAAAGCGATGCCGGTGAGCGAGAAGCTGCAAGAAAAGCAGAAGAAGATCGAGTTATGAAGGAACAGGAGGCCCAGCAATTGGCAACAAAGAATATGGAGTACGTTCTCAGTATTAGAATGTAAAGTAGAGCATGCTAACTATGCCAGGGATGACGCTAAGCGTCAAGAGAGAGAGCTTGCTAATGAACGCGAAGCGGCACAGGCACGTTTGAAGGCCCTTGAAGAGCAGGTGAAAGCCGGCAAAGTTAAGAAGGAAGAGGAGAGACGTCGGAAGAAGGCGGCTCAGGCAGAGGCCAAAGAGAAAGAGGCCAGGTTGGCCGTTCAGCGTGCAGAGATTGAGGCAGCAAGGGAACGTGAAAGAGAGCTTCAACGCCAACTTGAAGCAATTGACAACGAAGACTCGTCGGATGATGAAGGGCCGCAGGACATTACTCCTCAAGCTTCCACGCCAACCCAAGGAAGTCAAGAGCTGGAAAGGAAGGAACTTTCATCTCCACAGGCGCATCCAGCAATGCCACCGATCCCTACAGTCCATGCAGAATCTTCCCCATCCCCTGTTGTCTCACCTCCAGTTGCATCACCTCCAACGAAATCATCTCCTACGAAATCACCTCCTGTGGTTTCACCTTCTGTAGTGCCAGAAACAGAGACCCGAAACCCTTTTCTGAAGAAGCTTGGCCAAGTAGGACAGTCGTCCTCAACGCCTATTAGCTTTCCAGTCACATCGCCACCAGCTCACCCAGAAGTATCCACGAATCCTTTCCATCGAATGACACAGGAGCAGATGACTCGAGGTGCTGAACCAGTTCAGGCTCAGCCCACCGGGGGCCGACCTTCACGCGCTCGCCCTGAGGAAGACGAATGGTCTGTGGTCGGCTCCGACAAAGACGACTCGTCCGATGAAGAAGGGCCTGGTGTAGGTCGGGCTCGTGATCTCGCATCTCTCCTATTTGGCACTATGGGACCACCTCGGCCTCTATCAGCTGCAGACAATAAAGTTGGTTCCACTCCAACAAGCCCTGCAACCAACTTTGCTGCTGGGTCGACAGGTGCACCGCCGCCAGCGCCTCCTCCACCGCCACCTATGATGCCTGGTTCGGGGCCTCCTCCCCCTCCACCGATGCCAGGGATGGGTGCTCCCGGCGCTCCGCCACCTCCTCCACCTCCAATGCCGACATCTGGCAGTGCGCCAGTTGCTGCAAGACCTGCAGCGTTGCTTGGTGAGATTCAAATGGGGCTGGCGTTAAAGAAGACAGAAACGAGGGACAAGAGTGGAGCTGCCGTTGCAGGAAGAGTTCTAGATTGAGATTCATGGACGCATGTATAGCGGGACTGGATTGCAGAGGTAGGCTCTGTTGTTAGAGGATAGTATAAGAATGTAATTTGATATATAGGAATTAGCCCTTCAATTGAATGAATCCTAAGAATCATTCTTGAATACTTTCACAGCTGCGCAACTGTAATGTGAGCTTGATTGGCACTCGCAAGATGGCACTGCGCTAGCGCTGAATGACAGCCAGTTGTGAAGTTTGTTATGACATAATTTACCTCATGGCAGTGACGAGAAGGACGAAAGGTAAAGGTGTGAAAGGCACTAGTTAATGCGAAATTCGTTTATACAAAGTGCTCTTGGCATCGAAAGGGTTCTGAAGACATCCTAGATCTGAAGAACGTATTTATTGATCAGCTAAGAAATGCTTAGCCTAGATTACTTTTTTTTTTTAATAGCAAGTCAACTTCAAGAGGAATTCTAGGTGAAAGTCGAAGGTTTTGTTGCTTATATCCTCTTCTCATTCGAGGTCTATGGCTCGGATATGGTATATCTCACCAAGGAAACTCGAGAAGAACTTTCTGTCATTATTAAATTGATATGACTTGCAGTTGCTTCGAGCCGGAAGTTCTCCAATATCGATTCAACCTTGGCAGATCCCATGGATGTGCTCCGGAACTTAAGCTTCACTGACAGACTGCCATAGGTCCGAACCGTCTGACGGAACTATTTTTATTGTACATCCCACTATTCTATATAGTCTAGCCACTCTATTTTCTGAATTTCTGATCTAGGACTGAGCCTAGTGCAACCCAGTCCTTCGGTCCAGGAACGGACACCAAGTCTCGTCAGTACTCTAGACGCAGTTATTGCACCCAGAAGAATATGAGCTTTACACATCCTGTCACGTTATCATCAGAATCGACGTCGAAGCACGTGATCCCGATTCTTTTCCTGATAAATATTCTCATTTCCGTTGGCAAGGGCCATCTCTCAGGGACTTCCAGTAGAGTTGTTACTACTCGGTTTGCGAAATCGACCCTGCATCCAGCAACGATACATCTTGATCTGCTTAGCTCTATTGACAAGGAGCCTCCGGTCAACACCCAGATTGATAATTTCAAATCCGTCTGTCCCACTGCTGTCGTCATCTATACTAGGCTCTGCAGATGAGGTAGAGCGGCCCGTCCAGATCTTTACCAGCTCTTCTTTTTCAAAGAAATACACCCGTGTCCCATCTCCCCTAACATAAAAATTTTCTTGTAAGTATCTTCCTTTCTTAAAGCGTACTTGAGCAAGGTCTCCTCTCCCGTAGTCTCGAAATAGTACTTCTCCACCAGGTTTCAAAAGTCTGTAAATATTGCGCACGGCTTGTTGCCACTGTGTAGGCGATAATGCAGAGAAGATGAATATCATTAAAACGACATCAACAGAGCTTTCAGAAAGACCTGGCGGGAGTTCTTCGCCAGCAGCATCCCACAAATCTGCCTGGATATGTCTCGTGTTATATGCTTCGCTCTCACGCATCACCTCCACAGCGATCTTAGAGAAGTCGCAAGCATGAATTTTGAGGTATGGATTCTGATTATGTGCAAGTATAGGAAATGCAGTGTTGCCAGCGCCAGCACCGACCTCAAGCAGGGTCACGGAACCGGCATCTGCCTGAGTAACTTCTGACAGGACTGGAAACTCTTGCTGTAGCCATTTGCGGTCCTTAAAAAAATTCGATGTGTTGTTCTTGTAGAATTGGTTCCACCATTTTGCGGGCTCGGAGTTGAATCTCTCTGGGTAAGTTAGCATCTTCCATCAAGCATGAAATATGGGAGAAATGGAGGAGAAGAAGTGCGTATCAGATAGGAGCGAAAGACAATGGTACTTTTGTTTCATTCATTGGTCCCAGGACCATCAGATGAACTATGCTTTTTTGGTAAATCATCAGGATGCAAGAAGAATGTCGTTTCATATCAGAAGTATCGAAATAGCACACTTACTCTTATCAAAGTCTGACACAGGTGCTTCCCTTTGCTTTGCGTACTGAACCTCAGCATATTCTTTATAAGCGTCATCTGTCTCGACGTGATCCCATGCGTTAAACTCATAGACGTCGTCGGTTACTTGCAGGTACCGCGAACCAAATTGGAAAGGATCACTTCGCTTCATGCTGTCCTTACATTCACTGAGTCTAGGAGATGCTTGAGCTGTGAGTGGGTCAATTATATGGGTGGGGGCATCAAGAGCAATCACTTCCTCAGGTCTTGACTGTAAGGCAACCTCATCTTGATCCTCTCTTGCCGCCAGAATGGGTAAGGTTTGATCATTCTCAGCGACCATGG
>Ga0335072_10004427_pt1 | contig 20865 bp, 19 predicted proteins | sample Lox_Sample_21_FD_206725 | JGI IMG/M metagenome (GOLD analysis project Ga0335072, IMG submission 206725) | Soil microbial communities from Loxahatchee National Wildlife Refuge, Florida, United States - Lox_Sample_2.1 | ecosystem: Environmental > Terrestrial > Soil > Wetlands | place: USA...
TTGATCGAAATCGGGCCAAGACGCAACCGGTCCAGTTCCTCGCTCGTATATCGCCCAGAGAAGCTAAAACCCCGCCCGTTGTCATCCACGACGAGCGACACTTTCGCCTCGTCTTGTTCTAGTTTTACCACGACGTGGCTGGCCTCAGCATGCTTTTTTACGTTATGTAGTGACTCTCTGTATATCTGGAAGATTTCCCTGCAAATGCGGTCCGGAACGCGCAAATCGCGCGCTTCGACGAAGAGATCGACCGCCAGGCCGTGCTCCAGGCGAAAGCGCTCGGCGAAACCTTGCATCAATTCCCGCATATCCGCGCTCTCGACGCGGACGGGGCGAAGGTCCGTGACGAACCGCCGCAATTCGTCGCTTTCCTGCTGCACCGTTTTCTGCAGGCTGGCCAAATCGGCGCACGTCTGTTCGAGCGGCCTCTCGGGCAATCTCTGCCTCATAACGTTGAGTTGAATCTTGAGGCTCAGGAGCGTTTGCAGAATGCCGTCGTGGAGGTCGCGCGAGATGCGGCTGCGCTCGGATTCCACGGCATGCGTTCGAAGGCTGCGCAGCAGAAAAACATTCTCGAGCGGCGGCCCGATCTGGCGCACGATGTGTTCGAGCCAGCGCAGATCGCCCGTCGAGAATCGCTTGCGCGACGGGAAGGGATTCGCGAGAAAAACGCGCCCCGTCGGACGGCCTCCCGATTCGAGCGTCACGGCCAGGAATTTCGCTCCGACTTCCTGCCGCGTGGATTCGGGCGGCGCGGGCACGGTCCGAAATCTCTGGCCGGTGCGGCGATCCCACGCGAATCCCCCACCCTTGCCGCCGTTGAATTCCCACGCCATCGAGATTTCCAGGCTGTCGAGCAGGTACGTTTCGGAACGGGCCAGCGGAAGCGTGTCCGGTGGGTCAGGCTCCATCGCGCTGGGCTTTACCTTCCAGACGAAGAGGCGCTCGAGATCGTCGTCGCGAATCGCGAGGCAGGCCTGCTCGCAGCGAAATGCGACGGCAAGTTCGCCGAGCGCCTGGCGAATCGATTCCGTGAGCCCGCGATCGTAGCGGAGAGCGCTGGTGATTTTCTCGAGGAATTGCTGGCGCGCGAGATGCTCGCGTTCGCGCGCGCCGAGAAATCCCATTCCCAGCCCCGAAACCAGCGTTCCAAGGCCGATCGCGGTCCAGTGCCACCAGCCCTGCAAACGAAACGACTCTTCGGCAGCGACGCGGACGATGATTCCCACGGTGGCCAGCGCGACGAGGGCCAGCATCGCGCGCTCATTGCCGCGCGTGGCCAGCGCGAAAACCGCAAAAAGGAAGAGAAACCAGAATGCGGAAACCGAAGGCGTAAGGTAAACGAAGACGGCCAGGACGGCGAAATCGAACAAAAGCGGAATGCGGACTGGAACTTCGCTGAGGAACCGCTCCGCCAGCGCCGCGGCGACCGCGATCGCCAGATAGGCAGCCAGAAAAACAACCGAAACGCGCCGCACGGGGCCCTGCGACGTCTCGAGCAGCGCCACCAGCGAAAGCGCGGCGATCACGGCTCGCGCCAACGTGACTTGGCGCTCCAAATACAGGCGCTCGGTGTTGTCGAGAAGCATTGTGGGGGCGACTTTCCTTCAAAGTTTAGCAAGTACCGGGTGCCTGCCATGCGCGCCCGCGATCGGATGTCGTCTTTTGGTAATCGCGGCCGGCGGACGCCCGCTCTTCCGGTTTTTCTGTGGAAAACTCGCGCGGCATGGCATTGACAGCGGGTGCATAATCTTTGGGAAGCGGCTGACTGAGGGACCTCCAAGTTTGACGCAACGGTATACGCGGAAAGAGGCGGGTCGCATCCTGGGTGTGGATGCGAGCCGGCTGCGCTATTGGGAACGCCTGCGGCTGGTCCGTCCCCAAGCGCGCTGGGGAGAGCGCTTCTACAGCTTTGGCGACCTCGTGGCGCTGCGGACGGTGAAGCGGCTGACCGAGAACCGGATTCCCGCGCAGCGCGTCCGGCGCGCGGTGGCGCTGGTGGAGCAGCAATTCGGCGAAGCGCCGCTGCCGCTGCAGGCGCTGCAATTCCTGGAACAGGGACGCGACGTGCTCGTGATTCCTCCCGGTGCCGCCCGCCCTTTCAGCCCGATCAAGCAGCAGTGGGTCTTTTCCTTCGACGCGGCGCTGCACGGCCACGCAAAATTGCACGCGATGGCGAGCCCGACGCCGGAAGACCTATTCCAATCGGCGCTCGACTGCGAAGCCTCGCCCGACACGCTGCCCGATGCGGTGGACAACTATCGCCGGGTGCTCGATCTCGTGCCGCACTGGGTGGACGCGCGCATCAATCTGGGCGTCGCGCTCTATCAGATGGGCGATACGGCCGCGGCGCGCGCCGAATTTTTCGCCGCCGTGCAGCTCGATCCGCTGAATGGGATCGGACGCTACAACCTGGGCTGCGTCCTCGAAGAGCAGGGCGAGATCGACGAGGCCATCGGCCATTTGCGCCGCGCGGCGCAGGCGATGCCGGCGCACGCGGACGTTCATTTCAATCTCGCGCTCGCGCACGAGAAGCGCGGCGAACGCAAACTCGCCCGCGAGCAGTGGATGCTCTATCTGCGCTACGCGCCCAACGGCCCGTGGGCCGAACAGGCGCGCGCGCATCTGAAGAAATGCTCGCCGCGGCGCAAACGCAACGCGCCAATTCCCTTCCCGCGCAAAGCTTAGGAAGTCCGCCCACGCAGCGCCAATCGGGAGATGGGCGTTCCAGGGTACCCTGCCTTACTGTGTCGATTAGACAGATGCGCTTTTAGGGGTATCGAGAGAGGAGAAGGCCCGCTCACCGCTGAGACGCAGAGAACGCTGAGAATCGCGCGTACAGTAAACGGGCAGGGTCCGCGTTGGCGAGCCTCCATTCGGCCTTGCCGCTGTGCTGTGTCGGGCAAGCCAACATTGAAGTCGGTGCATCCGTGTCGTAAACTGATGTCCCACCTGTGGTGAGCGTAGCTCAGCCGGTAGAGCATCGGTCTGTGGAACCGAGGGTCGTGGGTTCAAATCCCATCGCTCACCCCAAAATATCGTAATGTGCCGTGGTAACCCAGCTCATCGCAGCCTCCCAGGCGATGCTTGATGCCACCCGCGCATCCTTCAAATCCGGAGGGGTGCGGCACCCACGCATTGTGATTGGTGACCTCCGCCGCCAACTGGCGGTGCGGCATGATCCGCTTTCACTCCGATGTCAGCGCGTATGGGATCTCGGACCAAGCGTGTGCCCACCCGCCCATCGTGCGTCGGACACATAGTTGACCGCGCAACACGTTGAATGTAAGAAAGGAGCCTAGCCCAAGACTTGGAGCCTATAAATCGTGCCCACACCAGCCGAAAAGCTATTCAGCGAGACTCACGGTCGAACGCTGCGCGCTTGGAGCACGGTGTCCATCTTTAGGCAGGTTGTGCAGGCTGGCTTCGAGGCCGCAACGAAGGCCAAGACGAAGGAGGCCGAGTCCCTGTACGACCGATTGATTTCCGACCCTGACTACACAAAATTGGTCACAGACGTGGAAGGCTTTCGCAAGGCGATGCCAAAGGAAAAGTTTGTTGAACTAGGAGTGAAGCAGAGTACCGAGACGGCAACCAATTTATTAAACGCCGCGACAATCCTCTTCGGTCACTCCATGGTGGACGGAACAGCCTTCGACTATTGTCGGGTAACCGCGCTGCACGCGCCTGAGGACTGGGAGCCGGACCTTTCAAAAAAGCAGGTTGCTCTTTCCTTGGTCCGTCAGCAGCCATTTGAAGAAATCCTGAAACTGAAGCTTGAAGATTTTCTCAAAGACTTGGAGAGGGAATCTCTCACGGACAAGATTGACCGCCTCCACGCCCGGTGCCGACCGGACAGGGGTTGGTCACCAATGCATGGCTATGCTTTCGATCCTGCCCGGATCGGGCGCTTAGACTCGTTGCGGCAGAATTTAGTTCACGGGGATGCGCTCGGCCAGCCAATAGACGATGCGAATGGCGAGTTTGAGTATATGAACCGCACCTGCTGGTACTTCATGGGCCTCGTTAACATGAGATATGGGCTCAGGCTCGACCCGTACGTCGCTCTAGGTCGGTAGCAAAGCGCACACCGTCAAAGGAATCGCGTAGTTCTCGCAACGCAGCATGACGCAGAGAAGATTAAGAAAGAACTTGGCGAGCCCGTCGCAGAGATTGTTGCGGTCTAACAGTGACGTGGACTCGACACGGGCGGATGAAGGCAAATGGAAGAGCGAAACCTGAACGCATGGGAAGACTTCGACAAGGTATTGACGGAAATCCGCACGCAGCGCCAAAACTCTCCCGACCACGCGCACTCATCCTTGCTCTTTCGGGGCCAGGAGGATTCCTGTTGGCAGCTTCAAACGACGCTTGACCGCAAAATCCAACGAGCGATCTTCACTGAGTATTACCGCGTTATCGGGAGTGTCCGCCCGCTAATTGAAACGCTGACTAACACTGAGTGGCCGATTCCCGACTACCCCGAAGTATGCAAAGACGCGAAAGACTTCGACAAATTCAGTATGGACCTTTGGTGCGGGAGATGCCCCGGCTACGCATACATGGCCTATTTGCGACACCACGGATTCCCGTCGCCGCTCTTGGATTGGACGCGCTCTCCATATATTGCAGCGTTTTTCGCCTTCAACAAAGCTACCGTGGATTCAAAGAGGCGAGTGGCCATCTATATTCTTAGTGAGAAGGCCATCAAGTCTGAGGGGAATGGTATGTCAGTGCTACGCAGATATGGGCCTTACGTCAGGACACACCGCAGGCACGTTCTTCAGCAAAGCGAATATACGCTTTGCACCATCTTCGATAGTGAATTCCGTTTTCAAAACTATGACTCGATTTTCGAGCCGGGAAGGCTGCAACAGGGGTTTTGCTGGAAAATCACGCTGCCCACAACGGAGCGTACAAAGGTACTCGGGCTGCTGGATTCCTACAACCTCAATGCCTTCTCGCTCTTCGGCTCCGAAGACAGCATGATGGAGATGTTGGCTACGAGAGAGTTTGATTTCAAGAAGAACGTCTGACTAGTGGATGCGCAGCAGTGCTTGCTTGAGGTTGAGCGCCCGTCGAAATACTTCAAAAACGCTTCTGTCTGGCACCCCAATTTTTCCATTTTTCATTCCGCATTTCCGCTGAGCAAGGTTTGGGCGGAGCGCCTGTCTCATTTTCGGGCGGCAGCTCCGCGCCAGGCGACATGGTGCTCGATGCGATGAGCGCTATTCTGTTTCGGAGGGGTAGCGATGCTGGGCGCGGTAGAGCCGGGTGCCATCGGGCTTGATCGCGTAGAAGAGCAGAGCGCCCTTGGAACCGTTTCGCATGGGGTGCGCCACCACGGTGATCGGATCGCCCGGCTTGTACGTCGCGCGATTCCAGCCCTCACCGACCATGAGGTTGATGCTCGACGCTTCGATATCCCACGTGCCGACGGTGGCGGGATCCCTGGCGCCGGGAGCGACTTTGACGACGATGTGGCTGTGAGGGTTCTCCCATAGATATTCCTCGACGACGCCGACGTACGTGACGTTTTTGGCGACGTCGAACATCGCGCGGGAATGATGGGCGAACGAAGGGCGAGCGGCAAAGAGCACGATCGCCGCGAGCGCGGCCAAACTCGAAATTGCCCGTCTCGCCTTCATCTGCTTTCCCTCGCCATTGCCGAGCGCGCCCTCGGCGAGACTTTGCCACAGCCGCCGATCGGCGAACGACCGACCGACGGTCTTGTGCCCATTCTGCAATCAATCGCGCTCAAATCGAGCGGTCGATTGCCGAGCGGAAAATGATTGTGCAATGCGCGGCAGGGAGTTTCCGCGCGCGGGTGATCAGCGTAAGGGACCGGCCCGGCTGGTTCAGGCCGGATTGCGAGCTTTATCTCGCAGCAGCTTTACCTCACAGCAAGCGGGCGATCGCTATGCCCGCAACGATGGCTTTCATTACTGCGAGGCGGACTCCTTGCTCGCCAGAGCGGATTCGCTCGACTTCCCTTGGGCTTTGGGCTCGTGATAGCGCGTCAGGTAGAGAAGGAAGGGGGTGACCTCGAAGGGCATTTTCTCGCGAGCCGAACTGAGCGCCACAGGCTTCGCTTTCAGCAGCTCGACGCGATCGTCCCAGGGATCGACTTTCACGCGGGCGCCCAGCGGCAATGCGGCGACCTGGTCGAGCTTGTCGGCCTGAAGCTGGGGCCCGAGGGTTGCGAGCGCGGAGCTGAATTCGACGCCATTTCCGAGGCGCGCATCAATCAGCGCCGGAAGGGCCGCCGAATCCGCCGAGAGCTGCTTGAGGAAAAGCGCCGCGTTTCCGAGCTTGTCCTTGTAAGGCGAATTCTTGAGCCATTCGAGGGCTTTCTTATTGGCCATATCCACATCGGCGGGCGTGGCCTTGAAGGAAAAGCGCGAGAGCGCCTCGCCGGCCGTCACGTTGGTGGTGTCGTTGAATCCCCACTGATCGGTCGAGGGCTTGGTGATCATGATCGAAGCGAGTTCCTGCGCGAGGACGGCGGCGAGGCTGGCTTCGTCCGGCAGCGTATCGATCAAGCCGCGGCTCATCACGATGGTGTGGCCCACCGAGAAGGACTCGAGCGTGGTGGTGAGCATCACGCGGCAGTGAACGTCGATATCGAGATTGTTGGTGACTTCGAGATTGTTGACGACGGTCTCGAGCACTTTGTCCACTTCGCCCGGAGGCGCGAGCAATCCGATGCGCTGCAGGCGGTCCACGACGTTGATCTCGGCGCGCTCCTGCCAGCGGCGCTCGGCCTCGATCGGCGAATAGTCCTGCGGAGCGCCGCCGCTATCGAGCGACGCCGAAGGATTGGCGGATTGCGCGGCCGTGGGCTGATTGAAGTCCACCGGGCGATCGAGAGTGGCGAGATCGTAGCCCCACAGGCGGGTCTGCGCCTTAAAGCGGATCGCGGAGCCCGAGGCAGTTTTGAGTTCCGATTCCTGGCTGTAGATCGCCGCGGGCAGCCAGACGTCGGGCTGAAGGTTCATGCGCCAGCTGTCGAAGTGCAGATTGAAGCCGATGCCCTCGTTGTCCGACGACTGGAACATGCCGTTGAAGCGCACGATCGTGAATCCCTGATCCTCCGCCCAGATGCGGCCGTCGAAGCGGCTCTTGCCGGATTTGGGGAGCGGCGTGACGTCGAAAACCACGCAGCGGACTTCGCCGAGGAATTCGCGGCCCACGTAGCGGAAATCATAATGCTGGCGGTCGAAATCGGTCGGGTCGACGTACACCATCTTGAGAAAACCATCGGGGACGCTGGAAGAGGATCCCTCGAGGTGCGAAAACGGATTGAAGGCTCCGACGAGGCCTTTCTTTTTCTTGTCCTTGTGCTTGCTATCGAGCATGGAATCATCGGCAATGCCGCTCGAGAGCTGCGCCTGGCCGAGGAAATACTGGTCTTTCATGGGGACGATGCCCATCTCGGCATCGGGCTTCATGTCCTGGACGTAGGTTTCAACGATCGGGCTGTAGCGCCGGATCGCGGCCACTTCGTCGTGTTCGCGCGCGATGATGCGATCGATGGCCTGGTCGACCGTGGTGACCGGGCCCGCCGTGGAGGCCCCGGCTTGCGGCTGGGTGCGGTCGGCCGTCTGCGTTTGGCCCGCAGCGACAGCCGCGAAAGAACCCGCCAGGAGGATCGCAACGGAAAATCGGTTCAGTGCGCGCATGGATTTCCCCTTTCGGCAAAACACCCTATAAGTCGTTCGGACTCCGCCTAGTTAATAAGCAAGGGTAGCAGGAGGCGGGCTTTGCGTGGCCGCCGCCCTGCCGCCGTGTGCCCAATGGGTCAGTTCGCTGGTCCCCGGTATCGCGCTAAGCCTCTCCTCTGCTATGGATTGGCGGTTTGTACCCGCTGATTCCGCGTCGTGGGCCGCGACGAAAACGGCGTATCAAGCCCCTCCGCAAGCGTTGGATGAGCGATCGCGGCGTCGCGTAACGCTGTATAGGCGGGCCCGATCACCGGCGGCTTGGATGTCCGGCTGCCGCGATTGGGAGCAAACTATTTGGGGCGGTTGGAGGGGCCGTGCGCGATCATCGGGATCGAATAGACCTGCGCGGCGTTGGCAATCTGCTGGCCGGTGGAGTCTTCGGCGCCGCGGGCAAGGATGAAAAGCGTGCGCCTGCCGGGCCCGCCGAAGGATACGCTAATGATGTCGCGCGGCGTGGGAATCAGGCCGAGCCACGTGCCGTCCGCGCCGATCACCTGCACGCCGGGGCCGGTGCTGACGTACACGCGGCCGTCGGCGTCAACCGCGCTGCCATCGCCGGCCGTCTTATCCTGCAGCTTGGCAAAATCGCGCTGATTGGTGAGCGAACCATCGGGCTGGACATCGAATTCGACGACCGTGCCGACATTGGTCACATAGAGATGCTTCTCATCCGGGCTGAGGATAATGCCGTTGGTGCGCAGATTTTCGCCGTACTTGGTGACTACGCCCTTCGGGCTCGCGTAAAACAGGCCGCCCATGCTGAAATAGGCGCCGCCTTTGCTATCGGCCGTCAAATCATTGAGGATGCCGCCGATGCAATCCATCGTCTCGCCCTGATATTTGTCCGCGAGAACGCGACGGTGCGGCGCGAGCTCCCAGATGGCCGGATTCAATCCGCGCTCGTCGACGAATAACGCGCCTTTCGCATTGATCGAGAGGGCGCCGCCGGTATGCGTGCCCGTATAGACGACCGAGGCCTTGCCGTTTTTATCGAGTTTCACCACGTCGCTCTTATCATTCCGGGCGATCAGCAGGCCGCCGTCGCGCGTGCCGACGATTCCGTCGCCATCGTTGCCCGCATCCTGCCAGAGGAATTTCCATCGCTGGCCGGCCGCGATTACGTCGGGGATCGCCGTCACCTGATACTCGCTGGGCGCCGGGCCCGTCGCCGGCCAGTGGATCGGAGGAAACTTTCGCGGCGGATTCTTGCAGGCGGCGAGCGCCGCATCGTAGCCGGGATCGGCATTCGCTTGCAGCGAGGGGGGCGGAGCATTCGGGTCGGCGGGCGGCAGTTTCGGAGCTTCGTTCTGGGCCATCAAGCCGGCGGCGAAAAACAGGCCCACAGCAATCGCAAGTGTTCGCACTGATTTCATCGCGTCCCCCAGTCGGCACGGCCGTGCCGGTGATGCCCTTCCCTTTGCGCCGGGGAGTATACCGAAACTGCCCGCGCCGCCGCGACAGGAAGATTTCGGCCGCCCCCTCAGCGAACAGTGCCTGCTATATACTTTCGCGAGATGCCGACACCGATCAGCGACGGCGCGCGATTCCTACCCGCGAGCGACCAATCGCTGCTGATCTATTTCGGCGAAAAAATCACGCCAGAGGCGAATCAGCGTGTGCGGAAGCTGCTTGCATTGCTGGCATCGGAACCCGTGGCCGGCATCCGCAATCTTCACCCGGCATATTGCTCGCTTCTGGTCGACTTCGATGCGCTGAAGTTGAGCCACGGCGAACTCGAGCTGATTCTGCGCCCCTATCTCGACCGGCTCGAAGATGTGCCCCTCCCAAAATCGCGCGAAATCGAAATTCCCACGTGCTACGGCGGCGAGTTTGGCCCCGACCTGAGCGACGTCGCCGCTCTGCACGGATTGACGCCGGCGCAGGCAATCGAATTGCACGCCTCCGTCGCCTACCTTGTCTACTTCCTCGGGTTCGTTCCCGGCTTCGCGTATCTTGGCGAACTGCCCGAAGCACTGCAGACATCGCGCCTGGCCACGCCGCGCCGCACCGTGCCAGCCGGCAGCGTGGGGATTGCGGGCAACCAGACGGGCGTCTATCCGTTTGCCACGCCGGGCGGCTGGCGATTGATCGGGCGAACGCCGATCACAATGTTCCGCCCGGACCGCAGCGACATGAGCTTCCTTTCGATCGGAGATCGCGTGCGCTTTACGCCGATTTCCGCCGCGCGATTCGCGGAGTTGGAAAATCCATGAGCGCGATTCGCGGCCGGGCGATTCAGGTGCAAGCGCCGGGCTTGCACACCACGGTGCAGGATTTAGGGCGAAAAGGATATGGTCCCTTGGGCGTCTCGCCATCCGGCGCTGCCGACCGCCTGGCGCTGCGGCTCGGAAACCGGCTCGTCGGGAATGCCGATGGCGCGGCCGCGCTGGAAATGACGCTGATCGGCGGCACATTCCTCTTCCCCGAAGGAGCCGTCGTCGCGTTAACCGGCTCGGATTTCGGCGCGAGCCTCGACGGCGCCGCCATAGAGCCTTGGACGGCGATCGATGCGCGGCCGGGCCAGACGCTTTCTCTGGGTCCGACGCGTTCAGGAGCACGCTGCTACTTGTCCGTGCAGGGTGGCATCGCCGTGACGCCGTTCCTGGGCAGCGCATCGACGCACGCGCTAACCGGTCTGGGCGGATTCGAGGGCAGGCCGCTGCGCAAGGGTGATGTAATGCAAATCGGGCCCGCGGCGAATTCTTTCCGCAAGAAGACGATCGCTGCGCACGTCGCGCGGCGCCTTTCGCTTCGCAACGTATTGCGATTCACCGCCGGGCCGCAGGCTGATTGCTTTCCCGAAGCGTCGCTGCACGCGTTTGGCGAGACCACCTATCGTGTTGGCGAGCAGTCCAACCGCATGGGCCTGCGGCTGGAGGGCGAGCCGGTGGCGCAACTTCCCGGGCAGCAGATGATCACGGAAGGCGTCTCGCTCGGCGCGATCCAGGTGCCGCCCTCGGGCTTGCCCATCATTCTATTTGTCGACCAGCAGACCACCGGCGGCTATCCGAAAATCGGCAACGTGATCGCAGCCGATCTCCACCGAGTGGGCCAGCTTCGCCCGCGCGACGAAATTCGATTCGAGCAGGTAACATTGAAAACGGCGCGTTCCCTGCTCATCGAGCAGGAGAAAACGCTGGCGTCCATCGAGATTTTCCTCGAATGAGGGGCGAATGAAGCGCATCGACCTGAATTGCGACATGGGCGAAATCCCGGAAGCGATCGCCGATGGCACCCAGGAATCGCTGATGCCCTCGCTCACGTCCGTCGATATCGCGTGCGGCGGGCACGCCGGCGACGCGGCCTCGATGAAAACGACGATCGAGCAGGCGCTTCGCTGGAAACTCGCGATCGGCGCGCATCCCGGATATCCGGACCGCGCCAATTTCGGCCGCGCGGCGCTCGATATCCCGCCGCACGCCATCGCCGATTTCGTATTCGAGCAGGTGCGAGTCTTCGCCGGGATCGCCGCTGCGTGCGGTGCGCTGGTGACGCACGTGAAACCGCACGGGGCGCTATACAACCAGGCGGCGAACGATCGCGTGGTGGCGCAGGCGATTGCCGATGGAATTCGCCGCTGGAGCCGCGACGTCACCCTTGTGGGCTTGGCCGGATCGCTGATGCTCGATGTGTTTCGAGACGCTGGTTTCCGCGTCGCCGCCGAGGCTTTTGCGGATCGGCGGTACGAAGCCGATGGCACTTTGCGCTCACGTAAATTCGATGATGCGCTGCTGAGCGATCCCACGGAGGCCGGGCGACAGGCGCTGCGGATCGTCGAACGCGGCACGGTGGTCGCTTCGAGTGGCGCCGAAATCGAGGTGAACGCACAGACCATCTGCATTCATGGCGATACTCCGGGCGCGCCGAAGATCGCCGCAGCGGTCGCGCAAACGCTGCGGCAAGCGGGCGTCGAGCTCAGGGCGCTTTCTCGTTCTTGAGCACTCCGAAAAACCCTGCAAATTCTACGGGTTTCCCCGTATTGCGATCATGCAGGGCGTGTCGCAGGCTGAAACTGTGAGCGAAACGCCCCGCCCTCCAAGCAGCCATTCGCTCATGCGACGCCACTGAGCAGCTAAATCGTGGCTGCTCCAGCCGGCGACCACAAAGCCGACATGAAAAAATATCTGTGCCTCGCCATCCTCATCGTCGCGATATTGCTTCCCCCTTTGATTCGCGCATCCGCAAGGCCCAGCGCTTCCGACATCATCGCCCGGTCCGTGGAAGCGCTCGAGCACGATTGGCAGGCAGAACCAAGGTACGACTGCACGGAGCGCGATCGTAACGGCAAGGGCAGCAAGACCTACGAAGACATGGTGATCGACGGCTCGCCCTATCAGGAGCTGGTGGCGATTGACGGCAAGCCGCTCTCAGCCGCGCAGCAGGCCAGCGAAAAACAGAAGCTGCAGGACACGATCTCGAAGCGCAAATCCGAATCGCCGCAAGAGAGGGCTCAGCGCATCGCCAAGTATGACGCGCAAAACAAACGCAATCACGCGCTGGCGGCGGATTTGACCAAGGCCCTCGATTTCAAATTGGCCGGCGAAGGAAGGCTCGAGGGGCATGATGTCTATGTGCTCGATGCCAGGCCCCGGCCGGGATACCAGCCCGAAAGCACGCAAACGCAGGTGTTGACTGGCATGCGGGGAAAGCTTTGGATCGACAAAAAGACATTTCAGTGGGTGAAGGTGGAGGCCGAAGTGATTCATCCTGTTTCCATCGACGGCTTCGTGGCCCGCGTGGAGCCCGGCACGAGATTCGAACTCGAAAAAACTCCCGTTTCGGATGACGTCTGGCTCCCGAAGCATTTCTCGATGAAGTCGCGCGCCAGAATCCTTTTCATATTCGGCAAAGACGGTTCCGACGACGAAAGCTACACCGGGTATCATCTGCAAAAACGTCAGTTCTGAACGCCGCTGCGGGATTGTGCTTCGGGGCAACTCTTCAGAGTCTTGGGCACGTTTCCCCTCATCTAAACTCGTAGGTCTCTCTTTAGATGAGAAAACGGATCTTCATTTTCCTGGCGACCTTCCAGTCGCTGCTTTTCGGCCTGCACTGGTTCGTCTACGAAACGTGGGTCTCTTTTCGGCAAGCGCCTGATCCGCCGGGGATTTCGGGGTTGGCGATCGCCGTGGCGATTCTGTCCGTTACGTTTTTGACGGGTACCTTGCTTGCGCGCAAGTATTCGCAGTTCCCTGTCCGCCTCTATTACACGGCCGCGGCGATCTGGCTGGGATTCTTCAGCTTTTTTGTGCTGGCGGCATGTGCGTCGTGGATCGTCTATGGCGTGGCGCGGCTCTTCCACATCGGTTGGCAGCAGCCATATATCGCTTTGGCACTTTTCGGCGCAGCGGTCCTCGCGGGCATCTACGGGATGCTGAATTCCGCGCGCACCCGCGTGACGCGAATTTCCGTGAAGCTGCCGAACCTGCCGGCATCGTGGCGCGGGCGCATTGCGGCGCTCGTCACCGATACGCATCTCGGCCACGTGCGCGGGCGACGATTCGCACAGCGGATCGTCGGAATGCTGGCGCGCCTGGCGCCCGACATCGTCCTGATCGCTGGCGACATGTACGACGGCACCGCCGTGAATGCGCCGAAGCTCGCGGCCCCGTGGCATCAGATTGCGGCGCCGCTCGGCGCCTATTTCATCGCCGGGAATCACGAGGAATTCGGCGATTATTCGAAATATCTGAGCGCCGTAGAGCACTCCGGCGTGCGCGTGCTGAATAATGAAAAGGTTGTAGTCGATGGGCTGCAACTCGTGGGCGTCCATCACCACGATTCGGTGCAGCCGGAGCATTACCGCGCCATTCTGCGGCAGGCTGAACTCGACCCCGATATCGCGAGCATTCTTTTGACGCACGCGCCGCACCATCTGCCCGTGGCCGCCGAAGAGAAAATCAGCTTGCAGCTTTCGGGCCATACCCACGGCGGGCAGTATTTTCCGTTTACCTGGATCACATCGCGCATCTACGGGCCGTTCGTCTACGGCCTGCAGCGGCTGGGCGATCTTCTGGTGTACACGTCGTGCGGCGCAGGCACGTGGGGACCGCCGATGCGCGTCGGCACGAATCCCGAAATCGTGCTGATCGCATTCGAATAGATTGCCGGCCGCTCGGCTCGCTTGACAGACTCTCTGCGATGCTGTTACTTACTCCGCATGAAAACGCGACTGATTTCTCTCGCTTCACTCGTGCTCTTGTTTGCGTGCGTGGCGGCGGTGGCCCAGGAGCCCGTCGTGCCCGCCGCGAATCCCGAATCACTCTTCACCGACCCGAATCCGCAGCTGAACGCCAACAAGCAGGTTGCGTTCCACATCGAGCGCGATCTGCTCGAGGCGAATCACTGGGATGAGGCCGGCAAGTGGATCACCGACCGCTACATCCAGCACAATCCGATGGTCAAATCGGGCCTCGCGCCGGTGGTGGCGTTCTTCGAAGCCACGCGCAAGCCTTCACCGATCCCGGAGCACATGAAGACGCCGGTGGTTGCCGTCGTTGCCGATGGCGATCTGGTGATTGTGGTGACGGCGCGGACGCTGAAGAATCCGCGCGACCCGTCGCAAACTTACACGACGTCGTGGTTCGACATGTGGCGGATCAAGGACGGCAAGGCCGACGAGCACTGGGACGCCGCGACGCTTCCCGCACTGGGCGCCACCGCTGGACCCAAGAAGGACGACTAACCCGGCGCTCGCTCGCGCATCCGGCTCGCATCCGAGTCGCAATCCAGATGGAGGGCAGTGGTGTCAGATCATGCGCGTGGTACGTTTGAGGTGAAGATGGCGCCGCTGCCGGCCGATGCGACTGGCGACGCCACACTCGGACGAATGTCGATCGACAAACAATTCCATGGCGATCTCGAGGGTACGAGCCAGGGCCAGATGCTGAGCGCGATGGGAGGCGTCAAAGGTTCGGCGGGCTACGTCGCGATGGAAAAAGTGAACGGAACGCTGAAGGGGCGCAGCGGCAGCTTCGTCTTGCAGCATAGCGGCACGATGAATCGAGGCGCGCCGCAGCTGATCGTGAGCGTGGTGCCGGATTCCGGGACGGATCAACTCGCCGGGCTTGCGGGCGTGCTCGAAATTATCGTCGAGGGTGGAAAACATTCGTATCACTTCGAGTACACACTTCCAACGTAAAGCAATGGGTTGTTGTCGTTGCTTTTCTGCTCCAAGTACAGCAGTGACACTGCTGCGATGGGGGCCTTAGCCGACCTTAAACGGGCGGAAATGGCGGATTTTTGGCAGCTTTTGCGCCTTAACGCGTTCGGCGAGCGGCGCTATACTTAAACCTTTACTTGAGGCTCCCTGCCGCCGATCTTGAGGGGGGCCGCGCGGCGTGGGAAAATCTGAGCCAATCGAATCGCGCGCGATTGGGGAGTCAATTTCGAAATTCAGGATACCCGAGGACACCCGGCGAATGGCCAACGCAAGCAGTCAACCAAGCAATCCACTTTTCAACGACAACAAACTGAAGCTCGGCACGTTTTGCACGAACACGATTGCGAACATGACGTTCGTCCCCGAACTGCTGCAGCCGACGTGGGCGAACACGCTCGCCGCGGCGCAGATCGCCGATGCGGCCGGGCTCGAGGCGGTGGTTCCGATCGCGCGGTGGAAAGGCTATCTCGACGACAAACCGGAGCATCCTTCGAACATCGTGCTCGACGTGTTCGCGTGGGCGGCGGCAATGGCGCAGGCGACCAAACACACGGCGGTGTTTGCGACGTCGCACGCACCGACGATGCATCCAGTGCTGGTGGCGAGGCTTTGTTCCACGATCGACGCGATTTCCGGCGGCCGCTTTGCGCTGAACGTGGTGGGCGGGTGGAACCGGCGCGAATTCGATATGTTCGGGATCGACCTCGTGGAGCACGACCAGCGATACGTCTACCTCGAAGAGTGGCTGGAGATTTTGCGAAAGCTTTGGACCAGCCCGACGGAATTCGACTATGAGTCCAAGAATTTTCACATGAAGAAGGCAATCTCGCGCCCGCAGCCGATTCAAAAGGGCGGCATCCCGATCATGAACGCGGCGCTCTCGCCGGTGGGCATGCGCTTCTCCGCGAAAAACTCGCAGATCGGCCTCATCAGCCTGCAAGGAGATTCGCCGGAAGGCTGGCGGCCGCAGGTGGAAGCGTATAAAAAGATGGCGCGCGAGGAGTTTGGCCGCGACATTCAGCTTTGGACCAACGTCGCCGTCGTGCAGCGCCCCAGCCAGAAAGAGGCTGAAGATTATTTGCATCGCTATTCCGTCGAGTACCTCGATAAGGAAGTGCTCGACAGCATCATGGTGACGATCAGCAAAGAAAATAACATCCCGATGGATTCTCCCGTGCTTGCCGGGATGCGCCGGCGCATGGCGGTGGGCGCCGGATCCCCGATGATCGGCAGCCCGCAAAGCATCGCGGAGCAGCTTGCGGCGATTTCGAAAGTCGGAATCGACGGCGTGATCATGACGTGGCCCGATTACGTCGACGGCGTGCGCCGCTTCGCCAAAGACGTGCTGCCGCTGCTCGAGCAGATGGGGCTGCGCAAGCCGTTTCGCGGCGCGTGATAACGCGCACCGCGTATTCGCGACAGGCTCGAATCAAGCGGGCCGGCGCGAGAATTTTCAAATCCGCCCAGCCGAGCGAGCGCGTATGCGTTAGACTGGTCGGTTATGAAAATCGATCCTGTGGCCGCTCGTCCCCGCAGTAAGTGTCCTTCCCTATTTTCCGCGATCGTAACCGTAACGCTCGCCGCGGCGTTTCTTTGCATTCCCGCTACGCTGAAGGCGCAATCGCTCGGCTCCGACCAAACCATCACTCCGGCATACACATCGAAATCGACCGTGCTGCCGCCTATTCTGAAAGGCATCAATTTCGTGCAGCGGCTGGGAAACCAGATTCCGCTTGACGCAACGTTTCAGGATGAAAATGGAAAGATCGTCCGGCTCGGCTCCTACTTCGGCAAGAAACCCGTGGTCTTAATTCTCGCTTACTATCGCTGCCCGATGCTGTGCACGCTCGTGATGGACGGCGCCGCCAAGGCTTTCAAGCAGCTCAGCTTCGATCTCGGCGATCAGTACGACGCGCTCACGGTGAGCTTCGATCCGCGCGACACTCCGGCCGATTCGAAGGCGCATCAGGCGCAATACCTGAAGGTCTACGGCCATCCCGACGCGGTCAACTCCTGGCATTTTCTGACCGGAAAGAAAGATCAGATCGACCGCCTGACCGATGCGGTCGGCTTTCACTACGCTTACGATCCCAGGACCGGGCAGTACGTTCACACGGCGGGAATCGTGGTGATTACGCCGGCGGGGAAAGTGGCGCAATATTTTTACGGCGTGACATACGATCCGCAATTCCTGCGCCTGGCGCTGGTGCAGTCCTCGAAGGATAAAATCGGCTCGATCGTCGACCAGATTCTGCTCTACTGCTGCACCTACAATCCGGACACGGGAAGATACCAGGCCACAATCGCGACGGTGCTGCAGATCGCGGGCGCGCTTACGATTCTGCTGCTGGGCGGCGGGCTTTTCTTTCTGCATCGGGTGACCAAGAACAAGGACCGTCCTGCCCAGCCGGTTTAGGCGCACCCTTCCTCCTCATTCGCTGAAGAGTCTGCGTGGGCAAGCGTGAGTGACGGTTGTCGCAGGTTGAAGCGCTCAACCGGACTTCCCGGGGCTAAAGCCCCGTCTTTTTTGCGGCTTTTTCGCGAGCCTGAAGGCTCACGCTTCCGCCGTTTCGCGCTTCGCGCGCAGCCCTCTGGGAAACGGCAAAGAGCCGGCGGGACGCCGGCGCTACGGGGCGAACGGCGTTACGCAGACGCCAACGGTACCGACTTCGCGGGTTCGCTTTGGCGACACAGCGGCATTTTGCGGGCCAACCTTGGTCGCGCTGCGTATAGAATGAGAGATTGCGCCGTGCGAACGGGGCGCACATGGCATGGTGACTCTCGAAACAATCAAGGCGGCGCGCGATCGCATCGGCGATTCGGTTTTTCTTTCGCCGTTCATGCGCTCGGAGACTTTTTCGAAGCTGACCGGCAATTCGATTTACCTCAAACTCGAAAACCTGCAGATGACCGGCTCCTACAAGGAGCGGGGCGCGCTGAACAAGATCCTGCTGCTGACGGACGACGAAAAGCGGCGCGGCGTGATCGCGGCTTCGGCCGGAAACCACGCGCAGGCGGTGGCCTATCATGCGACGAAGCGCGGAATCGCGGCGCAGATATGCATGCCGTTAACCACGCCCATCATCAAGGTGACGGCGACGCGGGAATTCGGCGGCGAAGTGATTCTTGCGGGGACGAATTACGACGAGACTTGCCAGGAAGCATTGCGACGTTGCGCCGAGGGCCACCTGACCTTCGTGCATCCTTTCGATGATGAGGCGGTGATCGCGGGACAAGGCACCGTCGGCCTGGAGATGATCGAGCAGCACCCCGACCTCGACATACTGGTGATTCCGGTGGGCGGCGGGGGGCTGATCGGCGGCGTATCGTGCGCCGTGAAAGCAATCCGGCCGCAGATTCGGATCGTCGGCGTGCAGACGTCGAAGCTTCCTTCGATGAAGGCCGCGATCGAGCACGGCGGCCCGGTAACGCTGCCACCGAAGGTGACGATCGCGGACGGCATCGCCGTGCGCTGCGCCGGATCGGTAACGTATCCCCTGGTGAAGAAATACGTGGACGACATCGTGACCGTGGACGAAGAGGAGATCGCGAACGCGATCCTCCTGCTGCTCGAGAAGGAAAAGACGCTGGCGGAGGGCGCCGGGGCCGTGGCAACCGCGGCCGTGATTCAGGACAAAATTCCGGCGAAGGGCAAGAAGATCGGCGTTTTCATCGGCGGCGGCAATATCGACGTTTCGGTGCTTTCGCGGATCATCGAGCGCGGGCTGGTGAAGGACGGGCGCCTGGTGCGCCTGCGAATCCATTTGCCGGATCATCCGGGGGCGCTGCATCGCCTCTCGGGCGTGATCGCCGAACAGAAAGCCAACATCGTGGAGACGCAGCACAATCGCGCGTATTACGGCGTGCTGCTGGGCGATACGGTGATCGACATCACGATGGAAACGCGCGGGCCCGAGCACGTCGCCGAGCTATCGGCGGCGCTCGATGCGGCTGGGTACGCGCACGAACGAATTCAGTAGTGAAGAGTCTCTTCAGGGGCTAAAGCCCACGTTTCCCTGGCTGCGAATGCCGGAGCTGGAGGCTCCGACCCCCTAAAGAGAACTTTCATAAGACTCCTTCAGCCATGTTTTCAAAACGCACGAATTGGGACCTCGACGAGAATGCATATACACGCGCGCTGCGCCGCCATCGCGCGGCCGGCAAGCGCATTTTCGACCTCACCGCATCGAATCCGACGACCTGCGGATTTCAGTACGACGAAGAGGCGATCCTCAACGCGCTGCGCGATCCCGCTTCGCTGCGGTACGAGCCTGAGCCGAAAGGCATGCTTTCCGCACGGGAGGCTGTGGCCCGGTATTACCGTGAAGGCGGGCGTGTCGACGTCAATCCCGAGCATCTGATTCTGACAACCGGAACGAGCGAGGGGTATTCGTTCCTTTTCCGGCTGCTGTGCGAACCCGGCGACGAAGCTCTGATCGCCCATCCCAGCTATCCGCTCTTCGATTTCCTCGCGACGATCCAGGATGTGAAGCTGCGGCCGTTTCAGATCGTCTACGACCACGGATGGCAGATCGACTTTCACAGCCTGCAAAAAGAACTCAGCGGACGAACCAGGGCGATCGTGGTGGTGCATCCGAACAATCCAACCGGGAACTTCGTTGGGATCCGAGAGGCTGAACAACTGAGGGCGATTTGCGCGGAACGCGATCTGGCGCTGATCGTGGACGAGGTTTTTCTGGATTATGAATGGAAGGCGGCGCCGCACAAGAAGCGGCACGGAACTTTTGCATCCAACGCGGCCGCGTCCAATGCGGCGGCGCTGACGTTTGTCCTGAGCGGGCTGAGCAAGATTGCGGCGCTGCCGCAGATGAAGCTCGGGTGGATTGCCGCGAGCGGGCCGGAAACGGCGGTTCGCGAGGCGCTGGCGCGGCTCGAGGTGATCGCCGATACATACCTCTCGCTGAATGCGCCGCTGCAGTGCGCGCTGCCCACGCTGCTCGCGCAGCGCCATGCGATGCAGCGGCAGATTGCGGCGCGCGTGGAGACCAATCTGGCGCAGCTCGACGAGCAACTCGCGCGGCAGAAGCCAATTTCGCGGCTGGAAGCCGAAGGCGGATGGTACGCGGTGCTGCGAGTGCCGGCAGTGCAATCGGATGAAGAGCTGGCGATCCGGCTGCTGGAGGAGCGCAACGTCCTCGTGCATCCGGGACACTTTTACGATTTCGCGGACCACGGGTATGTGGTGATCAGCCTGCTGACGCCGGCGGAAGAATTCAAAGAAGGAACAAACGAGCTGCTGGCTTGCGCGGGCGGCTCCTGAAAAAAATGGCGCGACCGAAGGTGATCCGATCGCGCCGAATCGCTATTCTGGCGAGACGCTACTTTTTCTTGAACGTGCGCACGTAGGCGACGAGCGCCTTGATCTGCGGCTCAGTGAGCTGGCCCTTGAACGGAGGCATATTGTTCTTTCCATTCTCGATCTGGGCTTGAATCTGCGCGTCCGTCAATTTCTGGACCGCGTCGGAGTGCAGGTCGGGCGCCTTCAGGGCTTTTCCTGTCGGCGTGCCGGTGCCGTCCGCACCGTGGCAGACGACGCAATTGGACTTGAACAGCGCGGCGCCATCCTCGGCCGCCCTGACGGGCGAGCTCGCGGCAAGCGCAATCAGAGCAAGGGCGGCGGTGACGCCGAAGGTGAGAGCAACCGAGCGCGCGCGCAAGAACGAAGCCTTCCTGGGGGAAGTTGCATCCGAACAGATCGACGTCGAGGTCTTTCGCTTATCCAGCATCCGTCCTCCTGTGGCGTGTCGGCGCGGTGATTGGGCGCGCCGCCCAATTATTCTGCACTAGCGCGGAGCGGTCTGCCAACAAGAATTAAGATGAAAAGGGCGCGGGCGAGTGTTGTAGCAACGTAAAAATGTCACCCTAATGGCAACGTGAAAATGTCACCCTCCGGCAAGGTTCGAATGTTCGAGCCGGGTATCGCGATGGTAGAGCGAGACGCGGCCGTTCAGAGCTTGA
>Ga0335072_10004429_pt1 | contig 20862 bp, 13 predicted proteins | sample Lox_Sample_21_FD_206725 | JGI IMG/M metagenome (GOLD analysis project Ga0335072, IMG submission 206725) | Soil microbial communities from Loxahatchee National Wildlife Refuge, Florida, United States - Lox_Sample_2.1 | ecosystem: Environmental > Terrestrial > Soil > Wetlands | place: USA...
AGGGACATTTCCGAAACAGCAGACTAGCGGCCTGCGCTGGGTTTGGCTCCGGGCTCGTGCTGGCTGTACCAGTCCGCGGCTTGTTGCTCGATGGCTGCGCGCTGGGCGGAAGTCATGCGTGAAGCCATGAAGGGAGCAAGGGTTTTGCTGCCCTCCTGGCCGCCGGCTCGGGCGAGAAGCGTCCAGAAATAAGCCTGGTTCAGGCTAGGGGCCACGCCACGTCCGCTCCAATAAAGCTGCCCTAATTTTGATTGAGCGGCCACATTTCCGTGTTCCGCTGCGCTCATAAACCATCGCGCCGCTTCCTTTTCGTCGTGCTTGACACCGTCTCCGGTGGCGTAGCGAAGTCCCAGCGCATTCTCAGCTGCAGCGTTGCCCTGCTCCGCCATGTGCTGGAGTTGATCGAGGGTGGCGGTATCGACGCTCACTGGAGGAGGAAGCGGAGTTGCAGGATTGGGCGCCGGAGATGAAGCGAAAACCGTTTGTTCCGACCGCCGGGCGCGGGACCGCAGTGTCTGCTGGATCGAGGGAGCGAAGACGAATCCCATTGCCAGGAAAATGGCCGCAAGAGCGCAACTCAGCAGAACGAGAAGAGAACGTGGAAGGTGAATTTCGCTGCTATGCGTTTCTTCGGATTGGGGATCCTCGGCGATCTCTTGTTTCGCCGAGCCGGAGGTTTTTGGATCCGGCGGGAAGAGAACACTACCGGGCACGGGCTGCGACGAACTGAAGCCGGGTTCGGTGCTGGAAGCTGGTTTTGGAGCGGCAACACATTGCCCCTCTGAGACGCCGATCGAGTGCGCGGTACGGGTTACGGCGGTCTGAACAATTCCGGCGAGACGCTGCAGCACGGCGCTGTCATGGTCACTGAAGGCGCCGGGGTGGGCGGAAAAAACCTCGATGATGCCATTGCGCCTCTGGCCCAGCACAATGGGAGCAGCGAGCATGGAGCAAATGCCGAGAGCACTGCAGCTTTCGCGATCCACGCGCGGGTCGGTCTCCGCATCATCGCAACGCAAAATGCACCCGCTGCGAACACACTCGCCGGAAAAACCCGATCCCACGTGCAAAGTCACGCCGACCGGTGGAGCGCATTCGCCGGCGCTGGCGTGGCAGCGCAAAACATCGGGATCCTGAGTCGAAAGGGCGATGGCCGCGCCGGAAGCCCCAAGCAGGGCACGGGCGCGGCAAGCGATCAGTCCGAGAACGGCGGAAAGGTCCGATCCGAGAGCCTCGGCTTCCCTCTGCACGGCAGAGACCGCCGTGAGCGTGTCGCTATAGTTGGGACGAGGCCTTTCAAAGGGCTCGCCAAAAACCAGCCGGCCGGACGACTCGGCGTTGGCCGCCGCGACCATCGTGTTGAAAAACAACCATTCGCGCAGACGCTGCCGGGATGAGTCGGGGAGATTGGGGAAGCTCAGCCCGGCGCGCCCGGTTCCATCGGACCAGGCAACAAAAGCGGTGGTGCAGATCTGGCCGGCTTCTCCTGAAAGATCCAGACACAATTCGAGAGCGCGATTGGGTTCGAGATGCGATGTGCACTGGATGGCGACGCCCTTCTCGCCGATGTTCAGGACCTCATGCAGTTCCCGCATGACTCCTCTGGACTCTCCACCGAAACTGGCATAAGCAGGCGCGTGGCTCTTGTGCCTTATGCCTTGCCGACGGTTCTTGCAGTCCACTTGCGCCCCAAGAGCCATAAAATACCAATCCCTTCGAAAATTGCGCTTCCCATATTACCCCGAGACTGTGGAAAAAGGAGAGGGAAGAAAGTAGCCAGGGCCTGGGGAAAAAGGTAGGATGTCGCGAATCGGGAACCCCGTGAATCCGGCGATGTGGCAGCTTTACCCCGCCTGCCGGGACAAATGCCCGTGATGCATGGCCGAAATGCGGACGATGGCAGCCACCATCAGGCTGGAAAGCAATTGCATGGTGGCGACATCGCGCTGATCGAAGGCACAAGGCGAGGAGGAGAGCACCTCAAACACTCCCAGCGTGCGGCGATAATGGCGCAGGGGAGAAACCAGGATGGAGCGCACTCCCAGGCGCCGGCAGCTGGCCAGATCAACCCGGGGATTGCGTTCCGCGTCGTGGCAGACCATGACTTCGCCGGTGCGCACGCACTCGGCGGAGATGCCACTATCGGCCTGCAAGCGCACGCCGAGATCGGGAGCGCTGCGGCCGGCACGGGCGCGGCAAACGATCTCTTCTCCCCGGCGCAGGGCGATGGCGGCTCCTGTGGCCGCGGTAAGATGGCACGCGCGCTCGGCGATGGCGCTGATAGCCGGCTCCAAATCCAGCTCGGCGGCGTGAGCTTCGATCTCTTCGACGGCCGACATGGAACTAAACCCTGAGATGGGGTGGGCCGCGTTCGCCACGCGAAGCTGGCTCCGCAAAGCCAGCGAGGGGATCCGCAGATGATGCTCAGCCGCGGGGAGCCCATCCGGTAACGGCACGGTGCGCAGCAGATCGCGCACCAGGCAGTCCAGTTCGGCATCGGTGATGAGATGAGCGGTCTGCTGGTTCCGCAACGAGCCGCCAAGAACACGAGACAAATTCAGTACTGCCTGACTGCCGCAAGCCAGGCACCGTGGAGTGCTGTTGGTGCTGATCAACTCGCATTGCACGCAAAAAGTGGCCGACTGCAAAGGGACAAAATAAACGTCGCTGTAGTCACGAGCATCAATCGCCTTGCGGAACATGCTTGCATAAACCTCTCGATAAAGGAGCCCCACAAGGAAAACAGGTTCAGCGGTCGGGAAAAAGTGACGGCGGTGGTTCGTGGTGTGGAAAACCAGGCCGCTCGCAGCTGGCGGAACTGATAGTACGAGAAGACTTTAATTCTGTGTGCAGAGGCTTGCACTCCGTAGAAAAGAGGACGAAGATTCAGGTCCCCGGGGTATTGATTTGGGCGGAGGGCTACGTTAGACTTTCAGTACGTTGCGGAGGGAAAGTATCTCCGGGGCGACTGGGGGAAACCATGGAGTGGACTGCACCTTCCTTTCAAGAAGTTTGCCTGAACTGTGAAATCAACTCTTACGCGAGCGCCAAACTCTAAACCCTATTCCTCCCCTCAATCTCACCGAGACAAAGGAAGCGAGAGCACACGTGTACACAGTCGGTGTAGCCCACCGCATGTGTACGTCTACTCACTGGCTTCAGATTATCCGGCTTGGGCGGTCACCAATCCCTGATCTTCCGGATCCTGGCGGGGAATCATCTGCACGACAGGTTGAAGTGTGCGATCCAGCGCATCGGCCAGAGCGCCGGGAAAAGACATGGTGAGAAGATTGATATCGAGTTGCAGATCGCGTTGCGAGTAGAGACGGTGAACCGTTAAAGCGCCCCGGTGACGATTGGAAGCGCCGATCAGGTCGAGGGAGAGAGTCCAGACGGCAAGACCCTCGAGGGATTTCATTCCTCCATTCCTTGTCCAGTGAAAGGCAGTTTCTCCGCGGCGGGCCTGGGCATTGAGTTCAGCGGCGCCCAGGGAAAAATACTCGCCCGGAAAAAGCTTAATCTTTACGTCCAATCCGTCGAAATCGTTCGAAGCAAACGCGGCCTCCAGAATGCGGCATATCTGTTCGTAGTCGCGAGCGACCTTGAGTTCTTCAGTGGCGCGGCGGATCGCCAGGTTGTTAATGAAGATCTGACGCTGCTCGAGCGTGCGCTGCGCCACGCGAGCCAACTCGCCAAGTTCGAGATAGCCCAAGCGCTGAACACCAATCCAAATTCCCGTGCCCAGGACTGCCAAAACCAAACCCAACGAACTGCCCGTCGGCCAAAGCAGAAACAGGCTGAGCAATGCGAACACGGCAGAGACGGCGTACAGCACGATCACAACCTGGCGGTGTGTCAAACCATGCTGCAGAAGCTTATGGTGGATGTGCTCACGGTCGGCGGTGAAAACCGGACGGCCGCTGATCCAGCGGCGCAAGATGGAAAGCGAGGTTTCCAGGATCGGAAGCCCGAATGAGACCACTGGAATCGCAACTGCGACAATCGTGGGCGCCTTCTGTGCACCTTCAAGAGCCAGTGCACTCAAAAGAAATCCGATGAACAGGCTGCCGGAATCCCCAAGGAAGATCGTGGCGGGATTGAAGTTGTAACGTAAGAATCCGAGAACCGAGCCGGCCAGAGCAATTGCCATCACCGTGACCAGCGACTGACCGTTTAACAGGGCAACCACGAAGACCACAAGGGTAGAAAACAGAGCCGAACCGGCGGCCAAACCATCAAGGCCATCGATCAGGTTGAAAGCATTGGTGATCGCCAGAACCCAGAGAATGGTGAGCGGCAGACCCACAAACCAGGGCAAGCGATGAGAGCCGAACAAGAGGGGGAGGTCGAGAATCCGCAGGCCGCCCGCGAACAACATGGTGGCGGCGACCGCCTGCACGGCAAACTTGGCATAAGGCCCCGCGCCTCGAAGGTCGTCATAAACGCCCAGCAAGAAGACCAACGATGCAGGCGCCAAGATGATGAGCAAAGTCTTGACAGAGAAAGCCTCGCTCAAGCGGGGCAAGTGCGAGGCCATGGCAACTGCCGCCGCGATGCTGAAGCAAAAGGAAATGAAGATGGCAACGCCACCAAGGCGCGGAAGCGGGCTGCTGTGCAGGTGTCTCTCCTGGGAAGGAAGAGCAACTAACCCGCGAACGATCGCGGCGTCCCGAACCCAGCGAGTCAGGACAAAGGAGCACAGCAACGAGAGGAAGAAAATCGCGAAGAAAGCTACGGTCAAACCGCCTCCCTCGCCCAGCCATCAGAGATCATCGGGGCACGACGCTTTCATTCCACGTTCAGTATGCGACACCGCCCTGCCAGCTGGTAGTTAGTTAGCGGATTCCGTCTGCGTTGAGAGTTGTTTTTGGAATCTAACAGGGGGCGGCAGCAGCTTTCAATTCCCTGCCAGCGAAAATTCTGTGGAAAAACACTGCATTACCGCGACGATGACGCGCAGGAATCGTCAGCAGCGATTTCATACCGTGCTACACTGCTTAGCGATTCTACTTCCACAACTTCGGGGTCGTGATGGAGTCCGGCAGATTCAGTCTTGCCCGCAGCGGTGGTGCGTTCGTGCTCGCAGTTTGTCTTCTCGGTGGGGTGCCGTCCTGGTTGTGGGGACAACAAGCACCGACTTCTTCGCCGCCAAGTGCGCCTCCCATCCCCGCCGCGCAAACCGTGCAGCAGGCGGCAGAGAGTGCGACCGCGAAGGATCAAGATGCAACCAAACCTGCCGGAACCCCAGCGCCAGCCACTGCCGACACCGCCGACAATTCCGACTCATCTCTGCTGAAGCTCAGTCCCGGAGATCTGGTAGATGTTAGTGTCTACAACGTACCGGACCTGAGCACGAAAGCCAGGGTAAGCAACTCGGGAGATATTTACCTTCCGCTCATCGACTACGTACACATCGGCGACCTGACCGTCGATGAGGCGCAGTCGGTCATCGAGAAGCGGCTCACCGATGGCGGGTTTGTTCGCAGCCCTCACGTGACCATTTTCGTGGATGAATCTACGGCGCAGGGGGTCACGATCCTGGGAGAAGTGGCTAAACCGGGTATCTACCCAGTGGTAGGAGACCGCAAGCTCTACGATGTGATCTCGACGGCGGGCGGGTTCACCCAGACCGCGGGACGAAATATCAGCATCATCCGCCATGGGCAGAGCAAGGCGATCACCGTAAAGCTTCCCAGAAACCTTGCCGACGACCTGCAAGCGAATGTCGATATATTTCCGGGGGATACGATCACGATACCGCGCGCGCCGGTGATCTACGTCGTTGGTGACGTGGGACGGCCGAGCGGTTTGCTGGTGGATAATGGCACGCTGACGGTGCTGCAAGCCATCGCACTGGCGGGCGGGACCAACCATACGGCGAAGTTGAATGCGGTGCGCATTGTCCGCAAGACCCCCACCGGCATGACTGAGACGCGAGTCCCGCTCAAGAAGATGCTGGAGGCCAAAGCGCCGGACATTACGCTACAGGCCGACGATATTCTTTTTGTGCCGGTCAGCGGCGGCAAGGTTCTGGCTGGGCGTACTTTTGAAGCTGCCATGTCGGCAGCCACCGCGGTCAGCATCTATGCGGTTCACCCCTGAGGGGAACTGCACCTCAAGCGGCCAATTGCCGGCCGGGAGCGTGTGAGCGGCTCAGCAGTTCTTCCAGCATGAGAATGTAGTTTTGCGCCGTCTGGCGGCGGGAAAAATGACGCGCTACATACTCCCTGCCGTTCTGACCGAGTGACCGGGCGTGCTCTGGATCGGCCGCCAGCCTGGAAATTGCATCGACAAGATGCGCGCAGTTCTGCGGCTCGATCGCGAACCCTGCATTCGCCTCCTGCAGAATGGTGCGGGCCTGGCCTTCCACTCCAAGAATGACGGGTTTCGCGCAGGACATGAACTCGAGCATTTTGGTGGGAATCACCGTCTTGAACAATTCGGTCTTTTTGAGTAAAACCAGGCAGGCGTCGGAGGCGCAGATGTAGGCGGGAATTTTCTCTCGCGGCTGCTGGCCGATAAACCTGAGGTTGTGCAGACGGTGCCGCCCGGCAAGTTGAACCAGCTTTTGCTTCTCCGCACCTTCACCCACGAAGAGAAAAAGAACCTCAGGATTGCTTTCCATCACTTGCGCAGCGGCGTCGATCATGGTTTCGAGTCCGTGCGCCATTCCCATGGTGCCGATGTAGGAAACAACGAACTTTCCTTCGGCATCCAGTTCCCGGCGCAGAGCGTCGGCATTCTGCGGGGAGAAGACGTCTGTCTCAACGGCATTCTCAATTACCGAGATTTTCTCGCTCGGCACTCGCCAGTGCCCGGCCAGATAGTCCCGGAAGGCTGGAGTGACGACGACGATGCGATCAGCGGAGCGATAGAGAAACCCTGCGATTCTGGCAAGGGAACGGTGCAGAATCGAATGATCCGTGCCGACGCCGACGGCAGTCAATGATTCGGGCCACAGGTCGCGAACTTCGAATACAAAAGGGACGCGCTTGCGACGGGCGAGCCAGCAACCGGCAAGCCCAACCAACAACTGGGGCGAACTGGCGATGACGGCCTCCGGTGCGGGCAGGAACATTCCCATAGTCGCGGCTGAGAGGCAAAACGATCCGTAGTTCAGCATGCGCTCGTAGGCCTTGCGGTTGGGAAGAGGCCACAACCACGTACGCACAACGTCGACGCCGTTCGCCCTTTCGCGAACTACGAGCCTGCGAAACTTGCTGCGATATTGAGCGGAAACAACGCCGGTAGGATGGTTGGGAAAACCTGTAAGCACCGTGACTTTGTGCCCGGCCTCCGCCCAGTGGCGTGACAGTTCGTCGGCGCGCGCCGCCGGCGCTCCCATCTCCGGAGGAAAATATTGCGAAACGTAGAGAATCTTCATTCCGAAGGCCCGAAACAAATCAGGAGACGCGGTCCAAGCTCCTCGGTGCGGAAGATGAACCGTCGGACTCAAGCAACGCCACCGCAACGGGGCGCCCCAGGCAACGCGACTGCTCCAAAGCGAAGCTCGCGCGCATGGTGCTTACCACCCCGCGAAATGGAATCGGCGCTTCCGCTCCGGTGCGCACCGCCTCGACAAATGCCGCCCATTCGCCGCGGTGTCCCTTATCCCTGTGCCAACGGGAACGGAAAGTGTTCTTCTTGCCCCGCCGGGTGAGTTCCAGGGAACGAAAGTCGTCCAGGACAGCGATGCTGCCGCCGCCGAACACTTCGACGCGCTCTTTCGAATAGGACTTGTCGCCGTTGGCAAGGTAACTGATGGTTCCGTGCGATCCGTCGGAAAAACGCAGAGAGCAAACCACATTGTCGTTGCTGTATGGACCAAGGTTGGGCAGGGCGCGAGTCTCGACTTCGACGGGAGCCGCGCCGGTCAGAAAGCTGAGAAAATCGACGAAGTGGCAGACTTCGCCGATGATCCGGCCTCCTCCCTGCCCGGGATCGTTCAGCCAATGTTCGGCGGGAAGCAGGCCTGCGTTCACGCGATAGTGGAGGGCCAGCGGTTCGTGGGCATCCTCTAAAAAGTTCTTCATGCGAAGCGCGAACGGTGAGAATCGGCGATTGAAACCCACCATGAGAAAATGGGGGCAGGAAGTTTGCGCATCGCGCGTGGCGGAGATTTCACGCAATTCTTCTTCATTCAGGCAAAGCGGCTTCTCGCAGAAAACATGCTTGCCTGCCTTTATGGCGGCGATCACCTGGCCGGCATGCAAATGATGGCGAGTGGAGATGACAACGGTGCTGATTGCGGGATCATCGTAGATCTCGCGCTCGTCGGTGGTGCAGTTTCGGAAGCCGAACTTCTCAGCGGCGTGGCGGGCGTGCGTCCCGCTGGCGGCGCAGGCTGTGACGAACTCAACCCCACCGATGCTTTTGATTGCAGGCAATAATGTGCTGGTGGCGAAGCTTCCGGCCCCGAGCAGGCCGATACCGACGTGCTTCGCGCCAGCCATGATCCTGCCAGAGGCGACCGCGACTTGGGTATTCTGTGTGGCGTTTCCCGGATAATCGATCAAGACTCCCAGGAACGGCTGGTTGCTCTGCCCCATTATCAGCTCATAGGCTGAAGGCGCGCGCTCGATAGCAAAGCGATGCGTGATCAACTGGCTCAAGCGAAGCTTGCCCTCGGCGATGAGCGTCAGGAAGGCTTCCATGTTGCGGGTTTCGGTCCAGCGCACGTAGCCGATGGGATAGTCCAGTCCTTTTTGCTCGTACAGCGAATCGTAGCGGCCCGGGCCACAGGAACGGGAAACGCGGAAATCCAATTCTTTCTGATAGAAGACTCTGCGCGGGATGTCCATTCCAACGGTGCCAACGGCGACGATCGCCGCGCGATCACGGGCCACGTCGCCCGCCAGATTCACCGGATCGTTGCTGGCGGTTTGAGCCGCGATTAGGACGGCGTCCGCTCCGCGTCCGCTGGAGTATTGAAGACAAAGATCGCGGAACATCGAAGGTGAATGTGTCGTGGCATCCGCGCCAAGATGCGAAGCCAGTTCGGCCCGCTCGGGAGAGATGTCCATCCCGAGCACTCGACATCCGGCAGCTTTGAGAACCTGTACCGTCAATTGTCCGAGCAGGCCGAGGCCGATGACGGCGACAATGTCGCCGAGTCTCACATCGGCGGTGCGCACACCATGGATCGCAACCGATCCGACTGTCGTAAAGGCGGCTTGGTCGAAGGTAACTTCATCCGACGGGAGGCGCGCAACCAGCAGCCGGGGCACACGGGCGAATTCCGCGTGGACGGCGTGACCCACGCCGGCGCATGCCACGCGATCTCCGAGCTGGATATCGGTCACGCCTTCGCCAACGGAGACCACCACTCCAGCGCTGCTGTAGCCCAGGGAATTGGGTTGATCGAGGCGGGAGCGGACTGCGGCCGCCGCGGCCACGAGTCCGTCGCGGCTGATCTTGCTCAAAACGTCGCGCACCAGGTCGGGGCGCATTCTGGCTTTTTGCAGCAAGCTCTTTTTGGCAAACTCGGACGATGCGCGTTCCGTACCCGCCGAAACCAACGAGACAGCTGTGCGAACCAGTACACATCCCGCCAGCAGTTTGGGCGCCGGAACCTCCGCAACCGCGACCTGCCCGGTCCGCGCGTCCTGCAGGAGTTGTTTCATAGATTCGGCTCGCGTTCTTTTGATTTATGGAGCTTTCTCGGGCTAGCGCGTTGCGAAGGGTTAAGGCTCACGCGATAGAGTGGACCGGTTGGATCTGAAATTACCCACTGGTCGCGCTCCTGAGCAAGCCAAGACTGCCCGCCGGTAAGCACCACGGTGACGAACCGCATTGGCAACTCTGCACGAACGGAATAGAGCAGAGAAACCGCAGGGCGAAGCTCCCCATACGTCGGAGAGTCCCAACCCAGCAAGGCAGAATCGGCAGTTTTGAATTCAGCCGAGTTTCTTTTCCCTTCCCTGACCACGGCCGGCTCACCCGGCGCGCTCCCGCTAACAAACCAGCGAATTCGGCCGGGTTCGGATGCGCACGATGCGAAGGTCACTCGAAACGGCGCATATGAAACCTCGAAGGGCAAATCAGAGGCCAGCCAGTGCAAACGCACCTCGTGATCTCCCGTGCCGAGCAGATCGTCCGCGATGATCCATCCCGCTGCGCCGAGCCACTGGACAGTGCGCCGGTGCGTTACGCCGATACGCCGGTAGCCATCGTGCTCGCCTTCGAAACGATCTGCGTGAGGCTGGTGCGAAGACGAGGTGGAGCGTCCGGAAGCCTGCGCCCAGTCCACCCAAAGGAACCGCCCCGCTCGCCGCATCTGATCATGTCCGTCAATCGTGACGGTGTTGTGAACCAGCGTGCGCGACAGGCCGTTGTTCCATGGCGGCTCTCCGTTGTAGAGATATGTTCCGGCGTCGCGGGCAATGTTGATTCCGCGCCACCACAGGTCGACATGCAACTGATCAGCCTGAAATGGCCGACGCGTGTAGCGGCCGGCACGGATCATTGCCCAGGACTCTTCCTCACCCAGGCGATAGTAACCCGTGTCGGGAGCGGGAGGCGCGGTTTGACGTGTCGGCGTGGCGGCGGAGGGTGTGACGCCAAACCAAAGGCTGGCTTCATCCCAGGGACCGGACTTCAACCCGGGCCGGCGCAGAACCAATGACGCCAACTGAAGCAACGGGCGGAAGTCTCCGTATTCACTGAGCGAGAGCGGGAATATGTTGCTGCCATCATTCGAACCGTAGTTGGGCACATGGCCGCTCGATGAATCGACCCAGCATTGGACAAACTCGAGCGCGGCCACGGCGCGCACACGAATCTCCCCGGGCAACTGGGAATCGTGCAATTGGTCAAGGCGCAGCGTCCACAGGAGCAGGTGGAGCACCATGCGCTGATAATTGAAGGAATGCTGCAGGAAAACTCCCTCGGGCGTGATCTGGTCGAGAACCGCCTCACGCAGCCAGCGTGCGCCAAGCTTTTGCCACGCCGCAGCGCCGGTCAATTCCGGGTAGAGTGCTCCGGCGGTCCACAAACCGACCGCCTCGCTGACCAGATGATTGCTGTGTTGCGAGCGGGCGTAGCTCAGAGTCTGCGCGGTGCGCCAGGCGTGGGCAGCGAGCATCGAGACCAGCAGAGCCACTCGTTTCGGAGTGGTGGCCGGCGAATTGATGAAGGCGCGCAGGGCAAAGGTCCAGGCGAGAATCCGCAGAGAGCATTCCTGGCCACAAATCCAGAGCGGCCCAGTCATGGGCGGATTGTTGCGGGCCCAGTCCTCTACCGTATTCCAGAAAGCCTGCGGATAACGATCGTCCCCACTGAGAACATAGGCACGAACCAGCGGATAAACGAACAGGAATCTGGAAGGCTCAAGAATAAACCTGAGATCGCCATAGGAAGGTGAAGCGAAACGCATGCGCGTCCAGGATTGCCTCGGGGAGACACGCTGGCCCGTAACCGGGTTGCGAAACCAGTTCGGAGGAAAGCCACAGTCAAAGGAGAGTTTTCCGAAAAACGGCAGTTTTCCGGCGAGGATGCTCTCGGCCTCAGTGAAGATCGATTCTCTCCCGGCGGGTCCTAGAGCTTTTTCGATTGCTTGCCTTAAACTTCTCGCGTCGGCGAAGAAGAAGGCAGGAGTTCCGCGACGGCGAGTGGCGAGCAGATCTTCTGCTTTGCAGCCAGGCGCTACCTGGTTTACATCCCAGGAGCGCCATCCCTCGACCGCCTGCAGGCGGCGTGACATCAGACCCGTTCCGCGTTGCAGCTCATAGCCCAGGCGCAACATGCCGTCACGGACGCCAAAGGTGCGTCCGATTTGCAACGCCGTGCTGACCCTACCCATGCGCCCTCACAGCCGCGGCGGCATTCTGGCAGTGCTGCAGCCGTTGAGCAGCCAGCAATTTGAGCCGTTCGTGGATGACGAAGTATTGATTGTCGTGATTGAGTTCAGACTGCGCTCGTGCGGATATGGTACCGCGCCCGAAAGCTGCGATAACTTCCGCGATCTTTTCAATGCCGAAGGCGATGAGCTGGTTGCGCAAGTCGTCCAGCGAGTTGCAGTTTGCCATGTCAGGAAACTCGCAGCGACGGAGCACCGGACCTGTGTCGATGCCCGCGTCGATATAGTGCACCGTAACGCCAGCAGGAACATCGGTGAGCAGAGACCACTCCGGGCTGCTCATGCCGCGAATTTCGGGCAGCAGGCCGAGGTGCAGGTTGATCACGCCGAGCCGCGGGATTCGCAGCAACTGCCCTCGCAGGATGTCGCCGCCGGTGAAGACCATCAAGTCGGGCGACCACTCGCTTAGTTGTGCGATGGAGTCCGGGCCATTCTGAGCTTTGCAGATCACGACTGGAAAACCATATTTGCTGCCGACTTCGTGCAGATTGCGAAAGATCGACGTTCCATGGGAGAGAAGACCTTGGAGGTACGGGTTGTGCAGCTGGTTCTCCATGCGGCTGCGCGAGATGATTTTGGACTGCGCGTAGCGGGCAACATCGCGGACGCCCCATTGGGCAATTTTTCGGATCAGAGTCCGCCGTTCTACGCTGGGAAGCGTCAGGGCTCCAGTTGGCACATAGCCCAATCTCGACAGCAGAACAGCCGTGGCGCAGCTGGACTCGCTGTATGGGCTGGGACAAAGGAGCACTATGCGCATGAACAGGCCTCGAGTGGTTGGGTGAGCTTCTGTTCCAGCAGAAGGGCATCGGCGAGGAATTTGCATCCCCAGCTGATGTAGCGCATCGGCTGGTATGCGCCCCAAAGAGGAAAGGAACCACCGACGCCGCCGGCGATTCCTTTTGGTCCGCGCAGTGGGAGAACCTGTTTGAGCATTTCGTTCATCTTGAGGGCTGCGTTCAGGTAGCGAAGATCGTCTGTCTGCTGAAACAAGCGCAACCATACAGCGGACATCTGCGCATTCCCTGTGAGGCAAGCGTAGCGGTCGTGGCTCTTGAAGTCCGGATTGTAAGCGCCGGGCAGAAATTTATTGATTTCGAATTTGCGCAATAACAGGCGGGATGGCTTCTCTACCGCCCGCAGGGCATCCTTGCGGTTTCTCAGAACCGCGCACTCCAGAACACCCTGGAGTATGTAAGCGATGAAATGCAGGTAGTTGGGATGGCCACGAAGGTTGATGCCGTCGATCCACCCGCTGGGCCGAAAATGGTGCAAGACCCAGTCCAGGTTGCGCTCGGCGGCAAGGCCGTATCGATCGTCGTCAACCGCTTCCGACAAAGCAGCAAGCGCCCACGAAACCATGCTGTAGTACGAGTGAGCCACACCTTGATAGGCCTCGGGGCCTGACCATGATCCATCCGGCTGCTGCACGTTCGCCAGCCAGTTGGCGGCCGCGATGGCCGCGCTCCGAAGATCGGGACGGTTCGTCTCCCGGTAAGCACAGACGAGTCCCTGCAGAATCTGCCCGGTGTTGAACACGGAAGCTTCTGAGCCCGCTCCATGCAGGCCAGCGGGAAATGCGCCGGATGGCATTTGTAGCGGCAGCAACCAACGCGTCGCGCGTTCGGCCGCCGCGGCGGCGTCTTGCCTGCCGAGCAAGCGTGAACAGTCGTAAAGCGTTGGGATCGTGTAGCCGGTGACTTCGGGATAGGACTCGGAGTATCCACTGAGCAGACTGAAGTAGGCGGCGATGCCTCCATCGGGGCGCTGCGCATCCAGAATCCATTGCAAAACCGATTGCAGCGTTTCTGAGGTCTGGCGTTTCGTGGCGGTATACGAGTAAAGGTGGTGTTGCCCGAAGGTAAGCCGAAGCCTGTCGACAGCGAGCAGACGCAGCAGGGGGAAAACACGCTGCGGCCCGCGCAGCAAGCCCGCCGTTTCGCCCACTGCTTTGGCGATCCGTTTCATCTTGGCATCGCCGTTGGAATCTCCTTGAGAAAAGTTCATGGTGGCTTGGACCGCTGATAGCGCTGCATTCATGCGGTGGCTGCCTCTCGCGTGGGACTGAATTCCGCCGACCTGCGTCGAGCTCCGTTGTCGAGGAACGTCTGCATCCAGGTTTCCAGTGTCAGGAGCTGCCAGATTTGCATCGACCAGTCGTGGGCCCCTCGGCGATGGTCAGCCACCATCCTCCGGACCTCGGCAGGACGAAACAATCCGCGCCTCTGAATATTGGATTCGGAGAGAAGATCATCGACCATCTCGCGCAGATCGTTCGCCAGCCAGTAATCGACGGGGGCGGCGAATCCGGCTTTGGGTTGATGCAAGACTTCGTTCGGCAAAATCTCACGCATGGCCCGGCGCAAGATGTATTTCGTTGTGGGACGCAGAACTCCTTTGAGCTTGAGATGCGGCGGAACGTTCCAGGCTACGAACTCCGCCAGACTGCGATCAAGAAACGGCACCCTCACTTCCACCGATGATGCCATGCTCATCTTGTCGTTGTAGGTGAGATTGAGACTCACCATGAAGATTTTCGTATCAAGGTACAGCATCTGATTCAGGAAGTCGGCATGCTGCACGGCTTCAAAGCATGACGTATGCTGAAGCGCGGGATCGACGCTTTCCAATTCGTGCCCAATGTCCCCCGCATACAAACGCGCCTTTTGCCCGGCGTCCAGGTACGTACAGTTGGAGATGAATCGATCCTGGGCATTCAAGGAGGCGCTTCTTGCCATCTTCTTGGCCAGACGCACATGGCCTTTTGCCCGAGTGCTGCGTAGCGCGGGCAGCGATTTCACCCCGGCTTCCATCAGTCTGCGCAAACCACGCGGAGTAGCTTGATAGGCCTGCGCCCAGTAGTGCGCCGCATACTTGCGGTATCCGGCGAACAGCTCGTCGCCGCCCACGCCGGAGAGCAGCACCGTGGCCTGCTTGCGCGCTTCGCGACAAACCAGGTAGGCGGCAATGATTGCGGGATCAGCGGTGGGCTCATCCATGTGCCAGGTCAAACGAGGGAGCAGGTCCGCCACGTCCGGCTCAACGACGATCTGATGGTTCTCGCAACCCAAGTGACGCGCCAGACGAGCCGGAACGGCAGGGTCGTCGAGCGTGTTTTCGCCAACGCGGTATTTCTCCGGGAAGGTAATCGTGTAGGTTCGAACGCATTGCCCGCTCGCCCGGGACATCATGGCAACGATGCTGGAAGAGTCCAGGCCAGCGCTGAGAAACGCGCCCAGCGGAACATCGCTGACCATCTGCGCTTTTACGGATTGCTGGAACCGCGCTCGAATTTCCTCAGCGAGATCTTCCTCCGAACGCGGGTATTGGGTGGCGGCGGGTGGGAAAGCGAGATCCCAATACGGCCGAATCTTCAGTTCGCCATCGCGGAAAGTGGCGCTGTGCCCGGCTGGGAGCTTGCGAATTCCGCAGAACATGGTTGCCGGATCGGGAACCCACAAAAAAGTCAGATATTGGTGCAGAGCCTCGAGGTCGAGTTTGGGGTCGACTTCCGGAACTTCGAGCAAGGCCTTGACTTCCGAAGCGAAAGCCAGCTTTCGTCCGCGCTGAATATAGTAGAGGGGCTTCACGCCAAAGTGGTCGCGGGCAAGGAACAGCTCGGGCGCGCCGGAGCGCAGATCGCAGATGCAGAAGGCAAACATGCCATTCAGCCGCTTGACGCAATCGAAGCCTTCTTCCTCGTAGAGATGGAGCACGACTTCCGTATCCGTGTTGGAGAGAAAGCGATGGCCCTTGGCCGACAGCTCTCGGCGCAGCTCGGCAAAGTTGTAAATCTCGCCGTTGTAGGTGATCCAAAGACGGCGGTCTTCGTTGCACATGGGCATATGACCGCCGGGCGAAAGATCAAGGATGGCAAGGCGGCGGCTGCCTAACCCGACGTAGGAGCCATCGGGAAATTTTCGTTCCCAAAGTCCGGAATCATCGGGACCGCGATGCGCCTGAATCTGAGTCATCCGGCTCAGCACGTCGCGATCTCCCCAGTTGACCAGGCCGCTGATTCCGCACATGGCGCGTCAGTTCCCCGATTGCAGCTTGAGTTCGTAAATCTTGGCTTTGATATGAAAAAACTGGATGCCCTGAAAACAGCAATAAATGAAGCCCGGAATTCCATCGAGGAATCCCAGACGAAAGATGTACTTGTAGAGGAAAAAAGCCAGCGGCGAGCCGGGAAGGGCGAAGAACTTGCCGCGCAGCCAACGGCGGCGCTGTGCCTGGGTTCCCGTCAAGGACGGGACTAAGTCCGCAACGCTGGCCTGACCGTTGAGCCACACCTTTGCTTCCCAATTGGAGTATGCATCGTGCTTGCGAATGTAGTGTGACAAGGAAGCAATGTTGTGATGCAGCAAGGGATGCTTCAACTTGGCGGTGCGTCCCTGCACAACCACGTGTTCGTGAACCTCCATATCCGCCATGGAAGCGTCTTGGTCTTTGAGGCGGCATTCGTAGCGTCCTTTGCCGCGGCGGAACAGCGACAACTTGTAAAAGCTGGCGCCGCTATGGCGAAGTTCCCGCCCGAGAAAAAAAATGCGAAGCGCGATGTAGTAGCCGTCGTAGCGGGGATCGCGAAGCGCACCGCGTATTTCGTCTGCAAGTTGAGGGGTGAGGGACTCATCGGCATCCAGTAGAAGAATCCAATCGTGAGCTAAGGGCAAGGATTCCATGGCCCACTGGCGTTTCTTGGGCCAGCCGCCCTGATAGTGAAATTGCACAACCTTGGCGCCAAACGAGCGGGCGATTTCGACTGTAGCGTCGGTACTCTGGGAGTCGACGACGTAGACCTCGCCGATTTCGCGCAGCGATGCGAGGCAGCGCGGCAGGTTTCGTTCTTCGTTGCGCACGGCGACGACCGCGCTGATGGGAAGCGCAGCCGTTGAACGCCCAGCCGGAGCGGATATCGAATCGGCTAATTGATGCATCGCGAGGTTGACTGGCAACATATTATCCTGAGTCGCAGTGGATAAAATGACGAAATCTCCGACAAGCTGCTAATATCCGAACAAAGCCATCATGACCCAGGCTGATCTTCTTGCCGAACAGAAGAGTGACATCCGGCAATTCTGGGACGCCGACCCGTGCGGTTCCCGCTATCTGGAAAGCGGCCAGGATTTCGAGGCTCATGCGCGCAAGCGGTACGAGCTGGAGCCTTTTATCGCTGAGTTTGCCGGCTTCCAATCGGCGCGCAGCCTGAAAGTGCTGGAAATTGGCGTGGGGATGGGAGCCGATTATCTGGAGTGGCTCAAGGCAGGAGCGCATGCCACTGGAATCGATCTCTCGGCCGCCTCCCTCGAAGGCGCGCGGTTACGCTGCCGGCTGGCTGGGTATACTCCCGATCTGCAAGTCGCGGACGCCGAAAATCTGCCATTCCCTGCCGAGTCTTTCGATGTGGTGTATTCCTACGGAGTGATGCACCACAGTCCAGACACGGCCAGCTGCATTCGGGAAGCGTGGCGCGTCTTGAAGCCTGGCGGGCAGGCCAGAATCATGGTCTATCACCATCCTTCATTGACCGGGTTGATGCTTTGGCTGCGCTACGGAATATGGCGCGGGAAGTCACTGCGCCGATCCGTCTACGACTACCTGGAAAGTCCTGGCACCAAGACGTACACGGAGCAAGAAGTTGTGTCTATGATGCAGGGCTTTCGAAACGTAAGCATAAAACTGGCTTTCAGCCCGGGCGACCTCTTACTTCACCAACCTTCCGCGCGATATCAGTCGGCGTTCTACGGCATGGTCTGGAAAGCATATCCGCGTTGGATGGTGGGAAGATTGGCCGGGAGATGGAAACTGTTCCTACTCGTGACGGCTACGAAGTAACGCCGAGGCATGCACCGGCTCGCGCGTCAGGCTGCGATCTCATGCTGCTCGCACCAGGTCTGCAATACATAGAGCGACCAAGGCCGAGACCATGAAGTCTTGCCCTTCAGGAAATCGTCCCAGACGCGGCGCGCGGCCGACGCGTCGATCGCTTCGCCCAGCGGGCCAATGTTAATCCGCAGTAAAGCTTCTTCAAGTGTCGGCCGCAGGTCCTTTCGCAGCCAGTGTTCGAAGGGGAGGGTAAAACCGCGCTTGCACCGGCGAACGATCTCCTCAGGAAGCTGGCCGCGCAGCGCCTGCACCAGCAGCGGCTTGGGCGTACCTGCATTCAGTTTCCATGCGCCGGGAAGCGCCATGACCTGCTGTGCCAAGCGATGATCGATCAAAGGAACGCGTACTTCCAATCCGTGCGCCATGCTCATGAAATCGGAGTCGCGAAGCAGCGTGTTGAGCATGTAATGGCGCGCTTCAAGATAGGAAATTCGGTTGATCGTATCAAGATGGCCAGCGCGCCTCAACCCATCCTTCAGCGGTCCGGCGGCGTGATCGAGCGCCGATGGATCGGCAGTGCGAAGCAGTCTATTTCTTTGCTCGGGGGTAAACAGCATTCGCGAGAGAAAATAACTGTGCACAAAACTTTCTCCGTCTTGCAGGAGCGCAACCAGTTTGCGGTTCTGATCGCTAGGGGGAGCCAGAGCGGAAAAAACACGGGCCAGAGGATGACGGATCGGGCTTGGCACGTGATGCGAAAGTGAGGACAACTGCTCCATCCGCGGCACGGTGCGAAAACTGGAATAGCCGGCGAAAATCTCGTCGCCGCCCAGACCTGAAAGTGCAACCCTTACGCCGGCGGCCCGCGCCTTCGACGAGACGAAGTATGTGTTGATGCCGTCGATGGTGGGAAGGTCCATAGCGCGGACAGCAGGGATGATGGAGGCAAACAGATCTTGCGCCGACACAGTAATTTCATGATGGTCGGTGCCAAAGCAGCGCGCGACCGCACGCGAGTACGCCGCCTCGGAGTAATCCGCTTCGCGAAAAACAATGGAGAAGGTGCTGGGCCGAACGCCGCTCCGGCTTAAGAGACCGACAAGGCAGCTGGAGTCGATGCCACCGGAGAGAAAAATCCCCACTGGCACGTCGCTTACGAGTTGCATGCGCACCGAGTCGTCCAGAGTCTTGTGGACTTGCACTTCGAGCTCCTGACGGCGCGCTTCGCGAAGGCTCTCATCTTGGTGCTCTGAAACTGCAAGGTCCCAGTACTGAACCTGCTGGAGCCGTCCTTTCTCCCAGATCAGATAGTGGCCGGCAGGGAGAGCGTGAATGCCGTCGATCAGAGTCACCGGGTCGCAGAGCGATCCGAAAGTGAGATAGTTCACCAGGCCAGTCGAATCGATCCGCCGAGGAGTAAGACCAGTTCCAAGGAGGGTTCGAACCTCTGAGGAAAAAACAAACTGGTGGCCGGAGTCGTGATAGTAAAACGGCTTGATGCCCATGGGGTCGCGGGCTGCAAAGAGACGATGGTGTTTTGCATCCCAAATGGCAAAGGCGAACATGCCGCGGAACCTGTCGAGGCAGTTTTCGCCCCAGTAACCATAGGCCTTGAGCACGACTTCCGTGTCTGACTGGCTGGAGAAATGCACTCCATGCCGCTCGAGTTCCTGGCGAACTTCACGAAAGTTGTAAATCTCTCCGTTGTGAACAATCCAGTTGCCGGTGACCGGGTCGTGCATGGGCTGATGGCCAAGCGGCGAGAGGTCGAGAATGGCGAGGCGGCGGTTGCCCAGGCCGATTTCGACACTTTCTGGCAAGTCGCGCAGAATGACGGTGCCGCCATCGTCGGGGCCGCGGTGGGCAAGAGATTGAGTGGCGCGCTCCAGAATATTTTCTGGGACGTGCGTTCGCTGCGTGGCGATGCCGAATATTCCGCACACAAGGATCGAATGTTAGGGAAAGCTCAGAAGCAATCATAGCGCGAAGGGACTGAAGAGCTTCGCGGCGCGACTGGAAGCGGTGCCCTTTCAAAGCAAACTTGCGCCAGCTCAGGGCGAGAGTTCGAGAACTGGCGCAACCTGCTAGTGAGCAGATGCTCCGTCGCGCAGGGCGCATGCCAGTTTGAGCAACTCGTCGACATGGCGGCTCCAGCTGAAGTCGCGGGCACGACGCCGTCCCGCTTCTTGCATGGTTGCGCGTGTTTGGGAAGCGCTGCACGCTTCGATAACGCGAGCGGTAAGCATTTGCGGAGAAAAGCGCGGAAAGTACAATCCGGCGGACCCGCAGATTTCCCGATGAACCGGCAAGTCGGAGGCAATTACGGGCAACCCGCTGGCCATCGCCTCCACCAGCGGGTGAGCGAATGTTTCCGCGTATGCCGCAGTCACGTAAAAGTCGGCGGTTGTGTACAGGCGATGCAGCGAAGGATATGGAACCGTACCGAGTTCTATGACTTCATTTTCCAGATCGAGTTTCTTCAGCAACTCCGCCGCGCTTTCGGCGCGATACTCACCTGGATTGTCGGGCGAATTCAATTTGCAGGTGAGAATGAGCCGCACCTTCTGCGGACGGAGCTTTCCTCTTAGAATCGCAGCTGCGCGGAACAGAGTCTCAAAATTCCGATAGTAGTTATAGTGGCTGACGAACAGCAATCGCAGGCAGCCATCGGCTGCGGCAAGCTTGGCACGGACTTCGCACGACAGCGGCGTTTGGTCACGAAAAAACTCTGTGTGGTCAAAACCATGATGAATAGAGCTGATTTCACTGCCGGTCCAACGATGAAGTTCCTCAGCAAAAGCTGCACTGGGAGCGACGGTTCGGTCGGCAGCTTCGATCGACCAGCGGGCAAATGCCGACTTCAATTCGGTGTCCAGCCAGAGACGGTAATCGCCCCTTTGACGCAGGTCACGACGAAAGTCGGAAGACGTGTAGAGCGCGTTGCGGCTCAAAAGAATCTGAGGTACGGGAGACTGAAATGTGGCAAAGTTTCCCGTTGAGAGCAAGATGTCGGCGCCCGAGCGGCGCAGCAGATCTGGCAGCACACGTTGTTCATAACGGAATCGGGCTAGTGAACCCGATGGCACGGAGGCAGGAAGAACAACCACATTGTCTCGCGCCTCGATTTGATCAGTGCCCGGCCGGCTGACCAAAACCGTTGTATGTACGTCCGTTCGGGC
>Ga0335072_10004430_pt1 | contig 20861 bp, 18 predicted proteins | sample Lox_Sample_21_FD_206725 | JGI IMG/M metagenome (GOLD analysis project Ga0335072, IMG submission 206725) | Soil microbial communities from Loxahatchee National Wildlife Refuge, Florida, United States - Lox_Sample_2.1 | ecosystem: Environmental > Terrestrial > Soil > Wetlands | place: USA...
TTCGAGACCTCGACCGAGGATCCTTGGCTGAACGGCGTCGTGATCCGGACGGCAGCCGAGTCAATGCGGGCAGAGTCGATCGAGCAGGTGTTGTTGCCGGCGCCTGGCGTCGTGTAGCGGCCCGTCGGCGCCGGAGCGCCGAGCTGGGTCGTTGCCGGCGAAGCGCCGCGCCACCGGGCGCCGGCCCCCGCGCCACCGACCACCCGATCACCTGTATTTCGCAACAAATCGCCCAGGTCCGCCGAACTCCGCCCACATAAGCAGGGTGGACATGCTTATGTGGCCTGGGCGCTGCTCGGTGGCGCGATTTGCTGCGTTTTACAGGGGGGCCGGCCCGGGCGGCGGCTCCCGGACACGGTGGCACCGCTCGCTCGTGAACCCGGTGGCGCCGCTCGCTCGTGAACCCGGTGGCGCCGCTCGCTCGTGAACCCGGTGGCGCCGCTCGCTCGTGAACCCGGTGGCACCGGTCGCTCAGGAACCCGATGGCGCCCGCGGCACAAACGGGCGCGTTCAGGGCGCCGGCAACCGCCCTCAGGCCCCGGCGACCGCCAGCGGTGCCGGCGCGTCGGCCCCGCGAGCGACCTCCGACGCCGCGAGCGCGCGCTCGAGCTCCGTCGGGAAGCTCCCGAACAGCGCCACGATCACGAGCGGGAAGAACCACACGATGTAGGAGTAGAGCCAGTAGCCGGCGCCGAGCTGGAGCGCGATCAGAATCGCGGCGCCGAGCGCGGCGACCTCGACGTAGCCGCGCCGGCGCGGCACGAACATCACCGACAGCGCGAATGCCACGGTGGCGCCCTGGACGAGGTGCTGCTCGACCCCGAGGCCGCCCCACAGGCCCCAGATCGAGAACGGGGACGTGCGGCCGGCCTGGTAGGCGATCGTGTCGTGCCAGAACGCGTGCCAGTTGTCGTGGAGGATCACCGGCAGCATCACGACCACGACCGTCAGCCCGAATCCGACCACATACCGGACGATCTGACGCCGCGTAGGGGGTGGGTCGATTCCACGCAAAAGCAGCGGCGCCAAAGCGAACGGCGCGAACTTGGTCATGCCCGCGAGTGCGCCCACGACCCCCCTTGCCGGCGCGCTCGTGATCACCAACAGAGCGACAACCAACAACAGCGACACCAGCGAATCGTTGGTGTTCGACGACAGCGTCCATAGCGTGAACGGGTAGGCCGCCCACGCGTAGGCGAGCACGACGCCCAGCGTCGGACCCCGAACCCGGCGGCCCAGCCAGTACAGCCCGAGCAGCGTCAGGAGGTCGAACACGATCGCCGCCGCGTGGGCCGCCGGCAGGTCGTCCCACGTGCCGCTCCAGCCGAAGATCAGCCGGAATGGCACGTAGGCGTAGTAGGCGACCGGCCCGTACGTATCGCCGCTCGCGTTGTCCTTGGGCCAGTTGCCGTACAGCGGTTTGTCGTGGATCAGCTTGTCGGCGCCGATCACGCCGGCGTAGCCGACGTCGATCACGTTCGAATTGACGACGTTCAGACCGACCCGGAAGCCGACCAGGAAGATCACGCCGACCGCGAGCCACGACATCGGCACGAACACGCGGAGCGGGCGCCGCGGGCGTCCGCGGCCAAACCCGAGCAGCACCATGCGCACCAGCAGGTACAGCATGAACGGGTAGATCGCCGGCGTCGACAGCCCGATCTTCGCGTTGTTGAACAGCGCCAGCGAGATCGACAGCCCCAGCAGCGCCAGCAGGTCGAGGTGGAGCAGCGACCAGGCGCGGCGCTCCCGGCTGCCGTCGGGCAACCGGCGCCGTCTCCACGGCAGGAACGGCGCGATGAACAGGATGCACAGCGGAATCCACACGTACCAGGCGTTCACCCGCCGCCCGAACGCCCCCGGATATCCGCGCGCCATCGTCCATGCCACCTGGAAACCGGTCCACACCTGGGTGACGCTTCCGCTGGCGTCGTCGAGGTAGACCTGCGCGAGCTCGACCTGATTCTTGCCCGACGAGAACCAGCTGACCTGCCACTGCCCCGGTCCCTTGGTGTACTCGTACGGGATCGCGTCGGGATGGCGCCCCAGCTCGGCCTTGATCGCCAACGTGGCGGCGGCGATCCGCTCGACCTCGGCGGCGGTCAGCCGGTACCCCTTGGGCGGCGTGTTCTGGTCGGTGACGAGCACCGGCGTGTTCGGATCGGTCGCCGTCGTGGTCACGGTCTTCGTGACCGTCACCGCGGAGCCCGCGGCGGACGCGGCGGCAGGAACCGCAAACGCGGCAAGAACCGTGGCGATCAGAAAAGCCAGAAAGAGCGCCGCGAGCTTCGGGCGCCGCGCGCTTACGCCTTGAAGCTCCAAAGCTTTTGCCCGACGAACGACAGCGGCGTACCGGCCGCAATCGCGATCGCCTGCGCGGCCACCTTCATCATGCCCGCGTCGACGAGCAGGACCAGCACCACGTAGGTGAAGCCGAACGCGACCAGGGAGACCGTAAAGAACCGGAGCGCCTGCCTCACCGGGTGGTCCTCCTTGGCGGCGAACGTCCAGTGCCGGTTGATCCAGAAGTTGTTGAGCACCGACACCGCCCACGCGATCACCGCCGACAGGTGGTAGTCGATCCCGATCAGATGGACGCACGCGGCGAATACAGCCAGGTTAACGACGTAGCCGCACGCCCCGACGGCGCCGAACCGGCCCAGCTGCAGCCAGTTGTGGGGGTGGCGGATCCCGGCGCGCACGCGCACCAGCGGCTGGCCCACGCCCTGGCGGGCCCGAACCGGGGCCGGGCGCGTCGGCAGCTCAACCGTCGTTGTCAGCTCGTCAGGCATTCGCGGAAATGTATCGGCGTCATGTCGACGGAGCGTAAGAGATCTGGCGCACTAATCCGCTCCTAACCCAGATTTGCCCGCTCCTCCTAACCACGAGGCGCCGTCGCTGATCCCGAAATGCTCGCGCACCATGGGGGCGACGTCGCGTAACGACCAGCGCGGCTGGGCGGTCGCTGACGCGGGTCCGGTGCCGCACCACAGCAGCGCGCCGAGCGAATCAGACCGGTGTAGCGAGCCGTGGCTACCGCCGCCGACGTGGTCGGCTCCGCCCCAATCTACGAACTCGTAGCCCGGCGATGCGGACAGCAGGACGTCGCCCGCGGTTGGGCACTGCAGCGCCGACCAGATCCGGGCCAGCGCGTCCGGATACTCACTGCACAGGAAGCGCCCGTCCTGGACCTCCCCGAGCAGCGCGGCCAGGTCACCCTCGACGTTCCAGCTACCGCCCCGATCGTCGACCACCTGGTCCCCGGGGGCGAACCGCAGCTCCCCCCGGCGGCTGCGAACCACCGCCTCCTCACGAGAAGGACCCGCCAGCCACAGGGTCAGATCGACCCCGTCGACCTCGTGGACGGCCTCGACCGACCGCTCCACCAACTCGTCGCGCCGATCGAGATCGAGCGCGTAGACCATCGCCGCGCGCTGGGCGGGGCTCAACGCGACCTCCGCGCCGGCCGACCGCGCGGCACTGCGGGTCGCGACGTCGAACTCCGCGAACGCGCGGTCCAGCCGGATCCGCTCCTCGACGGCGGCCTGGGAATGGTCGGAGGTGACGATCACCGCGTGCTCGTCGAGGAAGGCGTCCGGGCCGCCGGCGGCGTGCATGAGCCGCTCGAGTTGCCGGTCGGCGGCCGCGATCGAGGTCACCTGGGCGTGGGGTCCGTTCTTGTGCGACCAGGCGTCGTTGTCGGGCAGCGAGAACAGCATGAAGTCGAACAGGTCGTTCTCAACCAGGTAGGCGCCGACGCACCCGGTGTGCTGGTCGCGGATGCCCGGCATCCCGAGTTGGCCGCGGCATCCGGTCTTGCGGCTCGCGTACAGGTCGGCGTAGAACAGCTCGCGCGGGCCGAGGATCGTTCGGCGGAACAGCGTCGAGGTGACGATCCGGGCGAGCGCGGTCTCGTTCGATACCTCGTGCTCATACCGGCCGCGGTAGATCAGGTACGTCGTCCCGGCGGTGCGGACGTCGGCGTCGTCGAGCGACTCGTACACGGTCTCGACCTCGGTCGAGAGGTGCTCGGCGTTCATCCGGTACACGGTGTCCGTCAACGACCGAAGGACGCCGAACTGCCGCGAGGCGCTGAAGCTCGAGCCGTACTCGACGTAGCGCCCCTCCTCGCGTGAATACCAGTTCATGCTCGGGATCAAGTGGCCGTCGGGGCCGGCGCCCGTCGTGATCGTGGCCGCGCACACGGGCGTCACCGACGGGAACGCCGCCACGCAGTCGTCGACGTAGCAGCCGTCGCGCCGGATCCGGGCCAGCGCCGGCGCGCGGCCGTTGGCGAGCGCCCGGTCGAGCATCGACGGCTTGAGCGCGTCGATCACGACCAGCACGAGCTTCTTGCCGGCGCCGGGCAGGTCCATTGAGCTCGGCTTCTTTGGCGCGGTCACAGGTGGATCGTCCCCCGTATGGGGCAGGTCAACGCAGGATCCGCAGCCCGGCGTACTTCTGCTCCGAGCGCCGGCGGCCGGCGATCAGCAGCCACAGCAGGAACACGAGCCCGACCAGCCCGACCGGTGGCGCGACGATCGAGAGCGCCGCGAGCAGGACGCCGAAGGCCTCGGCGAACAGCGGCACCGCGGATGCGGCCTGGGCGTCGAGCCGCGCCCGGACTCTGAGCAGCAATGGCCGCGTGGCGAGGATGCCGACGACCGCGCACAGTACGCCGGCGATCAATCCGGGCCAGTCCGTGTAGTGGTTGTGGTCGAGCGCGCCGGCGAACCACAGCGCGCCGATCGCGGCGCTGATCGCCCCGAGCACGACCGTGAGCGCCTCGGACTCGACCCGCCGGCGCTCGATCAACGCCAAAACAATCGCGCCGACCGCCATGCCAAGCAGGAACAAGCCGCTCTGTAGGAAAAAGAAGTCAGTGCCGTTGAAGTGGATCTCGACGTCGCCCGCGGCGAGTCCGCCGGCGACGAGCGCGGGAAGGAACGGCCGAACGCCGACGGCGCCGGCAACGCCCATGCCCGTGCAGATGTCAAAGAAGAGATGCACCGTGGTGTACCGTGACCGACCGTGACGATAGAGGACAGGGCAGTGTGAGCGGGGTGGACGGGCCCCAATCTCGCCGCCCGCGATCGACTGCCAGGGACATCGAGCGCTACGCCGCCCTGTTCGCGGAGCGGACGAAGGTAATGAAGTCCTCGGCGATGCGCGATCTGATGGCGCTCACCGAGCGCGATGACGTGATCTCGCTCGCCGGCGGGCTGCCCGACACGTCGACGTTCCCGGCCGACTCGTACGCCTCGCTGATGAGCGAGGTCGCGGCCAGTTCGTGCGCGCGGGCGCTCCAATACGGACCGACCGAGGGCCTGGGGGTGGCGAAGCGGTGCATCGTCGAGGTGATGCGAGCCGAGGCCATGGAGGTCGACGAGGACGAGCTGCTCGTGACCACTGGGGGCCAGCAGGTGATCGACCTCGTGTGCAAGACGCTGCTCGACCCCGGGGACGTCGTCGTGTGCGAGGCGCCCACTTACCCGGGCGCGGTCCCGACGTTCTGCACCTACCAGGCCAACGTCGTCCAGGTCACGATGGATCGCGACGGGATGCGGACCGACGAGCTGGAATCCACGCTCAACGAACTCGAGCGCTCGGGGCAGCGCCCGAAGTTCATCTACACGGTTCCGAACTTCCACAATCCGGCCGGCGTGACGCTGTCGCTCGAGCGCCGCCACGAGCTCGTCCGGATCGCGAGCGAGCGCGAGCTGCTCGTCCTCGAGGACAACCCATACGGACTTCTCCGCTACGAAGGCACGCCGCTGCCGACGCTCCGCTCGCTCGACGACGAATTCATCATCTACGCGAGCACGTTCTCGAAGATCCTCTCGCCCGGGGTTCGGCTCGGCTGGACGACGGCGCCGGCGCCCGTGCTCGCGAAGATGACCCTCGGCAAGCAGGCGGCGGACCTGTGCTCGTCCTCGATCTCGCAGTATTTCGTCTCGGCGTACTTCGATTCTGGACCGTGGGAGGACTACGTCCGGTCGCTGATCGATATCTATCGCCGCCGGCGCGACGTGATGCTCGACGCGCTCGCCGAGCACTTCCCGCGCGAGGCCGAGTGGACCCACCCGCAGGGCGGGCTGTTCATCTGGGCGACGCTGCCCGACTACATCGACACCACCGACCTGCTGGCACGCGGGCTGGAGGAACATGTCGCGTTCGTTCCCGGTCGAGCTGCGTACGTCGACGGGCGTGGCGGCTCGTCGATGCGGCTGAACTTCTCGGGCGTCGGGGTGGACGAAATCCGCGAAGGCCTGAAGCGGCTCGGCGAGGTCGTGCGCGAGCAGATCGAGCTTTACGGCACGTTGACCGGCACCGCGTCCTCGAGGTCCGCGTCGCGCCGCGGCCCGGCGCGCTCCGCGACCCCGGCCACGGTCCCGGCATCGACGACCGCAACGCCGCCGACGGCGCCCACCGCAGAGCCGGCAAACGTGCTGCAACTCCGGCGTAAGCGGGCGTAAATGAGTCGCATCGCGGTGCTCAAGGGCGGCCGCTCGCTCGAGCGCCAGGTATCGCTGAAGTCCGGCGCGAGGGTCGAGGACGCGCTCGAGCATCTCGGCCACGACGTCGTCCCGATCGACGTCGGCGCCGACCTCGTCGAACGGCTGACCGCGAACCGTCCCGAGCTCGCGTTCGTCGCGCTCCATGGTCGCGACGGCGAGGACGGGACCGTGCAGGAGCTGCTCGAGGTGATGGGCATTCCGCACACGGGCTCGGGTGTGTCGGCGTGCATCCGCGCGGCTGACAAGGTGCTCGCCAAGCACGCGATGCGCGACGCCGCGATCCCCACCCCGGAGTTTTATGCGTTTAGCGAGACCGCCTTCCGGGAGCTGGGGGCGGCGCAGGCGCTGCCGGCGATCGAGGAGCGGCTCCAGTTCCCGATCGTCGTCAAGCCGGCAGGCCAGGGGTCGGCGCTCGGGATCAAGTTTGCGCGGACCCCGTCGGATGTGCCGGGGGCGCTGATCGCGGCGTTCTCGTACGACCGGAAGGTGCTGCTCGAGCGCTACGTCGCCGGCCGCGACCTGGCGGTGTCGATCATCGACGAGGCGGGTGGCCCGCGGGCGCTCCCGATCGTCGAGGCGGTCCCGCAGCAGGAGGATTTCTACGACTTCGAGTCCCGCTACGAGATCGGGCGGACGCGGTTCGTTTGCCCTGCGGCGCTGGAGGAGGCTGTGCAGGAGCGGGCGAGCGCCGTCGCGCTCGAGGTGTATGCGCTGCTCGGGCTGTCAGGGTTCGCGCGGGTCGACCTGATGCTCGAGTCCGCCACCGACGAGCTGTACGTGCTCGAGGCCGACTCGATCCCGGGGTTGACCGAGACCAGCCTGCTGCCCCAGGCCGCCGACGCGGCTGGGATCGGGTTCGACGAGCTGATCGGGCGGATCGTCGAGGCGGCCGGGACGCGTTCGCCCTCGCCGGCGTCCTGAACGGGCTATTCGCCGGCGAAATCTTCCGGCGTCACGTGGTCGAGAAAGTCCTTGAACTTCTCGACGACCTCTTCGGTGTCCTCCACCTCGTGCTCGAACTCGATCGCCGACTCGGCGATGACCTCGTCGGCGGCGTAGATCGGGGCGCCGGCGCGGACCGCCAGCGCGAGCGCGTCGCTGGGGCGCGAGTCGATCTCGAGCTCGCGGCCGTTGACGCGCAGGCTGATCGACGCGTAGAAGGTGTTCTCCCGCAGCTCGGTGACCGCGACCCGGGTGCACTCGACGTCGAGCTCCCCGAGGACGTCGGACAGCAGATCGTGGGTCATCGGCCGGGGTGTCGACGCTCCCTGCAGCTTCATCAGAATCGCCGCTGCCTCGGGGTGGCCGATCCAGATCGGCAGGAACTTGTTGTTCTCGACGGTCTTCAACAACACGATCGGCTGCTTACCGACCATGTCGAAGCTAACGCCGTAGATGACCATCTCCTGCACGTACAGCTCCTAGCTCGCTGGGGTGTGGCAAGTATAGGCCGCCGTCCTTGCTTGCCCAGCCCCTCGACCGGGGGGTGGATTCAGTCGCTCGCGGGCGGGAGGACGCCCTCTTCTTCGAGGACCCGACGGGCCACGGCGAGGGCTGAGTTCGACGCTGGTACGCCCGCGTACACGGCGGTGTGGATGAACACTTCGTTGATCTCGTCGACCGTCAGGCCGTTGCGGAGCGCCGCGCGAACGTGCATCCCGATCTCGTTCTCGGCGCGCATCGAGATCAGCGCTGCGAGCGTGATCGCGCTCCGCGTGCGGCGGTCCAGACCGGGCCGCGACCACACTCCCCCCCAGGCGTAGCGGGTGATGAACTCCTGCCACGGAGCCCCGAAGCTGCCGGCGTTCGCGGTGGCGCGGTCGACGTGCTCGTCGCCCAGCACCTCGCGGCGCGTCTTCATTCCGACCTCGTAGTCGCTCACCGGTCAGAAACCTCCTCGTGCTCGCTCAGGAACCTCAGGATCATCGCGGTGGTGAGATCGGGTCGCTCGATCGTCGCCAGGTGGGCGGCGGGCGAGATCACCTCGAACCGGGCGCCGGGGATCAAGTCCGCGATCAACCGACCATGTTCGGGAGGGGTCGCAGGGTCCTCGGCACCCGCGATCACGAGCGTAGGGGCGGTGATCGATGGCAGGTCCGGACGCAGATCCATGTCCGCGATCGCCTCGGAGCAGCCCGCGTATCCCTCCCGATCGGTCGAGCTGAGGATTCCCCGCATCCGCTCGATCACGTCCGGGTGGGCCGCGGCGAAGGCCGGCGTGAACCAGCGGGCGAGGACCGCGTCCGCGATCGCGCCAACCCCGTCCGCGCGGACGGTCGCGGCCCGCTCGATCCACGCGTCGCGCGGGCCGAGCTGAGCCGAGGTGCAGCAGAGGACGAGGCGCTCCACCCGCTCCGGGGCGTGGGCGGCGACCCACATGCTGATCATCCCCCCGATCGAGAGCCCGGACAGCGACGCGCGCTCGATCCCGAGCCGGTCGAGGAGAGCGATTAGATCGCCGCCGAGGTCGGCGATCGAGTACGGCCCCGGCGGAGCCGGCGAGGACCCGTGGCCCCGGATGTCGTAACGAAGCGTGCAGAAGCGCGGCTTGAGTCGCTCCGCCTGCGGCTCCCACATCGTGATATCGGTGCCGAGCGACCCGGTGAACACGAGCGCCGGCGAGCCGCGCTTGCCCCGGAACTCGTGGTGCACCTCAACCGGCACGGTGCGCCGCCAGGGCTCGGTCGATCAGCTCTGAGGTGACCCCGAGGTACGACCCCGGGTCGAGCGCGGCGACCACCCCGTCCGGACCGAGGGAATCCGCCACCACGGGCTCCGAGAGGAGCACGTCGCGGAAGGGGCGTTCCGAGTCGACCGCCAGCCGCGCCGCCTTCTCGACCAGGTCCTGGGCGTCCGCGCGCCCGATCGTCGGCGACAGCGCCGCCACGACGCTTTCGCTCATCACCAGTCCGCCGGTCAGATTCATGTCGAGGCGCATCTTCTCAGGGTCGACCTCGAGCCCTTCGAGCAGTTCCTTGAGCATCGCCGCGGCGGACCCGCTCAGCCGCAGCAGCACGGGGAGCGTTTCCCATTCCGCCTGCCACGACCCGGCGCCGCGCTCGTGCTCCTGCGGCATCGCCGCGAGCATCGTGGCCACCAGGCCCGGGGCTCGCTGCGCGCAGGCAACGAGGCCGACCGCGCCCACCGGGTTGCGCTTGTGCGGCATCGTCGAGGATCCACCGCGGCCCTCGCCGCCACCCTCGCCGACCTCGGCGACCTCGGTCTGAGCCAGCAGCGCAACGTCGCGCCCGATCTTGCCCGCCACCCCCAGCGCGGCCCCGAGCGCCGAAGCGATCCGCGCCGGCCGCAGCCGGATCGTGTGCCACGGAACCGGCGGCGCCGGCAGTCCCAGCTGGTCGGCCAGCTCGGCACCAACGTCGAGGCCGTTGGCCCCGAGGCTCGCCAGAGTGCCCACCGCTCCCCCGAACTGGATCGCGAGCTCGCCCTGCCGCACCGACGTGACTTCGGCCACCACTCCGTCGATGCCGGCGAGCCAGAAGGCGGCCTTCAGCCCGAACGTCAGCGGCAGCGCCTGCTGGAGCAGCGTCCGCCCGGGCTCGATCTCGGTGCGATAGCGATCGGCGAGCGACGCGCACGCGTCTGCGGCCGCCGAAAGATCCCGGAGCATCACATCCAGGGCGTTCCGCGTCACCAGCATCATCGCGGTGTCGATCACGTCCTGGCTCGTCGCGCCCTTGTGCAGGTGCGCTGCGGCGGCATCGGAAAGCTGCCGTCGGAGCCCGCGGAGCAGGGCCGGCACGGGCGTCCCCTGCTCGCCGGTTCCGCGCCCAAGCTCGGCCAGGTCGAACTCGAAAGCGCCCTGCTTAGCCGCCGTCTCGAGTTCGTCGGCCGCCTCGGTCGGAGCGAGGTCGAGCGTGGCGAGCGCGCGGACAAGCGCAACCTCGAATTGCACCATCGCCTCGACGAGCGCACGATCGCTTACCGCTGCCGCCGCGTCGCCGTGCGCAAACAGGCCGGAGAAAAGGCTCTCGTCGCTCAGCGTGACCGGCCGCGCGGACGGATCGGGTTAGGAGGGGGCGGCGGGTTAGTCGCGTGGAGCGAATGCGCGAACGACGCCATCGCGCTGCGCACCACCTCGATCGTGTCCGGCGGGAGATCGCCGAGCATGTCCGCTTCGATCCGGTCGACCGAGCGGTCGCAGGCGTCGAGGATCTCGAGGCCCTTGGCGGTAACCGACGCCCGCAGCACCCGCCGGTGGTTGGGATCGGGGCGCCGGCGCACAAGCCGGCGCTTCTCGAGCGCGGAGATCACGAGGTTCATCGCTTGCGGCGTGACGAGTACCCACCGAGCGAGCTGGGCGCACGACAGGCCGTCGCGCTCGCGGAGGAGACTGAGCGTCACGTACTCCGGGGTCGAAACGCCGTGCACACGGAGCTCTTCGTCGAGGCGCCCGCGCAGCCGTCGCTCGACGCGATAAACCAAATATCCGACGCGCGGAACCGTCGCTGTCTCCGCCCCACCGAGCTTCGGGATCGCCGCACCGGTCACCTACCAAACATTAGTGGTTACCTCCGGCGGGTCCTGCATCTGCGCCACCGGAGTATTGACAAGCAGCTTGCGACAGGAATATGTTTGACCGTTAATAAGGCCGGCTATCGAGGGAGGGTCGTGATCGGACGTAAGACACTCGCTGCGCTCGCGGCGGCATCGCTGGTCGGTGCGCTGGCATTGACTCCCGCCACGTCTGGCGCACAGGCCACGTCACAGTCTCTGTCGGGGACGACGTCGGACGGCAGTCAGTGGATCGCCGACGTACCGTCGCCGTGGAACGGGACGGTGCTGCTGTACAGCCACGGCTTCGGGCCTCTGGTCGCCGCCGACGCACCTGATCCGGTCACGCAGCAGTATCTCCTCGGACAGGGCTACGCGCTTGTCGGGTCCTCGTATGACCCGAACGGCTCGTGGTGGGCCCTCGACACCGCCGTGGGAGACCAGTTCGCCGCATTGTCCGCGCTCGAGACGCAACTCCCGGCCGCGCCGCGACACGTGATCGCGTTCGGCACATCGATGGGCGGGCTGATCAGCGCGCTCGAGGCCGAGCAGCCCAGGACCCCGATCGACGGGTCGCTGACGACCTGCGGGATCGTCGCGGGCGGGGTCCAGCTCAACAACTACCAACTCGACGGCGAGTACGCGATCGACCAACTGTTGAACCCCACGCCCGGGAGCGTCGAGCTGGTCAACTTCGACGACAACCCGATCGCGGGGCTGGAGTCCGGTTACGCACTCGACGCGCTCGCCAAGACGGCACAGGACAGTGCCCCCCTCCCAGGCCACACGATCTCGCCGGGCGTCGCCCGCCTGGCACTGGCCATGTCCCTGATGAACGTCGCCGACTGGCCTCCCGGGCAGGCGATGCCGTCTCCGTTCAACTTCGCCGCTCAGGAGCAAGGGCAATACGCCATTGAGTTCCAACCGGCCGGCGGACCCTCGCCGATCCAGACGACGATGGACTTCGTCGAGTTCGGACGGCCGTACATCGAGCAGGCCGACGGCGGCAATGCCTCGTGGGACAAGGACGTCAACTTCACCCGGCTCGTGCTGGAGTCGTCCTACGCGCCCGAGATCATCACTCTGTACCGCGAGGCCGGCCTCAACCTGTGGAGCGACCTGAGGAACCTGAACCGGAACGCGGACACCACCGCAACGCCGAGCGCGGTCTACTCGCTCGAGCACACGTCGGTGCCGACCGGCCGCCTCCAGGTCCCCGAGCTCGACCTGAAGACAATCTCCGACCAGCTCGTGCCGGTGCAGCAGGAGAACTACTACCGCAACACGGTCGATGCCGCAGGCCGGGGCGATCTGCTTCGTCAGGCATTCGTGCAGCGGCAACTCCATTGCAACTTCCAGCCATCAGAGCTCGTCGCGGGCGTGCTCGCGGTGCAGCATCGAGTCGACAGCGGGCAGTGGGGATCCGTGGCCACGCCGCAGGCGCTCGAGGCGAGCGCCACCAACCTCGCAAACCACGATCCGCGCCTGGGGACGCCGGCGATCATCCCGTTCTTCCCGCCACCGCTGTCCGGGAACAACGGGCCATTCGACCCGTTCACCGGCGGCTCATTCCCGTTCCCGTGGGGCCGCGGGTAGGCGCCTGACCTGAATCGGCGGCTCCCGGGCCACAATATCCGGGATGCCGCCGATTGCCGTTCAATCCGCGCGCGCCTACTGGACGTGGGCGCTGCTCGGTCTCGTGGGGTCGCTCGGCGTCGCCGTGGCCGGCCCGCACCTGGCCGGCGGTCCGGTGCGGTGGTGGTTTCACCCATCCGTCGGCGCCGCCGTGTTCTACGCCGGGATCGTCGCGTTGTGCGCCGCCTGGCTCGCGCTGGGCCGCGTCGCGCTCACGACGAGGCAGGTGTCGATCATCGGCGCCGCGTGGTGCCTCCCGCTGCTGCTGACAGCGCCCCTGTTCAGCCAGGACGCGTACAGCTACCTCGCTCAGGGGACGCTCGTGCACCTCGGGATCGATCCGTACCGGCACGCGCCGGCGGCCCTCGCGCAGGCCGGCCAGGCTCACGTGCTGGCCGCCGTCGATCCGTTCTGGCGGCACACGACCGCGCCGTACGGCCCGCTGTTCCTGTGGATCGTGAGCGGGATCGTGTCTCTCACCGGCTCGCATCTGGTCGCCGGGGTGCTCCTGCTCCGTCTGCTTGACGTGGCCGGGCTCGTGCTGCTGGCGGTGTTCGCGCCGCGGCTGGCACGCGCGCTCGGCGCCGATCCGGCGCGCGCAACGTGGTGGGTGCTGCTCAGCCCACTCGTCCTGCTCGAGCTGGTGGCACCGGCGCACAATGACCTTTTGATGATTGGTCTGGTCGTCGCCGGCGTCACATTCGCCATCGAGCGAAGGGTGCTGCTGGGCATTGCGGTGTGTGCGCTGGCGGCGACGATCAAGCTGCCGGCAGCGGCCGCGATTCCGTTCATCCTGGTGGCCTGCGCCGACAGACGGACGGCGTTGCGCGCCCTGATCGTGGCTGCCGTCGTGGTGCTCGCCGTGAGCCTGATCTCCGGCCTCGGGCTCGGGTGGATCTCGACGACCGTGTTCTCGACCCCCGACAAGGTCCACCTGGCGATCACCCCCGCCACCGCGCTCGGCTGGACGGTGGCGCAGGTGGTGCCGGTTGGCGCGCGCGGTCTCGAGTCGACACTCGGCGTCATCGCGTTCGGGCTGAGCTGCGTGCTCGGGGCGTTGCTGCTGTGGCGCTCGCGCCGCGCGGACATGGTCCGCAACCTGGGGATCGCGCTGATCGCGGTGGCGGTGTGCGGTCCGGCGGCGTGGCCGTGGTACCTGACATGGGGGCTCGTGCTGCTGGCGGCGTGTCCCGGGATCCAGCAGTCGCGCGCGCTCGCGCTGGCGGTCGTCGCGAGCGTGCTCGTCGTCAAGGCCGACGGCATCCTCGCCTTCCCGCTCCACTCCGCGCCCGTGTTCGTCGCCTTGTACCTCGCGGCCGGGATCGCCGCCGTGGTGATGGCGTCGCGCCGGCGTCCCGCCGTCCGCGCGGCTCGACTGCGTCCGCTCGCCGAGTCCTGATGGCGACGCAAACCGAGGTCCCGCGGATCCAGACCACTGAGGCTGCGCCTGCCGCTGCCGGGCGGGGTCGGCTTTATGAGGCCGCGGTCATCGGCGTGCCCACGGTCGTGGCGCTCGTCCTGTGTCTGATCGAGTTGACCTCTCGAAGCCTGTGGCTCGACGAGGCCGCCACCGTGGCGATCGCGAGCCAGCATGGGTCCGCCTTCTGGCACGCGGCCGCGCACGACGGCGGGAACATGCTCGGCTACTACGCGCTCCTGCACGTGCTGATCGGGTGGTTCGGCGATGGCGCGTTCGCAATCCGGCTGCCGTCGGTGATCGCCGGCGGGGCCACTGCCGGCGCGGTCGCGCTCCTGGGTCTGCGGCTGTTCGATCGTCGCGTGGCGCTCGCCGCGGGGTTGCTGACCGCGGTCAGCCTGCCGCTCGTGTTCTGGGGCCAGGACGCCCGCGGGTACGCGCCGATGGTGGCGCTGGTGGCGGGGTCGTTCGTGGCGTTCGCCGCGCTCGTGGACGGGCCGCGCCGGCGCGGTCCGTGGATCGCGTACGTAGTCCTGACCGTGCTGTCGGTGTACGCGAGCTACGTCGCGGTCTTCGCGCTGCCCGCACAACTGGTCGTGCTCGCGATGTGTCGCCGGCACGCCTGGCGCCGCACGCTGACCGCGATGGCGGCCTGCGTGGTGTGCTGGATCCCGCTGGCGGTGCTCGCGCTCAGCCGCGGCTCGGGCCAGCTGTTCTGGATCGGCCGCCCGAACTTCAAGCTCGAGCGCCAGGTGATCGGGGCGCTCACGTCGGCCGGGTTCGAGCCGAACTTCCACCCTGTCGCCGTCGCGACCCCGCTGGCGATCCTGACTGTCGTGCTCGTGCTCATCGCTCTTGTGCGAGTCGTGCGGGGACGGGGACGTGAATGGGGAGCGGTACTCGCGCTGTCGTGGCTCGTCGTTCCGGTCGGGCTGATGCTGGTCTGGTCGTTCATCGGGCAGCCGATCTTCACGCCGCGGAACCTGCTCGTGTCATTGCCGGCGGTGGCGCTGCTGCTGGCGTGGGTGCTCCTTCGAAGCCCGCTCCCTCCGGTGGCCGCCTGGTTGTTCGTCGCGGTCCTGATCGCGCTGCGAGCGGTCGTGCTCGTGCCCAGCTACGGCACCTCGCCCGAGAACTGGCGTGCCGCCACCGCGTACGTGCTTCACGCGTCGCGGCCCGGTGACTGCGTCGCGTTCTACCCGCTCGACGGGTCGATGCCGTTCGACTACTACGCGGGTAGGCCGGTGGTGGCGCACGTCGAGCAGTACGTGACGCCGGCGGTTCCGGCCGGGTGTTCGCGCGTGTGGCTGGTGGCGAGCCATCAGGGCCTGCCTACCGGGGGGACCGCGGCGTCCCGTGCCCACTACGCGACGTATCTCGCGGTACGTTCAGCGCTCGCCCGACGGTATTCGCACCGCGTCACGGGGTCGTTCGGTTACGCGAGCGTGATCTGGGTCGAGCTGTTCGCGCGGTAAGCGCCGGGCTTTAACGGCGGGCACCTGGAGAGGGGTGCGGTCGTGCCCGGGGCGGATCGCGGCTCCCGGGTCATGCGTGACGCGCCATTTGAGGCGGTTTGGTGTGACCGTGGCCTGTCAGGCATGTGGGGCATGCGTGAGAGGCCACGGTCGCGGGGTTCGGGCTCGATTGGCCCGTTATGCATGCTCGGCGAGCCGCCTCTCGCACGGCGGGCCACCCCCGGCCCCTCTCCAGGTGCCCGCCGTTAAAACCCACGCCGGTCGCCGGCTGTGGAGTCAGGGCCGCAGCGTCGTCCCCACGAACGTCAGCGCACTCAACCCCACAAGCAGCACCCCGTTCACGCACAACAGCGCCGTCCACCACTTTCCGTGTACGTACCGCGCCAGCACGATCACCGCGGGGAACGCCGTGATGACCAGGCGGGGATTCGGCGGCGTGTATTCGGAGGTCATCGCGAGCCAGCTGACACCGAGCGTCCACACGATCGCCTCGACCGACATCTCGCGCCAGTTCCGAATCACGAGCACCAGCAGCACGACCAGCACGATCGCCCCCGCGAGGCCCACCACCAGATTAAGGTCAATGGTCGGATGATCGAAGTGAGTGAACGAGAACTGGGAGGCGCTGGTCTGTGCGAGATGTAACACAGCGAACACGTCGGTCTTCTCGCTCCACCCGTCGTGCTGGGCGATGAAGCTCGCGAACGGGGAGCCGGTCCAGAACCACAGGAACACGGCGAACGCGCTCACCCCGACGATCGACAACAAAGGCGCGATCAGGCTCCGGCGGGCCGCGCGGTCCGAGATCCCGCGCCGGCGAAGCTCGAGCGCCGCCGACACCGCGCACACGAGCACGAGCACGAGCGCCTCGGGCTCGGTCGCGGTGGCGATTCCGGCGAGAACGCCCGCGAGCAGCCACTGGCGCTTCTGGAGCGCGAGGATGCAGCCGGCGGCGAGCGCGAGCATGACCCCCTCGGCGTAGACCATCGAGAACACGACCGACCCGGGGAACAGGCAGAAGATCACCACGGCCTTCCGACCCGTGTGCTCGCCCCACCACCCGGTGGCGAGCCGCTGCACGAGCACGGTCGCGACCAATCCACCGATACCCGCCACGATCACCCCGGCGACCGTGCTCGACAGGATCTCGTAGTGCGCGATCGGGACGACGAACGCGTGCGAGACCGCCCAGATCAGGAGCGGGTAGACGGGGAAGAACCCGAGCGTGCTCTGCACGTGCAGCACGTGCGTCGGGTAGCCGTGGTCGGCCAGCATCCGGTACCACAGGCCGTCCCACTGCGACAGCTCGTGGGTGAACGCGTGATGGCGGAGCGTGCCGTTTACGAGCGCGACGAGCAGCAGCAGCGCGCGCGTCGCCAGGTACACGCCGATCGCGAACCGCGCGCCGTAGATCGCCGCGCCGGCGCGATCGCGAGCTCTCCGGGCGAGTGTCCTCGGCGCATCGAGCGTCCGCGGCGCATCGAGCGTCGGCGCCGTCGGGGCATGAACGAGCGGCTCCGCGTGTTCAGACGCAGTCTCCACGGGGCGTGGAGTCTAGGAGACGCCGAAGGGCCCGCGACCCCAACAGGCAACCGCCGCACGGCATACAATCGCGCGCCATGTGCCGGCTGTTCGGGATGAGCGGCGGTCCAAACGAGGTGCAGGCGACCTTTTGGCTGCTCGACGCGTCGACGAGCCTGATGTCGCTGAGCGAGACCCAGCCCGACGGCGTCGGCCTCGGAACGTTCGAGCCCGACGGCACGCCGCGGTTGTATCGCAAGCCCGTGGCCGCGAACCGCAGCCAGACCTTCATCGCGGACGCGCACGAGGTCAGTTCCCGAACGTTCCTCGCGCACATCCGTCATGCCACCGCGGCGGAGCCGACGATCGAGAACACGCACCCGTTCGAGCAGCACGGGCGGCTGTTCGCGCACAACGGCGTGCTCGGCGACCTGCCGGCGCTGCGGGAGCGGCTCGGCGCGCACGCCGAGCTCCTCCAGGGCTCGACCGACTCGGAGCTGTACTTCACGCTGATGACCAAGCGGATCGAGGAGCACGGCGGCGACATCGCGGCCGGCATCACGCACGCGGCCCGCGAACTCGCCGGCGACATCACCCTGTACTCGCTGAACATGCTGCTGACGACGCCGACCGACGTGTGGGCGCTCCGCTACCCCGAGACCAACGAGCTGTGGATTCTCGAGCGCTCGATTGCCGCGCTCGGCGGGCCCGGCGGCGGTTTCGATTTCGACCAGCGCGCCGCGTCGGGGATCACGCGCGTGTTCTCCGGTCAGCTGTCGATCCGGCCCGCCACGATCATCGCTTCCCAGCCGATGGACACCAATCCGCTGTGGCGGCTACTCGAGCCCGGTGAGCTGATCCACGTCGACCCGACGCTGCACATCACGTCGACGATCGCCGTACCCGACCCGCCGGCGCACATGCTCGAGCTGACCGCGCACGAGGCGGCGGCCCAGTACGAGGACCCGGCCCCGGGCGCCGGCCCGTAACCGCCTGAACCCCCGGCTTCAGGCCGTGAAGCGCGCCGCGAGGTCGGCGACCAGCGCCGGCACGCCACGGGACGCCGCGAGCTCCTCTTGCCGGCGCGCCTCGGGCGCCAGCACGAGCATCCGCAGCCCGTCGAGCTCCTCGAGCGCGTCGAGCGCGACCGCGTGCGGGCGGGCGGCCGCGAGCGTGTCGGCGAGCAGTTGCGGCAGTGGGACCGTGACGGCACGCACGGGGTCGATCAGCTCCGCCGCCGCTGCATCGCGCGCCGCGATGAAGCGATTCTCGGCCAGCGCCTCCTGGGCGGCAACGAGCTTCGGCGAGGCAAACCCCTGCTCGAGCTCGAGCCGGGCGAGCGACTGCACGAGCGCGACGAGCGCGGCCGTCGACGCCATCCGCGGCTGGGCGTCCATGATCCGCACCTCAACCGTCCCGAGCCGCGGCTGCGGGCGCACGTCCCACCACAGGAACGTCGGCTCGGGGATCGCTCCCGACCGCACGAGCAGATCGACGGTTGCGACCCAGTCGCGGTAGCTCTCGAACCGGCGAGGGATCCCCGTGCGCGGGAACCCCTGGAACACGATCGTGCGGTTGGAGGCCAGGCCGTTCGCGCGTCCGCGATACAGCGGCGAGGAGGCCGATAGCGCGAGCAGCAGCGGCAGGTGGGCGCGCAACTGGTTCACGAGCCTGATCGCGCGCTGTGGATCCGGAACGCCGACGTGGACGTGAAGCGCGAACGTCGGCTCACGCCGCGCGAGACCGCGTGTCGTCCGGTGGATCACCTGGTACCGGCTCGACGGAGACACCTTCGTCGGCTCGGACATCGGGCCCGGATGCATCCCGCTCGCGGCCGCCGCCATGCCGAGCCGCGACAGGTGGTCTGCGAGGAGGGCGCGCAACCCGCGTAGCTCGTCGATCGCCTCACGCACGGTCGCGTGCGGTCCGGTCCTGAGCTCGAGGGCGGCCTCGTGCGTTTCGGCCGCACAGCGGCCGGCGAGGTCCGCCCCCGCCCGCGACAGCACCTCGTCGCCGCGCTGGGTCAACCCCCACCCAACGGGATCGAGGAGCATGACCTCCTCTTCGATCCCCACCGTGTAAGGCTCAGAAGGGTGCCAGGTCGCCCATCCCGCACTCCCCGAGGGCGCGGGACGCCCCATGAGTGATTCAAGCGTTTCCGTGTGCAGAGTTAACCACGCAGGAGCTGACCGCCGTATTAACCAGCGGTCGCGAGCCGCTGCGCGGGCGCCTGCCGGCGCGAGCGCACCGAATGACCCGCGGCCGACGTGATCCGTCGCGGCTCGGCGATCTGGTCCTCGGCCCCGGCCGCGGCCGCGATCAACAGGTCGAACAGTGGGTCGTGCGCGCGCAGGCCCTCCGCGTGCCACTGGACGCCGAGCACGAGCCGGTCGGTGGGGCTCTCGACCGCCTCGATCGTGCCGTCGGTCGCCCAGGCGGTGGTCACAAGCCCCTTGCCGAGCGTCTGCACCGCTTGATGGTGGAACGAGTTGACCTCGAGCGACGGGCCGCCGAGCGTGGCCCGGAGCCGGCTGTGCGGCGCGGTCTCGATCCGGTGGGTAGCGATGCTCGTGTGCTCGGGCTGCCGGTGCTCGATGCCCGTGCCGACGACATCTGGAAGATGCTGGTGGAGCGTCCCGCCGCGCGCGACGTTGAGCAGCTGCATGCCACGGCAGATCGCCAGGATCGGAAGCTTGCGACGGTCGGCGGCGCGGACCAGCGCGAGTTCGACCGCGTCCACTCGTGGCTCGGTCGGGCCAAGGGCGGGATGGGGCTCAGCCCCGTAGGCGCTTGGCTGCACATCGGGGCCGCCGGGCAGGCACACGCCGTCGACGCGGTCGAGCAGAGCCGGGATCGCGTCGGGGCGGAGCAGCGGGACGATTATGGGGATCCCGCCGGCGCGCTCGATCGCCTCCGGGTACAACGTCGCGAGCGCGACCTCGAGCTTCGGCGACTCGCCCTCGGGCCGAGCGCCGCCGTCGTCGGGGCGTCGAAGCTCCGACGTGGTGACGGCGATCAGGGGACGAGCGCGCATATGGACATATATTTCGGCCGCGGACGGCCATACTCCATAGCCATACGTATAAACATCCGTCCAGACGGTTCGCCCGGAATGAGGAGTTTCGCCGCTGGGCCGGACGGGTTGTGTTCGCGCAGCGGCCGAGCGGTCGTTTAGTGTGCCAGCGGTCCGATGGGTTTCTTCCGTAGTGCCGGCAGATCCGATGGTGAGCCCGACCGCGACGACCACGCGCCCGAAGGCGACGACGCCGGGCAGGCCGACTCGCTCGCGCGGATCGAAGCGGGCGGCATTCCGCTGTCGGCCGAACGCCGGCTGAAGGCCCTCGGAACCGACGGTTCGCTGTTCACGAGTGGCCTGTCGGTCAACGAGTTCTCGCTGCTCAGCGGGCTCGGGCCGCGCCCGCTGGCGCAGGTGATGGGTGGAAGTGTGGTGCGGCTCGGGCAGGCGCTGCTGCCCCCGGTGGCGCCGTCTTACCGCTGGACCTCGACCGGCACGTCCAGCGGGCCGCAGCCACCCACTGGCTACCAGAAGGCCGCCTATCAGCGGACCACCATGGTGCTCGAGGTCGAGGTTCTCACCAGCGCCTGGACCGAGGCACGGCGCAACGCGCTCAACCGGCTGAGCGAGGAGGCCTTGCAGGTCGGGGCGGACGTCGTGGTCGGCGTCGAGTTGCGGCGCGGCGAGCACGATTTGGCCAAACGGACAATCGACTACCTCATCTCGGGCACCGCGATCCGCTTGCCGGGCTCGACCCAGACGAACTG
>Ga0335072_10004431_pt1 | contig 20856 bp, 18 predicted proteins | sample Lox_Sample_21_FD_206725 | JGI IMG/M metagenome (GOLD analysis project Ga0335072, IMG submission 206725) | Soil microbial communities from Loxahatchee National Wildlife Refuge, Florida, United States - Lox_Sample_2.1 | ecosystem: Environmental > Terrestrial > Soil > Wetlands | place: USA...
ACCAGCATTGCCGAATTTCCCAAGCCGACCATCGCCATGATCCGCGGCTATTGCATCGGCGGCGGGCTTGGGCTCGCCACCTGCTGCGACCTGCGCATCTGCACCGACAATTCGCGCTTCGCAGTGCCGGCGGCCAAGCTCGGCATCGGCTACGGCTATAACGGGCTCAAGCGCCTGGTCGACATTGTCGGGCCGGCCTTCGCCAAGGAGATCTTCTATACCGCGCGGCAGTTCGACGCGAAGGAGGCGGCGGATATGGGGCTGGTCAACCGCGTCGTGCCGCCGGCCGAGCTCGAAACCTACGTCAAAAGCATCACCGACATGATCTGCGCCAACGCGCCGCTCACCATCAAGGCGGTGAAAGGCACCGTGAGCGAGGTGCTCAGAGAGGATTCCAAGCGCAACCTCGCGCGCTCGGCCGAGCTGGTCGAGGCCTGCTTCAAGAGCCGCGATTACACCGAAGGCCGCACCGCGTTCATGGAAAAGCGCAAGCCGGTGTTTACCGGGTCGTAGGCGTGGGCCGTGCGGTTTCGCTTGCCCATGGTCCGGCGACAAGCAGCCGGGCGGCGCTTGAGCGGGCAATCAATGGATAAGTCCGCTGCAGCCGAAATGAGCTGAACCCGCCGAAGCGCTGCCCACTCTTGCCCACCGCGTCGGGGAAGCGGCGCGTCCGCGCGCGCGTTGCGCCGGCAAAGGGGGCTTATCAGCATCCAGTCCAGCTTGCTAAGCTGCGTACGAAAAGTGCGAGCGCATTAATGACTCGCAGCACCGAGCGGGGAGGGCGAGTGGAATGTTTCGGGCCACCAAAGACATCAAATTGCCGACGACGATCACCGGTTCGCTGCCGCGGCCGAGCTGGTACACCGAAAATCTCGGCACGCGGCATTTTCTCGAAGCCATGGTGAGCCGCCGCTTCCGCGAGCAATATGAAGACGCGCTGACCTGCTATTTGCGCGACCAGGAGGTCGCCGGGCTCGATATCGTCACCGACGGCGATTGCCGGTTCGACGATGATGTCGGCGGCCAGAGCTGGACCGCCTATCCGCCGAACCACATGTCCGGTCTCGACGTCGAACATCCCGTAGCGACGCCGGCCGGCCGCGGCGGCATCTGGTTTCCGCGCGGCCACATTTTGCACGATTATCTGGAATCGCGCGTGATGCCGATCATCACCGGACCGGTCGGCCGCGGCAACCTGCAATACACCGCGATGTGGAAAGCGGCGCAGCGCTTCACCGAGAAGCCGGTCAAGTTCGGCGCGGTCTCGGCCGAGATCGTCGCCTTTGCGCTGCAGGACCGGCACTACAAGAGCTTGCCGGATCGCATGTTCGCCATCGCCGATGCCTTCAACGAGGAATATCACGAACTTGCCGATGCCGGCTGTCCGGTGATCCAGATCGAAGAGCCGCAGATCCATCTGATCGCGGTGCGCAAGATCCAGGACAAGGTGATCACGCCGCAATTGATGGTGGAAGTGTTCAATCGCACGGTAAAGGGCCTGCGCGCCAAGACCGAGGTGTGGGCGCATTCCTGCTGGGGCAATCCGTCCCAGCAGCGCATGTTCGCGCAGGTGCAGAGCTACAAGCCCGCGCTCGAGACCTACAATACGGTGGACGCGGACGTGATCACTTTCGAATCGTCAAGCTCGGGCGGCATCGACCTCGAAGCGATCGGCAAGACCATCACCGACAAGAAGATCGCCATCGGCGTGATCGATCATCACACGCTGCAGGTGGAGAGCCCGGACGAGGTCGCCGAGAAGATCCGCGCCGCCCTCAAATTCATTCCGCCGGAGCGGCTGGTGATTTCGACCGATTGCGGCATGGGCCGCGAGGGCATGAGCCGCCGCCATGCGTTCTACAAGATGGTCTCGATCGTGCTCGGCACCAATATCGTGCGCAAGGAGCTGGGCTTCCCGCTGGCCGAATGTCTCGCCGCCGACGAGCGCTATTCGCTGGTGGTGCCGACGAAATAGACGGCTTCGTTCCTCAAAACGAATTGACTCGCGATCTAGCAAGCCGGGGTGCTTCGCCATCGCTCCGCGCGGCGGCGGACCTTATGCGCGCGTTCGCAAGCTCGGGCGAAGCGGTATATTGATTTGGCGCATGTCCGCGGCGGAAAACCGGTGACCACTTTTCCGGGATCTGCTTTTCCGGGACCTGCGCCAGGAGCGAGATGCGGGCCAAAATTCACACCTTGTCTCGGCGGCGCGCGGCCGTTACATATCGCGCCGCGTCGCTCAGGCTTTGCCCTTCTGGAGAGGTGGCTGAGTGGTTGAAAGCACCGCACTCGAAATGCGGCATACGGGCAACCGTATCGGGGGTTCGAATCCCTCCCTCTCCGCCATCCCGGCCTGCGCCGCCGACCGCCGATGAAACCGGGAAATTCGCGGAACCGGGCCGAAGGGATCACATCGCCCGCTTGCGCGTTATTAGGGGGCATGGAGGGCTTACCCGGAATCATGGAGGGCTTACCCGGAATGGTGACGGCGTCGTCGGGCGCCGTGGGATGGCTGCCCGCGGTCCGCAATTGGTGAGGGCCGCGGCGATGCCGCGTGTCGCGTCACCGCATCCGGCGGCCCGCCCGTGCTGAAGTCTGCTGGAGCGACCATGCCGAAGTGCTGCATTGCCGGGCGGTGAAGCGAAGTTGCAAACGCGGAACGGTGTCATGTCGATCATTCCAATTCTTGCGCAATCCGCCTTCGAGCCGGAAACGATCGAAGCTTTGGTTTCGGTATTCGAGGATGCCTGGCAGAAAGTCGAGCAGTCGGGAAGCAAGCTCGCTTCGCCGGGCTACAAACGCGCGGCGCAGGAGATTCTCGCCAAGAGAATTATCGAGACGGCGCAGCGCGGCGAATTCGATCCGCGCAAGCTTGCCGACGATGCCGTGACGTTTTTGCAGCAGTCCTACGCGTGATCTGGAATCCGGGTCCCGCGCACAGACACTTTTCAGATCAAGCTGGATTTTTCAGGTCAGGCTGGATTTTCCTTGGAGCATGATCTTGTCCGAAAGCCGGTGTCCGCTTTCGGTCCAAGGGCATGCTTTTCAGGGTATGCTCTAATCCGCGTAGCCGAGGAACCGCGACTCGAAATCTGCGTTCTGCCGATAAGCGAGGCGGCGACTGCGCTCCTGCTGGACCATCTCGCGCCACTGCGCGCGAGTGATCTTGCTCTTCGGGCGGAGATTGCCGGCGGCGAGCTTTTGCGACGCGATCGCCGGCCCGGACGTCTGCGCGGGTGCGGCCTGTGCGGCGGCGCGCTGCGGCGCCTCTTCACGTTTTTGTGTAGCCGGCGAAACATGGTTAACGGCTGGATTATCTGCCGCGGCGTCGCGCAGAACCGGCTTTTTCAGATCGGCCAGCGGCGCCGATTTGGTCGCGTTGACGCTCGCGATCATCTCGCTGCGATCGGCCATGACCGGCTGTTTGGGCGCAGAAAACACAACAAAAAACGACACAACAAGCGCGCCGATGATGCCGGCGACGCAAGTGAGGTACGCGAATACGGGCGCCAAGATATCCATTTGAACAACCAACCCTGACCACCCGCCCGCTTTACAATGCTTCGTCTGTGGATTCCGTTCCAGAAAAGGCGCGATTCGGGTGGCTCGGATTTGTCGCTTGGTCACCATTCTCCGGTTCAAAGAAGCGGCCGGGATGCGATTGGCGCTTCCTAAAAAGCAAATGCCCGGCTCGGAGCCGGGCATTGCGCCTTCCTGAAAATCTCGGAGAAGCCGGTTGCGGCGGGCCGCGCGTCTCACATCTGCGAGATGAACTTGGTGTTGAGATAGGCTTGCAGGCCTTCGAGGCCGCCCTCGCTGCCATAGCCTGATTCCTTGATGCCGCCGAACGGCGTCTCCGGCGTCGAGATTGCGATCGAGTTCACGCCGACCATGCCCGATTGCAAGGCGTCGCCGATCAGGGTCGCGGTCTGCGCTGAGCTGGTGAAGGCGTAAGAGGCAAGCCCGAACGGCAACGAGTTGGCGCGCTCGACGACTTCATCAAAGGTCTTGAACCGCACCACCGGCGCCACCGGACCGAACGGTTCCTCGGTCATGATCTTGGAATTGTCCGGCACGTCGGTGACGACGGTCGGCTCGAAGAAATAGCCTTGATTGCCGTGGCGATTGCCGCCGGTCGCGACCTTGCCGCCGCGGTCCTTGGCGTCGCGCACGAAGCTCTCCATCGCATCGATGCGGCGCGCATTGGCCATCGGACCCATGGTGATGCCTTTTTCCAGGCCATCGCCGACCTTGACCGACTTGGCATATTCGGTGAAGCGCGTCAGGAAGCGGTCGTAGACCGGCTCTTGAACATAGAAGCGCGTCGGCGAGATGCAGACCTGGCCGGCATTGCGGAATTTGAACGCCGCAATCGTCTCGGCGGATTTCTCCGGATCGGCGTCGGCGAACACCACGACCGGCGAATGGCCGCCGAGCTCCATGGTCGCCCGCTTCATGCCTTTGGCGGCGAGTTGCGCCAGGTGCTTGCCCACCGGGATCGAGCCGGTGAATGAGATTTTCCGGACGTCATCCTTGGCAATCAGGTGTTCGGAAATCTCCGACGGTACGCCGAAGACGAGATTGAGCACGCCGGCCGGCACGCCGGCATCGGCAAAACAGCGCACCATCTCGATGCAGGCGCCCGGCGTTTCTTCCGACGCCTTGAGAATGAGCGAGCAGCCGGCGGCGAGCGCGCCGCCGATCTTGCGGGCGGGCGTCAGCGTCGGGAAATTCCACGGCGTGAAGGCGGCGACCACGCCGACCGGTTCCTGCAGCACGATCTGGCGCAGGCCCTTGCCGCGGCCGGGCACGATGCGCCCGTAGGCGCGGCGGCCTTCCTCGGCATACCAGTCGATGATGTCCGCCGACGTAATGACCTCGGCGCGCGCTTCCGGGTAGACCTTGCCCTGTTCCTGCACCAGGACTTTGGCGATCATGTCATGCCGCTCGCGCATCAGGTCGGCGGCCTTGCGGATGATCTTGGCGCGGTCATAGGCGGATGTCGCGCGCCAGACGGCAAAACCTTTTTTGGCAGCTTCCAGCGCCTGGTCGAGTTCGGCTTTGCTTGCATGCGGCAGGCGCGCCAGCGGCTTTTCCGTTGCCGGATTGATGACGTCCTCGCCGCGGCCATTGCCGGGCGTCCACTTGCCGTCGATGTAAAGCTCAAGATTGGCGTACATGGCGTATCCTCGCTGGCGTTCCAAGCTGGGCAGCTTCGGGGGGAAGTTCTTGGCGAGTGACTTAGCAGGTTTTGCCGGGGTGTTCATCCCCCGGTGTTGCCGTCATGGCGAGGAGCGCAGCGACGAAGCGATCCAACGCGGTGCAGGCGCCACGGGTTGTTTCGCTTCGCCCGCAATGACGAAGTGCAAATGAAAAGCCCCGGCTTGCGCCGGGGCCTCTTCGGAATGGCGCTGTGAAAATGCGCGTTACTGGATCGTCTCGCCATGCAGCGCGAGGTCGAGACCGTCGCGCTCGACTTCTTCCGAGACGCGCAGCCCGATCGCGAGATCGACAACCTTCAAGATGATCAGCGTCACGACGACGTCGTAAGCGAAGACGATGCCGACGCCGATGCACTGATTAACGACCTGGCCCCAATTGCCTTCGATGGCGCCGGAGGTGCCGCCGTATTCGCTGACCGCGAACACCCCGGTCAGTATCGCACCGGCCATGCCACCCACGGCGTGCACGCCGAAAGTGTCGAGCGCGTCGTCATAGCCGAACATGTGCTTGAGCCCGGTGCAACCCCAATAGCAGATGACGCCCGCGGCGACGCCGATGGCGAGCGAGCCCATCGGGCCGACGAAGCCCGAGGCCGGCGTGATCGCGACAAGGCCTGCGACCGCGCCGGAGCAAACGCCGAGAAGGGTCGGCTTGCCGCGCATCATCCATTCCAGAAGCATCCAGGTGAAGCCCGCCGCCGCGGTTGCGGTGTGCGTGACCAGCATGGCCATGCCGGCCTGCATGCCGGCCGAAACCGCCGAACCGGCGTTGAAGCCGAACCAGCCGACCCACAGCAGCGAAGCGCCGATCATGGTCAGTACCACATTGTGGGGCGGGCCGGCTTCCTTACGCTTGCCGAGCATCAGGGCGGCCATCAGCCCGGCGGTGCCGGAATTGACATGCACCACCGTGCCGCCGGCGAAGTCGAGCACCTTGACCCAGGCATTGCTGTTGGTGGAGTTGAGAAATCCGTCGGGCCCCCACACCCAATGCGCGATCGGCGAATAGACGAAGATCGCCCACAATCCGATGAACCACAGCATCGCCGAGAACTTCATGCGCTCGGCAAAGGAGCCGGCGATCAGCGCCGCGGTGATGATCGCGAATGTCAGCTGGAACATCGAATATACGGATTCCGGAATTGTCGGCGCCAGCGGATTGGGGTTGCCGATGCCGTTGGTGATATCGCTCAAGATGCCTTGCAGGCCGGCGCGGTCGAAGCCGCCGATGAACGCCGAGCCCGAGCGGAACGCGATGCTGTAGGTAAACAACAACCAGAGAATGCTGATGAGACAGGTGATGGCGAAGCTCGTCATCACCGTGTCAGCGACGTTTTTCTTGCGCACCATGCCGCCATAGAACAGCGCCAGGCCGGGAATGGTCATCATCAGCACGATGGCCATCGATGTCAGCATCCAGGCGGTGTCGCCGGAATTGGGCGTGCACTTTTCGAGAACCGTGGCGCTGCAGGCCGGCGGCGTCGCTGCTGCCGCGGCGGCGTCCGCCGGTGCACTCGCTGTCTGTGCAAAGGACGCGTGATAGGTCGGCAGGCTGAACATGATTCCAAGCAGGATCGCGCCTGCAACTCCGATCAGTCCTACGCGGGAGAATCTCTTCAAAAGCATTTGCCTCACTCCTGTCCCTCTTGCGGCCTTCGGCTGCATTTCTTAAAGCGCGGCGGCATCGGTCTCGCCGGTGCGAATGCGCACGGCGTGATCGAGACCGAATACGAAGATTTTGCCGTCGCCGATTTGTCCGGTCTTCGCCGCGGCGCTGATCGCGTCGATGACCCGATCCACTTGATTGGACGGCACCGCGATCTCGATCTTGATCTTGGGCAGGAAGCTCACGGCATATTCCGCCCCGCGATAAATCTCGGTATGGCCCTTTTGCCGGCCGTAGCCTTTCACCTCGGTCACAGTCAGTCCCTGGACGCCGATCTTGGTCAGAGCATCGCGAACTTCATCCAGCTTGAATGGCTTGATGATCGCCATGACGATTTTCATTGATCTGTTCTCCCTGTCACCCGATCGGAGCGCCGACCGGGCCGACACAACCAAGCGATGACCGCCCTGGAATCCGTCCCCCGTCGCGGTCCGCAGGCCGTGATGTAATCAAAGGCCGTGCCAAGTGCTGCTCGGAACGGCGGGCCGGCTGCAGGAAAAGCCGGCGATTCGATGCCGAATCGGCCGGCATTGACAGTAACGGGACGCTGCCGCCTGGTCCGCGATGGGTTCTGGAAGGCACGGCGCGACGAAATTGCATAAGGCGCAGCCCAATTATCAAACGAAGTGCCTAATTCTTAGGCCAAATTCTTAGACCAAGAATCGGGGGATCAAAACAAGATAGTCGGAGATATGCCTTAATCCGCGTCACAGGGCGTCGGCGTCGGTTTCGCCGGTGCGGATGCGCACGGCTTGGTCGATCGGCGTGACGAATATCTTGCCGTCGCCGATCTTGCCGGTTCTCGCCGCCCCGCTCATGACGGCGACGACTTGGTCCACCTGGTCGCCCGCGACGGCGACTTCGATGCGCAGTTTCGGCAGGAAGTTCACGGCATATTCGGCGCCGCGATAAATTTCGGTGTGGCCTTTCTGGCGGCCGTAACCCTTCACCTCGGTGACGGTCATGCCATGCACGCCGATCTTGAGCAGCGCGTCGCGGACTTCGTCGATCTTGAACGGCTTGATAATGGCGGTCACGAGCTTCATGAGGCGTTCCGGGTCGCGCGGTCAAAGTCGGGTGGCCATTTCAGGTCGCCGATGTCGTCGACCGGGGGTTGGCCAAGGTGGGATCCATACTTTAGCGGCATTACCGTCGGGATTTAAGCCCGTTCGTGATTTTTTGCCGCCCTTTGCTCCAGGCCCGGCGCGGTCCCTATCCCGGCTTCCTGGTGCGCAGGCGCAGGAGGCCTTCCTGCGCAACCGAAGCCACCAGCGTCCCGTCGGCCGCGAAGATGAGCCCGCGCGCAAAGCCCCGGGAACCGCTGAGATTCGGGCTGTCCTGAGTATAGAGCAGCCATTCGTCGGCGCGAAATGGCCGGTGCAGCCACAGCGCGTGATCGAGGCTTGCGGCCATGACGTCGTCGCTGAAGACGCTGCGCTGATGCGGGATCAGCGCCGAATCCAGAAGCGTCATGTCGGAGGCATAGGCCAAAACGCATTGGTGGATCGCCGGCTCGTCCGGCAGCCGTCCGGTGGCGCGGAACCAGACATTGAACTTGCCGTCCGGCGTGGCCTCGCCGAGATAGCGGCCATATTCGACCAGCCGCAGTTCGATCGGCCGTTCGCGTTCGTAATAGCGCCGCACCGGTTCCGGCATCAGCGGCAGCACTTTCTGCCGCATCTCGGCATCGCTCGGCAGCGAATCCGGCTTCGGCACGTCCGGCATCCGAAACTGGTGCGACAGGCCATGCTCGATGGTCTGGAACGAGGCCGACATGGAAAAGATCGCGTGACCGTGCTGTATCGCGATCACGCGCCGCGTTGTGAAGCTCCGGCCGTCGCGGATGCGGTCGACCTCATAGATGATCGGCACTTTGGGATCGCCGCCGAGCAGGAAATAGGCGTGCAGCGAATGCGGCGGCCGCGTCGCCACATCCTCGACGGTGCGGCAGGCGGCGACCAGGGCCTGGCCGATCACCTGGCCGCCGAACACGCGCTGCCAGCTCGATTGCGGCGAGCGGCCGCGAAACAGATTCAGCTCGAGAGTTTCCAGGTCGAGGATGTCGATCAGGTCTTGGACGGCAGAGGCCATATTTGTCTCGATGTCACAACCTTTGTCTCGATATCACAACCGCGCGCCACGGCTTAACCGGCTGATGACAGCCTTGCATACGGGATCGGTGACCCCGCGCGCAACCGTGCTAGGATGAAATTGCCATGACCGGGAACCGAGCAGATGTGTTGATCGCGGGCGGCGGCTTTGCCGGGCTGACGCTTGCCATCGCGTTGCGCAAGGCATTGGGGCCGTCCTTTGCGGTGACGGTGGCCGATCCGGCGCTGGTCGCCAATTATGCCAGTGACGAGCGCGCGTCGGCGCTCGTTGCCGGCGTGCGGCGGCTCTATACCGCCATTGGCGTCTGGGACGATGTTGCCGATCAGGCCCAGCCGATCCTCGATATGGTGGTCACCGACAGCAAAGTCGGCGACGCGGTGCGGCCGGTCTTTCTCGCTTTCTCCGGCGACGTCGAGCCGGGCGAGCCTTTCGCACATATGATCGAGAATCGTTACCTCGTCGAAATCCTCGCCGAGCAAGCCAAGAGCTGTGGCATCGATCTGCGCGCGTCGGCCGTCCGCAAGGTGGGCCACGGCGGCGATGCCGCGATCGCGGAGCTTGCCGACGGCACGGTGCTGCAGGCGCGGCTTGTTGTGGCCGCTGACGGCGCGCGCTCGGCGATCAGAGAAAACGCCGGCATCGCCACCCATGGCTGGGATTACGGTCAGTCGGCGATCGTCCTCAATGTCGGCCATGAGCGCGATCATGAAGGGCGCGCCGAGGAGCATTTCCTGCCGGCCGGCCCGTTCGCGATCCTGCCGCTCAAAGGCCGGCGCTGCTCGATCGTCTGGACGGAAACCACCCGCGATGCCGAGCGCATTGCCGCACTGCCGGACGACGACTTCCATGCCGAGCTCGAACAGCGCTTCAAGCTCAAGCTCGGCGAGATCAGGGTGCTCGGCGCGCGCCGCGTGCATCCGCTCGGCTTCTTTGTCGCGCGCTCGTTCATCGCTCCGCGCCTCGCGCTCGTCGGCGACGCCGCCCATGTCATTCATCCGATCGCGGGGCAGGGCTTGAATATGGGGCTCAAGGATGTGGCCGCGCTTGCCGAGGTCGTCGTCGATGCGGCGCGGCTCGGGCTTGATCCCGGCGCCGCCGATGTGCTCGAGCGCTATCAGCGCTGGCGCCGCTTCGACACCATAACCATGGGCTTCGCCACCGACGGCCTCAACCGGCTGTTCTCCAATCGCTCCGACATGTTGCGGGTCTTCCGCGATGTCGGTCTCGGCCTGGTCGAGCGCATTCCCAACCTGAAGCGGCTTCTGATCCGCGAAGCGGCGGGACTGGTCGGGGATGTCCCCAAATTGCTGCGCGGCGAAGTGTTATAGTCCCTCCCGGTTTTCCGTTTCTCTGCGTGCATCACAGATGGCATTCAATCATATCGCGGTCATAGGTGCCGGAGCCTGGGGCACCGCGCTGGCGCTGACATGCGCGCGCGCCGGGCGCAAGGTCTCGCTGTGGGAGCACGACGCTGCCAATGCCGCGCAGCTCGCGCAGAAGCGCGAGAGCCTCTACCTGCCCGGCGTGCGGCTGGATGACGGCATTGCCGTCGTGCGCGATCTCGCCGATGCGGCGCGGGCCGATGCGTTGTTGCTGGTCGTGCCGGCGCAACATGTGCGCTCGGTCGCGACGGTCCTGAAGCCGCTGCTGGATCCGGGCACGCCGCTGATCGTCTGCGCCAAAGGCATCGAGCGCGGCACCAAGAAATTCATGAGCGAAGTGATCGCCGAATGCGCCCCGGATGCGGTGCCGGCGATCCTGTCGGGTCCGAGCTTTGCCCGCGACGTGGCGCTCGGCATGCCGACCGCGGTGACGCTTGCGGCGAGCGACGGCAGGCTCGCCGCCGAACTCGCGCAGGCCGTGAGCTCGGCGACGTTCCGGCCCTATCATGCGAGCGACCTGCGCGGCGTCGAAATCGGCGGCGCCGCGAAGAATGTGCTCGCTATTGCCGCCGGCATCGTGTCGGGCCGCGGCCTCGGCTATAGCGCGACCGCGGCGCTGACCACGCGCGGCTTTGCCGAGCTGGTCCGCTTCGGCAAAGCTTGTGGCGGCAAGACCGAAACCATGATGGGCCTGTCCGGCCTCGGCGATCTCATTCTGACCTGCACCAGTCCGCAGTCGCGCAATTTCACGTTCGGCCTCAATCTCGGCCAGGGCAGGAGACCGGGCGACATTCACCGCACCACCGGCCTTGCCGAGGGCACATTCACCGCGCCGGTGCTGCTGGAAATGGCGCACGACCGCGCCGTCGACATGCCGATCTCGGCGGCGGTTGCGGCCGTCATCGCCGAAAAGATGAGCGTGGATGCGGCGATCGAGTCGCTGCTGGCGCGGCCGCTGAAGGCGGAACAATAGGCGGAGGACGCAAATGGCGCACTGGCTGTTGAAAACGGAGCCCGAGGAATTCTCCTGGGACGCTCAGGTCAAGCGCGGCGCGAAGGGCGAGACGTGGAGCGGGGTGCGCAATTTCACCGCGCGGCGCCACCTGAAGGACATGAAGAGCGGCGACACGTTTTTCTTTTATCACACCGGCGACGAAAAACAGGTGGTCGGTATCGGCGAAGTGATCAAGGAAGCCTATGCCGATCCGACGGCAAAAGCTGGCGAGCCCTGGGTCGCCGTGACCACCAAGGCGCTCGAACCGTTCCCCAAGCCGGTGACGCTTGCGGCGATCAAGGCCGAAGCCAAACTCAAGGACATGGCCCTGGTGAAATACGCCCGCCTGTCGGTGCAGCCGGTGACGTCCGAGCAGTGGAAGCTCGTCTGCAAGATGGGCGGCGTGAAGGGCTGACGCCGGAAATCGGTCGCCGTGATACGACAAATGAATGACCGAGCCGATCTTGTCGTAGATCGGCTTCGCGTCGCATAATGGCATCAAGGAAACGCCTTGAGCATGACCCGGACCGGCCTCCTGGACGTGATTCGCAACGTGTCTTGATTCAGGTCATTGCCGGCTCGAGGACAGTTCATTCCCAATCGACGGCCGGCGGCAGCGGCCATCTGCTGTATCGGCTTGCGTGTGCGCGGAGGACGAGATGTCGGACAAGATTTACGAAGTGCCTGCCGAGTGGTCGAAGCGCGCCTATATCAACGAAGCCGAATACAAGAAGATGTACGCGCAGTCGCTCGCCGATCCCAACGCCTTCTGGGGCGAGCAGGCCAAGCGTCTGCACTGGATGAAGCATTTCACCAAGGTCAAGAACACGTCGTTCGACCGGCATCACGTGTCGATCAAGTGGTTCGAGGACGGCTTTCTCAACGTCGCGTACAATTGCATCGACCGCCACCTGCACAGCCGCGGCAGCCAGACCGCGATCATCTGGGAAGGCGACGACCCGAAGGACTCAAAGCACATCACCTATAAGGAATTGCACGACGAGGTTTGCCGCTTCGCCAATATCCTGCGCACCCGCAACGTCAAGAAGGGCGACCGCGTCACCATCTACATGCCGATGATCCCGGAGGCGGTCTACGCGATGCTCGCCTGCGCGCGCATCGGCGCCATCCATTCCGTGGTGTTCGGCGGCTTCTCGCCGGACTCGCTCGCCGGCCGCATCGAGGACTGCAAGTCGAACGTCGTCGTCACCGCCGATGAAGGCGTGCGCGGCGGCCGCAAAGTGCCGCTGAAAGCCAATACCGACGCGGCGATCGCCAAAGTCGGCGGCGTCGATTATGTCATCGTCGTCAAGCGCACCGGTGCGCCGGTCGACATGGATCCGGTGCGCGACGTCTGGTACCACGAGGCCAAGGCGGTGGTGACGGCGGAATGTCCGTGCGCGGAAATGAACGCCGAGGATCCGCTGTTCATCCTCTACACATCGGGCTCGACCGGAAAGCCGAAGGGCGTGCTGCATACGACCGCCGGCTATCTGCTCTACACCGCGATGACGCATCGATATGTCTTCGACTATCACGACGGCGATATTTATTGGTGCACCGCCGATGTCGGCTGGGTCACCGGCCACAGCTATATCGTCTACGGTCCGCTCGCCAACGGCGCGACGACCTTGATGTTCGAGGGGGTGCCGAACTATCCGACCAATTCGCGGTTCTGGGAGGTGGTCGACAAGCACAAGGTCAACACCTTCTACACCGCGCCGACCGCGATCCGCGCCTTGATGCAGGCCGGCGACGAGCCGGTGAAGAAGACTTCGCGTGCTTCGCTGCGGCTTCTGGGCTCGGTCGGCGAGCCGATCAATCCCGAAGCCTGGGAATGGTATCACCGCGTCGTCGGCGACGGCCGCTGCCCGATCGTCGATACCTGGTGGCAGACCGAAACCGGCGGCATTCTGATCACGCCGTTGCCCGGCGCGACGCGGCTCAAGCCGGGCTCGGCGACGCAGCCGTTCTTCGGCGTGATCCCCGAAATTGTCGATGCCGAAGGCAAGGTGCTCGAGGGTGCCACCTCCGGCAATCTCTGCATTGCCGATTCATGGCCGGGACAGATGCGCACGGTCTATGGCGATCATCAGCGTTTTGTTGAAACCTATTTCAGCGCCTATCCCGGAAAGTATTTCACCGGCGACGGCTGCCGGCGCGACCAGGACGGCTATTATTGGATCACCGGCCGCGTCGACGACGTGATCAATGTCGCCGGCCACAGGCTCGGCACCGCCGAAGTGGAATCGGCCTTGGTCGCGCATCCGAAAGTGTCGGAGGCCGCCGTCGTCGGCTATCCGCACAACATCAAAGGCCAGGGCATCTATGCCTATGTCACCTTGATGGCAGGCGAGCAGCCGACCGAAGCCTTGCGCAAGGAACTGGTGCAATGGGTTCGCACCGAAATTTCGCCGATTGCGGCGCCAGATCTGATTCAGTTCGCGCCCGGTCTGCCGAAGACGCGGTCCGGAAAGATCATGCGCCGCATCTTGCGCAAGATCGCCGAGGACGAGTTCGGCAATCTCGGCGACACCTCGACGCTGGCCGATCCCGCCGTGGTCAATGACCTCGTCGACAACCGCCAGAACAAGAGCAAAGAGAGCGCGTGATTCCAAAAAGCCCGCGCCGGGATTGAATCACAGCGCGGCGACGCCGCCTTGGGTGCGACAGAATTGCCGCGAGTCCGGATGCGGCCGCGCCGGCGCGTAACTTCCGTGTTAATTCATCGGTTTGTCATGGGCTTGGTCGCTGTCGCCGGCAGACCACACTTGTCGAAAAATTTGCGAAAAGTTCACCGTGACGGCCCCATAGTACTGAGGGTTAGCCGCTGTTTTCGCTAAAATCGAATTCGGCTGGTGGCCCGTCGGGGGCGGGGTGAAGTGGGCATTCACGTGGGCGTTTCTTGAGGGCGCTTCCGCAGCAGGGAATTGATCATGCGAGGGAAAACTTTGATCGCGGCCGCGCTGGCGGCCATCGGCTCGTTCGCCATCGCGCCGCAGGCGGCGCAGGCTCATGGCGATCTCGTCTCGGTGCGAGACGGCTACATGCCGGGAACCATCGTCATCCGCACCAACCAGCGGGCGCTTTATTACTATGTCAGTCCGGGCCAGGCGCTGCGCTATCCGGTCGGCGTCGGCCGCCTCGGCATGCAATGGTCGGGCACCGCCTTCATCGACGGCAAATATATCCGTCCGGCCTGGTCCGCGCCGGCTTCGATCCGCAAGGATTACAGCAGGCTGCCGGCGGTCATTCCGGGCGGCTCGCCGCAGAACCCGATGGGCGTCGCCGCGATGACATTGTCGGGCGGCGGCCAGTACGCCATCCACGGCACCAATAACGAGGCCTCGATCGGCCATTTCGTGTCGCACGGCTGCATCCGCATGCATAATGCGGATATCCAGGATCTCTACAGCCGCGTCATGGTCGGCACGCGGGTCGTGGTCACGCAGTAATCGGCAATTGGTCTTTAACTGCCGGAAAGGCGCGGAGCGGGCTGCTCCGCGTCAAAAGCCGATTGACGGCGGCGTTTGCTACCAGCACCACGAGCCGCGGCGGCCGCCGTCATAGCGGCGGGCATAGCCGTCTCTGAGCAAGGCCGCCGACACGTCCGGCGTCCGGCGCGTCGCAACGCTGGCGTCGATGCGGCCACCATATTTGTCCCGGCCGATGCGGGAGATCGTCACGCCACCGTCGGCGAGAATCATCGTCAGCGCCGTTCGCGCCGCTCGTGCCTTGGCGAATTCGCGGGCGCAGCGGGCGTGCAGTTCCGCCGCATCGATATCGCGCAGCCGCACGCTGGTATTGACGTAGAGACCGCGCCAGACCCGCACGCGGGCGACGAATGTATCGCCGTCGATGATGCGCAGCACATCCACCGGATAGACAAGCCCGGGATCGAGCCGCTGCACGAGCATCGCGTTCATCGGCGCCGGCCCGGCGAAGCCAAAGCTGCCCCTGAACCTGCCCGCGGCGTTGCCGGCCGGCGCGACGAAGGCGTGCTGCGGGACGCCGATCGATTTGAGCAGCGGTGCCAACTGCAGTTGCATTCTCGAACTGACGAGAATGCCGGCGGTCAATCCAATCGCGAACAACGCGCCGGCGCCGACGAGCATGTTGCCGCGGCGCGGATGGGCCAGTGCCGAGAAGGTGATGTAGCGCATCACACGTCACTGCCTGTTCGGGGCGCGGACATCGGGAGGAAATAGTCCGGAGTCAGATCAAGGACTTTATTCCATTGTTAGGAAGAAAGACTTAGATTAGAAATCCGATATGAGGCCATTGATCTCCCAATCGCCATAGCGGGCCGGATCGAGCCCGCCGCGCCCGGCGACTTCGTTGGGCACGTGCTTCTGCTCGCGGTCGGCCGCGGCGCGGCGCGCGGCGGCCTCGGCAAGCGCCCGTTCGGCCGCCGGCGGCAATGGACGTTTCGTGGCGTCGGGTGGGGTCGGTATCTGGTCGATTGGCATGAGACCTGACTTGGCGTAGCCCAACGCGATATTCAAGGAGGAATTCTTTCGCAATGACGCATGCGCGCCGGCCGCAATCCAATTCGACGAACTCGCACCGACAAACCGGCGAGGTGCCGGGCCTCGCGGTGCGCCGGACCGCGGCCGACATCGTCGACGGCGTCTTGCGCCGCCGCCGCTCGCTCGACGAACTCCTCGACGGATCAAGTGCACTCGCGCGCCTCGAGGATCGCGACCGCGCGCTGACCCGGGCGCTGGTGGCCGTGGTGCTGCGCCGGCTCGGCACCTTGCGCCATCTGCTGGGCCGCTGCCTCGATCACGGCCCGCCGCCGCAAGCGCCCCGCGTGGAAAGCGCACTGTTGATCGGCGCGGCGCAAATCCTGTTTCTCGATGTGCCCGATCACGCGGCAGTCGATCTCTCCGTCAGGCTGGTGCAAGCCGACCGGCATGCGGCGCGTTTCGCCGGCCTGGTCAATGCGGTGTTGCGGCGCCTGACGCGCGAGGGCGCGAACCTCCTCACGGCGCTCGATGGGCCCGCGCTCGACACGCCGGAATGGCTGTTGGCGCGCTGGACGCAGCACTATGGCGCCGCGACCGCGCATGCCATCGCCCTTGCTCACAGCCACGAACCGGCGCTCGATCTCACAGTCAAAGGTGACCCGGCACATTGGGCCGGCACGCTCGGCGGGCGCGTGTTGCCGACCGGCACTGTGCGGACGATTGCGCACGGCGCCGTGACCGCGTTGCCCGGATTCGCCGAAGGTGCCTGGTGGGTCCAGGACGCAGCGGCGGCGCTGCCGGTGCGCCTCCTTGGCGATATTCGCGGGCGCCGCGTTGCCGATCTCTGTGCCGCGCCCGGCGGCAAGACCGCGCAGCTTGCCGCCACGGGCGCTTTTGTCACCGCGGTCGATCGGGCGCCGGCGCGGCTCAAGCGGTTGCAGGAAAATCTCACGCGGTTGTCGCTGCAAGCCGAGTTGGTCTGTGCCGATGTCGCGGAATGGAGCGCCGAACCGTTCGACGCGGTGTTGCTCGACGCGCCGTGTTCGGCGACCGGAACGATCCGCCGCCATCCCGACGTGGCCTGGCTCAAGCGCGAAGACGACGTCACGTCGCTCGCCAGCGCGCAACGCCGCCTGCTTGAGTACGCGCTCGCGCTCGTCAAGCCTGGCGGCACTTTGATCTATTGCACCTGTTCGCTCGAGCCCGAGGAGAACGCAAACGTCATCGCCGAATTTCTTGCGCAGCATGCCGATATGCAGCGCGGGCGGGTCACGGCGGCAGAGCTTTCCGGCCAGAGCGCGCTTATATCCGCGGACGGCGACCTGCGAACGTTGCCCTGCCAGCTTCCTGACGCCGATCCGCGATTCGCCGGGCTTGATGGCTTCTACGCCGCACGGCTGCTAAAACGGTAAGGAAATCAAAGCGATTCGTTGGTTGGTCGTTGTGCCTTCATTTCGTTATGGTCCGGCGCGCGGGGCAATTTCGTGCCAGCGTCAGCAATAGGGGGCAACCGGGTCGATGTTGCGCATCGCAGTCGCGAACCATGCGAAGCTGTCGTGGCTTCTGATTCGCGGTGCCATGCGCCGGGTGACCGGCCGTGCCAACAGCCATCCCTTCCTGCGCTGGCCGCTGCCGGCCCTGCGCAGCGACCGCCTTCTGATCGCGCCGCCGGATCTGCGCACTGCCGACGCGACACGCGCCAGCGAGATCTATTCCGGCCGCTTTGTGTTCGCCGGCAAGGTGGTGATCTGCGACGGCCGCTCCATCTTCGAAATGGAGCCGCCGTCGGACGATTGGGGGGCAGCGCTTCTCGGCTTCGGCTGGCTGCGCCATCTGCGCGCCGCGGATTCCGCCATCACCCGTGCCAACGCGCGTGCGCTGGTCGACGAGTGGATCGCGCTGCAAGGCACCTGGCATCCGATCGCCTGGCGTCCCGGCGTGCTGTCGCGCCGCATCATTTCCTGGCTCAGTCAATCGACCTTGATCCTGCAGGACGCCGACGCGCGCTTCTATCGCCGTTTTCTGCGCAGCCTGGTCCGTCAAGTGCGCTATCTGCGCCACACCGCGGGCGACGCCCGCCGCGGCGTCGATCGCATGCAGGCGGTGGTGGCGCTGTGTTATGCCGCTTTGTGCATCGCCGGCCAGGCGCGCCACATCAAAGCGGCGACCGACCGGCTCTCGCAAGAGATCGAGCGGCAAATTCTCCCCGACGGCGGTCACGTCAGCCGCGATCCGAGCGCGATCATCGAAATTCTGATCGAGTTCCTGCCGCTGCGGCAGACATTCACCGCGCGCAATATCGCGCCGCCCCGCGCGCTGCTCAACGCCATTGATCGCATGATGCCGATGCTGCGCTTCTTCCGCCATTCGGACGGCAGTTTCGCGCATTTCAACGGCATGGGCGCGACGCCCGGAGGCCTGCTCTCGACATTGCTGGCCTACGACGAAACCCACGGCATGCCGCTCTCCAACGCGCCGCATTCGGCCTATCAGCGGCTCGAAGCGCATGGCGCCGTGCTGATCGTGGATACCGGGCGCGCGCCGCCGATCGAGGTGAGCCTCGACGCCCATGCTGGCTGCCTTGCGTTCGAATTTTCCTCGCCGAAGCAAAGCCTGATCATCGTCAATTGCGGCATGCCGGCCACCGGGCGCGAGAACTGGCGGCAGTTCGCGCGCTCGACCGCGGCGCATTCCGCGGTCACGCTCAACAATGTCTCCTCGGCGCGTTTTGTCGAGATGGCGACCCTCAAGCGCATGCTCGGCGGCTCACCCATGCTCGGCGGGCCGCGTCATGTGGCGGTGACGCGCGAAGACAGGCCGGACGCCGTCGTGCTGCGGGCCGCGCATGACGGCTATGCCGACCGCTTCGACATCATTCACGAGCGCGCGCTGATACTGGCGAGTGACGGCACGCGGCTGGACGGCGAAGACGTGTTCCTCGACGCCGGCGGCAGCCCCCAGGTGCGGACGACAAAAGATGCTTTCGCGGTGCGCTTTCATTTGCATCCCACGGTGAAAGCAACGCGGCTGTCCGACGGCCACGGCGTCATGCTGATGCTGCCCAACAAAGAAGTCTGGACATTCAGCGCCTATGAGGACCAAGTGGAGCTCGAGGACAGCGTCTATCTTGCCGGCAGCGAAGGCCCGCGCCGCACCGCGCAGATCGTCATCCGCGGCCGCGCCCGCACGGCGTCGCGCGTGCAATGGAGCCTGCAGCAGGCGCCGCCCGGAGCGCTGGTAAGCACGGGCCCGGCGCGGCGCGCCCGCGAGGAGGAGCCGCGACTGCCACTATGACCGTGACGTTTTGAACTTCGCGTCCAACTTCGTATCGAGCCTCGGAGCAACATGACCGAACATCTCCGCCGCGCCATGCGCGCCCTCATTTCCGTTTCCGACAAGGCCGGACTGGTCGAATTCGCGCGCGCGCTGGCGGGCTTCGGCATCGAACTGGTCTCGACCGGCGGAACCCGCAAGTCGCTCGCCGATGCCGGGCTCAAAGTGCTTGATGTCAGCGAGCTGACCGGCGTTGCGGAAATGATGGACGGCCGGGTCAAGACACTGCATCCGGCGGTGCATGGCGGCCTGCTCGCGATCCGCGCCAACCCGCTGCATGTCGAGGCGATGCAGGCGCATCGCATCAAGCCGATCGATATTCTGGTGGTGAATCTCTATCCGTTCGAAGCGACGGTGGCGCGCAAGGCGGATTTCGCGGCCTGCATCGAGAATATCGATATCGGCGGCCCGGCGATGATCCGCGCCGCCGCCAAGAACCATGACGATGTCGCTGTGGTTGTCGACGTCAACGATTATGCGGCGCTGCTCGAGGAACTCGCGGCGCATGACGGCATGACGACGCTCGCCTTGCGGCGCAGGCTTGCCGCCAAAGCCTATGCGCGCACGGCCGCCTATGACTCGGCGATCTCGAACTGGTTCGCCGGCGAGCTCGGCGACATCGCGCCCGACTATCGCGCCTTCGGCGGCCATCTGATCGAGAAATTGCGCTACGGCGAAAATCCGCACCAGTCTGCCGCGTTCTATCGCACGCCGGAGCCGCGCTTCGGCGTCTCGACCGCACGCCAGGTGCAGGGCAAGCAGCTGTCCTATAACAACATCAACGATACCGACGCGGCTTACGAATGCGTTGCCGAATTCGATCCGGCGCGCGCCGCGGCTTGCGCCATCATCAAGCATGCCAATCCGTGCGGCGTTGCCGAAGGCGAGACGTTGGCCGAGGCCTATCGCAAGGCCCTGGCCTGTGACGCCACTTCGGCCTTTGGCGGCATCGTCGCACTCAACCGCACGCTGAATGCGGAAGCTGCGCGCGCGATCACGGAGATCTTTACCGAAGTCATCATTGCGCCCGAGGCCACCGAAGAAGCCATCGCCATTATCGGCGCCAAGAAGAATTTGCGGCTGCTGCTGGCCGGCGGCCTGCCCGATCCGCGCGGCTTTGGCCTCACCGCTAAAACCGTGGCCGGCGGCCTTCTGGTGCAGACCCGCGACAATGCGGTGGTCGACGATATGGATTTGCGGCCGGTCACCAAGCGCGCGCCGACCAATGCCGAACTGCGCGATTTGCGTTTCGCGTTCCGCGTCGCCAAGCACGTCAAGTCGAACACGATCGTCTATGCCAAGGATCTCGCCACTGTGGGCATCGGCGCCGGCCAGATGAGCCGTGTCGATGCCGCCCGCATCGCCGCGCGCAAAGCGCAGGACGCCGCGAAGGAATTGGGCCTCAAGGAGCCCGCGACCAAGGGCTCCGTGGTCGCGTCGGACGCGTTCTTTCCGTTCGCTGACGGGCTGCTGGTCGCCATCGAGGCCGGCGCCACGGCCGTGATCCAGCCCGGCGGATCGATGCGCGACAACGAAGTGATCGAGGCCGCCGACGCACATGGCATCGCCATGGTCCTCACCGGGACGCGGCACTTCCGGCACTAGAGCATGATCCGGAAAAGTGGGTACCGGTTTTCCGAAAAGATCATACTCCAAATAAGAGCATGATCCGGAAAAG
>Ga0335072_10004432_pt1 | contig 20855 bp, 21 predicted proteins | sample Lox_Sample_21_FD_206725 | JGI IMG/M metagenome (GOLD analysis project Ga0335072, IMG submission 206725) | Soil microbial communities from Loxahatchee National Wildlife Refuge, Florida, United States - Lox_Sample_2.1 | ecosystem: Environmental > Terrestrial > Soil > Wetlands | place: USA...
GAAAAGACGCAGACTTCGTCTGCTTGGAAAACGCTGACGCGTTTTCACACTTTCCCACAGCTACTACTGCTGCTGCGGCTGCTTTAACTTAGTATGATTCCACGTGCGGAATCTGGGGGCAGGTCACCCTGACAATCCTACTTCCAGCATGAGAATTGCCGAACGACGGTAATGTGGTGCCGGAGCATCTGTTTGTTGTTCAGTAAATGGACGCTCCGGTGCGCTTTAGGCCGCCATAAGCAGTTCTTCAACCTTCTTAGCGGCAGTGTCTTGCATGTGGGGCAGAACATGGGAGTAAATCTCGAGCGTGAATGCCACTGAGGCGTGCCCAAGTTGTTCGTTCACGATCTTCAGAGAGACGCCGGCGGCCAGAGCGAGGGTGGCCGCCGTGTGGCGCAGATCATACAGGCGAATGTTTGGAAGACAGGCCGACCGAAGCAGCGGTTTGAAGTAACGCCCGACGAACTTGGTTTCATGAATCGGACCTCCACGGTGTGAAGTGAATACCAGATCTCCGGATTTGGCTTCAGCTGTTCTGGCTTCTTCCTCCGATTTGCGAAGAAGGGCCACCACCACCCAGTTCTGGAGCTTGATCATGCGCCGGCTGCATTCCAGTTTCGTGTCTTCGAACGCCATCCTCCCTTCCGCCATTCAAGGGTTTTGGACACGCTTACCGTGCCACGCTAGAGATCGAAATCCGACGAGGTGAGCGCAGGTATTCGCTCGGCCGCGTGCCGGTGGTAATCGCGAGAGCAAACAAGGTCTCATACTTGTGCCCCGAAATCGCCGCGATGAACTGCTTGGCCTGTTCGACATCGAAGACGGTGAAACGCCGCCGCGGTTGCCGCGGCAGATCGACGTCTTCGGCCGGGTTAGACAAACGCTAGATCACCACCACTAAAGCTCAGCCGCACGCGAATGCGTCCGCCGCAAAGCGGCTTCGTTCAAGTCGGCTTGTGTTTACCTATCCGCTCTATTTCGTGTGGATGTAGAACCTGCTAATGAGATGGTCCGCCGTTTGATGAACCAGCGAGAGCAGGTACATCGTAGAGTCAGGTACGAAGAGGAGGATCATCGCGATGGAGATACGTTCGATTGGCATCGATTTGGGGAAGACGACCTTTCACCTGGTTGCGTTAGGCAGAGCCGGCGAGGTGCTTGTGCGCAAGAAGTTCACACAGAAACAGCTACTGATTGCGCTTGAGAGTAGAGCTCATAAAAATGTGCTCATCGTTGCATTTGCTAATAAGCTGGCACGAATTGCATGGGCCGTGTTGTCCAGCGGTGAACCATACCGTCCGTGCAGGCCGGTCATGGCACAAAGCTGACTCAGCGATATTGCCGGGGCATAACAAGATTTCCAACCAAGGTCTGCATAGGAATAGTAAGAGATGAAAGAACAGTCACAACGGCGTGTCTGAAAACTTGCTGTCCGAGTTGGTCTACAACGACCGTCCGGCTAATAAGGACTGACACCCGCGCAACTCATCTTGGCCAGGAGAACCCTTGCTCCATTTACAGGCCGAATACATTTGCGCAGACTCTCTTTTCGTTTATCCAACTTTCTTCTTGCAGTCACTCGGCGGACCATACATTCCTCGGAAACTGGGGCTCTTTTGCGGAACTAAGATCAGCACCTGAATTGGAAGTGGTAGGAAATTGATCTGAGAACGTGATCCTCCTTTAACCACTCAGGGTATATTTCACTCGTCTGTCGATCGCTTCCTCTGGGAGGGAATGAATAGAAATGGGGCCTCGTACGTGTATCATACTTCCCTTACATAGCAGTAGAAGTGCGATGAGTCTGACGCCAATCGCTTGGCGGTACGCCTTCCCAGGCGCGAAAGGCACGACCAAATGAATTCGGATCTTCAAAGCCCAACAGGTAAGCCGCTTCATTCAGTTCCAGCGTCGAGTTGCTGAGGTAATACCGCGCCATCTGGTGGCGGGCTTCATCCAAAACTCGTTGAAAGCTGGAACCGGATTCTTTCAAGCGACGCTGCAACGTGCGCGGGCTTATATGAAGCGTCTGCGAGATTGCATCAATCGAGGGGCGGTGGCCGGTGAGCCTGTCCTGAATAGCTCGGCGCACGAGTTCCATGAAACTGTCCTCCGCCTTGTATTGCCGCAACTGTTCTTCAAACTGCGGGGCAAGCAGGTCGAGCAGTTCGGCATTGCGGGTGACGAACGGTGCCGTGGCGTCGGAGGCGCGGAAAATGATCGCATTGCGCGAGGCGCCGCCGATCACCTTGCAGTCAAGATTCCGCTCAATTTGCCGCAGGTTTGCACGTTGTTGCACATACTCCACCCGAACAGGGCTTAGCTGCGTTCCGGTTCCGTGCCGAGCGATAGAGAGCATCCATGCGAAACAGTAGTCGGTGAGAACCTGAGGCTCGGCATCCACCGCGAGCAGCCAACGAAATCCGATACTGAATTCCTCTTCGTCGAGTTGAGTAAGAATTTCTTCTGGTGCCGTCAGCTTCTTGTAGCGGGCCATGTGCTCCGCTGCCGCCAGGAGATTCTGTGTGGAAAGCGCCGCGATCGCCATCGGGTGAAAGCGCTCTGTCTTGGTCTCCACGCCCAGTTTGAGACCGATCAAAGGATCAGAACTCACGCTTTCGATGGCGCGCCAGAGCGCGAAGAGCTCGCTGGTGGACACGAGAATGCGCGTTTGATCGAACAGATCTCGCGGAAGACCGGCTCTGCGCAGTACCGCGGGAATTGAGATATCAAGCTCCTTCAATTTGAACGCAAGGCGGCCCGGAACCCGGAAATGCTTCAGCATGGGAAAGTCCTCCTTTTAAAAGCGTATCGGATTCGAGTCCTGGTCATCATGCAATATGCGCCAGATTGGCTGCGAAACGCGACAAGATGCCGGAAAAGATTAATTGGCGTGATTGGAAGTTACATTGGCGCGTTTCGCAGGGCGAGTGGCTCACTATCGGACTAATTTGGAAATATCGAGACTCGGTATCTCTCGACGGCGTACGGTGAGTTCGCAATTTTGGAGGTGCAGCATGCAGAAAAGAAAATTGGGCAAGAGCGATCTTGAGGTATCGGCACTCGGCTTTGGGTGCATGGGGCTAAGCTTCGGCTTCGGCCCTGCGACGGAAAAGAATGAAGCTATCAGGGTAATCCGCGCGGCCTATGACGGCGGCGTGACCTTCTTTGATACCGCCGAAGCATACGGTCCGTTTACGAACGAAGAACTGGTTGGCGAGGCGCTGGCTCCCGTTCGTGACAAGGTGGTCATCGCAACGAAATTCGGCTTCGAAAACGGAATACCAACTCAGGGTACGAACAGCAAGCCGGAACGAATCAGGGCTGTGGCTGAAGCCGCCTTGAAGCGTCTCAACATCGACGTGATCGATCTATTCTATCAACATCGCGTCGACTCGAACGTGCCCATCGAAGACGTGGCGGGTACCGTCAGGGACCTCATCCAGGAGGGTAAGGTCAAACATTTCGGTATGTCGGAGGCTGGTGCAGCGACCATTCGTCGCGCTCATGCTGTCCAGCCGGTTACGGCACTCCAGAGTGAGTATTCGCTGTGGTGGCGTGAGCCGGAGAAGGAGATTCTTCCGACACTGGAAGAACTCGGCATAGGCTTTGTCCCCTTCAGCCCGCTGGGTAAGGGCTTCCTAACCGGAACCATCTCCGACAAGACGGAGTTCGACAAGACTGATTTCCGCAACATCGTTCCGCGCTTCTCAGCGGAAGCCAGAAAAGCGAACCAGGCATTGGTGGATGCGTTCGGGCGCATTGCAGACCAGAAGAAGGCGACCAAGGCGCAGATAGCGCTGGCGTGGCTGCTCGCGCAAAAGCCATGGATCGTACCAATTCCTGGAACCACGAAGCTGCACCGCCTCCAAGAGAACCTTGGCGGCGCAGACGTGAAACTGACAACGGACGATCTCAAGGCCATCCACGACGCGGTCTCGTCGATAGATGTTCAAGGCGATAGATACCCCGCTCACTTTCAGAGCCTTGTAAATCGCTAGGAGAGAAGGGGTGCACACAGCACCGAAGGAGAAGCGATGCAAAAGCGTGCTCTCGGACAGAATCTCGAAGTTTCTGCTCTTGGCCTGGGCTGCATGAGCATGAGTTCGGGCTATGGCCCGGCCGCCGATAAGGGCGAGATGATCCAGCTGATTCGTACCGCCCATGATCCAGGCAGGATGAGGAGGCGCGGCGCGCACGCGTCTCAGAATGGCTGAAGAACATGAAGGTGCTCGCCGAGGGAGGCAGACTTCCACCTAAGCCGGCCGGCAGGCTGCGTCCGCCGATAACGACGCCACTACTCAATCCCAATCCCCACTATGCCAGTCTGCCGATGTCGATCGTCGTCGATGCCCCTGTCCAGAAGGTCTGGGCGCGTGTCGGCAAGTACTGCGACATCGGAGAATGGGGCTTCCGGAGTTGCGATCTGATCTCTGGTAAAGAGGGCGAGATCGGCGCCGTTCGCACCATCGGCCATTCAGTCGTCGTCGGACAGACGCGGTATAGCTACACCTACACCCAGCCATTGCGTGCCACCGGTCTGTATCCGATGTATCACGGAACGCTGGAGGCACGTCCGCTCGGATCGGGATGCACTACCCTCTACTACACCCTGGTGTGGGATAGCTCCACGCAGCCAGACGATGCCTCGCGGCAGAAGCAGGTGGAAACGTACGGTTTGCTCTTCGAGAAGATGCTCCGCAACATGAAGAAGCTCGCCGAAGGCGGCACTTTGACAACGGAAGATAAGCAAGCCCCGGTCGAGTTCTAGGTCTGTTGAGATTGGATCCGTGACATGCGCAGGAGAAATTCCGTTGGAGGTTCGGCAATAGGCACACTGAACAGAGTCGCCAGATTTAACATGAAAGCAAAAAGCAGCAATAAACGGGCCCTAGGCATTGCCGGAGACTATTCATACCCTCAATGTTCTAGGAATGCATGTCGTCTAAGGCCGCGGCGAATTCGGGCAGCAGCATGGTCTGGTCGCGGTCGGGGCCGGTGGAGATCATGCCGATCTTTGCGGCGGATTCCTTTTCGAGGAAGCGGAGATAGCCCTGCGCCAGCTTTGGCAGCTTGTCGAATTCGGTGATGCCTTCGGTCGATTCGTTCCAGCCTTTGAGCTTGGTGTAGACGCACTCGATCGATTCGAGGCCGCGCACATCTGCGGGCATGGTGTCGATGAGCTTGCCATTGATTTTGTAGCCGGTGCAGACGGGGATTTCTTCGAGGGCGTCGAGCACGTCTAGCTTTGTCACCACTAACCATTCCGTTCCGTTGATCTGGTTCGAGTAGCGCAGGAGCGGCAGGTCGAGCCAGCCGCAGCGGCGCGGGCGGCCGGTGACAGCTCCGAATTCCTGTCCGCGAGCGCGGAGGAGTTCGCAGGACTCGTCGAAGATTTCGGTTGGGAACGGGCCTTCGCCTACGCGGGTGACGTACGCTTTCGTCACACCGATGACGGTGCCGATTCTGGTTGGGCCTACGCCGGTTCCAGTGACGGCTCCGCCTGCTGTGGCTGAGGATGAGGTCACGAACGGGTAGGTGCCGTGGTCTATGTCGAGCATCGTTCCCTGCGCGCCTTCGAACATCACGCTGCCGCCCTCGTCGATGGCTTTGTTCAGCAAGTAGGCCGTGTCGGTAACGAAGGGCGCGACCTGCTCGGCTGCGTGAGCGTATTCGTCGTACATCTTGGCCGGGTCGAGCGGCTTGGCGCCGAAGAGCGCGTTGGCGATGGTGTTCTTTTCGTGGCAGGCGTTCTCGATGTGCGTCTTGAGCAGGTTGCTGTTGAGCAGATCGATGACGCGGAGGCCGTTGCGGGCCATCTTGTCTTCGTATGCGGGCCCGATGCCGCGGCTGGTGGTGCCGATCTTCTGGCGGCCGGGGGCGCTTTCGGCTGCGAGTTCGATCATGCGGTGGTATTCGAGGATGACCTGAGCACGGTTGGAGACGAAGAGTTGGTGATCGACGTTGATGCCGAGGTCGCGCAGCTTGCCTACTTCCTTGAGGAAGGCGAGCGGATCGAGGACGACGCCGTTTCCTATAACGGCCTTGCTTGTTGGGCGCAGGATGCCACAGGGGATGAGCTGGAGGATGAACTTCTGGCCGCCGATGATGACGGTATGCCCGGCGTTGTGGCCTCCGGCATAGCGGGCGACGACGGAAAAGCGCTCGGAGAGCACGTCGACGATCTTGCCTTTGCCTTCATCGCCCCACTGGGCGCCTAGAACGATTGCTGTTTTTGCTCGCATCTGTGTCTGCACACCTTGCCTTGAACTTGAGCCTGCTTGCACACGTTGCCTTTTGCGGGGAACGTTCCGAGATGACCTGGAGCCGCTGGAGGCGTGTGCCGGATGGGACCAAACTTTAATGATATACGCGGCTCTGCGACTCGCCAAAGCGGATGTTAGGCTGGTGTACGAGGTGAGGATGATGCGACGGATGGTGGTGTGTGCCGTAGCGGGTCTGGCGGGGCTCATGGTTTCGGCAGCGCTGTTCGGGCAAACGGCAGCGGCGACGGCGAATCCGCTGTCGGCTGAGGTTCAGGCGCGGTATGCGCAGGTGAAAGGGTTCATCGTGAAAGCCGCGGAGAATATGCCCGCGGAAAACTATAGCTTCAAGCCGACGCCCGATATCCGGACATTTGCGCGGGTCGTGAATCATGTGACTGAGGCGCAGAATCGCGGTTGCGGCGCGCTGAACGGGGCCGCGGCGGCCAAGCCTGCTCCTCCGGAGACCGCGGACAAGGCGACGATTGTGGATGCGCTGAAGGCATCGTTTGCCGAGTGCGATAAGGCCTACGGCTCGCTGACCGACGCCAACATGACGGAGATGGTGCAGGCCGGGCCAGTAAAACGCTCGCGGCTGGGGATTGCGTGGGGGAACGTCTCGCATGACAACGAGCAGTATGCGACTCTGGCTTTGTATATGCGGCTGAAGGGGCTGGTGCCTCCGAGCAGCGAGAAGTAGCAGAAGTACTGGTTGCGGGAGCGCTGCGACTGGCGCTTGTTGTACATTGGATAACTGCCCCACTCAAGCCAAAAGAAGGCTTGAATGGGCCACCCGCCACCCGCCACCCGCCGAGTGCCGGGGCGATCCTCGCGAGGCAGGCTTGAGTGGCGGTAGAATGAGATGCAACTGAGGGTGGAGCATGCTGGTGGAGATCGCCAAGCCGATCGCCTTGTTGCTTTGCATCCTCTCCTTGTATGCGGTGTTCCATACAGCGTTTCTGATTCCGGGGCCTGATTTGCAGCAGAGGATTCTGGACTCGCTCAAGCTGCTAGCGCTGGCTGCCGGGATTGCGCTGGTCAGTGGATTGCTTTTCAGCGAATCGACGCCGGGGTCGGCCGCGCATGACGAGCGGCTGATAGCTACGCTGCCGATGCAGGTGTTCTTGTGGGCGGCGGGCGCGATGCTGGTTCTCTTTGTCGTCTCCTGGTACCTGGAGAGCGGCGTCTTCTATCGGGACATTCATCCTCCCAAGGTGGACTTCGGGATGCTCGCTCTTCTGCGAAGATAGTGATGGATGCCGGAGCTTCCTGAAGTCGAGACGGTTGCCAATGGCGTGCATCAGAGGGTGCGCGGCGATGTGATTGCGTCGGCCTGGCTGGGGTCGAAGCCGGAGCCGTTCAAGACCGGCCCGGCGGAGATGGCGGATGCGCTTACCGGGCGGCGCATCGAGCGGGTCTACCGGGTGGGCAAGCATATCGTCTTTGATTTGAAGGGCAATGACGGTATAGCCGGGCCGCAGTGGATCGTTCACCTGGGGATGACCGGGCGGCTGCTGGTTTCGGCGGCAGATGTGCCGGTTCCGGCGCATACGCATGCCATTTTGAAGCTGGCTTCGGGGCGCGAGCTCCGGTTTGTCGATCCCCGGCGCTTCGGGCGCCTCGCGGTGCACTGGCTCACGCCGGAAACGGCACCGGGCGATGGCTTCCGTGGGCCTGGGCATGAGCCATTAACCATTTCTATTGAGGAATTTACGAGACTATTTCACGGACGGAAGACAGCGATCAAGGCGGCGCTGCTAAACCAGAAGCTGTTGCATGGGGTGGGCAATATCTATGCCGACGAGAGCCTGTTTCGGGCGGGAATCCGTCCAATGCGGATGGCTGGGCGACTGACACGGGAACAGCTTGAGCGGCTGCACACGGCGCTGCAGGTCGTTCTTAAGGATGCGATTGCTCTGGGCGGGTCGTCGGTGTCGAACTACGTGGATGCGGATGGGGTGAAGGGATTTTTCCAGCTGGAGCACCGGGTTTACCTTCGCGGCGGACAGCCTTGCCTGGTTTGCGGGACGCCGATTCGCAGGATCGTTCTTGGGGGGCGGGGGACGCATTATTGTCCGGACTGCCAGAGGTAAATGTATGGATTTGTGAAGCTGGCTCCGTATGGCCTTCCATAATCTGAAGAAGTGAGCTTGCTGAGACGCAGTAAGTGATTGATTTTAAAAGGCGGTAACTGCGGCATAAGAATTGCTTATCCTCTTAGTGCCAGCGACGTACGTGTCTTCCGGATTCAAACGGGAGCACGAAAGGACAGGCCTCGGCAAGCGAGAGATGGAGCTACTGAGACTCCTCCCAGCCGAGGCTCTTACCTGATCCGCTATCTGCGGACGGGTTTTCAGGGAGGCCAGTGATTGGCCATTATGGAAAACAGAGCGGCTGCCAAACCATGGCGGCCGCTCTGTTTTAGGGATAGCGTTAAATTCCTGCATCCAACCACTTGCCAGAAGTATCAATAGCGAGTAGTATCGTCTTTGCCTATCGAGCGGCTGATGCCGGACCGGAAACGCCGGAAAGTTCGCCGCATTTCTCGACAGTCAAGAATTCAACTGGCGCGTATCACCTTGATGTAAGTATGCCTTCGTATCGCGGAAGCGATACCGTTAGGGTGAACACCCCAAAATATAGCGATAGCGAGTTGAAAGTTCGAACCATTAGACTCCGCGACACAATGCAGGCTAGGACCAGGATCCTCCCTCGACATCATCGTGTGTGCTGAATCTTGTGCAGGAGTATGAATCAACCAATCCCCCGGCAGGTCCGATAAGAAGAAAGCTGCAGCGGCTTTTGGCCGGAATTTTCGCTGCAACCAAGTCAACGCACCAGGAAGTGCAAGCATGACAACAGAGCAGAACCAGCCCCAGGCACAGCCGCCCCAGGGGCAAGCGCCGCAAGGCCAGCCACAGGGACACCGCCGCAGGCGGCGCAGACGGAAGGGCGCAAAAGGCCAGCCGAACTCTCCGCAGGTGAATGGCCAGGCGAGCCAGCAAAACCAGCAACCACAGGGACAAAAACCGAAATTTGCCAACCAGAACCGGCAATTCCAGAAGAACGGGAATGGGCAGGGTGGCGGACGCCGCAAGAACAAGCAGCGGCGGCAGCAGGTTTTTGTCGGCCCGATGGACCACAGCTACCGGGTTGCGAATGGCAACGTCGCCGACGGACCTCCCTCGACGATCGAATTCCGCAACGGCAATGGCAACCCGAATGGCTTTCATCTGACAGAAGCCGCCGTGGAAGCGCCGCCGGCGCCGGTGCGTGAAGATGCGCCGACACGGATTTTCTGCTTCATCGACGATCTCTTTTTCCTGGCAAAAATTCAGGAGACGGCGCGCAAGCTGGGCGTGAAGGTCGGCTTTGTGAAGGCGGACAAAGATATTGTTTCGAAGCTCGTGGACACGCCGGAAGATGCGAAGCCTTCGCTGATTGTCTTTGATCTGAACAATGCGAATGCCAAGCCGCTGACTCTGATCCCGAAGCTCAAGGCAAAGCTGAAGCGCGGAACATCGGTGATTGGATTTCTCTCGCACCTGCAGGGCGATCTGAAGGTGAAGGCGCTGGAGGCGGGATGCGACATGGTGATGCCGCGTTCCGCATTCTCGCAGAACCTGCCGAATCTACTGCGCCGCCACGGTCTGGATGAGGAGCCGGAAGCTGTCGAAGCCTGAGGTATATTCATTGAAATACGAAGGCCCGCCGTCGCGCGGGCCTTTGCTTTTGCTACACGCAGCGAAGCAGGTATCTTGCCGAAGATAAAGCAGATGGCATGAGCAAAGTTGGGAGAACTGGAGTACAATTCGTGCGCGTAACGCGTGGCGGATTGAATGGGTTCCTCTAACGGCCAGCGAAGACTTGCCGCTGATTTGGCCGGCCCAAGGCCCACAGGTCCGGCGCGCAATTTCAGTTTGCGAGGTCCTCATGCGTAAAGCACACAGAATGCTCCTGCCGTTTATGACCATCGCTCTGCTAGCAGCCACAGGGTGCCAGCGTCATTCGCATTCAGAGATGTACTACCTGGTGTCCAACAACCTGAAGCTTCCATACTGGCAGACGGCGGCAGAAGGATTCAACAGGGCCGCGGAGGAGTATCACGTGCAGGCCAAGGTTGTCGGTCCCGACACCTACGATGCGCAGGCGGAACTGACGGCTTTGCAGCAGGCGATCGCCGCCAAGCCTTCGGGGATTCTTATCTCGGTTGCGGATGCGACCATGTTCCAGTCAGAGATCAACGCCGGTATCGATGCAGGGATTCCGATTATCACGATGGACTCGGACGCTCCGCACAGCCACCGGCTCTATTTTATTGGTACGAACAACCTGGAGGCGGGACACCTGGGCGGACAGCGTGTGGTGGACGAGTTGCCCGGCGGAAAGGGCAATGTCGTGTTCTTCTCGATGCCGGGGCAACCGAATCTAGATGAGCGCTTCAAGGGCTACCAGGAGGTTTTTGCCGATCACCCGGGGATCAAGACGGTTGAGGTGGTTGACATCAAGGGCGAATCGACGGCGGCGTTCGACAAGACGCAACAATACATGACGCTGACGGGGGAAAAGAAGATCGACGCCTTTATCTGCCTGGAGGCTTCGGCGGGAAAAGAAGTCGCCTCGGTGTTGAAGGACGACAATGCGAAGGACCGTCTGCTGATTGCGATGGACGTCGATCCGGATACGCTGAGCTTTATCAAGAGCGGCTACATCAATGCGACGATCGCGCAGAAGCCTTACACGATGGCCTACATCGGATTGAAACAGCTGGCCCAGGTTTTCGAGGACGGGCCCAAGACCTTCCAGACCGATTACAGCGTGGATACCTTTTCGCCTTTCCCGGTGTTTATCGACACAGGGACGGCGGTCGTGGACAAGGTCAATGTAGATCTGTATTCGAACTCTGCTGCGCAGGCACAGCAGAAGTAGTTTCTAGCCTGGGGGCCAGTGCATCTGCCGTCCTCCGAGCAGATGGATGTGAAGATGGAAGACGGTCTGGCCTCCATCTAAACCGGTGTTGATCACGGTGCGATATCCGCCGCTGAGGTTGTGCTCGGCTGCCAGCTTTTTTGCGACTGCGTGCAGATGCCCGAGCAACGCGGTGTCGGCAGCGTCTGTTTCTGCAAGCGACGCGATGTGTTTTTTGGGAACGATCAGCAGATGCACCGGCGCCTTCGGGGCGATGTCGGCGAAGGCGTAGGCGAGATCGTCTTCGAAGACCTTCTTCGATGGAATGGTTCCAGCGATAATTTTGCAGAAGAGGCAATCCATGGCGTCAGGATAACGCAGGGCGGGCGAGCCGGCGTACCTTCGGCGCAAGCAGGGAAAAGCGCTTATTTCGCGGCTTCCGTTAAAATTAAAAGAACGAGTCTATTCAGCATGCCTTCTTCTTCGCGATTTGCTTTCCGGTTTTTTGCGGCCTTGGCGGTTTCGGCTGCTCTATCCACTGCGCTGCCGGCAATGGGGCAGTTTTCGAATCCTTCTTCTGCGCCGACCACGCCGGTGCACAACGCCAAGGCGCTGCATCCGCCTGCGGGCGCGCGGGTTGCGATTTTCGAGTTTGAAGACCTTGAATGCCCGGATTGCGCGCGCGCCAACCCGCTGCTGAAAGAGGCGTCGGAGAAATATCGCATTCCGTGGGTGCGGCATGATTTTCCGCTTCCCTTCCATACCTGGAGCTTTGACGCGGCGGTGGATGCGCGCTGGTTCGATATGAAATCTCAGAAGCTGGGCAATGAGTTCCGCGATGCGGTGTTTGCGAACCAGCCGAGCATCACGACGCAGGAGCAGTTGCACGCTTTTGCGGAGAAGTTTGCCGAGGACCACAAGCTGGCGTTTCCCTTTGTGGTCGATCCGCAGGGCAAGCTGGCGGCCGCGGTGAAGGCGGATTACGATCTCGGGCAGAGCATCGGGATTCAGCACACGCCGACGATCTGGATCGTGACGAACAAGACAAGCGGCACGCCGTTTGTCGAGGTCGTGGACCGGACGCGGCTGTACGAGCTGATCGACGATGCGCTGGCGGAAACGAAGGCTGAACCGGCTGCGGCGCATCATGCCGGCGGGAAATAGTCTGTTTCATTTTTAGTTTTTGAAGAGGAGTTATCCGTGCCGTTATACGAATACCGGTGCAAAGCCTGCGGGCATCAATTTGAGAAGATCCAAAGCTTCAGCGCTCCGGAAGAGAAGGTGTGTCCGGTGTGTGGAGGCGAGGTAGAGCGGTTGCTGTCCGCGCCTGCGGTGCAGTTCAAGGGATCGGGGTGGTATGTGACCGATTATGCCGCCAAGGGCGGGGGCAAGGCTGCTGCATCGGGATCGACGGATGGCAACGCCAGCAAGACTGATAGCAAGCCTGCGGCGGCTTCGAGTGAGAGCAGTGCTTCGTCGAGCAAGTCGGAATCGGCTTCTGCGTCATCGTCTCCTGCTTCCTCTTCGACGAAGAGCGAATAGCGTCAGCGCTTCATCAGCAGCTGCAAAGGATCGTTGGGGTGCAATTCTGGAGGTATCTCGACTTGAATCTTCGTGCCTGAAAGCTCGAGAATTTAGCGCGCTGCGGACATCGCATGGATTCTTCCTCCCGTTGGTCGTCAGGATGGCGGCATATTTTGCGGCCATGATAAGACGGCCCCGGAGGCTGGGGAAACAATCCCTCGGCGGCTAAAGCCGCGCTCTTTTTGCAGTTTACGGCACGGCTGAAGCCGTGCCCCTTCAAAGATCGACTTCTTAGTGCTCTGCTTAGAGATCTAATTTCTTGAAGATCGAATTAGGGATAATGCGGATGACCAGCATGATCAACGCCCATATTGGCGGCACGTAGGCGATGTCTTTTCGTTTCTCGATTGCCTTCAGAATGCCTCGGCCTACGGCTGCGGGGTGCGCGAAGAGCGCGTTCTGCGGCAGGTGCGCGGTCATGGGCGTGGCCACGAATCCCGGCTTGATGGTGAGCACGTGTGCGCCGCTGCGGTCGATGCGGTTGCGGACGCCGTCGAGGAAGATGTTCAGTGCGCCTTTGGATGCTCCGTAGACGTAATTGCTTTTGCGGCCGCGGTCTCCGGCTACGGATGAAATGACGGCAAGTGTTCCCTGTCTATTGGCTTCGAAGTAGTTTGCCAGCCATGTGATCAGCGAGACGGCGGAGAGGAAGTTCGTGCGCAGGATGGCTTCTGCCGCTGCGTAGTCGGCCTGTGCCTGTTCCTGATCGCCGAGCACTCCGTGGGCGATGAGTGCGAGTTCTATCGTTTCTAATTTATTGGCGGCTTCCGCCAGCATGGCGTCGTGCGCGGCGGTGTCGTCGAGGTCCATGACGCGCGTGAAGACTGCGGATGCGCCGCGCGTTTGCAGGTCGCTTGCTGTTGCGGCCAGCTTTTCCGGGCTGCGCGCTACCAGATAAAAGCGCGCGCCCTGTTCGGCGAGCGGGCGCATGACTCCGCTGGCGATGGCCGAGGTTGCGCCGAGCACCAGAACGCGGGAAGGAAGCTGTTTGCGCGCGCTAGCCACGTGCTGTGACCCTTTGCCAGAACGCCGAATCGAATGCCGGGTCGATGTACCGGGCGAATGCCTGCCACTGCGGGTAGAAGGATTGGAATTGTTCGGCGGTCATGCGCGCGTCCTTGGCGGGATACATGCGGCCACCGTGCTCCTGCGTGATGCGGGCGAGCTGGTCGAGGAGGTCGAAGCTCACATCGGCGCGGATGGGGAAATCGAGCGCCAGCGTGATTCCGGGCGCGGGGAAGGACAGCATGCCGGGTGACGGCACATCGCCAAAGACTTTGATGACGGCGAGAAACGAGGCGAGGCCGGAGGCGGTGATGGCTTTGAGGATTTTGACGATGCCCATCTGCTCGCCGTCTTCCCAGGGGAGCAAGCACTGGAACTGGAGCAGGCCCCTCTTGCCGTACATGCGGTTCCAGTGCAGCAGGCTGTCGAGCGGGTAGAAGAACGGCTCGTAATCGACGAGACCGGTTTTTTCTTTGCGGAATTGCTTGTTGTAGTAGAGCGTGTTGAAGAGTCCGATGGAGAAGCGGTTGAGCGCAAATTCCGGCACGTCGACGGGGAGGGTAAGCCACGGTTCTCTGCCCCGCTTGAGAGGCTCGGGCTGCTGGCTGTGATCGCCCTGCATGAAGATGCCGCGCGCGAAATTCTTGCCGGTAGCTACGCAGTCGATCCATGCGACGGTGTATTCGGCTTGTGCGCCGGCCTGGGAGAGCGCGACGAATTCGTCGATCCCGATGAACTTTGTTCCCTTGTACTGGATTTTGCGGGAGACGATGGGGCGCAGGCGAAGCTCGGCCCAGGTGATCAGTCCGGTTAAACCCATGCCTCCGACGGTTGCAGAGAACCAGTCGGGATTCTGGGTTGGGCTGCACTCAAAGTGCGCACCGTCGGAGCGGACGAGCTCGAAGCGCAGCACATGGCAGCCCAAGGTCCCGGCGATGTGGTGGTTCTTGCCGTGGATGTCGTTGGCAATTGCTCCACCGACGGTTACATATTTTGTGCCGGGCGTGACGGGAAGGAAAAATCCGCGCGGGACGGCGAAATCGAGGATTTCCGCAAGGGTTACGCCGGCTTCGCAGCGGAGCACGCCGGTTTCGTGAGCGAAGTGCTGGAAGCGATCCATGCCGCGCGTTTTCAGCAGTGTGCCGTGTTCGAGCAGGCAGACGTCGCCGTAGCTACGGCCTGCGCCTACGGGCAGGAGCTTTGTGGCCGGGGGATACGGGAGCGGAAAATCTGTGGTCCAGCTGAGGGGAATTACGTTGGCTTGTAGTTTTGGGTAGCGTCCCCAGGATTCGAACTGAGGGGCTTCAAACTTCGGCTGCGGGTTGCGTGGCATCTTCTTCATCGTAATGGATGAGAATGTGGACAGACTTAGAGGGCGGCGAAGACGGCGATGGCGATGACGGCCAGTCCGATGAGCAGGCTCATGCGGTCGGTCATGGCGAAGATGACCGGGTCTTCATTCATCTCGCCGCGCGATGCGAGAAGCCATACGCGGCTGATCCAGAGCAGCATCAAGGGAACGATGAGCCACATGCGGACGGGATGATGGTAGAGTGTGGTGACGTTGCTTCCGCTGATGTAGAGCGAGAAAACGACGACGGCCGCGTAGGCGCTGGCAGTGCCGAAGCTGCGCAGTTGCTCGATGTCGGAGATGAGGTATCCGCGGCCATTCGAGGGCACGTTGCCGCGCTCGCGCAGGTTCTGCATCTCGCTGAAGCGCTTGACCATGGCGAGGCTGAAGAAGAGAAAGACAGAAAAGCCGGCGAGCCAGGTGGAAATCGTCGTGCCGGTGGCAGCGCCGCCGGCGAGCATGCGGACGGTGTAGAGGCCGGAGAGCACGATGACATCAACGAGCACCACTCGCTTGAGCGCGAGTGAATAGCTGAGAGTCACAATCAGATAAAGAACCAGCCACCCTAGAAATGCAGAGGGCAGGAAGAGCGCTCCGAGAATTCCCAAGGTCAGAAAGGCAAGAATGATTGCCACTCCGGTTGCAACCTGCAGGTCACCGGCGGCAAAGGGGCGATAGCGTTTCTTCGGGTGCTTGCGGTCGGCTTCCAGGTCGAGCAGGTCGTTGACGATGTAGGTTGACGAGGCGCAGAGACTGAAGCAGAAAAATGCCAGAACAGCGTGAAGGATCAGCGGCAGTTTGAGTTCGTGAGCCAGCAGGAGCGGAACGAAGACCAGCACGTTTTTTGCCCACTGGTGCACGCGAATCGCTTTGAGAAATGCTTTGCGGCGCGGCAGACGATCTTCAAAGTGGCGATGAATATTGACATTGCGCGATTTGATGAGGGCTTCGAGCGACGCGTGAGGATTGGCCAGCATCGCTGCTCCGGCGTGTTCAAGAAGCGGCAGGTCGGGACGGGCGTTGCCGATGTAGTCGAAGTCTTCGCCGGGGAACTCGGCACGCAGGCTGGCTAGCTTATTGCTGCTGGTGAGATTGGTGCTGCCATCGCTGGCGAGCACGCCATCGAAGATTCCCAGAAATGCCGCGATGCTTTCGGCGAGCCGCGAATCGGCGCCGGTGGCGAGGTAAATGCGGCGACCCTGGCCGCGCTCCTGTTCGAGATACGTCAGCAGCGGACGGTTGTAGGGGAGATGGGCCACGTCCAGTGAGACGAGATTGCTGACCTGCGCCTTGAATGCCGCCTTGCCGGCCAGCACCCAGCGAAGAGTCTTCAGCGCACTTTGCGGATGGGTGCGCAGCAGCACAAGCAGGGAGTCTACCAGGGTATCGCTTTTGACGAGCGTGCCGTCGAGATCGACGCACAGGGGGCGCATCAGGACTGAGTCCGGCTGCAGCTCGGCTTGCGCGTGGTTCTGCAAATCGTTCTCCTGATGCGATTATCGCCTGTGGCTCAGGTATGGGAGCAAGACTTTCTGAAGGGGTCGGCATTTGATTCTGCCGGGGGCCAACGTGGATACTGTAACTGATCGCACAAATATTCTTTGAGGGGTAAGAACTTCCCTCGGAGGTTAAAGCCCCATAGATTTGCGGGTTTACGGCACGGCTGAAGACGTGCCCCTTCAAACCTAATTTACACAACCGGTTCAAACCTATTCACGCAACCGGTTCCAGATATCGCCGATGCCAGATGAGCAGTCTCAACAGAGCAGTGGTCTTTCATGGGGAATGATGCTGGCGTTGCTCTTCCTGGCAATGCTTGCTGCGACCGGTATCGCTTACTGGATCCTGTATCCCTTTTTTCACCGGCATTAGATTTCGCGCTGCGCGCGGTCGGCCAGCAGGATGGGGATGCCGTCTTCGATGGGATATTTGCGGCTGCACTGGCTGCACTGAATCTGATTGCCTTCCGCGAACAGGCTGCCGTGGCATACCGGACAGACGAGCATGGCCAGCATCTCCGGCGAAAGTGGTTCCTGCATCATGTTTCCAGTGTACGCATCCTTTAACATGAGCAGAGATGACAACACCACGTGTACTTGATGGAAATGCAATTGCCGCAGAGATTAAGGCGGAGGTAGCTGCGGAGGTCGAGCAGCTGGCCGCGCAGGGGATTCGGCCGGGGCTGGCTGCGGTGTTGGTCGGCAATGTGGCGGCTTCGGAGATTTATGTGCGCAATAAGGTCCGCACCAGCCAGCAGCTCGGCATTTATTCCGACTTGATTACGCCGCCGGATACGGTGACGACGGAAGAGATGCTGGAGCTTGTCGCGCAACTGAATGCGCGCGAAGACATTGACGGGATTCTGATTCAGCTTCCGCTGCCGAAGCAGGTCAATGCGAAGCTGCTGCTTGAAGCTGTTTCCCCGGCGAAGGATGTCGATGGATTTCATCCGGTGAATGTGGGGCGATTGCAGACGGGCCAGCCTGCGCTGGCGCCTTGCACGCCGGCGGGCATGATCCAGATGCTCAAGCGCAGCAAGCTGCCGATTGCCGGGCAGAATGCCGTGGTGATTGGCCGCAGCGACATTGTGGGCAAGCCGATTTCGATTCTGCTGTTGCAGGAGAATGCGACGGTCACGATCTGCCACAGCAAGACGCGCGATCTGGGCAGCTTTACGCGCAATGCGGACATTCTGGTGGCGGCGATCGGGCGTCCGGGATATGTGACGCCTGATCTGGTGAAGCCGGGCGCGACGATTCTCGATGTCGGCATCAACCGCATTACCACGCGCGAGGAGTTCGACAAATATTTTGCGGGCGACGCCAAGCGCGAAGAGATGTTCGTGCTGAAGGGATCGACCATTGTGGGCGATGTGCATCCGGCGGCGTTCAAGCTTTCCGGCGCATATACTCCGGTTCCGGGAGGTGTTGGCCCGCTGACCATCGCCATGCTGATGGCGAACACCGTGCGCGCGGCCAAGCTGCGGCGCGGACTTAAGGCCTGAAGAGACCGATGCTGCGCGTGGGGCTTACCGGCGGGCTGGGCAGCGGCAAGAGCACAGTGGCGCAGATGTTTGCCGCGCACGGGGTTCATGTGATCTCGGCTGATGAAGTTGGGCGCAGGCTCATGCAGCCAGGAGAACGCGTGTACCAGCAGATTGTCGATCACTTTGGGCCGGAGGTTGTGCGCGGTGATGGCACGCTGAACCGCGCGCGGCTTGCCGATCTCGCCTTTCGCCAGGGCAGGCTCGATGAGCTGAACCGGATTGTTCATCCGGCGGTGATCGCGGCGCAGGAAACGTGGGCTGAGGAGCTGTCGGCACGGGAGCCTGATGCGATTGCGATGATCGAATCGGCTTTGATTTTTGAAGCCGGAGTCTCGGGCAGCGTGCCGGGCTGGCGCGATCGTTTTGACCAGGTCGTACTGGTCACGGCACCGGACGAGCTGAAGATCCGGCGTTTTCTGGAGCGGCTTGGCGCGGGAAAAGAGCTGAGCGCGGAACAAGTTCAGGTTTTCGAACTGGATGCGCGCTCGCGTCTGGCGGCGCAGATTCCCGACAGCGAGAAGGTTCCGCTATCCGATTATGTGATCGACAACGGTGGATCGCTCGATGAGACGCAGCGGCAGGTGGATGAGGTCTTTGGCCGCCTCCGGCAAATCGCGGCCCGCCGGGAGCTATAGATTCGCTGCGACAATGCGGAAAATGCAGATCCTTCCGCTTCACTGCGTTCAGGGTCAGGACGACAAACTTTTGGGGATGGGGAACGCATCACGCTCAGAATGGAAACTTTGCAGGTGAGGAGATGGGTTTCAGGAATTCTTGATCTGGTGTCGGCTTCGTAATATCTCGATACCGCCTAAAATAGAGAATGATGCTTCCGGCCACCAACGTTCATTAGACGCGGACGAGCCGGTACAACCTTTGAACGGATGACGTCGCAATGATTTTTCGCAGGATTGTTTTGGTTCTCGTGCTGGTTGGCGGCTTCTGGCTTCTGATCAATCGCACGCGTCCGGTAAACCAGGTGCAGCAGTCGATTGCTCCCACTTCGCTGCATTTGACGGAAGCGCATGCCGCTCCGGAATACGATGCGGAAGAGCTGAACAACATCTCCGTTTACAAAAAGGCGCTGCCGTCAGTGGTGAACATCACCGCGAATACTGTTTCTTTCGATTTCTTTTGGGGGGCTGTGCCGTCGCAGGGGCAAGGCTCCGGCTTCATCCTGAATAAAGAAGGGCAGATCCTTACCAACTACCACGTCATTGCAAACGCGCAGCAGGTGGAAGTGACCACATACGACAAGCACCGCTACAAGGCGCGCATTATCGGCCGCGACCCGCATCATGATCTGGCACTGCTGCAGATCAATGCGCCCAATCTTGTACCGGCTGTGCTTGCCGACTCGAACAACCTTGTCGTAGGGCAGAAGGTTTATGCCATCGGCAACCCGTTCGGTCTGAGCGGCACGATGACGACCGGCATCATCAGCGCCAAGCGATCGATTCGCGGTCCCGGCGGCGATTTGATCGACAATGCCATCCAGACAGATGCGGCGATCAATCCGGGCAATTCGGGCGGGCCGCTGCTCAATTCGCGGGGCGAGGTCATCGGCATCACCTCGCTGATTGCCACCAACCCGAATCAGGATGTGGAGCAGAATGCGGGCATCGGTTTTGCCATTCCTATCGACACGGCCAAGGCGGTACTGGGCGACTTTGAGCGCTACGGTCGGGTGCGCCGGCCTTCGCTTGGCATTGTTTCCTATCCGATTGGGCCTGACCTTGCGGAACAGATGGGCCTCGCCGCCGATTATGGTGTGCTTATTCAGCGGGTGCTTCCCGGCGGGCCAGCGGAACGGGCCGGGCTGCGCGGAGGCAACCAGACGGCATATCTCGGCAACATGCAGATTTACCTTGGCGGCGACCTGATTGTCGGCATCGACGACCAGCAGGTGACCAACACGCAGGACATTGACGAGATCATGGTCCGGCATCAAGTGGGCGACACCGTCACCGTCACCTTCTTCCGCGGGCGGCGTAAGCTCACGACGCGGCTGACGCTGGGCGACGCGGGCGAGCGCTCTGCATAGAGGAACCATGACGCCACGCGATCAGCTCGATATCAGCCGTCTGCGTGTTCTGGACGGCGGAATGGCGACCGAGCTTGAGCTGCACGGGTGCAATATCAGCGGGCCGCTTTGGTCGGCGCATGTATTGGCGGAGAGCCCGGAGACGATCGAGGAGGTTCACTTCCGCTATCTTGAGGCCGGGGCCGACTGCATCCTTACCGCCAGCTATCAGGTGTCGGCGATGGGCTATGCCGAGCTGGACCAGCCGCCGGAAGCCGCCGCCACGGCGCTGCGGCAGTCGGTAGAGCTGGCGGTTGCGGCGCGTGAGAGGTATCGTGGCCAATCGCCTCGTCCGGTGTGGATTGGGGCGTCGCTTGGGCCCTATGGAGCCGCTTTGCACGACGGATCAGAGTACCACGGCAACTATAAGGCTGATTTTGCGGAGCTGGTCCGGTTCCATGCCGAGCGCCTGGCGGTGATCGAAACCACAGAGGCCGACTTCGTCGCGCTGGAATCTGTTCCGTCGCTCGAAGAGGCGGAAGCGATTGTCGAAGCGCTGCATCAGCATCCGATGGTCCATGGGTGGATCTCATTCACTTGTCGGGACGAGCAGCATGTGTCGCACGGGGAAAAGCTGGCGCATTGCGGCGAATACCTGGATAGGCAGAAGCAGGT